>Ga0222710_1000243_pt1 | contig 25641 bp, 18 predicted proteins | sample AntAcemetage1696_FD_181143 | JGI IMG/M metagenome (GOLD analysis project Ga0222710, IMG submission 181143) | Saline water microbial communities from Ace Lake, Antarctica - #1696 | ecosystem: Environmental > Aquatic > Non-marine Saline and Alkaline > Saline | place: Antarctica: Ace Lake... | reverse complement strand
AACGCCGTCACCCGAACCGCCCACGCCAACTGATTCGAATGAAGTAACACCTGTGCACAGCGATTCCGAGCTGGATGAGGAAACACCGCACTCTCCAGAACCGGCGCCCCCGAAACCGGTGGACAAACGGTTGGTTGGAAAGAAATTAAGGCTGGACGTGCTCGGCGCGCGCAACGCCCCACATGGTTTCGGGGATATTTTTTGTTTAGTCGAGTGCGGTTCTTCTTTCCTCGAAACAACCCCCGCCGCGCCTGCCCCGAATCCGCAACCGAAACAATCAGGGGCTACTTCGTTTGAGATTTTCTTCCACGCGGACGGCGCGAGCGGCGACGTTTACGTGACCGTGATGGGAGAAGGGATTGACTCATCGAGAAGTGGGAACGAGCAAGGGGTTGCTTCTACATCCACCGCGCCTACATCAAATGCAGCAGCTGGCAATTCAACCGAAAATCGACCCTTAATAAAATCTCCCACCCCCGTCTCGCTCGCGAAAGTCACGTTGTGCGTCACGGACTTGCTTCCAGACGGCGATTTAGACCCGGCGTTCGTGGACCGGTTATCCGTGCGTAACGTGGGCGACTGGGTGCCCGCAGTCCGGTGCAACACGGGTACTCCGATTTCACGAAAATCACGAGTTGCTTCCGTCTTCGGCAACGCCACCACCTCCGTGCGGCTAGTCGCGAGACTGGTGGATGCGGGGCACTTGGAGGAATGGGAAGCCAGCGCGCAATTGGAGTCGGCGATTCGGAAACTGCACACCGCCGCGCAACACGGCGACGGCGAACAAGTTTCAACGTCGTTCGAAACTCTGAAGGTTGTGTTTTTAGTAAAAACGCTCCCTAAGCCTTCACTCGTGAAAGCCTTTGGGGGGGGGGCGGATGGGAACGAGTGGCTTGCAAACAACCCGAAGAGTTCAGCCGCGGCAAAAGCAAAGCGGTGTCTCGACGTCGCGTGGTCGGCACCGCTGACTTCGGACGTTCCGCGCACGCCGTTGGCGCGCGCCTCGAGTCGACCCACCAGGGATGGCACGTCCGTTACCAACGAGTTGCTCGCATTAGGCGCCTCGCCCAGGGTTTCCTTCCGCCCAGGGTATAGAACCGTGGCTGGCGGCGATCTTACCGGCGAGAACGCTTCGATTGAAGCCGACGCGCGGGTACGTATTGGATTTCCCAAATCCAACACTGTTTGATGCCCTGTGTGGAGTGCAGTTACGCAAGTCTTACCGCTAAAAGACTCACGAATGACCCTTTTCTTTTACACTCCCAGAGAAAACAAAGCTCACCGGCGCACGTCGCGGCGTCGGCAAACAGTTTTGCGAGTCTGCAATCGATGTTAACGGCAGATCCAGGCGTCGCGTTTCTTACCGACGGCCGCGGGTACACGCCCCTGCACGTCGCGATTATCGCCCGGAGCGTGGAGTCAGTGCGAGCGTTGATGCGACAGAAGGCGGACCCGTTCGCGAAGGTTGAGGTTGATGAAAGGAACCGGGTTGACCGGCCGATTTTGAGGGTAACTACGTCTTTGAAAACGTCGACGTCTCCAAACCGGCCGACGACTTTGCGGGTAACTCCGTCTTTGAAAACGTCCACTTCGCAAAACGGCGCGGAAAACGCTTCGCCGTCGAGGCAGGTTTCGTGTTTCCACTCGTATTTGCGGCTGAAACCGGCCTCGCGTGTTACCGTCGACGCCCTGGTTCTGGCGGTGAGGTCGGGTGACACGGCAATAATCGAGTCTGTGTTTCGCGTCTGTGACACGGACGACGAAGTAAATTCGTCTGTGATCTCTGATCCTGGAGTATGCGATGTTTCTCGAACGTCAGTTTGCGGAACTTGCACACTAAATGCCCTCGAACCGGGACGGACTTTGTCGGACTTTGTCGAAAAGCCGAAAACCACCGCCGCCGCGAGTGGCGCGCTTTTCGCGGCGTGCCGCTTGGGCAACGCACACGCGGTGGAAAAGGCCACCGCGATCGGGGCGGATCTTGCTGCGATTCACCCGGTGTCCGGTATGACCGCGATGGAAACCGCGGCCTCGTGTGGATCTGCCGCGGTGGTTCGAATCCTGGCGGGGGCGTCGCGGGAACGCAAAAATAACTCAAAAACGCGCATCGAAAAAGAAAAAGAAAAGTCACCCCCGGTTTCGCCGCGCGTTTCTCCGAAATCGAAACCTCGCCCAATATCCGCCATGGAGTGGGCCGCGTTTTCCGGGTGCGACGAAACGGTAAGGGCGGTGCTGGAGAGCGACGTGACCAAGTCGGATGCGTGGGTCTGGGCGGGTAGGGTCGCCGAGACGCGGGGCGCGTCGCTGAAAACGAAAAGGACGCTTCGCGGCCGGGCGGAGGGTTTGTACAACCAATAGACTAATCAATAAGCAGAATAGTATTGAATCTCACTCAACACCTTCATTCGGGGCAGCAGTTCGCTATCGCCCAGTTTTCCAACTCGGAATGACCGTTTTCCCGGGCCTCTAGCAGTGTTTGGTTGTCCCACGGGCACCCGTTAGCGCGCGCCCACTGCAGCACCTCGAGGTGTCCGCCCTTTGCCGCCATCATGCACGTGTGTGCGCTCCACGGGCAGCCGTGCGCGTGTGCCCACTGCAGCACCTAAAGGTGCCCCACTTCCGCCGCGGACCAGCACGTATGTGCCCCCCACGGGCATCCATTCACGCGCAACCACTGCAGCACCTCGAGGTGCCCGCTGAACGCCGCCCCCGCGCAAGTTTCTGCGTTCCATAGGCACCCGTTAGCGCGAGCCCACTGCAGCACCTCGAGTTTCCCGTCAGATGCCGCCTCCACGCACGTGGCTGCGTCCCATGGGCATTCGTTAGCGCGCGCTCACTGCAGCACTTCGAGATGACCGCCCTGCGCCGCAGACGTGCACGTGTCCTCGTCCCAAGGGCATCCGTTCGCGCGCGCCCACTGCAGCACTTCGAGGTGCCCGCCCTGTGCCGCAGACGTGCACGTTTCTGCGTTCCATGGGCATCCGTTCTCGCGCGCCCACTGCATCACCTCGAGGTGCCCGCCAGCCGCCGCCCTCCAGCACGTGTCAGTGTCGGTGTCCCACGGTGTGTCGTTCTCGCGCAACGCCTTCAACTCTTCGAGCTGTCCGCTGCTCGCCGCTGCCTGATAAAGGAATTGTTGACGCGACAGGCGAACTCCCCGTTGCAGGCGCTTCAACGCGCTTAAACATCCGAGCTTCACGGCGCGATATTCACCAATATCCTTAAACCGAACCCCCGTCGCCGCCACTGTGTCGCGCATCGCGCGGCTCACCGCTGGGAGCCGTGCGAGATCGGCGGGGTCGTCGAAATAGTCAGATTTGAGAATGTGCGCGACGACGAGGTGGTTGGGAAGGCCGCGGAAGGCCTCGCCCTCGTTATCCGCCGTGTTAGCAACGCGGAGCTCGCGCTTTCTGTTTCGCGCGCGAGTTTCTACACCGAGTGTCGCGTTGGAAGACATCGTCGAGGTTGCCTGTGCGCGTCGTGTGCGCGTCGTTGTGCGTCGGGGCTTCCGAAAATGTTTTTGCGAATCGAAAGAGATTTCAAGAACAGAGTCCGAGGCAATTCGCAAATTCAGAATCGACCCGCGCCGTTGCCGCCCTTCGCCTCGCGTGTCGTGTGCGTCTCGTCCGAGGCGAGTTCGCGTGGGTTCGTGTGACGCGGCTGTCAAAAGAGCCCGCGCGTCTCGTCACCTCTCCGTTTTAAGGGGAAAGCACTTCGCAGCCATGGGGATGTTCGGTGCGGCGAAAAAGAAGGTCGCCAAGACGCGGCGCAGGGTCGCGGTCAATCCTTTGGCGACCTCGGACACGATGAAAGGTTTGACCCCGGAGCAACAACGGTTGATGCGAGACATGGACGCCGCGGGCACTGCGGAGGAGGCGGAGATCATGGGAGAGCAGGAAACGCGCAAAAGCGAGGGATTGGGTGGCTTGAGGTCGGGTGATCAGAATGCGCGTCCCGATTCCGAGTACTCCGAATCCGAATCCGGGGTTTCCGAATCCGAGGAGGAGGAGGATGGGGTTGACCCTGTGACGCTGGCGCGGCAAACGGTCGCGGAGATTGAAGCCGAGCGAGTTTCTTTAGAAGCAGCTGAAGTAGCTGAGGCAGTACGATTAAAGGAGGAGGAGGAGAGACACGCGTTGGAAGCGACTGCTCATGCGTCTCTTGAAAAAGTCCGCGACGAGCTCATCGCGGCGCTTCACAAGAAGCTGGACGTGGACAACTCTGGCGGGGTTTCAATCGGTGAGCTGGTTAAAGCCATGCGCAAGGACGGGTCCCTGGCAGAAACGCTAGGGCTGGCGTCACGAATTTTGTCGCAACACGACGGCAGTTTGGATCGAATCGCGCGGCTTTTCTGGGAGCATGACTCCGACCAAAACAACGAGCTTTGTCTTGACGAGTTTACGAAGATGATCAAAACGGTTTCCAAGTTCGTGCTTCCGGTGTCCATGCGGTCGGCGGCGGAAAAAGCGGAAAACCTCGAGTTCGATATCGCGCGAGGTGACGATGCCTTCGATGTCACGGAGTTCGCGCGAAGTTGCGTGACGAACGTGTTGAGGGCTAATGGTGAGACCGATGACGGTTCGTGCAGTAGCGACGACGACGCGCCGAAACCAGCATCTCCTCCTCCGCCTGCAACGCGCTCGCTGGAGAACGCGACCGCCACCGCGGGTTTAGCCAGGACCGGTGACCAGACCGCGGTGGATGCAATTTTCACTTTCCTGGATAAGGACAACAGCGGTACGGTTACGGTCCGGGAGATGATCATCGGGGTGCGTAAGGAACCCGCTTTGGCGCGGACGTTAGGGCTGGGCGAAGGCGTCGTGGACCAGGACCGGTTAGTCTCCATGTTCAGTAAATGGGACGAGAACGGGGACCGGGAGCTGGACAGACACGAGTTCGACGCTATTTTCGGCGCCAGCGTTGCGGACGCGAAGATGGCGGACGACGCCGTGATTGTCGCGCGGCAGGTGAGTGAGGAACAAGGGGCGCGGGAGGAGTTTGAGGCGCGCGAAAAAGCGGCGTTGGAACGAAACGCGGAGAAGCAGGAAATGGCGCGCCTGCGAACGGAGTTGGACGCGATGAAGATGCGGATGGATTTGTCGTTGACAAGGCCTGCAACGGGAAGACGGGCGTTGCGACGCGTGTCACCTGGAGGCACAACACACATTTTTGGTGGCCACACCTTCGAAGCCGGGTACGTCAGCGGCGGGAGCGGCCCGGGAAGCGGAGCTCGAAAAAGCCCGAGCGCCAACCAACAGCCCCAAAAGCCCGAGTGGGTTTCGCCTTCGTACGCGTCGTACCTTGATTCTCCCGAGTTCAAGACGGTTGGCGTGGCTGAAGCGATCGCGCACAGCGCGCAAAACTCATCACAAAACTCATCCCAAAACAAGCCCAACGTCGTGAACGGGTTGTGGAGGGAACAGCAGAACATGACGGCGCTTCGTCCGACGACCAAGAAAACACGCGCAGTGGACGTCATCGCGGAACAAGCGCCCATCGCCAAGTACAAAGAAACGTGGAGGGACGGTTTGCGGAACGGTGACATTACCAAATATAAAGACCAGAAACCCCGCCCGGCGGGTTCGCCCTTACCGGACGGGTTCGAACGGTCGTCCTACACCAACGCGGGTTCGCTAACGGAACTTTTGGCGGACGTCACGGCGTTGTCGCCCGGTTCCTACTTTGGCGGCGGTAAGCGGATGTTTTCCCGGGCGTTTACGAGACACTACCTGTCCCCGAACCCTCACGTGGATGACCGAAACTTCATCGTGGACCCGCCTGGCGTCAAGACCGCGCACGAATCAATCGTTGGCGTCACCGGGCTTGCAAGCAGCCGGCACAAAGAGGACCTTACCCACCGCGGCTCCACGCAGCCGCTGAGCTTTCACCGCAACGTGGTCGGCGCCAACGCCACGACGCACACCAGCACCGCACCGGGTGAGCTGACGCAGTACCCGAAAACGGAACGAAGCGTGGGCAGCAGGGTGTGGGTGCCGGGGTGATTGGTGGGTGCCGAGCGTCGCGCTTGTATTTATAGAGGCATCCCTTTCAATTAACCAACTGCGACTCAGCCTAATCTAAATCATCCCTCGAACCCGAAATCTCCAACGCACCGGCGTTTCCGTGGCGGTTGCAACACCCGGCCGTCGGGTTTGTTGCGCTTGCCAAGCGCCACCCTCCACTTGAACTTCGTCGCCTTTCCCGGGCGACGGGGTTTCGGTGGCATTTCGGGTGCCGCGCGCGTGAGAGGTGTGAGGAAGACTCGCGGCGGTTCTTCGACGAGAATCTCGCAAACGGGCCGATTCCAAGTTTCGCGAAACTTCGACTTCGACACTTGTCGTTGTTTCGAGCTCCCGCCGAAATTGCCCTCGCTTCATTGTGGTGCCCGCGGTCGGGCGGTGTCGGGTCGGTGCGGACCGCTTCAGCGGCGTTTCCCTCCGTCCACCATGAGCGGCACCGCGTTCAGCGAGGAGACGTTACGGGCGGTGTTCACGCGGCTTGACACGAGCGGGGACGGTTTCCTGAGCCACGGGGAATTACTGGACGGGCTCCTACACTCCGATTTGATTCGAGGGAACGATTCGTACGACGCGCGGCAGATGTTAGACCGTTGTTGGAAGCTCGCGGACGCGGACGGGAACGGCCAGGTTAGTTTCCACGAGTTCTGGTTGTTGATTGGGGCGACGCGGAGCCCCACCGAGATGGAGTTGAAACGGGCGTACGCGCACTTCAAAGCCATCGACGTTTCCGGCGACGGCGTGTTGGACCGGCTCGAGGTACTTACACGAAGTTTCCCAATCACCAAACTCCGCCGTACCGATTGCGCATACCATTCCTGCAAAGGGATTGTTATTCCCTCTTCCCTGTTTACGTATACACATGGCCCGAGGCACTGACACTTTCTTCTCCATCGCGCCAGGTCCAGGAAGCTTTGGCGAATCCTGACATAAACTGGCACGCGCTGGGCGTGGACCGGTCGGTTTCGGATAAACAAATCTACGCAACGCTTGACGAGGATGGGGACTCGCGGGTCACGTTCGACGAGTTCTGGCAGTTCATCTTGGCATCCACGGCGAGCCGGGAACGGGCTTTACGCGACGCCGCGGCCGCGGCGGCGTCGCTATCGAAGTTTCAGCACTGGACTTGTTTTGAAGTCGGGGATTGGCTGGAAAAAAACGGCTTCGCGGCGTACCGACTGTCATTCCAAGCCAACGACGTGCACGGAGGTAAGCTCAACATGTTAACCTTCGACTCACTTCCCAAGCTTGGGGTTACGCAGTTCGACCACTGCAAGGCGTTGATGCGTGAAATTCGTTGCCTGAAAGGCCAGGAGCCGGGTAAGATGGAAACCACCGAGGACATGCTCGCGAAAGGTCGGCGTTTCGCGGCGGCGACCGCGGCGGCGCGGAAAGCGGTGGCGAGGGACGTCGCGGAAACAAACGACTACGCTCACGGGCAAACGCATTCGGGAGGAAGGTCGTTTCGCTTCGGAAGTAAAGAGGCTTTCAAGGAGGAACAGGAAAGGCTCAACGAGATGTACGCCAAGCCCAAGATCGGGATGAGCGAGATGGTGTGAGACGGTAGGGAAACATACACTTACTCAGTACACTAGTGAGACTATGAGTAGTTTTTTTGTAAAAAATATGTTGAAACGAGAAATTCAACCGCACCGGATCGCCTCCGCACTGCGACGCGCGCGGCGGCGCGCTGGGCACTTGGAGGGGATTTGTGTGCGCGTCCCGGAAATCGGAATGGAAGCGCTGACGCAAACCGCACAAGCTGCGCGTCGGTACTTGGCTCATTTTTTGATGTCCGGTGACGACGCGGCGAGGAAGACGCTTGTTTTTTCGCCCACCAACGCGAAGAAGACGAGTCTGAGTCCGAGTGATGTCAATCCGACACCGACGAAGTCATCGTACGAAGCCCCCGCGTCTCATCACGATGGATATTCGCGGCATACTTCGACAGTCGCGACTCGCGGGCCCGCGACTGGTGCGGACGCGAGCCGAATCACGACAAGGTTCGCGCGTGAAGCGCAGGTGGCGCCGCCGGCAACGCGAAAACGCGGCGCCGAACCAATGGATCGGGACGAATCCCACCGTGCCGATTGGAACGAGCATCCTGCGGGTGATGCGCCGCACGCCATCCCCGATCAGTCGGTCACCGCCTCTGCCGCGTTCGGAGTTGGAAACGGTCACGGCCACGGCAACGGCAACCTCAAAATCAAAGGCATCTTGAGCAGGGGAATGAACGTGGGCTACCGTGTTTCCGTGGACGGGGGGAAGCGCAGACGCGATTTGTCAACCGAAGGCGACGCCGACGACGACACGGACGAGTCGCGCGCTTCCAAAAAACGAAAGCGCACCGCCGAACTCCTCATGGCCGTCGGCATAGGGCCGTCACTTGGAAACGTGCTTTCCTTGTATACTCTGGGAAACACGAAGTATACTACGGGAAACACGACGCGTCCGGCGTGTACTTCTGGAAACACGAATCGTTTACCGAAAGTCCAGGGTACCCGCCAACCGGGTCGTTTGCGAATGACGACGCCGGGGGTTGGATTGAGACCACGGTTACCACGACCGTTGCACCGTCTCGGCGGCACCAGCGGACACAACAAACACGGCCGGCATAATTTATCGCTTCCAAGACCCACGTGTGACCGAAACGTTTTGACCGCGGAACTTACGGATTTACCTTCCGATCAAAACCACGGAGGTACCGACGGTAGTACCGGCGCGAGTTACGCTCCGTCCCGTTCTTTCGAGACCGACGCGAACGCGCTTCCAATCACTACGCCCCCGGGTCTTATCCCCGGTGCGTTTTCGTTCGGGGACACAAGCAGCACTCAGCCCGAGAAAAGCACCGCGCGCCGCTCGAAATCGAGGCAGGGCCAAACCGACGAGGACGATTCGTTGCTCGGCGCGGCGCTGCGTGAGTTCAACGGCGGGAAAACCGGGACGACGGTAAGTGCTGCTCCGAAGAAAAGAAACGCCGGCGGCGAGGACGACGCGAAGGTTGCCGCCGCACCAGCGGTGGCGTTCTCGTTCGGCGGTGGCAGCTCGACCGCCCACTCAACTGGAACAGCCCCTGGAGGGTTTACGTTCGGAGGGTCGGACGCGGCGGCGACTACGACTGCTTCAGCACCGTTTAGTTTCGGTGGCGCTCCAAACGTGGAGGCAAAGACGGACGCTGCGCATGCGCCGGCTCCGTTTAGCTTTGGAGCCGCTGCGCCCGCGGTGCCTGCAGGCGCGCCGGCTCCTTTTAGCTTTGGAGCCGCGCCTGCCGCGGCGCCGGCGAGCGCAGGCGCACCAGCGTCGTTCACCTTTGGCACAAGCGCAGCGGCGCCGTCAATGGCACTAGGCGCCAGTGACGCCGCACCCGCGGGCCGGAAAGTCGTCCGCGCGCGACGACCGGGGCGAAGATGAGACTACGGGTTGTTATTGTTAGTGCGGCGAAAGTGTTGAGACGTGTTGTATTGTTATTTTAAGACGAGTATTGGTATCATCTCGAGTATTGCACTTCGCGGTTGCACTTCGCGATCCACTATCATCGAGTGCTACGACTATCCATGTCATCACACGGTTCTTTGTCGTTGCCTGACTGTTTACCTAACCGCGAGTACACCGACACCGCGTCCGCCGCGCTCGTTTCCCGCACCACGCGCCACGTTTTTGAAACGTGCGTTGTGATTTGCTGCTTCGGCGGCGGACGTGAGGCGCCTTCCAAGGGCTGCGTGAGTTTAAAAAGAGACTTTCCTGGTGATTCCTCAGTGACGAAGTTTTTTGCTAGTGATTTAATGACACCAAGAGGGTCAAAGAAGTTTACCAAGACGCCGGCGACGCTCGGGCTCGATTCTGATTCTGTTTTATTTTTGCCTCGCGACCGCCGCAGGTCGACGTCCGACCTGCGCAGTTCGATTCGCCAACGCCGTTTGCTCAACAAAACCGCCACGAACACTTGCGTGATTTGCACTGACGAGGCGAAGGGTGGTACGTCCACGGTGACGATGTTCGTCACCGTGACGTCTGTTGAGTTTGTGTTTCGTTCGCACCGCTGGCGCACGTCAGTCATCGCGCCCGCGATTGTTGTCCAACCAGAAATTGCAGAAACAGTCCCAGGCGAAGTGGTGTATCGCAGAACCCACGTTCCATCCAACAAGTCCGAGGCTATTGGAGCCTCTGGGCCGGGGTGGCGTTCCAGGCGTGCGATTTCAGCATCGATTTTGAGTCTGGTAGACTCGCTCGCCCTCGTCGAGACCCCTAACGAAGTCCCGAGAAGCACGGCGAGGTTTCGAGAGGACACGTCGATTTCGGTGGTCGAATCTGCGGATGATGCGCGAGTTGGTACCGCACGAGGTCGTAGCGAGTTCCCACGGACACGCCATCGTCCTGTGTTCGTGACCACCCCAACCGGCGGCGGCGCGAGACGAACACGGGTGGGCTGCAACGCCGACGCCATGCGGGTCGCGTCCGTGACGAAGTGACGACGACTGATGTGTAGAATGGGACTAGAAAAAATTACAGGTCAACGGTTTCCTCGCGAAGCTGTTTCAACGTCACCCCCAACCCTCCCGATCCGCGCGTCCCGGTGGTTCGCCACCGACCGATTGAAGTCCGCCTTGTCCCCGATTTTGAAACTCCCTCCCCGGTTCCCGGTTAAAAGCCGTAAATGCGCGTGCCCCTCACTGCCAATAGGTCCCGCCGCCGCTTCGTCAACAGCCGCGGCTTCAGTATCGGGAACTTGACACTGCTTCACCGCGAACACCGACGTGTATCTACCCACCACGGATTTCGCGTCTTGGTTGTGTGGCACCAGGGTCATCTTACCAGAAGCGGTGCGGTACAGCGCGGGGGGGGGGGGGGGGCCTCGAGACATTGCGTCGGCGAGGGGCCAGGGGCAGGGGGAAGTGACGGAGGATGCTGACATGTCACATGTGAGCGTTCGTTGGAGACGCCGGTCGAAAATTTTGGCCGCCACGAAAACGTGGAACAAACAATCTGCAATCGCCGAGTCGCACACCACACGCACACGCCCCCGAGCTCATCGCACGCCACGCGACCGGCCGTCGTCCGCGACTGAGCCCGCGACCGATACACACTTGGCGCGGTGCATGCGCGCGGCGGACCGGGTACGCGACGGCGTGCGACGTGTGTTACCTGCGTCTTGCTCGGTACACGACTTCCCGATGCTTGTATCGCGCGCCGTGTTGTTTTCACCCCGCGAGCGGGCATCGAGTACTCGGGGCGCTACTCGGTGTGTGTCCGGTTTTAGCCACGGCGTGAGGGCGTGGCAAGTGGGTTGCCAGGCTGGTACAACAAGAGCAAGAGTCAGCAACGTGTCAAACCCCACTCGAGGGTTCACGAGCCTTTCGCGATGGGTCAACCCGAACGCCGCCGCCTTTCAACATGCACCAGTGGGCACCGCGACCAAGGTTGTGTCGTTTCGAAAAAGTCAATCAATCGCGGGCGAGCCGGGTCGGTTATTCACGCATAAGCGCCATCAACCATTGCGCGGCAACCGGCCCTCCCGACAGTACACCACCAAGATAAGGAACTACTTCGGCAAGGACGACGTCGCGATCGGCAAGGCCGTGGCGTATTGTAAGGGCGGCGTTCCGAAACTGGCGGTCGTGACGAGCGCGCCGTTCCGGCGGTTACTACAAGTCACGGACGGCGACGGCACTGCGGACAAGGTGGAGCTGAAACACGTCCTGAACGTGTTCGAGTGCGTGTTCCCGTCCGTGAGTGTTGACTCGAGAACGGGGGTTAATTGTGCTTTCGATTTATCAACCAAAGCGGGGAAAAGGTCCTTCGAAGCGCGGTTCGGGGGGCGGTTGAAAAAAGCTACTGAACTCGCTCGACATTGGGTAGATGAAGACGAGAAAGGTAACGGAGCGGCTTTGCGTCAGGCTTGGGAGAAAGCATTGAGTAAACAGTCTGACGCGTTGCCATCACCGCAATACGAAACAACCGAAAACAGCGATGGGTCCTTGGTTCGAATCCCATCGGGTGGAAACCCACCAGTCGCGGCGGAGGCGTTGGCGGCCGGGTTTCCGTTTTTCGTCGAAAAAACCACGGGGGTCGACGAAACCGAACAGGAACGCTTCGCCGCTTCGTACGCGGCACACGTTTTGCTTTCCTCGAAGAACGGGGTTACGTTTTTCTCACCGCACTCCAAAGGAAGGTTCTCGGCGAGGTCTGGGAAGGACGTGGAGATCATGTCAGCTCGCAGTGATGAGCAGGATGAGGAGAATGAGCAAAGGCGCGAGGCGTGGCGAGTTGTTCGGGACGCGATTGATTTGCCGTCCTCGCGAAAACCCGCAAAAGAAACATTCGTGGGATCGTGCAATCTCGAATCTCGCGACGGCGCCACAGCGGATTTGCAAACCGAATCGCAAACCGCCGCGAAGCTGCACATCACCCGGTCAATACAATCCATGGAGGCGTACGCCCTGGGAAGCGGCCGGTACACCCAAGGACAGCTCGCGTGCGCCAAGCAGGCGCTGCAAAAGGTGGGTAATTGCACTTCCAAATCCGCCTTCCTGTTTTCCCACACAAAACTGACACTTTCCTGGCAAAACTCAAAAGCTGGGCATGCGTTCGTCGGAGAAGAGCGCGCGGGATTGTTTAGTTTCCATCGGGCGGTGGGACGGGTACGAGGACTTGAGCTGGAGGCGGTGGGAGATTCCGGTGGGGTTCGAACCACGGGTGGATTTGTACGCGGAAGGTTTAGCCAGTGGTACGGTCACTGCTCCTCCTGACCTTGACAAGGACACGAGAAAGGATTTAACAAGGCTCACCGCGTACGCCATCGACGGACGCGATACACAAGAAATCGACGACGCCATTGGCGCCGAGGCGACGGCGGATGGCAAAGTTCGCGTCTGGATACACGTAGCGGACGCGTCGCGGTGGTCGCCGGTTGCGGAGGATGCCAGTTTGTACGACGCCGGTGTTTATTCCAATATATTGGACGCGTCCGCTCGCCAAAGAGGCGCGTCGGCGTACGCCCCGGATGGAACGGTGCCCATGTTTCCATTCGCAATCGCCGGCCGTGACGGCCCGATGAGCTTGGGCCCGCCCGGGGTGGACAAGTGCGCGCTGTCCATCACCGCGGTGGTGAACACGGACAACGGCGAGGTGACGGAGTACTGGATCGGGCCTTCCGTGGTCAGGGTGACGCATGCGGTGACTGAACAAGAGGCGCTTTCCATGTTGCGAAGCGAGGAAGAGTCGGGGCACGAAAACGAAGGTCCGTTGTCGCTGCTGAAACGAGTCGCGAATGCGCTGCGCAAAACGCGAATGGAAAACGGAGCCGTTTTGATTGACCTCCCAGAGTCGGTGTGCGTGGTGCGACGGAACACACCTACTATTGATTCGGATGAGTTGGTATTGTCAGACGACGCATCCGAGGACTCGGAAGACGGATCAGAAGACGGATCAGAAGACGCGTCAGGTGACTCCTCAGACGACTCCTCGTCAGACTCCTCCTCCTTTTCCAACCGCGGCGAACGCGCCGCCAACGCGGTTCGGGACCGGGAAAGACAATTTCTCGACGTAAAGCTGTTCGTCGCGGAGAAACCCACGGACATCCCCCAAATCGTTTCCGAGATGATGATTTTAGCCGGGAACTTAGTGGGGAAGTTCGGCGAGGCGAACGGTTTGGCGCTGCCGTACCGGGGGCAAAACGCGGCGAGCACTCGGAATCAACCCGAAACCGAGAAAGGCCTCGCCGTCGCCGGCGTCCCAACCGAAATCGCGAAGCGAGGGCAGATGCGGGGCGCTTTCGTGACCACGAAACCGGCGAAGCACGCCGGGCTAGGGCTTGACACGTACGTCCAGGTCACCTCGCCGATCCGGCGGTACCTTGATTTAGTCGCGCACGCGCAAATCAAACAGTTCCTGCGGCGGCAAAACGGCGCGTGCGAAAAACCGCTTCCGTTTGACGGACCCTCGCTGAAAGGTTTGCTGGATGACGTGAACGAGGTCGTTTCGGATTTGCGGTCCGCGACGCGTGACGCGACGAACTTCTGGCAGACCTACTGGTTCGCCACGGCGGGTTTTGGAAAAACACACCGCGCCGTCATCTCGAAATGGGCGCGAAAAGAGCAACGCGTCGCGGTTGGTTTCTTGACGGAAACGGGGATCGAGCGGACGGTGAAGCTAGCACCGGTGGAGACCGCGACGAAGCGCCGAGCGCGGATCGGCGATTTTGTCACCCTCGCGGTGAAGGAAGCCGACCCGTTCGACAACGCCCTGGTGTTTGAAGCGGTTAGTTTGGAACAGCGGTGAGGAGGGAAGGACTTACGCGGATGGGACGGAAAAACGCAAAGGAGAGAAGGAGAGATAGACTAGAGAGATAGACTAGTGTGTGCTAGCGAGACTAGAGAGATTGACTGTCGTAGCGAAAGCGCGTCTCGTCGTATTACACAAAAGAATTCACACAGTTTAATTTAACATCGACGCGAAGCTGCGAGAAGGCGCGCGGGAAATCCACGAAATCTCCCACCGCGCATCACCCGACGAAATCGACGTTCGATTTACTGGACGATTATGGTGCCTTGCATGCCCGCGCCTTGGTGGGGCTCGCAGTAGTAGCCGTAGGTGCCGGGGGTGTCGAACTTGTTCGTGACCTTTTCGCCGGGGCCGTTGAGGTAATCTTCGTGCGAGATCGCATCCGCGTTGACGCCCGCGGGGACGTTGTCCTCGTCGAAAACAACGTTGTGGGGGAACGCCTTGTTGTTGACGAACTCCACGGTCTCGCCCTTGGCGACGGTGATCTTGTTGGGCTGTTTTGTGAGGTGGAAAGAGGGGAGGGAGAGGGTCAGTTGGAAATACTTTGAGGGAAAATTCAAAGAAAAGTGGCAAAAATCGGCAAAAATCGATTCCGGGTACTCTAAACAGTCTTGAAAACCCGCAAACTCGGCCTCCACGCTGACGTGTCCGCAAAACCGGTATGGATCCGCGTCGACGCGCGCCCCGTGGAACGCGCGTGCTGGTCTGTGCGACCGCGGGTATAGACAATTACTTACGTAGAAACCGAGTTCACCGTTGTCGCCGCCGAGCTTGATGGTGGCGGCGAAGGCGGGGGACGCCATGAGGATGGTGGCGACGCCGACGACGGCGGCCTGCAGATGGGATGACGAAAGCAGAGAAAGGGACGTCAGTGTTTTTGCTCAATTGGATTTTTGTTGGGCAACCCTGGTGTCCGTGGGTGCGAGTACCACTCCGTTTGATCACTACGCGAGCCATTCTTCGAGAGGCCAAAGCGACGCGGGTGTGCACACTAGAATCCGGCTACGCAAACGCCGAGATTCCAGTCGCGCAATTTGAACGACATCGACGCACGACGCGACAGCATCCGCGACATCGCGGGATAGGTTTCTCTCGATCGCCACGCCAATCAATGCGCACCTTCTTCAGGCCGTCCAGGGACGCGACCGGGGCGACGGTCTTCTTGCTGGTCACCTTGACGGCGGCCTTCATGGCGACGGCGGAGCCGAGGAAAGTGGAGGTCATGGCGGCCATTTTTGTGTGGAGAGTGCGGGTATACGAGATACGTGCGACGGGAAGTGCGTACGTGATGACGAGCGAAAACAAACAAAACACCAAAGGAGGATTTGCCTTTAACAAATGCCCGCGTTTCATTGGCTCTTTTGCGGAACGCAGAGCCGTTTGCGAGGCGCAAAATTATTTCACCCGTCAAGCGTTTCGTGACTTTCGTCAAAGAAAAGCTACCGTACGAAGCCGACGCGACGAAGCCTTTCCCCAGAACCCTTCCCGCACACCCTTCGTCGCCCGTTACTCGTCATCCCGGGAACGGAACTCGGCGCGTCCCTCCCGCGTCTCGCGGTCTTTTCCGGCGCACGACGTGACTGCGTTCCTGACAGAAAACAAGCAGCGCGTGCTGGAGACTGTTTTGACCCAATTTTCCGCTTCCCGAAACGGAATCTGGCGTGAAAAAGCAATCGATGTACACCAGGACCCTTTCCGCGTTCGGGTTCGTAAGGAAGAAACCGACGCCGAAGGGACGGTGGCAATGATCAAGATGATGACGTCTTGTCTCTTTGTCCGGTTGTCTTTGTCTCTCGAGAAACTTAGATAGATGTGAAAAGAATTAGTGTTACAAAAGACTACGTCGCGACTGTTAATTTCCACGCGCGCGCGAGACTCGTTCGATGCGTTCGTAATATACCTTATTACGAGTGTGTCAGGCGACTTCCGTACCTCGAGGGGCGTTTAAATGAAGCGCCGTCATGTCGCGTCGAGAAGCGCTCGCCGCGCGCCGAAATCAATCTGCGCGTTTTTTTCCATGTTTTTACCGAAAGGTCTCGAGTTACATGACGTAAGACTCATCAAGGCTTCCTTACCTCACCACGGGCGTGCCAGTCACCACGTGCCTGGCGGGAACCCCGACGTGGTTGTTGTGCGTGCCGACGGTCTTGCCAACGAACGTTTTTTGGGGCGGCAGGTTACTGTCGTACTCCGTGACGTGCGCAGGCGGTGCCGCGATGCCGCCCGCGCAGCACCCATTAAACCTACCCGCGGTGTCCTTGCCCGTCACGCAGTCGTAGCTCTTTCTCGCGGCGTACTCGACCGCGGAGAACAAAAGTCATAACATATCCGCCGTGTCTCTGGCGCGGGGTGGAGAGCGACGGAAACGCGGAGGAGCTGCTGGCGTCGTGGTGGATTTGAACCACGTGTTTTGTTTCAGCCTCGAGGAAGGGTAACGGAGGGGTATTTTCGTATATTTTTTCCTGTTTCGGCTTTCGGGCCTGCGTCGTCTCGATTAAGACCACAGGGGCTGGCGCGTGAAGCCCCTTGTGGTCCTGGGATGAGTCGGGTGCAGGCCGCGCGCGCGTACGATGCGCTTTACGGTACGCGTTCGTGAAAGTGGCACGTCCCGTCAGCGAGTAACGCGCGCACATGCCCAACGCGGACCACGGACCGCCCGTCGATGATGCACCCGCACCGCTGACCCGTTTCCCTCGCCAACGACGCGTTCCCCAAACAACAGACCCGGTGTACACCGTTTCCGGAGCCCGTGACCACTACCGGTCTTTGGCCCGGACGCAAAACACCACGGAAACGGTTCCCGTCGCCGAGAACTTCTTCGCGGAAGCGCGGAACTACCCCGCGCACGAAACGAGGTACGTAGGGACGAGATCCATGTCTCGCGCACGATGAATTGCGTCCCCATCGTCCATTTCTTTTTGCCGTGTTTAGCTCACCTCGCACCTCGCCTTTCTCGTCCTCGCAGAACGCGCACCCGGGACTCGTTGGCGCCTGGAACGCACGTCTCCCGAACGTTCCGGCCTGAAATGACCGGCCGAGGCTTTGCGGGAAACGAACAGTCTTATGGGCAAACAGTCTCGACGTCGTTCGGAAACTCGACCTCATCGTTTCCGACGGGCGCGGCGCAATCGACGTCAACGTCATTGGCAAATTCATCGTTGCCAAATTCTCGACGCCCCGGCCGTTACCGGCCTCCACACGCGGTGCGCCCCGTGGAGCGTTTGGCCGGAAGACCCGCGCACGCGCCTCGGACCGCGGTGCCGCAAGAATTTTCACGCACCGCCGCGTTGGACCCAAACGTGGCGCGACAAAAAATGGAGCTTCTTCTTGCCCGGCGGCGCCAACTCCACGACCCCCCCAAGTTTTCGTCGCGAACGCTAGGCACGCAATCCGATTTCCGGGAAAGCGAAGCGCAGACGGTGCCGTACGCGCCCGGCGTGGTACTCCCCTCAAGACCGAGTTCCCGGCAAAGAGCGCTAAACGAAAAACACGCCGTGCCGGACGGCCGCCCCGAAGTCCTGACGTTGCTTGACAATAAGTACGACACCGGCGAACAGCTGTCGGCCGCCGATGTCGACCGCGTACGGAAGATGCGCGCGAAACGGTTGTTCGAACAGAGTCTACCTCCGCTTAGCGACACGGAATCCCTACCCCTGCGCCGACAACTGATGCAGGAGTGGGAAGAAGCGGAGTGGGCGGAGCGTGAGCGGGAAATAGCGCTTGTGCAGGAAACGCGTCTTGACGTCCTGATATCCGCGATTGACGCGCGGGAGATGGAGGCGGAGAGCGTGGCGGAGCGGCGGCTGCAGCGCATGCTGCGGGGCGCGCTTGACGAAAAACGGAAAAAGTTTGACGCCCTGCAGACGAAACGAGTTCGCGGCCTTCGCAAGCTCGAGCGGCGACGCGCGCACGCGACGGAGGAGTCAAAAATTGCGAGCGAAGGAGTATTCGCAGAGCAAGCCGGGCGTGTCGTGTCATCCTACGCCTCCTACGCCTCGACCGCGTACGCGCCGCTTCAACGGGAAGGCCGGGTGGACCCGTTGAACACGTTCAGCGTCGCGCAGAGGGGTACCGATTTCGTGTTTCAAAACCAAACCGCCTTCGACGACGACCGCCGACGCAGCGCGCTTGATACGTTTTTGGACCTGGAGCGGTCGATTCCTGGTTGCGAAATAGACGTGGGGCGGACGATTCGGGCTGCTGATTTACACAACCGAAGAGTCACGGGGGGTGTTCAAAGAAGTACTGGAGACGACGACGACAATGACTCAAAAAATTCAAACGAGGAAAACGAAGACGTCAGTAACGCGACGAAAGTGACAAACTCGGAGCGCCTGGAGTCGTTGTATTTCACAGGCCTTGATAAAACCGCGGAGACTTTGGAGTTGAGTAAGAAGCACGCGGGGGGCGACCGAGGGGTTGGCGCGGTTTGGCCCGCGCCGTTGACGGAGACGACGGCGGAGCAGGCGACGCTCAAAATAGCCGCGGACCGGCAGAAGTTACGGGATGAAAAAGTAGACACCGGCCCGTCGCGGGTGGAGCGGCCTGAAACCCCGGAACTAGAGCCGCCGTTGGATGAGATGGCCCCCGAGTTTCATGCGGTTGTGTTGCTACAGCGGCTGTTGCGAGGCGTCCATGGCCAACTGACGTTCCAGCAAGGCATCGCGCGCCGGCGCGCGCTCATCGCGGAGCTGCGGGCGGATGAAACCGACGAGGAGTTTTTTACCGATTCGGATGGAGATGTTGAGGAGTTTGAGGATGACGATTCTGATTCGTTGGATGACCCTTTGGATGGCCCTGCGGACGATGGCACGCAAGGAGTTACGCACGACGTACTTGTTACCGTCGCACGCGCGACGTCGCACGCGCTTTCCGTTCTCGCCATCGCGAACGACGGTGACCGAAACGCGGCGTACCAATCCACGCGCCTCGCGGTGGATCGGCTAAACGCGAGACGCGAAAAGGAAAGACACGCGGCGCGCAAGATTCAAGCGGCGCACAGAGGACGGTTGGCGCGGCGAGCGGCGGACGCAGTGGCGCTTCAGGAGCAGTTACGGGACGAGACTTTGGCGACTTCGGTTGTGGCGGACGTGACGGGTGGTGAAGGCGCGGGTCCCGCCCCACTCGCGCAAGGAGACCTCGTCGCGTGCTTAAGTTCTCCCGAACGCGAAGAAGTGCGTTTGGTGCAAACCGCGGCGCGAGCTTTTGTGCAGAGGGAAGCGCGTCTTGAGTTTCTGTTACTGGAAGCGTCCGCGGCGGCGGCGGATGTCGACCTCGCAAGGCTGGACGGCAACATCGACGCCGTGCGGACGTTGCAGGTCACGGCGAGGGCGCACGTCTCTTTGGTTGCGTCCACGAGGGCGATTCAAGCATCGGAAGATTTACAAGACGGTGACTCTCGATCCTCGGCAAACGATCCCTCCACGGCTACGCAAACCACCGCGCAGCAGTACCTAACGCAAGCCCTCGGTGCGAACGCTTCGGTTGGGGGGATGGTCACCCTGCCTGCGAGTGACCGGGAGTCGGTGCGGCGGCTGCAGGCGTCGGCGCGGGCTTTGGTGGCGGGGAAGGGCGAGGCCGATTCCGAAAACGAAACGCCCAGCACCGGGCGCTCGCTCGAGAAAGAAGTCGCGGACTCGGCCGGCTCGGGGTTCGGTATCGACTACGACCACCACCGCGTGACGCTGGTTCAAGCCGTGGCGCGAGGCCGTGCTGTGCGACGCGAGTTCGTTGCGAAACGAAACGCGAATCTGTCGCGAACCGAGTCTGTCGGTGCGTCTGAGAAGCACGGCGCGACGCTTCCTCGAAAGTGTGCCGAAGAAAAACAGGAGGCAATCGATTCGCCGAAACCCGATTCCGAAAACACCGATTCCCCATCCCTTCGCCTCGTGAAAATAGAAGCCGACTTCGCGGAAACGGCTGAGCAGCTCCAAGGCACCCCGGCTGAGCAAGCCGCGGCGGTTTCGATTCAAGCCGCGCTTCGTGGCGCGGAGGGTCGACGGTTGGCGAGGCTCGAGAAACGACGGCGGAGCGACCCCGCGTTTCGCAAAGCACGCGCGGACGCCGCGAGTCAGCGCGCCGCGATTAAAATTCAAGCCGCGCACCGCGGGTCCGTAGCGCGGAGATCGGTGGCGGAGATGCGGTTGCAGATGCGGGAGGAACATGAAGCGGCAGGGCACCGGGAGGACGCGGGGGAGGAGTAGGGTGTTGCGTTGTCCACGAATGTCCATGTGAAAAATTCGGACAAGTGAGCTTTAGCTGACGAAGGCAGCACGTTTTAGCCAGTCGTAATAACCGACTTTTTGAATCGATGTCCGCCTACAAGTACCATGGTTAATTCGCGTTGTGATTGGTGGTCAGCACTTTATTTTGCCAGGTTTTCTCAAAGAAGTATCCATTTGGGGTATGACAAATCAAATCGTCTCTCACTTCTCGTTTTTTTAGTCTACATGCGACACGCCCCGACCGACACGCCCCGACCACCGGCACACGGTTGGGGCGCGATCGGTGTGTTCGGGTCGGTTCCGTCGGGTGGACCGGTTCGCATGGCGTCCAATAACGGCCCAAACCCCGTGGACTGGGAGTACGACGTGCTCCAACTCGCGGAGAGTGGGGGGGTTTCCCTGAGGCACATCGCGTTCACGATTTTCGAGGAGGAAGGGCTGGTCGGGAAATTCGGCATTCCAGACGAAAGGTTCAAGTCTTTGTTGCAACGCCTGGAGGACTTGTACTCGGTGGAGAACCCGTACCACTGCGCGCTGCACGCGGCGGTAAGTGTCAGGGTGAATGTGGGAAAACCCGGGTACCCTGCGTGTCCAATCAAACGAAGAAGACCCACCACCTCCCATCGGTTCGATCTCGTTTCGGTTCAGCGAAATGGATCGCGATAAAAAAACAAATATCGCCAATTCTGACCCAAAATCCCTCTCCAATAAACATAATAAAAAACCAGGACGTCCTCGCCGCGACGCACTGCCTTCACAAAGGCCTGCCATCTGGTGTTTTTGATGACGTGGAGGTTCTGGCTTTGTATTTAGCCGCGGTGGGGCACGACGCCGGTCATTTCCGTTTAAACAACGCGTTTCTTAAAAACGCCGGGCACGCGCTTTACAGGACGCACAAAGAAAGCGCCCTGGAGCGGTTCCACCTAGGTTTGGTGTTCGAGTTGTTGGAAGATTCCGAGGTTGGCATTGTTGATTTTTTGGGGAGCGATTTGGACAAGCGACGGTTCAAGGACCTGGTCACCACCCTGATTCTGGCGACGGACATGGCGCGGCACTCGCTTTTGTTCCAAAAAGCGCGCGCGTTTCTTGGCGATCGGCGGGACGCGTTTCGCGCGGCCGAGGCGGAGACGGATTGGGCGATGGATTCGACGGACTGCGATACGGGCGAAGCGATGACGAATTCGTTTCACACGTGCCACCCCACCCACACGGACCCTACCCTGACCCAGGGTCAATCCCCGACTTCCAACTCCACTGCTTCCGGCGGTACCGCCGCCACGCAAACCAGTTTGGACGGCGCGCGCCACGAGCCGTGGGTCGCATTCGCGCTGGCCGGCGCGTGCCAAAGTGAACGCGAGCTAATAGCGCAGCTCCTGTTGAAGTGCGCGGATCTCACCAACGTCGTGCGGCCCATTCAAATCGCGGACACCTGGGGCAAACGCATAATGGAGGAGTTTTACCAGCAAGGCGAAAAGGAACGCACGCTGGGTTTTCCGGTCACCACGTTTCACAACCGGATGAACTTCGACTACGTGTTCGCGCGACACCAAAGCGGTTTTTTGGTCAACGTCGTGCGGCCGCTGTTCGACGAGCTCGCGTCGTTACTGGATTTCAACACCAGGACGGCGGTGATCGGGAGTTGCGCCGAGAACGGCTCTGTGTGGGCGCGTCGGGAAAACGAAAACCGTCCGCGCGGGAAAAAAGGGGACGACAATGACGTGGAGAAAGCGAAGAAAGCGGCGGACGCGAAAGGTTTCGAAACAAAGGGTTTGGAGTTGAAAGGTTCCGCCCACACCCGCGGTTCCAGGAGCAGCCACAACCTGAACCGGCAAAGCACGGGGGGCTGGACCCAAACGTCGTACCCGAAACAAAGCGCCACCTTGACCATGCTCACCGCGAACGCGATGGAGATGAAGGGGCTGCACTTTCAGCTAGCGGAGGGTACGTGTGGCTGGGCTTTCCCAAATCCGATGCGACTGTTTGATGCCCCTCTTTGACTGTTCAATAGTGCGACTGCCCGTAACAGCTGTGGCAACTGCATACATCACAAGTGCACGGTTCGGCCTGAGTACGCCCGACTGTGAAGGCCCGAATCCCGCTGACTGTTTACTCCACACGAGTCACGGGAAGACTGACCTTTTTCTTTTCCAAACAATCCCTAGGGTACGGCGCGAACGACGACGCGGCGGCGGCGGTGCGGTTCTTGATGCCGTTTATCCCGCGAAGCGAGCTGGCGCGGCTGGCGCGGTGCGGTTTGCTTGTGACGACCACGCCTATTGGTAGTGCGAATGCGTCCCCCATGCGGGCGCTAGGGGAAACAGCGAGCACTTCGGACACGGCGGTGGGTGATTTTGCGAATAGCGCCGCTGCGCGTCGTACGCGCGACGCGACGAAGGAGCACGAAAAAGATACCTACGCAAAGCTCGCGTCTAGGCACACGTGTGTCTCCGCCGTGGTGGTGGCGACGTTTGACGGTTTTTTGGAGCTGGAACGGCGGGCGGCTGCGGAAGGTACGTCCCCGCATTTCCCAAATCCCGGACGACTGTTTTACTGAAGCTGGTGACTGTTGTCCATACATCGCGATATACAATACTGACACTTTTCTTTAAAATCGGGAAGCGGAAACGCAAATCAAGGCGCTTGCGCGGGGAAAAAACACGATAGCGCTCGCGGCGAAAATTCGACAGCGGTGCGCGAACGCGTTTGGCAACGCCCTGTCCGGAGTTTTGGCCAAAGCGGTGGACTCCGTGCACGCGTGCGGCGGCGACGTCGCGCGCATGGGCCACGACGGCATCGTGTGCGTGTTCCCTCTGAGCGGGGGGGACACCGATACGGGGGTACACGTTGGATCGTTCCCACGACGAACCGAACACAAGGACACGCACGCAGAAACGGAGCACCACGCCGGCGCCGTGCTCCGCGCTTCCCGGTGCGCGTTTACGTTGGTCAGCCAGCTGAGTTCCTTAGCCCCGGAGCTTTCGCGAATCACGGACGCGCAAGCATGGCCTGGTTTGCGAACGTTCTCCAAAGGCGTGCGGGTGATGGTGGTGGAGGCGTTGCAGCTTTCGCGCATGTCCATGGGGCGTCTGCTGGACCACTTCGGGTGCTCCACGCACTTCGCGGAGAACGCCAGCCAGGCCGCCGCGGCGTGCGCGAACATGGAGTTTGACGTGATTCTGATGAACGTTTTGTTGCCGATCAAGGACGGGTACGAGCTCGCGAGGCACGTCCGCGCGCACGGCGGCCCTGTTAACGGCAGGGCGTACATCGCCGCGGTGACTTACGTACAGCAACCCGAGCTTCTAGAGCAGTGCGTTTCCGCGGGGATGAACGAAGTCATCGTGAAGCCGGCGACGATGGGGATCTTGCGGTCCATGTTCCGACGCGCGCGACGACGGAAACGAACGATGAAACAACGCGACGCGACACAAACACGGTCGCCGACCTTGCGAAAGCAAGAACTAACGATCGCGTCAAATCCGTACTCGCTGGGTGGCGGACACCGCGCGTCAAGGACGGGAACGCGCGCGAGGTCCGCGCCGAAACACGAACCAACCAACTGCGCTCGTGACGACGAAAGCGAACGCGTACACGACGACGACGCCGGCGACTTTTTTGAGCGCGAGCGCGAGTTTAGCCGTTCCTCAAACCTCGCTCCGCACTCGAAAGTAATGCACGACGGAAAGTCCCACTTCGGTGGCGATGATACGACTCGACATCACCTGGGAAGCACGACGCGTACTAACAACTGCGTCCCTGTGCACCTTCCGAATTTCGCGGACATGTTGATTTCCGCGGGGCGAGGTCCGGGCCGCGGCGAGTCGTCGTGGTACCAACTCTCAGTGGACTCGTACGCCAGTTTCGACCAAAGCGGTTCACGGGACGACGGCGGCGTCGCCGCGTCTTCTTCTACAAAAAACCGGGGAAAACAAACCGGCGCGATGCACCGGTTCTGGAGGGCGATGTGCGGTTACGACGACTCGTATTCCCGGGGGGGTGACGGATGGCGGGCGCGTGAAATGTCGGCGCTTCGCGAGCGCTCGAGTTCGCTTTTTGCGGGAATCGCGGATCGGGTGCGGGGGGAGTCGGAGGTCACGGAGAACCTCGGCGGCAAAGAGCGGCGGTCGGTGGACGACGGTTCGGGTTCGGTGGACGGCGTACTTATGCCGGAAAGCCGGTCCGGATTCCGCAAGGCGGTAAGTATTTCCCAATCACCACATTCCGCCGACTGATTGCCCATCCAAGACTGACATTTATTTTTTTACAATCAGGGCGCGACGCTGGCGAGGTACAAGTCGGACCGGCAAGGCGGTTCGCAAAACGTCGCCGACTGGACATCGTTCGACACTTCCGACGACGACGGCGACGTTTCGTCGGACGACGATTTCGAAACCGCCACTGACTTCGAGCTGAACCAGCGCGCGCCGTTGCCGGTAACAATCGCGGTCACCGCCGCGGTGGGGTTCGGGTACGTTTCCGAGATGCGCGTCGGTACGACGTGTTTGGGTACGTTGCGGGAGCGCGACGGCGACGGAAACGGTTTCCGGCGCGCGGCTTGTTCCGACCGTCTGGAGACGGAATTTGAAAAAACGGAATCGGAAAACGCGTTCGTCAAACGCGTGCTGCGTGGCTCGGACCGGGACGTGCTCGTGCATTGCGACGCGGTTTCGTGGGGCAACATAACGAAAACAAGCCCTGTGGACGCCGCCGCGGCTGCCGCGCGCAACGGTGGGCCGTTCGCGCAATGCGCCCGCTTGATCCGAACCGCCACGGCTGGCGACATGGTGGTGTCGCCCACGGCTTGGCGCCTCGTTTCGAAAAACTGCGAAGGCGACACCCCCCCCGGGCTTCGCGGGGGCGCGCGGCTCAACCGCATCCGGGTACACGAGGTCGTGCCGCCTCTTTTGAATCACGCGTTGGCGCCGCATACGCTCGCGGGGTTGGTGCCGAACGCCCCGGATCCGCACAAAGCGTTACGCGCGCTTGTGAGTTTGGTACCGTCCGCGGTGCGAAACGCGTTGGCGGAACGCGTGAAGGGCGCGGCGATTAGTTTAGCGCGGGATCGGGATCGAAGGGACGCCGGGATGGTTTCTGAATCCGACGACGACACCGAAACGAGC
>Ga0222710_1000241_pt1 | contig 25741 bp, 22 predicted proteins | sample AntAcemetage1696_FD_181143 | JGI IMG/M metagenome (GOLD analysis project Ga0222710, IMG submission 181143) | Saline water microbial communities from Ace Lake, Antarctica - #1696 | ecosystem: Environmental > Aquatic > Non-marine Saline and Alkaline > Saline | place: Antarctica: Ace Lake... | reverse complement strand
TTTATCAGCGCGCCCGCGGACGTGGTGGTGGTGAGGCTGATCAAACAGCAGACGCAAAAAAGTGGAGACGGCGACGGCGAAAAGAAACTGGGCGCGGCGGATATGGCGAAACTCGTGTTTGAAGAAGGTGGCGTTCCCGCGTTTTTCCGCGGGAGCACGGAAAGGGTGCTTTACTGGGCCCCCGCGATCGGGATTTTCCTCACCGCGTATTGCCAAATAAGACACGCGCTGATCGCGGCGTGACGTGGGGGCTGTGTGACTCAGAAACTTATATTCAAATATTTTACCATTTCTACCTGCTACTGTTCGAAGTCTTCGCGCGTAGTTCTACCGGGTGTTTCCCTCCCTGCGGGTCACTCGTGGTTCGCGGTTCCGTGGTCGACACGTGCTGTTTCGGTGGCGGCGTCTGCACCGCGGGTTGTCCGTCCGAAACTGCTTTGGACACCTTGGCAACCTTCGCGTCGCGCGCTTTGCCCGCCGTTTTCGCCTGTGCATTTTTTCTCTCGCTAGTTTCTACAACCAAAGGGCACCGCGTATCGCACGACCCAAACACGAAACTAGCGTGTTTCTCTTCCTCTTCGTCCTTCCACCCCAGCTTCACCCCTCCCGGGACGATCTTCCCGATCGCCCGTCCCAGTCTTTCCCGGAACGTCCGCACGTCGGGACACGTTTTTCCCCACATCGGCGCGTCGTTTCCTTCGCCAATCTCGTAAAAGGATTCGCCAAAGTTGTTGTGCAGTACGAACCCCCAGTCCCCGCGCATCTCCGCGGTCGCCACGAACGACCCAAGTTCACCGCTTGGACTTGAACTGGCCGGCGCCCTTTGCATGGCAACGCCCTCTTCCATTCCCAGCCCCGGTCTTTTAGGGTCGTGTCTCACGATGCTCGCGCCGATGACCCTGGCGCCCGGCCGGAAAAAACCCGGCATCGCCCCCTTCGTTTCCGCGGAGACACAAGACGTGTGTAGAGAGTACTCCACCACCCCGCCGTTGTAGCCGGCGCCTTGCCGGAACCCCGCGGTGGGGTGGTCCACCGCGAAGCACCCGAGCACACCCGCGATGAGAAGCATCGGGAAAAGCACCGTGCCGACCAGGTACCGCCCAGTCGTGCCGTAATCGTCGTGCGTGTCGCTTTTCAACGAAGCGCGCCCGCGCAACATGTGGGTGTCCTCGCCGACCGTCGCCATCGCGGTCCCACGGAACGCGCGTCCGCCTGGAAAACCAGCAGAGACTCTTCCGGAGATCTACGGGTGGCGGCGTCTACAAATACACGCCCGGTGTACCCGCGCACACCTCGTGCCGCGCGCCAATCGCTGTGCCGCGGCGGACGGCCAAGTTGAAGTACTGGTGAAACACCCCTGCGATCGGCAGCAGTATGAAACAGGCACATTTTTTGTCACAAAAAGCGTTTTTTAGATTTCAACCACTCGTCGCGCCCGCCCCCCCCGTCCACGTGCACGTCCTTTGCTTCAGCGCGGCTTGTAGTAGGTGTTCCAACCCAGCGTAACGAAGCACCACGCCCATCACCCCTAAACCGTTTTCGGGAAGCTCCTGGAACGACTCTTCGAGTTTTCTTTTTCCCGGCGAAGGCGCGGATGGTTTACCAGTGTTGGGCGCGGAAGGTTTATTGGGACGGGTATAGGTATCGTCGGCGCCTTGACCGTCCAACTCCTCCTCCGTCTCCTCCTCCTCCGCCACTCTTACGGACATCGCCTTCCACGTGAGCTGTTTCAGTCGTGCAACGTACGTTTCCACATCCGGAAACGCGCCTTCCACAACGACGATCCCCGGGTACCCCGGCTTGCAGAACCCGCCCTGGTTGTTCCGAAAAAAGTGTCAGTCTCGTATGGGCCGCGTGTATATCCGGGATTGGTATTACATAAACAGTCGTGGTAACAGTCCCTTGTGGTACGAGTATGGGCAGAGATAATAGTCCCTTCGCAGGACGAGTATGGGCAATCGCGAAGGCGGTGTGTGGTCGGTGGGAAAGGCCCTTACCAAACCCAGTTCCCGTGCCCATTGCTGTACCGCCTTGCGCTTGCCGGGCGCCTTGATATGGTGGAACCAGATCAACCTTCGCGCGATTGTGTTTTTTTTCTTGTTCTGTTGTTTGTCTATAGTGAGCTCCTTGGCTTTTGAGGTCATGAGTCTTTCTGCCGACTCTGCTGACTCAAGGTTCTGTTCAAACGTAACCCTCTCGTTCAACTCCCTCAGCGCTCCTCGCACCGCCTCGACGCCCGCCACCGCGTTTGTTTCGCCGAGCGCGCACTCAACCGACGCGGCTGAAGCCGCTTGTTTCAAAAAACTCAAATCGGCAACCGTCACCCGTGCGTTCCCCTGGACGTGGAGCTCCGCGCGTATCAAAAGAGGGTACCCGGGAGCAAGGCGCACCGCCACGGCCACGCCGCCGCCGCGCAAACGCGGGCCGAGCATTTTTATCGTCACCTCAAGCGCGGGCACGGAACACAGGGGGTCGTCGTGTTTTGCGTGCGTGTCGGGAGGTTGGTTGCCAGACGCAAGCGACTCTGACTGAGACCTTCGTGACCTGGAGTGACTCTCGTGCGCGTCGAGAACGGATTCAGCCAGCTCAAGCACGGTCTCGTGGTGGTTCGAAACCTCGGTCGGGTCATTATCAAGCGAAGCGGAATCGCCGTACATGCTTTCAAGCGCGCGCACCTCATCCACCGCGCGACGCAAGCACTCGGGGGACCACGAGAACAACACCGACACCGCGGACATCGCAGGGCGACGGGTAACGCACCACCGACCCGCCCCGACCGCGCGCCCGCGTGTGCTCCCCTTCTGCAAAAACGGCACCAGATCTTCGGCACGATATCGCCATGTCCAGTCAGCAAGCGACATCTCACTCATCACGCGCGCGGACACGATGTCCCTCACGTCGTCTGTGTTTCTGTCGCGTCCCCTCCCGGGGCTCCAACGCACGAGCAAGGGTACAAATCCCGCGCCCGGTCGCCGGCGCGATGCGGTGGTGACACGCGCGCTGGGTAAGGGCAAACGCACGCGACCGCCGAAGGGTCCGCCAAAAGGTCAGGGCGATTTGGAAAAGAAACGGTGCGACCTGTGTCTCGGCACTGGGATCCGCAAGTGCTACGGCTGCCACGTCGCGGATGGGTGGGTGGCGGATAACTTCAGCACGTCGAAGTGCGCCAGGGCGGGTTTCGTGCCGATTAAGATCGGAGGGTTCCTCGGGTTCGGGGGTGTGGCTGGTGAAGAGAAAGTACGTATTGCGCGTTTCCCAAATCCCGACTGACTGTTTGCCGATGTCCAGAGTACACTGTTTGCCCATACATCGCCCAATACAACACTGACCCTTTTCGGTTACAATCACAGTGCGCGGTGTGTTGGAACGACGCTGCGAAGAAACCAGGCACGACCCGGTGCATCCGCTGCAAGGGCAACAAATACATCTACTTCATGAACGCGGACTGGAGGTGAGTTAAACGTTGAGGAGAGAGGACGGAGACGTGTTGTGCTGTAACATCAATCAAAAAAGTCACAAAAGTCTTGCTAGCTCTGGTATAGAATCCGTAAAGGTATGACTCGTACTGATGATGACTCCTCCCTACGTTTTGTACCCCGATTTCGGTCGCTGTTTGTACGCGCCTCGTCCGCGGGCGCGGTTGGCGTCGGAAAACCAGTCCCCCCAGGACTCACCGCCCGACCCGCCGCCGGTTGTGTCGGATTCCCTTCCGGTCCATCCCTGGTGTCCATGCCCGTGCCCTGAGCTTCCTCCGCTCCGGCCGCCGTACCGGGACGCGTCCCTGGCGAACGTGGACCCGCCGAACCCGAAGTCGTCCCGGCCGCCGCCGCCGTGGCGGATAGTTGCTTTCCGATCGTTCGCGAAATACTCGGCACGCTTTCGCGAGTCGCACAGCGCGGCGTTCGCTTCGCCCACGAGTTTGAAAACGGAGTCGGCGTCTTTTCGTACTGCGCTTTGGTCGATCCAGGGCGGTAGCCCAACCACCGACTTATCGGGGTGGTGCTTCAGGGCGAGTTTTCGGTACGCTTTCTTCACGTCGCCGTCGTCGATTTGGGAAACGCCGGCGGGAAAATTCCGTAAACCCAAAACGGACAGGTGGTCCACCACGAGCGCCGGGAGAGAGGCGCTTTCCCGGCGCGCGTCCCGTAAGCGAAAGATCACCGCGTCCCGGAACGTTTTGTACGCCGTGGATGAGTTGTCTGCTGTCTCGGTACCGCTCCCCGAGTCTTGTAACGAAACCCGCATGAAACGCGCGTTGTCGGTTTTGTGCACGCCGACCAATGTTGCCTCAAGGGTTAGCGTGGTTAAAAGCCGCTGCAAGTCCTCGCAAGCGCCGGCGTACAGCCTGAGATAAATAAAAGAAAGTGTCAGTCTTTCGGGCCATGTGAGTGAGTAATTACTCCGGACAATCGGCAAACAGTGTGCCTGGATTTGGGAAAGGCCCAATACGTACCTTGTTTCAAACCGAAGCTGCGCCCGTCTTGAAAGGCTCTTTAAGCGCGTGGGGTTACACACAAGCGCGCGGCCGCAATCCGCGAGCGCGTCTGTCACCGCGCCGCTGGCGTGCGCGGACGCGGCGCGGTTGCACAGACACACCGCCGCGAACGCGCCGGCAATTTCACAGCCCGGGGTTGGCGCCACCGCCGCGAGCGCGCTCGTGTACTTTTCAGTCGCCTTTCCAAAATCCTTACCCTTGAACGCGACGTTGCCCTCCTGCCGCAACAAGTGCGCCGCAGCCGCGATCTTGGCAAGCGCGGTGAAGGCGACGTGTTCATCAACCGCGAGCGCTTGCGTCACCCGCCAAGCTTGGACGAAAGAAACGTCGTCGTTCATCACCCTTTCGCCCGACGAATTTTCACTCTTTTCTGGAGGCCCGACTTTTCGGTCTTCTTTCGGCGGTGTCGCCCCCGCGATCGCCCGCGTGGCGCCCGCCAGGTCGCCCGCGGCGAACCTCGCGGCTACCCGGACGAACGCCCTCCAGTTGTCCCCACCGGTCTGAAACCGGAACGCACCGAGGGTTTGTTGACACCCGAAGGAGGGCTCAGCACCGCGTGACGTGTTCTCCGAAGCGTTCCCCGAAGTGTTCCGCGATGACGACCCGCCGCCGGCTTTCACACGATCCTCCGTACCGCCCAAGCCCTCGGCGTCCGCCACCGCGCACGCGTCCGTGAACCGCCCTTCCCAAACAAGCGCCCTCGCCTTCGCCTCCGCCACGGCGGCGCAGTGCGGCGCCACGTGGGACAGGTCTTTCGTGAGCCTCAACACGCTTCTGGCGACCTGCGACGTGGTTTTCGCGGAAACGTGCGACCCGCCGCGGCAGGCGTTTGTGTTTTTCAACCCACTACGCGTCTCCGTGTCGTTCCGGTCCGGAAAGTCAAACCAGGACCGGTCCTCGTCCCCGCCCGCGGCACGGAACACCCGCGCCTTGACCCGGAGCGAGCCGACACCGGCGCCGTCCACAAGGTGCTTTCGAAGCGCAGAAAGCGCGCCGCCGTTTACGAGCGTCAGGTCGGCCACCAGCGCGGCGCCCTGATTGTAAAAAGAAAAGTGTCAGTCGTGTATGGGCAATCAGTCTGCGGAATGTGGTAAATGGGAAATACTCACCCGCGCGGCGTCCTCGGCGAGCCGCGTCGCTTCCCGGGACGTGGCGTCGCCCGACCCCCCCTCCGCCGCCAACATAAACTCGCACCGCGCGTCCGCAAACGCGCCGAGCCTCATCAAGCACGTCCCCGCCCTTAGCCGCGCTCGGCGGAACGTGGGGTCCGCCGCTAACGCGGCTCGGCAGTCGCGAAGCGCCGCCCTGATGTCGGCCGCGGCGGCCAGCGCGGATCGCGTCTTTTCGGTTTCCGCGGTATCACCGGCATCCGCCGATCCGCGCGTGCCCGGTTTGTCGCTGACACTCATCAACCGCGCGGCCGCGCGGTTGGCGTAGCACACGGCGGCGTCCCTCCCGCCTTTCACGAATTTGACGGTTTCGGGAATTTCCGAAAAGCCGTCTTTCCGTGCCTCGACGCCGTCAACAAGACACGCGTCCAGAAGCTCCCCAGGCACCGCGCCCACCAGGAACTCGCGCCCCATGCGTTCCAGCGCGCCGTCGTAGTGCCCTGAAGCGACGTTGTACTGCCCCGCCTTGAACGCGGCGTTACCAAGATCCTTCAACCGCGTGGCTTCGGAAACGAACGTGAAGGAAACGTTCGGGTTGGCGCCGGCGCTCGCGCCGGAGTTTCGCCGAGTGCTCGAATCATCATCCCTCCCCAGGTTGACTCTTCCTATGCTTTCCCTGAGCACGTCCATGGGGGAATCGGCGTCGTCCACGTTACCTGTGCCGAACGCGGTGGGCGACGACGGTTTCCCGGGGCGAAGCGCGCGGCGCACGGGGCTCCGCAAAGGGCTTGTTTCTTTTTCTTCTTTTTGAAAAATAGAAGGTGGCACGCGTTCAAACGCCGCCGCAGTGGGCGACCGCGGAGGCGAGTGTGCTGGCTGCGTTTTCTTCTTAGGGGTCCGCCCTTGTGGTTTCTTTTTTCCACCGGAATTAGCCTTGGATTCGACTGCGCCGGGAGTGAACAGCCCGGGCGCGGGCGGAACCGCCGCGAAGGGCGCGCCGTTCGTTTTCGCCCCGCCGACGCCCGCGCCGAAATTCGAGAAAGAGGACGTGCTGCTTGCGGCCGGGGGCGGGGGCGTGAACTGAAAAGCCGTGGCACCTGAAGTGTTCCCTGAAGTGTTCCCAGAAGAAGCGTTCCACGAAGCGTTCCCAGAAGTGTCCGTGGGAAAGAACGACGGAAACTTGGGCGTTTCCGGAACCGGTTCCGAGTTTCGCGAAGCGCGGAGCTCTTCAGCGCCCCTCCCCAGGTTGACCCTCCCTATGCTTTCGCGAAGCACGTCTATGCTGGGGGACGTGCTCCTTTTCGTGGTGCCTGGTGATGGATGTGTCGCGTACGGTTCAAACGCGTCGGTGCGAAACGTGGTTCGCGCGTCGGTTCCTCGCGCGGTTCCCCGCGGCGAGCTCCCGGGGCTCGCGCCTCCTCGGGGTTTCGAGCCTCGACCGCGTCGGTTATCACTGGTCTTTCCTCGGCCGCCGCCGTTGGACCCGCCCGACCCAACGGCGAAGGATAAATTCGACATCCCAGCTTCTATTTTCTCGGTTTGGCTTGATGAAGCGGTAGCACCTGCCGCCGCGCGCGGAACGGGCGAAAACGGCGGCGGCGGCGTCGGCGGCGATACAGGCAGCGGCGGCGGCGCGCCGGTCTCATCGTAATCGTTTCCGCCCCTTTCCTTCCCTCCGAAACTCCCGAACCCCGCGAACGGGGGCGGGGTTGACTTCTTGCCAAACCCGAAAGGCGAAAAGCCCCCGGGCGCGAACGCGGACGCGCCGAACGGCGTCGCCGAGGGGGACGACTTCGTTTGATTCGAATCGGGAGGAGGAGGTGTTTGTTGTGTCTGTTTCGTGTCAGGCGCCAGCGTGGTGTCACTTCGTCTTGTTGTTGTTCCAGCCGTGCCTTTCCCCGACCCGGACCGGTTCCGGAACGACCCCGACCGAGGCCACGTGTTGTCTCCTCCGAAGAAGTCAAACGGCGGCGGCGACTCCGGGTCCGGGGTGGCGCGCGCCGGCGACCGCGGCGGCGAGTTCGCCTCCGTTTGCGGCGGCGGCGAGTTCGCCTCCGTTTGCCTCCCTACTACCCGAGGGGACTGTTTTCCCGACCGAACACTCGACCCCCCGGGTCTGCATCTTTGCCGCGCGTTTCCCGGACTGGTGCCACCCGTCCCGAGGTTGAACGTGAGTTTCGAGGGCGAGTCGTTTACCTCGGTTGTTTCATCCGCATCCATCGGCGAACCGGGGGCTTGCGAAAAAGTAAACCCGAAACCCTCACCCGCGTTGCACGGCACCGTATCGCCTTCGTCTTCGCTCTCGTCGCTCGAGAGGTAGAGCAAATCGAGGGGATTTGTACGCCGCGCCTCCGCCCTCGCCGCGCGCGCGGGGTCCGCCCCCGGTGGACAACGGGACCGGAGCCTTTGGTTCCACATGCGCGCGTCGCAGGGATCTCCCACCGGAACGGAAACCCCGAGATCCCGTTTCCCCTTTCCCGATCCTAGTCGCGTACGCGCGCTTCGCCTGCACCGCACAACGAGCCTTCTTTTGCCGGACCGGTTCACGAGGACTTCATACACGCGTTACGTGTTCTCTCCACGCGTCTCCACGCGCGCTTCGTGTTCGGGTCCGCCCGCGGTGCTCCACACTGGCCCGAGGCTTCAAAACGGTCAGCCAAAGAACTCGATTTTTTGTTTCAGTGCGGAAGACAACGAGGACACTTGGCGATTTTCTCAAACGCGTTCGAATAACGTCCGAACACTACAAGTACAAAGCACACACAATTCATCGTGTATTGTCTATTTCTATTGACACCCACCCTAAGCACGTTACCCCTGGTCCACCCACTTCGGCCTGAAAACCGAAATCGCGCCCCGGTTGGCTAACGCCAACGTCCAGTTCCCGTTCCCGATTCCGTTTCCGTTTTTTCCAACGAAACCGCAAACCGCCGTGGCGTCGAACCCCGCGGCGCCGCGCGACGACGGGTTGATTATTTTCGGAGGCCCCGGTCCCACGGCTTGCGACTTTTCCACGGACTTTGGAGTCTTTTTCCCGCGTGATTCGTTACTCTCGTTACGCGTTACATCCTTAAAAAGTCCATCCAAATCAAACAGCGACACGGCTAAACTTTTCGGCCCCGGCGCGCACACGGCGAGTCCTTTGTCGCAACCGCCCGCGTTGACGAACACCGGGCGGTACAGCGATTTGGGTTTTGGGTGGGTCACGGGGACGTGTCCTTCTAAACTCGCGAGCGGGGTGTCGCTCTGTCGAAGGTCCCACAGCAACACACGGTGGTCGCTGGTCGCCGAGGTCACGAACAAATTGGAGTTGTTCCCGTCGGCGGTACGCGTCTTGCGACGTACGGTACCTTCCATCACACGCACCGTGGTACGCAGCGCGGCGGCGCCCCATTCCAAGAAGTTAACCGGGTACCCGCCGTGCGCGTGTTCGATGACGCGCACGGCACGTGTCACGCGAACGTCGAAAACACGCGCGCTCCCGTCGTCGCCGCAGGTCCCGAAAACGCAATCGTTGGCACCAAAGTTTCTCCACCGCGCGCATTTCACCACCCCCGCGTGTTCGTCGTGGCGGCTGGTGGTTTTCAATTTTGAATCCTGCGTTGAAAGTACCGACACCGCGCACCCGCCGTGTTTCGACGACGTCAAAACGTCGCCACTTCCGGAACGGCAGTGCGCCGAGAAAATACCAGAGCCACCGTGAACTTCCGAGTCTCGTAAAACCTCCCTTGGCGCGCCGCTCGAGCGCGACGTCGACCCGATATCCCACAGCGCGACGGCGCCGTCCATGCCGCCGCAGGTTAACACCAAAGGACAGCCGCCGGGATGGTTTTGAAAAAACTGGACGTGCGAGCACCACCCGCGGTGTCCCACCCACGACGCCAGGGGTAACACGGCGTCCGTATCCTCGGTCGTGTCGTCCGTATCGGCGTCGTCCATTTCTTTCTCGTTGTAATCACGGTCATTGTCATTTCCATGCAGCGCCCACACCGCGACGCGTCCTCCGTCGCCGCCGCCCACCATGAGGCTTTGTTTCGTGGTATCCGACAGCCCGTGGTCGTCGCCGTCGCGAACGTCCAACGCGTAAAAGCCTTTTTTCATTTTCGGATCCGCGAACGTGACGTTGTCCTGTTCCCACCCGCGCAGGCGCTCGTTTTTCGTAGCACAACGTCCTTTCGTGAAATGTGCTTCATTGTTCGAGGCGTTGTTCTGTGAAGAACTCGCTCGACACGCGTACCGCATCACCGCGCTTTCCTCGAAAACCTCGGGAGGAGGTGTCGGGTGTGAATCGGTGGAATTTTCTTTCGTGGACGCGGCACGTCGCGTTTGACGCGCCCGTAACGCCGCCGCGGTTTCCCCAAGCGCAATCAGCGCTTCCTCGGAAACGTCATCCACCACCCCTGGGTTTTGAAGTTTCCTCGACCGTGTGCTTCTTCGAGGTGCGACGTGCTGCTCCGATGTTCGAGCGAGTTTCGTGGCGCGACGACGAGCATCCGCGCTCGCGCTTTTGTTTTTTTTACGGTTTTCACCATCCGTCCCCACTTCACGGCTCAGCGTGTCGATGCCGAGATGCGCCATGCGTTGCTTGTTACGCGCGATCCTCGCGTCACGTTCGCGTTCATACTCCGCGCCATTGTCGTCCGAGTCGTTTGATGACGTCGCCGACCCGTCAACCGCATCACACGTCTCCGCGGGGTCCACGTGCTCCGTTTCGATCTCGACAGTGGCAGGTTCGCCACCGATTACGATTACATCGCTCGGACCAAACGACACCTCGGGTGGTTTCGTCTCCCCTGGTGCCGCCTCTTCAGCGCCAGCCTTGGCCCACATCCGCCGCAGCACATGACCGTCCGGGACGCGGGACATGTCGAAGCCCCTGCCGCGCAGTGCCCGCGCGGCGCGGTGTGTCAGGTTTGAAATCATCGGACGGTGCCTACTCCATTTTCTGGGCACACTCGAATGACAGACGATCCCCACGACCTAAACCCGTTGGCCCCCGAGGGTGTCATTGTTCCGAGCCGCACGCACCGCGCCTGGCCCTCGCCGCGGCCATGTCGTCGAGCCTGGGCCCGACCCCGGGGTCGGCGCTTGTCGCGCCGCCCCAAGGTCGCGACCCACTTCGCGGCGACGCGCGCGCCGTGGTGCGCCGGTGGCAGGGCGGGAAAGGCGGGCCGTGTGCGATATTGGCAATCGTGTGGCTTGCGTTTGTGGTGCAGTGGTTTTTGGTGGTGGAGAGGTTGGTGTATTTGGATGGACGCTGGCCTGGCTCGGAGCTGGCTTGGAGGGTAGCAGTAGTCGCGATGCCGTGCGCGGTGACGTTTTCCCTGTGGTGCGTGCACTTCTTGGACCCCGGGGTGATTCCCCCGAAGAAAGAAACGGACCCGGAGGTTCTTTGGTACCAAACCCAATCGCGGCCGGTGGTGCTTGGCGAGCGCTTCGTGGACGCGACCGGGGTACCGATGGTGGTGCGGTTCGGAAAGGATTTCAGAAACCAGACCACGAAGACGATTCTTCCCGCGAATCTGGTCCACCCGGAAGACCCGGAAGGCCCGCTACTCGCGGACGGCACCGCCCCGGAGTTCAACAAGCTGTGCTTGACCGTGCGGCACTGCAGCACGTGCCGGGTATGGAGGCCGCCGAGAGCGAGCCACTGCGCGATCTGCGGACACTGCATGGCGAGGTTCGACCACCACTGCCCGGTGGTAGGCACCTGCATCGCACAGCGGAACATGAGGTGGTTCATCATGATGTTCATCACGGCCGGTTTGGCGTGCGGTGGGTACCTCGGTGGGGCCGTGGTGCGGGCGACGCAGGTGTGCGACGGCGAACTCGGCGTGGGCCGCGCGAAGTGCCACGGGACGTGGGAAGTCATCGTGCTTTCGATTTACGCGTCAGTCTTGGCGTACGGCGCCATCGTGTTGCTATGCGTGGGGGTGTCGTACACCGTGGGTATGCTGGCTGACGTCACCACGAAGGAGCGGCTCGGTAAGAAACCGCCGGGGTTCGATAAAGGCCTGGGCGCGGAGGCGAAACACTGGAGCGCGCGGAGCTCCGTGGGCGGTGGAACGAAGCGGTCGTGTTTGGGAAGCGCGGGTGGCGCGCTGCGCGAAGTGTGCTTCGCGCCGGTCAGCATACGGCCGCGGTTTCCGGACTCGCGGCTTGACGAAGTCAGTACCGACAAACGGGCACAGGGATAGAAGGATTCGAATTTAGAAGCACAAATACGGAAACATTCATACGTAACGAGTCGGCGCTGGTCGAAAAAGTTTCCAGAACACTGAAACCGACGGTTCGACTGCCTCTGAGACAACATCTATGACTGTAACAACGTACAACTTTCTTCCAGCTACCTGCTATTTTCTCTTTCTAAACGATTCCGTTTCCGAAACGGCCTCTACGAACGCGCGCGTTTCGGTGTCAAACGCCCTTGGCTTGACGGTTTTGGAAGCCGCTTCGGTGCGGGCGTTCCCGGTTTGTTGCGTTACAAATTTCTCATTGTGTTCCCTTAAAAACCCATCAAGCACGTGTTGCTCGACTTCAGGGCAAATACCCACCACGCGTTTCACCAGCTCCAGGCGTCTTGAGTCCACGTTCCAAACTAACGTCTGGTGCGTAACCGTCGCGACGGCGGTCCATTGCACCGGTTGAGTGTGACTGTTTGTCCATACGTCGCCCAATACACCGGATACCGCGGTGCCAACCGGTGGGGCACTATTGGGCACAATTGCGGACACCACGAACACGTCCCTCGCCACCACACACGCTGTGTCGCCTGGGACGAAAAAAAGAAAGTGGTTAACGTCTCGTATGGGCAATCGCGACCGGCGGTGTGTGGTGATTGGGAAGGGCCCGTACCGCGCAACTCGACGCAAACGGACGGCCCGGCGAAGCGCAACACCCGCCGCGCAGCGCGTGGGTCCACGCAACGCGCGGTGAATCGTTCGCTGGGAAACAGCGCGTGCACGAAATCCAGGGCGTCGCCGCCGCGCACGGTTCGGCACCCCGCAAGCATCACCCGCGCCGCCGCGGAGGCGCACCGGGCGTTGACCTGTTCTTTCGAATCGCACTTTGCAGAACTGGACGCCGTCGACTCGGCAGCGAACCACCTGTTTTTCGAAGCTCGCGTATACGATTGGGGGGCTTGATTTTTGCGTCCGTGTTTTGCCGGCACAAAACACGTCCCAGCATCACAAAGCGCGTCCGCCAAAAAGCCGCACGCGGAGACGAAGTGCGCCTGGAAAGGCCCGGTGGCGATTTGTGTGGTTCGCCAACGTGTCGCGTCGTCGTCGTTTTGTTCATCGTCCAGGCCGCCAAACCCGGGGCCGAGCTCGTGCACGGCGGAATCGCGAATTCCACGCGCGTTTGCGATTGGCTGATGATTCACCGAACGCGGCTCGTTCCACTCGTTCAAATCCAAACCCACCCTAAGCGTCAGCCCGTCCCCTTCCCGGAGCCAGTCCTTCACCACCTGGTCGCCCTTCACGGTTCCGGCACCGACGGGTCTGACTGTTTCGTTTTCGTTTCGCGCATCGCCGCCGGCGACACGCGTCGTGAGCGCGACCGGCGAAAGCGCCAAACGCACGGGAGGTTCCGCAAGTGTCGCACGACACTCATTAGGCGTTGCACACGACCGCACCGCCGCGATCGCCTCGGCGCGCGTGATTGCGAAAACAAAAGCGGTGTCTTTCAAGCCTCCGCTTTTCTCCACAAGAGTTGAAGCCGGCGCCGGTGCCTCGGAGGTCTCGCCCTTTGCGTCGTCAGCAACCGCGTTCAGGGTGTTACGATCCCCACCCTCCGACTCATCTTCACTGGTGGAGGCACATGAATGCGTGTCGCGTAGAATCGCCTCCGCGGCCGCGTTTCTGTTTGCCAGACGAACCGCCGCGGCGACGGCGACTTTGCGAATCAAAAGCGCCGACTCCGCGAGCGCGCGCGGGAGCGTTTCGGCGACTAATTCGCGCATTTCGCGCAGCGCCGCGACAGAGGCTTGATTTTTATGACCCAAACCGCCGCACGCACCGTCCTTCCGTATTTGTTGCTTAACCCCCATGACGAAGGGTAGCCAGATCGACGCTAGCACTCCCGGCCCGAAAAACGACCAAGAGTCGTTTGTTTCGCGTCCGTTACTTTTCGATGGAGGTGAGGCCGTTTCCACCCGCTCTGCTTCCTTCGCCAGCGTTTCGCAAACCGCCACCGCGATTTCCACCACCTCGCCTGGCAAGTCGCCTCCTCCTGTTGCGTAAGCGTGCGTGCTGTCGAACGCGACCCTCATTGCGAACCCGAGGATCCGGGGCGTCAGCAAACAACGAACGTTTTCGGTCGGGGTCAGGGTAGGCACGAGCGCCGCCGCGCAATCCGCCGCCGTTGCGTTCGCGTCCGCCGCGTCGTCGCGACCGTCATGACCGTCACCGCCAGCAACTTCCACACCCAGCCGGCCATGGTGTACATCCCTCGCCAGCGCCAAGAGGTGTCGCTCGATACACGCCATGAGCTCGATGTCGCCGTCGCGTCCTGGCGCGGCGTTCATCTCCTTCGCCACCGACCTCGCGGCGCGCGCGACGTCTGTGTCGGCAGACCGGTCCGCTTTCCGTCCACGGCTCGCCAGTAAACGCGCGCAGAAGTTCCGTAACACCGGGGGTAGCACCAACTCGAGGTTCTGTGCTCGTGTCAGCTCATAACACGCGCACAGCTGGTACGTCCGGAGCGCCTCCGATGTCGCGTCAGTCGCCTCGCGCCGGGCGCGGCGGTCCCGTTCGCGCGCATCAACAAACAATCCAGTCTCGAACTGCAGCGCGAGACCTTTAAGGGCGTCGCGGGTCGCCACGCCTCCCTCGGCAACGACCCGAGTGCGCCGAACAGAGGACGACATCGACACGACCGGGGACGGCGCGCGCGGGACAAGACGTCCCGCGCGTGCCCCCGCGCCGGTGGTGTGTCTACCACCACGACCTCTTCCGAGAAAAGTGCCTTCTGTTTGAAGTGATGAATTTGGCCAAAATCTAAGACTGCTTCCCTTGCCAAATCAGCTTCCCGCGTTCCAGGTGTGGAAATATCTGGAAGCATTTAGCGATCATACCGACACGCGCTTCTCCCAAAGGTGCGTACCTATGTTTTCCCCCGCGGCGCCTGGCGAACACGCAGAGCACGTAGATCCCGTCGTGCTCGACGTGGACGACATTTAGGGCAGCCTGGAGACCAGACGCGGCTCGTGTGTTACGAAAAAGAAACCCGATGTCTGGATCATTCTCCAATCGTCGGCTTACGCGCGATGGCCTCGGCGCTACGCCCGTTTGGTTCGAGTGCGCGGCTGTTTCTTCGTCACGACGTGCCTGTGGCCGTGTCCTGGCACGGCCACGACCCAACACCGCGTTTCCCCAATCGCAACCACGCACCCGTGTCGTCTCGCTGACCTCCACCCCCTTTCGATCCGAATCTTGTTCCCCTTTCGAGAAGCTCCGACACTTTTCACAATGGCCGCTCTCCTCAACGTCGCCGCTCGCATCACGGTCGCCCCCCAGGCGTCCGTCCGCACCGTCCGCAAGGCCAGCGCCCGCGGCGCGTTCCTCGGCCGCGTCGTGTCCCTCAAGGCGTCCGTGGCCGCCCCCCGAAGCGCGAAAAGAAACGTCGCGGTGCGCGCCGCCGACAGTTCTACCGAGGATTTGAACAAAAAGCTCAAGGAAGTGACGTCCACAGTTTCTGAGAAGTGGGAGGAAACCGACGACAAGCCCGCGGTGGTGACGCTTCTTGTGTACGGCCTCATTGGGTTGGTCGCCGCGAACGGCGTTTTGAAGTCAATCGACGGCCTTCCCCTGATTCCCGACCTCCTCGAGCTCGTCGGCATCGGCTTCAGCGGGTTCTACATCTACCAGAACCTGCTCTTCAAACCCGACCGCGCCGCGCTCAAGGACTCCATCAGCAAGTCCGTGGACAAGATCCTCTAAGCGGTGAACTGAGTTCGGAGAAACCCGGTGGATGAGGATACGGGGAGGTGAGTGTCTAGAGGTCTCTATGACAATGTACTGCTGACAAAACGAGCCGCTTGCGAAAACAGAATGAGAAATGAAATACAAAAGAAAAGTTTCATGCGGAGCATCAAGTACGTTGTGTTGTGAAGCGCTTCTTCTCATTACAACCCAAAGCGCGCCTTATTAACGCCACCCAATTTCTTACGCCTTGGTCCTGCCGAACGTCTTCGCCTTTTCCTCCGCGGTTTGGAACCGACCGTGCCCGAACTTGGACGACGTGTCGATGAACTTGAGCTTGATTTCCTCCGTCGCGACGCGCTTGGTTTGCGGGAACAGCGAGCGGCGCAGGGTGATGAGCCTCTTGCGGGGCCCCCCGATGCCACCCTTGATCATGAGGTAGTCGTTTTTCACGATGCCGTAGTGCCCGAACCCACCCATGGGGGTGATGTCCTTCTCCGTAGCGTCGTGTTCCGTGGTGGCTTTGTGCGTGGCGTCGCCAACCTTGCCCACGCGGTAGATCTTCTTGTTGATCTCCGTGCGGTGGTGGTAACCGTGCTGACCGGGGCGGGCGACGGTGTAGCCGACGCGCGCCGGGTGCCAGGCGCCGATGCAGCCAACCTTTCTTAGGCCTCTGTGGGACTTGCGGGGAAGCCTGGTGACGCCCCAGCGCGTCACCACGCCTTCGAAACCGCGACCGCGGGTGACGGAGATGCAGTCGATCATCTCATCCTTGGCGAACACGGCGTCGACCGGGACGGCTTTTTCGAAAAACTTGTACGCAAAGTCAACCTTGTCCGCGATGGACCCGCCGTTGACCTGGATCTCCATCATGTGCGCCTTCTTCTGCTTCAGGTTCTTCACCTTCAAAACCTGGGTGTGCGCGATGACGCGAATGACCTCGCAGTTTTTGCGCAAGTCGTCCAAGTCCTTCTCCACGCTGCCGTTGGCGTACTTCTTAGTGTACTTGGTGAACGCCTTCTTCTTGGACTTGTACCAGTTTTTGTAGAACCTGCGCTTGATTTCGTCGTTCAAGTGCTCAGCCCACACCGTGTTCAGCGCTCTCAGGCCTTGGGGGGTCTTGACGTACCCAACCACGCCCACCACGACCATCTCGGGCGTCTCCACGATGGTCACCGCCTCAAGGGTTTCCTTCTTGTGAAGCTTCGACCCGGGCTTCTCCACGTCGCGCACGATGTGGGTCATGCCAGCCTTGAAGCCGAGGAACGCGGTGAGGTGGGGCTCAGCCGTAGAGTCGCGGTCCTTGGGGAACTTCTTGCACTTGCCGCGCTGGCGCTGCGAGCGCTTCTTGGGCAAGAAACCAAGGTGACCAAGACGGGGGTGCTCGAACTTGCGGTGAGACATCTGGAGGAGAGAGAGGGAAAGGGAAGGGGGAGGCGAGGTCAGTGATTGGCTCGGAGAAGGGAGTGGAGGGATGATGGATGCGAGGGAAAAGCTCGCAGCACACGCGACGGGGAGGGACGGGCGCGTGATCGGAAGCAACCTCCCGGACGATTTGTCGCAGCAGGGTTTTCCCGTCATCTTTCCGTCATCTTTCCGTGCGTTCCCGACGCCGGCGGTCGAGACGTGACACGCACGCGCGTTGCGAAGCACGACTGAACCGTGTCCGCGAGTGCGAGTCACACGAAAGGCGCGTATCACCGCGCGTATGGGTACGAAAGACGTTCGGAATGACCGCGCCGTGTCCTTCGCCGTGCACCATCGCGGAGCGTCGGGAAAACCCTAAAGTCCCGAAAGTGGTGTTGGCCGTCTCGGGAACGAGCGCGGACGCGACGCGCGATGTTCACACGCGCGCGCCGCGGCGACGCGAGGAAGGTGAAAGAGACGATGCTCACCTTAAGTGTCTTCTTCGACGATCGATGATGCGTCCAAACGCACTCGGAAAAGACCATGGGCGTCGGCGGGTCCATCGACAAAACCGATTTGATGCGCAAAAAATAAAAAAAAGGAGTAGCAACAGGAGTGCAAAAGGGGTGAAGACGAGAAGGTTGATTACAAATGTTGTGACTAGATCACATAACGTTAACTCGACCCAGCGGTAACCCTTCTTTCACGATCTGTTTTTACTCAGCTCCGCCTTGCGGCGGGGGTCCGAGTGGTGCAGACCGCGTTCGTCTGCATTTTAGACGTAGGCTTACGCGAAGGACTTCTGGGAACCGGACGCGGCGCGGCCTTCGCGCTTGGCGTCGTTCTTCTCCTTCTTGTCAGCGGCCTTGCCGGGGTTGGCCTTGGCTCTGTGGCGGGAAAGGGAGGGGTTGGTCAGCACATGGAGCGATCGGAAGGACAAAACGCGTCTTGGATCTGCATTTCAGTGCGCAAACAGTGCGCGTGGATTTTACAAGTGATCGAGCCTCCGCGCGACGTACTTGTTGTCTTGCTTGATCTTCTTCTTCTCAGCGTCGGTGAGCTTGTCCTTCTTGACGGCGACTTTAGGGGGCATGGTGTGAGTGGGGGGTGGTGTCTTTTGCGTGTGAGCGCGTGAAGTTGTGGCGGAAGGACGGACGCGACGTGCTTCAAAAAAGGGCAAGACGCGCTCGATTTTGTCGACGACGCGAAAACGCGGAAACGAAATTGGAATTTGCCAAAAAAAAACAAATGAGGTCAAGTTTTCCTTCTGTCTCCAGGGTCGACGTCGGAAACCACCGCGTGGTCGACGGAAAGCATGGCATCACCAGGGTCGGGCTCTACGTTGCGGCGCGCGCTGGGCGAGGATGCGGTGCCACGCCCTGAGATGCTTCTCGCGGGGCAGGTCTTCGTCGAAGCGAAAGGAACACGACGTGGTGACAGTTTTTCTGCAGACGAACAGTTTTCTGGTTATGGACAGACAAGACAGACTCTTCCCTGAAAAGAGGTGGGGAGGGGGGCGACGATGAGGATCTTGGGTACGGGGGTGCGTTACCCTGTGCGAGCGCGACATTTGGACAGTAGAGTACCGTGTTTTTTATCCCTAAGGGGGATTTCGCTCAAAAGAGCTTGGCAATGGCGTGAAGTGGCGTGAGAGCTCCCTCGGACTTTTCAACGTTTCGCATAAAGACACTTACGTGTGTCGTCTCTACTCTACGCTCGCTCGCAACGCCGCCAGTTCCTCCGCCAGCGATGCCAGTTTTACTTCCCACTGCGGGTCCACGGTAACCGGCCCGAGCCCGATGGCTTCTTGCCTCACCGATTCTTCGCGGTCGCGTTTCGCAATCGCCGCCGCCGCCGCCGCCGCCGCTCGCGCCGCGCGCTCCGCAAGCAACGCCGTGGTTCGCCGCTCCGCGTTTGCTTCCTTTTCCAAGCGCTCCGCCGCGATTTCCGTCGCCCGCTCCATCTGTTTCCGCGCCGCCCTGCGCGCACGCTCCATGTGCATGATAGCCTCGGATTCCATCTCGGCTCTGGCGACTAAAATCGGGTCCACGGTTTCAGACGGGTCTTCGTCGAGGGTCTCGTCGTGCGTCTCGTGCTCCGTCGTCTCGTCGCGTTTCCACTGCTTGCCCTTCTTCTTTTGGTTTTTGTCAGGTGAATTCGTATCGCGCGTATCGGCACCGGACTGTTTCGTTCCCGACGACCGGGACCCCTTGGACCCTCGCGATTGGAACCCGGCAGCCTGGTCATTGTCGTCGTCTCGCGTTGCACTCCTCGCCCGCTCCGCCACCAAAGACTTACCCTCCAGCTCCATGCCGTTGAGTAACGAAATAACCGCGTCCGCGCTGATTGTAAAAAAAGAACGTGTCAGTCTTGTATGGGCAAACAGTCTGACCGGCGGGATTTGGGAAATGCAATACGTACCTGGCCAAATCCCGGCACGCGATGAACGAGTACCCCATGTTGTTCCCTCCGCGTTTCGGTAATCGCAGGCCGGTAACCCCCGGGATCTCTCCTATTAACCAGCTCACGTCCGTTTTCGACAAGGCTTTTGGTAGGTTACTCAGGTACACGGTGGATGGCGGACGGGCCGCGGGTTCGGGTTCGGGCGATTTGGCTTCGGCGTTTTCCTCGCCGGCGTGCTTCGCAGACGCCGCCCCGTTCGATTGTTTCGGCGAACCCGCAGCGACAGCGTTACTCGGTCCCCCGATTTCGCGTGTGGAAGCGCCGGGTTCGGTGCCATGAGGGCTTTGCTTTTGTGTCCTGTGCGTTTCGCTTGGCGTGTCCGTCGCCGTTTCTGGGTCGTCGTCACCGCCCCCCACCACCACCTCCACCCGCCCGATACCGCCATCCACAAGCCTCACCTTTATGCCTTGGGGGTGGAACCGCGAGTTCGTGAGGAACTCCCTCACGACGCCCCGTGTCAATCGCCCCGAGCCCTGGTCTTGTTTCAAAACGATGTCCACCTCCATGCCCACGGCCAGGTCGCCGCGGTTGCGGCCATCAGGGGCACCGGGCTGGACAAACGCGAACCGGTCGGAGGAGGAGGAACACGTCACCGTCCATTGTTTTTGTTTCGTTCGAGGGCTAGACGTCGTCAATTGGCCCACCCGCAACGCGCGGTGACCTGGCGCGTAACGTGCGGTCCACGAAAACGGACGCGCGACCGCGCCGCACGCGGGCGCCGCGAACCACGACATCACACCGGCGCGCCCCGCGCGTCGAGCTGTGACGTGGAACGCGAAAAAGTGATGGCCACGTTATATCGTGACGAAAAAGTCTCGTCGGACTCTGCTCGCGATGAGCCACGACAATTCGCCACCGGCAGTGGGTCAGCGCGCGGCCTGGCGACGGGTGGTCGCCGGGATGTCGCGCGCGGTGGATTGCTTCGCCGTGTGCGGGCTTCCCGCTTCGCCTGTGACCGTGGCGGGGTTGGTGCGAGGGTTCGTGGGCGCGGAGGAGTGGTACCGCCCTGAAGTGTTGGCCAGTTATCCCTCCCCATCGGACCCCGGTAACAACCACGATGTGGTCTCCGTGCTGTCGCAGCTGGCGTTGATGTCCATGCCCGAGGGCGTGGACGTGCACATCCGCGACCCTCCAATAGATGCGATGGCACCGCGGACGTACCCGTTGGTGCTAACCACACCAAACGGCGCCCTCGTAAACGTGGTGTGCCTGAGCTTCCTGGAGCCGGTTTCGGAGACCGCGCGCGCGGCGCACCCGGCGCTTCGCGTGGCGTGCGCGCGAAAATGCTTTTGCCTGGTGTCCCTTGAGAGGACCCCGCTGGGGGTCCTAAGGGCCATCTTAAGGGCAATCCACCGCGTGTGTTTCCTGCGCCCCCAACGCGACGCCCCCCCCCTGGCGGATGTCGTCGCCTCGTTGGTGGACGGCATCCCGTTCCCAACAAAACACGCACCGCCGATTCTCGTGACGGTGTACGGCCGACCCGTGCTGATTCCAAACGGGCTGCGCGACGACGAGTACTCCGAGTTTGAGTTTGATTCTTGCTCTTTTGACGACGCGGATACCGGCGCGCTTGGCGACGGTACTATTGACAGCAAAAGCAATGATTCAATGCGCTTTCAACTGCGAAACACAACCACGCCTCGGTGGGACGACGGCGCGACTTCGTACGACTACGCCGGGTACGAACCGCTTTTGCGGTCGCTCGACGCGCGAAACGCGGCGCGCGTGGTGTGCGCTTTGGCGAGCGAGCGCAGGGTGGTGCTTCGGTCGCGACACTTCCCGTTGCTAGTTTCCGCGGCGCAGGCGTTGATAAGGGCGCTACTTCCCATGAAGTGGCGTCACCAGTTCATTCCACTGCTTCCCACGGCGCTGGTCAAATCCACGCTGGACACCGGAGACGACGGTTGGAACTCGGCGAAACCGTTTCTGGTGGGCGTCGCGGCGAGCGCAACCCTTTTCGAAAGGATGGAAAACTGTCTGGTCGTGGACCTCGATACGAACGACGTGCTTGGCGGGTCATCCACGGAAAGCGGGATGCCCAAAACGTTCACCGAAACGTTAGTCGCCAGTTTAAGAAAGCTCACCGCTGAGCGCCGCGACGACGAGGCAAACGGAGGGGACGCGCGCTACGATTTGGAAATGCCCGCGGCGGCGACGGATGGGTTCACGCAATCAGCGGCGGCAAAAGTCGGTTCCAACGGACGGGACTTTTTGTTCGCGAACGCCCAGCGTGCTTCTGTGTCAGGTAAGTGGTGGTCCCCGCAACACGATTGCGCGGTCCAGGAGTCGTTTCACCAGTTCTGGCGAAACTGTTTCCGCGGGTACCGACAATTTCTGCGCGCGGAAAAGGAAAGCGGGGAAAACGGGAAAGCCGGAACGACCGGCGTGGAAAAAAGCGTTTTCGACGCCGCTGGATTTTACCGCGCGCAGGTATCCTCGAAGCAATCGGGTGTGAAAGAAGCCGCTGCTTTCGTGCGCCTAGTGTCCGCGTCCGTGGGGTTCGAACAGCACGCCAGCGCGCAAGTGCGCAGCGCGCTTAGGTACCAAAACGCGGCGATTGTTACGGCGCGGGAAAACGTCTCCCCGCAAAAGCCAACCCCCGGCTCACCCCGAGGGATGCCTTGGAGCAACCCTGGAACACCGAAAAGCGGTGGTACCACTGACGTCGGCGCACCTCACGACGCGACGCACAAAACCGAAAAAGAAAAAGAAAACCTGCTGTTCGACGCTTTGCTCGAGGAGGACGTGGACGAAACGCAATCGGGGGTTGGCGAAAACTCCAAAAAACCCGGGCGCGGCGGCGGGTTTTTCGGAACTTCGTCTGAAAAAGTTTTGGAAAAAGTTGCGGAGGACGGGTACCTCCGAGCGGGCACGGTGGTGCGCGCGGGGACATTTTGGGATCAGCGGGATCACCAACGGCGAGCGGAGAGTGGCGAACACACCCGGTGCGGGGGCCCGGGCGTCGTCGTGACGTTCCGCACCGTTTCCCTGGCCGGCGGCGGCGCGCGAAACTCACCTTCGGGGGTTTGGAAAACGCCGGACGAGTCCCTAACGTCCCTCACCAGCCCGGGTCACGGCTTGACCCCCGCCGTTTGCGAGGGCGGGCCGTCCCCACACGCGCTCGCGATTTCCGGGACAACCAGCGGGTTCCCTCCCCCCGCGCCCCGGTGAGTATTTCCCATTTACCACATTCCGCCGACTGATTGCCCATACAAGACTGACACTTTCTTTTTTTTACAATCTCAGGTGTCCGCGCGCGCGCTGTCCGCCCATCGACCCGCCGCGTGCGAAAGTTTTCGTCCAAGCTTTCTCCACGCCCGGCGGGTCTCCAACCGCGCTTATCGGAGTTCACGGTTTCGGCGAGAACCCCATTGATTTACTGGAACGCCGGAAAAAACTAATCGCCAACAAGAAAACACCAATCGAGAAAAGTGTCTCGCAACGCTCGAGGAGCCCCGACGGATCCGGGTGGATGCGCGGCGCGGGTAACGCGCGCGGACGGTCGGCGAGCCCGTCGCGGTCGGAATCGCCGTCGCGGCGCAACTCGATTGACACGTTTGCCAACTCGGTTTTCTCCAACCCCGGGTCGCTGGGCGGGTCGCCTTCTGATTCACGCCCCCTCAGGGGGAGCAGCAGGGTCTTTGGTTCCGACGAAAGCGAGGACCTAGAGACGGATTGGGGGGAGGAAAAAGGCGAACGCGGAGGAGACGGCCGATTTCCCGAAACGAGTTCAAAAAGCGCCGGCAAAACCGCTACCAACTTTTCCTTCTCCATCTTCTCCACGAAAGGCCGGTCCAGGCGGAAAAGCGAGGCGAACCCTTTGCTGAAGATGGAACAAGCACGGATGGAGAGTCGTCAGATACGGGAGGAGGGTTTGAACACGGAAAGGGGCGGCTCCGCGCACGCGGGTACGAATTTCGGGAAGAAAAACCGCCGAAGCGCGCAGAGCGTGGGGTCCGCGGAGGAGCTCGCGGCGGCGCAAGGCGCGACAGGAAAGGTTTCCGCGTTCGACGGGTGGCTCGCCGGCGTGGCGGGGGGTGGGTTCGGGACAAAAATTACACGCGCGAACAGTCACGGGTCGCGGGAAACTCGGCGCGCGCCGAATTCCGGAAGCGCCACCAGCGAGAGTGACGATGACCGGCTCGGGGTTCGCGAGCGAAGGTACGAAGCGCTGGCGGCGCCGTCAACTGGAGTGACGCCGAAGCTGTCGCCCGACGTCGCACAAAAACTACTCACCGTGGACGTCCGCGAAAGGTCGTTTTCACCAACCCGAACCCGGCAAAGCTTTGGCCCTACACAAACCCAAACCCAAACCGGAGTACCCTACCCGTCCACCACGGACCGGGATGACGTACACGTCGCCGCTGAGGTTTTCACGGCCAAGCTACGCGAGCTGTGGGCGCTCGCGTCCGCGGACGCCGCGATGCCGGCGCGCGCGAGGGTCACCGCCACCGCGATTCGCGCGGTGGCGTCGCCGTTCGCCCCCGGGGGCGCCGCGTCCGCCGCCGCGGAGCTCGCGGCGACGGACCTGCACGGCGTGGTGCTCGCGCTGGAAGGGTTCGGGGCGCTGGAGCGTACGGCCAAAGCCAGGGCGCCTTCGCAGTTGTTGAAATCGGGGGTAGCGCTCATGAGTTTAGAGGAGGAACAAGGCGAGTCTTCCCCGGCGCCGGCAACCACCCCCGCGGCGCCTGCCACGGCGGCGGAGCGGAAGATGAAGGCGGCGGAGGCTGCGTTTCGCGCCGCGTCCGCGGCGGCGGACGAAGCCGCGGCGAGAGCAGGGAGAGCAGAGGAAGCCGCTGCGATCGCGTCGACCCCAGGTGCGCTCGCCGTGGTGCACGCGGCGGCGGCCGCGGCCGCGGCGGCGGGCGACGCGGGCGTTTTGATCCGCCTGCTCGCCGTGACGCGCGTGGTTTCGTCGTCGTCGTCGTTCTCGGAGGCGCTGGGGCTGGCGTCGCTTGGTGAGGGACTCACGGGTTTAGGGGGGGACGAAGCCCTCACGGCCGTCACGGAGAAGGAGGAGTCCTTCGACCCCGCGGTGGCCACCGCGAACGGTGACGTCGGGCGGGTGTTGTGTCGTCTTCCCGGAGGCGCGACTCTGTGGGGCGACGTCCGGACCTGGCGCGGGATCGAGCAGGCGCGGGTGTGTTCTCCAAAAACGCCGAGCCTCCGCCAAAGCGCCGAATTCGGTGCCACGGGTACCACCAACGATTTCGACGAGTGGCTGTTTCATCCAAACGTTTCTCCCAATCGGCGCCGCAGGGCGCTAGCGGGCGCGATGGCATCAACAGGGCTTCCCCCCCACGCGGTCATCGCGCTCCTACAACAACTAGGGCCGCTTCCCGTCGGGCCAAACCAACGCGGCCAACGAGGTTTGGACGAAAACGCGAGCCCGACACATGGAACCGGCGACGGACGAAACGCGACTCCAACGAACTCTGCAAACAAAAACCCTGCAAACGTCGTGCTGCTCGCGCCGAAAGGCCAACCCTCGCTCCGTCTCGGCCGGTCCACCGCGAAGTTGTGGAACGTCGTGCCGAGCACCTCGCGGCAACAACCGGAACCCGCGGCGAACGAGGTACGGCGGCCTATGGCTTTCCCAAATCAGGCGGCACACTGAATCTCCGCCCCGTTCGTGACGTCCACCGCGGTCATTAAAAGGAAGTGCACTACTGGTAACTCTTACCAGTACTCGCGGCTCTTACAAATACATCATAAACGCACTGTTACCTGCGTTTTATGGAGATCAGGTTGAAAGTCCGGTACCACTACGGAACTACCCAATCCCGGATATACACATCACGAAGTACACCCACACGTGCCGACGGAAGAGACTGACGCTTTGTTTTACCCATCGCAAGTTCCTCGGCTCGGGACCGGGTTTCGCCGCGGCGCACGACTGCTTCGTGGAAAACGCGCGGGCGGCGGTTTGCGGCGTTTCCACTCGCGCGTTCGCCCCGGACTGGGCGCTTGATGACTCCACCATGGGCATCGGGCGGCGCACGCCGTTTTTCGCCACGCGTGGTGAGTACCTCGGTGATGACTTTGACGACCTGGACGACCTGGACGATGACTTTGATGCGTCCACAACGGAAAGGGGACCGGGCGGACGAGCCCGGTCGATTCGCGCGGGCGGCGGTCATCGCCACAATTCCTCCGCCTCGTTGTTACCGCAAAACGCGGTTCACCAAAGAATCTTCGCCTCACCCGTCACCGCGGTCGCGGCGCAGCTCACGTCGTTCGGCGGTGCGAAAGGAGGGTTGGTCGCCGCGGGGAGCGTGTTGGGGGCGTTCGCGGTGTGGGACCCGGTGGTCGGCCAGGTGGTGCGCCCCGCGCTCGGCGAGTGG
>Ga0222710_1000238_pt1 | contig 25911 bp, 25 predicted proteins | sample AntAcemetage1696_FD_181143 | JGI IMG/M metagenome (GOLD analysis project Ga0222710, IMG submission 181143) | Saline water microbial communities from Ace Lake, Antarctica - #1696 | ecosystem: Environmental > Aquatic > Non-marine Saline and Alkaline > Saline | place: Antarctica: Ace Lake... | reverse complement strand
AAGGCTCCAAGGTTTATATCGAGGGGAAATTGCAGACCCGCAAATGGCAGGACCAATCGGGTGCCGACCGCTATTCCACCGAGGTTGTAGTGCAGATGGGTGGCACGCTGACGATGCTGGACGGGCGCAGCGATGGTGCCGGCGGTGGCGGTGGCGGTGGCGGCGATTACGGGTCAGGCAGCGGTGGCGGTGGCGGCGGGCGTGGCAGCTATAACGACGGCGGCTATGGCGGCGGCGCGCCATCGGGCGGCAGCGATATGGATGACGAAATCCCGTTCTGATCGCCGATGCAATTCGCACCGGAAATGCAGATCCTGATCCTGAATGCCGCGATCCTTGCCGTGGCCTATCTGGGTATTTTTCCGTCCTTGCGTGACAAGACGCTGGCGCGCATCATGACCGTCGATCTGGTGGTCAGCGTGCTGGCTGTCGGGGTGGCGGGTGCGCTGTTCTGGGGGCGCGGCCTGTCGTTTGACATGCTGCTGTTTTCCACCAATTGGGCGGTGTTCAGCATTGTTACGCTGATGATCATGGAAGCCCCGTTGTTTTATCTCTTCGCCAAAAAGCACGGGATATCCCTGACCGGCGAGGAGCGCTGACGCGGCAGAGCCGCGGCCTCCGGCGGGGATGACGTCAAATCGCGCTTGCGCGAATTGACGCGCTCGGAAGATGGGGGGCGTCAGCGGGGCGACAGCGCGTCCTGTAACAATGCGCGTACCTTGTCGCGCGGCACGTCAGAGGTGATGAACGCCTGCCCGATCCCGCGCGCCAGAATGAACCGCAATTGGCCATCCTGCACCTTTTTATCCTGCGCCATCAGGTCCAGCAGCGCATCGGCACCCGGCAGATCGCCCGCGATATCGCCGATATCGACCTTCATCCCCATGTCGCGCAGATGCGCGCGCACGCGACTTGGGTCTTCCTGGCTGCACAGGCCCAGCCGCGCGGACAGTTCAAACGCCAGCGCACAGCCGATGGCCACACCTTCGCCGTGCAACAGCCGGTCGGAATAGCCGGTCGCCTGTTCCAGCGCATGGCAGAACGTATGGCCAAGGTTCAGCAAAGCCCGTTCGCCCTGTTCGGTTTCATCGCGCTGCACGATCCCGGCCTTCATTTCGCAAGACCGCGTCACTGCACGCACGCGCGCCGCCATATCGCCCGCCGCCATGCCGGGGGCGGCCTGTTCCAGCCAGTCAAAGAAATCCGCATCCCCCAACAGCCCGTATTTCACAACTTCGCCGTAACCCGCCAGAAAATCGCGGCGCGGCAGCGTGCCTAACAGATCGGTATCGGCCAGCACCAGCGCGGGTTGATGGAACGCCCCGACAAGGTTCTTGCCGTGGGGTGAATTGATCCCCGTCTTGCCGCCGACCGAACTGTCCACCTGCGCCAGCAGGCTGGTCGGCATCTGCACGAAACGCACGCCGCGCCGCAGGATCGCGGCGGCAAAGCCCGCCAGATCGCCGATCACGCCGCCGCCAAAGGCGATCACGCAATCGCGGCGTTCGACCTTTTGCGCCAGCAGCCATTCGACCACGCGTTCCAGCTGCGCCCAGCATTTCGTGGCCTCGCCCGCAGGCAGCACCAGCGCATCCGATGTCAGCCCCGCTGCTGCCAACGCGCCTTGCAGGGCTGGCAGATGCAGGCTGGCCACGTTTTCATCCGTCACGATGCAGATATGCCGCCGCCCGCCAAAACCCGCAATCTGCGCGCCTGCATCCGCGATCAGGCCGGGGCCGATATGGATGTCATAGGCCCGGCCGGGCAGATCGACATGGACTTTGGTCTGCATCACAGGGTCTCCAGAAAATCGGGGCGCGTGGCCAGCAGGCGCAAGGCGTCCTGCGTCGTATCGTCGATCGAAGCATGTGCGCCAACAGGCAGCCGTAGCCCCGCCAGCGCATAAAGATCGCGGCGCTGGTCCAGCAAGCGGGACAATGTCCCTTTGGGATCAGGCGTGCGCAGCAAGGGGCGCGTGTCCTTGTGCCGGACCCGTTCCCACAATGTGGTCAGATCGGCATCAAGCCAGACAGCAATGGCATCCCGCGCAATCATATCGCGGTTTTCAGCCGCCAGAAAGGCGCCGCCACCGGTCGAAATGATCCGTGGCCCCCCGGCCAGCAGGCGGCGCAGCACCTCGGTTTCGCGGCGGCGAAAGAAGGCCTCGCCATCGCGGGCAAAGATTTCCGCGATGCTGAGCGCTGCGGCTTCTTCGATTGCGGCGTCGCTGTCGACGAATGGCACATGCAATATCACCGCCAGCGACCGTCCGATCGCGGTCTTGCCCGACCCCATCATGCCAACCAGCACCACGGATCGCCTGAGCCGATATGCCGTCGCCGATGCCATGCCGTTCCTTTCGTGCTGTGATCGGCCATCGCATGCCGACCAGAAAACTTTTGTGAATGAATGGCGTGATATTGCGCGAAAGACCATATATAAACGGTGCAGAATGTGGCGCACAGACCACTTATCACCGATGGCAGAACGGGGCGGGCAATGTGGCGGTTTATGAAATTGTTGATCTTTTTGATCATTCTTCTGGCGGTTGGATTTGTCGCCTACGCCTATCTTGGCCCTGTCCTGTTTCCGTCGGATTTCGCAGCCCCGGCACAGGAGGTAACGCGTTCTGTCACGCTTGACGCAAACTAGCGCGGTGCTTGCCCTGGCGGTGCTGACGACAGGTCCGGCCTCTGCCCGCGATCCCCTGTCCTCGATTGACTGGCTGTCGCAAGAGGCCGTGAACGCGGTCAATCCCGATGAGCCACCCGTCGTGCAAAGCGCGTCGCCGCCCGATATCGCGGTGATGCCACTTGACCGGCTGTCCAAGGACCCTGTCGGCCTTTTGCCGTCGGATGTCACTGGCTTGCCGCATAATATCTGGTCCGCCAGCAATGAGCAGGACATCGTCGCGCTGATCCGTGCAGACCGGCGCGATTCGTTGCCGGCGATCGTGGCATTCGTCAAAGTTCTGATGCAAGCCCGTGCCGACCCGCCCTTGGGTGCAGGGCCGGATGGGGCGCTGTTTCTAGCCCGCGTCGACCGGTTGGTCGAACTCGGCGCGGTCGAACAGGCCAAGTCGCTGATCGAACTGGCAACGCCGGATACACCGCCCGTATTTCAACGCTGGTACGATCTGTCGCTGTTGACCGGAACCGAGGATGCGGCCTGTCGTGTGATGAACGCCAGACCCGATCTATCCCCAACCTATGCGGCGCGGGTTTTCTGCCTTGCACGCGGTGGCCAATGGCCGGTCGCGGTTCTGTCACTGAACACGCACCGCGTGCTTGGCGATATCACCTTGTCAGAAGCCGACATGCTGGCCCGGTTTCTTGACCCAGAATTATTCGAAGGCGCGCCGCCACTGGCCGCCCCGTCCAATGTTACCCCCCTGACCTTTCGCCTGTTCGAAGCCTTTGGCGAGCCTTTGATCACACGCGGCCTGCCCTTGGCTTTTGCCCATGCGGACCTGCGCGGCAACAATGCATGGAAAGCCCAGCTGGAAGCCGCCGAAAGGCTGGCGCGCCATGGGGCTGTGCCTGAAAATGTCTTGCAGAATTTCTATACCGCGCGCAGGCCCGCCGCATCGGGCGGCATCTGGGACCGGGCGGCTGCCATCATCCGGCTGGACGCCGCGATCAGCGCGGGCGATCCGCAGGCGGTGTCACAACACCTGCCTGCCGCGTGGGACGCGATGAAACAAGCGCGCACCGAAGTGCCTTTTGCCAAGCTCTACAGCGCTGCCCTGCAAAATATGGAGCTGCACGGCGAAGCAGATGACATCGCCAACCGCGCCGGGCTTTTGTCCGAGCAGTATCGCACCGTCGCTGAAAGCTTGGCCGCAGCGGGCGACAGGTTTGACCCGTTTCTGATCGCTATTGCATTGGGCCGCCCGCAGGACGTGCCGACAAGCGCACCCCGCGCGCTCGCCATTCAAGCGGCATTCGCGGGCGCGCCTGCCCCGGTCGAATTGCAAAACCTTGTCGCCAACGGCAAAACCGGCGAGGCAATGCTGCGCGCCATCACCTTGTTCAACGAAGGGTTCGCAGGCGAAGCCCGGTCACTGACCGACGCATTGGCGCTGTTCCTGCTGCTTGATCTGGATGACGTCGCGCGACGCACATCGTTGGAACTGATGATCCTGGACCGCGCGACGTGATGCAAGGCCCCGGCACTATGGCGCGCTGGGTGCAGACCTTTTTGCAAGCCGAAGCCGCCGAGCTGGACGCCGCGACCAATACCCAGCTGGCCTATGCGCGCGACCTGCAGGGCTTTGCCGAATGGCTGACCGGCGGTGGCCTGCATTTCATGCAGGTGACGCAGGACCAGATCGAAAGCTATCTGATTGATTGCGCGGCCGAAGGTCTGGCCATATCCACCCGCGCGCGCCGGTTGTCGGCGATCAAGCAATTGTTCCGCTTTGCCTATGACGAAGGCTGGCGCGCCGACAATCCCGCCCTGCAGATCAAGGGACCGGGCCGCGCACAGCGCTTGCCCAAAACCTTGGATTTGGCCGAGGTGGACCGCCTGCTGGACGCCGCGCGCACCAGCCAGCGGGACGGCGTGCGCAATGGTTGCCTGATGGAACTGCTTTATGCGACGGGGATGCGGGTGACCGAATTGGTCAGCCTGCCGGTTTCGGCGGCGCGCGGCGATCCACGGATGCTGCTGGTGCGCGGCAAAGGGGGCAAGGAACGGCTGGTGCCACTGTCGCCGCCAGCCCGCGCCGCCATGGCCGCATGGCTGGCCGCGCGTGATGCCGCCCAAGAGAGCGCGCAAAAGGCGGGCAAGCCTGCGTCGAAATACCTGTTTCCATCGCATGGCAAGGCGGGCCATCTGACGCGCCACGCCTTTTTCGGTCTGATCAAGGGCTTTGCCGCAACGGCGGGCCTGTCGCCAGACCGGGTGACGCCGCATGTGCTGCGCCATGCTTTTGCCACGCATCTGTTGGCGGGGGGCGCTGATCTGCGGTCGATCCAGACCATGCTTGGCCATGCCGATATCGCCACGACAGAGATTTACACCCATGTGCTGGACCAGCGCCTGACTGATCTTGTTATGCAACACCATCCGCTGGCCAAACCGGCCAAGCCTTGAAGCGGCGGCCCGCACGGGCAATATAGGGCCGAACCATCTGAAAGCGTGAAATGGAACCCTCGACACTCGACGCAACTTTCTGGGCCACGGCGGCGGCTATTGTTGTTTTGCTTATCCTGTCCGGCTTTTTCTCCGGCTCGGAAACCGCACTGACCGCCGCGTCGCGCGGCAAGCTGCGATCCGCCGCTGACAAAGGATCAAAAGGTGCGGAACGCGCGCTGAAGGTCACCGAGGATAACGAACGTCTGATCGGGTCCGTCCTTTTGGGCAATAACGTCGTCAACATTCTGGCCACATCACTGGCCACCGCGATCCTGACCAAGGTCTTTGGCCAGAACGGTGTCGCCGCCGCCACGCTGATCATGACGCTGCTGGTGCTGATCTTTGCCGAGGTGTTGCCCAAGACATTTGCCATCACCAACCCTGAAAAGGTCGCCTCGGCCGTGGCGCGCCCGATCGGCGTGATCGTGCTGGTCTTTGCGCCTGCCGTGACCGCGGTGCGGTTTCTGGTGCGCGGTGTGCTGTATCTGTTTGGCGTGCGCACCGATCCCGACAGCAACATCCTTGCCGTGCGCGAGGAAATCGCTGGCGCGCTGCATCTGGGCCATGCCGAAGGCTGGGTCGAAAAAGAAGACCGCGACCGGATTCTGGGTGCGCTGGATCTGAACGAACGCACCGTGGAAGAGGTGATGTTGCATCGCTCAGGCATCGAAATGGTCGATGCCGCACTGCCCGCGCAAGACATCCTTGCGCAGATTTTGCAAAGCCAGCACACGCGGTTGCCGCTGTATCGTGACAATCCCGAAAACATTGTCGGCGTAATCCACGCCAAGGATTTGTTGCGCGCGATGCACAAATTGCTCAGCGGTGGCGAAGTGGACGGACAGGGACTGGCAGTCTTTGACGTGATGAAAGTCGCGATGCCGCCCTATTTCGTCCCCGAAACCACCACGCTGGGCGACCAGATGCGCAATTTCCTGAAACGCAAAACGCATTTCGCGCTGGTCGTCGATGAATATGGCGGGCTGGAAGGCTTGATCACGCTCGAAGATATTCTCGAGGAAATCGTGGGCGAAATCGCGGATGAATTCGACGAATACGAGCCCGAGCAGATCGCGGCGACCGCGGATGGTGCCTATATCGTCGATGGTGGCATCACGATCCGCGACCTGAACCGCGCGCATGACTGGCAATTGCCCGATGACGAGGCGAACACCGTCGCGGGTCTGGTGATCCACGAAGCACAGATGATCCCCGTCGTCGGACAGGTGTTTTCCTTTCACGGCTTTCGTTTCGAAGTGCTGACCAAAGAAGAAAACCGGCTGGCCACGCTGAAGATCCGCAAGCTTTAGACAAACAGGCCGTGGTGCGGGCCTGTCAGGTGTCTTGGCGGGGAAAATACATTTTTAACTTTTTGCTGGCATAGAGGACTGGCAAGCTCGGGATGCCGGTCTTGCTCTTCTCCCTGTTGGACTGGCCGCGCCTTCGGGTGCGGCCATTTTTATCCCCGCACGCCGCAAACCAAGCCCCATGTAAAAGCGTCGGATTAGCTGTTGACGACGACATGCCCATTGCATAGCTTATGTTCAATTCGTCGGCCAAGTCCGACAGGGAGAAAAAATAAAGGGTCCGGAAACGGGCCCTTTTTTCATGCAGTGCGCGCGCTGTGGCGGTGCTGGCGGAACGCCGCCAATCATGCGGTTTTTGTCCCTGACACGCCCCGCGCGCCATGATAGGTCCGCGACAAAACAGAACAGGATCATTCCCATGCGCAGGACCACGACCGCCCTTACCCTTGTTGCCTTGCTGGCCATCGGCACGCAGGCCACCGCGCAGGACACCACCACCCCACCGGGCGCAGATGCGCTGGAGCTGGGCGAACCGGTCGGCCCGCGCGCGGGCGAGGTTTATGTCGCCGAAACCCACGGCGATTGGGAAGTCCGCTGTATCCGCGCCCCCGAAGGACAGGATGACCGCTGCAATCTTTACCAGCTGCTGACCGATGCCGAAGGCACGCCGGTGGCAGAATTCAACCTGTTCCGCCTGCCCGAAGGCGGTCAGGCCGTGGCTGGCGCAAATGTCGTCGCTCCACTTGAAACCCTGCTGACCCAGCAATTGACTCTGTCGGTCAATGCAGGCGAACCGCGCCGCTATCCGTTCAGCTTTTGCAATGATGCCGGCTGTGTCGCGCGGATCGGCCTGACCCTGACCGATATTGATGGGTTCCGAACCGGATCAACCGCGACGCTGCGCCTTGTGCCGGCCGCAACACCCGACGAGGAATTTTTGCTGACCATGTCGCTGGCAGGCTTCACCGCCGGTTTCGACACTCTGGCCGTTATCCCCTAAGCGAACCGGCGCAACGCGATCACCGCGTTCAGCCCGCCAAAGGCAAAGGCATTGGACAGCGCGACGTCGATTGTGGCGTCGCGCGCCACATTAGGCACCACGTCCAGCGCACATTCTGGATCAGGTTCCTCATAGCCGATGGTCGGCGCAATGACCCCGTCGCGCAGCGCCATGATACAGGCCAGCAGTTCAACCGCGCCAGTCCCGCCGATCAGATGCCCGTGCATGGATTTGGTGGATGATATCATCAGCTTGTCGGCATGTGCACCAAACACATCGGCAACAGCGGCGCATTCGGTCTTGTCATTGGCCGCCGTGCCGGTGCCATGCGCATTGATATAGCCCACCGCATCCAGCGGCACGCCCGCATCCCTGACCGCCCCCGCAATGGCGCGCGCCGCCCCCTGTTTGCTGGGCATCACGATATCGGATGCATCTGATGTCATGGCAAAACCGATGACTTCGCACAGGATATCCGCACCGCGCGCGCGGGCGTGGTCGTAATCCTCGAACACGAAAACGCCTGCGCCTTCGCCCTGCACCATGCCGTTGCGCGTGGCTGAAAACGGGCGGCACCCGTCCTTGGACATCACGCGCAACCCTTCCCACGCCTTGATCCCGCCGAAACACAGCATCGCCTCGGACCCGCCGGTGACCATGACCTTGGTCATGCCGCAGCGGATCATGTTGAACGCCTGCCCCATCGCATGGTTGGACGACGCACAGGCCGTGGCCACGGTAAAGGTCGGCCCCCGCAGGTTCCATTCCATCGACACATGGCTGGCGGCGGCATTGTTCATCAGCTTGGGCACGATAAACGGATGCACGCGGTTTTTGCCTTCTTCGTAAACAGCGCGGTAATTTTCGTCCTGCGTGTTCAGCCCGCCACCCGAGGTGCCAAAGATCACGCCCGATTGGTCGGCCAAAGCGCCAGAGAATTTCAGACCCGATTGCCCCACCGCCTGCCGTGCCGCCAGCAAGGTAAATTGTGTGAACCGGTCATAAAGGGCGATCTGCTGACGGTTGAAATGATCTGTTTCGGCATAGCCCTTGATCTGCCCACCGATCTGGATTGCCAGCCTTTCCACATCGGGAATATCCAGCGGGCCGATGCCGCAGCGCCCTTCGCGCATCGCGGCAAAGGTGGACGGCACATCGCCGCCAATCGGGTTGATCGTCCCTGCGCCGGTAATGACGACCCGCGCCATCAGCCTGCCTGATCTGCTTGCAATTGTTTGACCGCCGCGATGATCGCCCCCACCGAGGAGATGTCAAAATCGCTTGCGGACGGGTCATTGGCGTTGAACGGGACCGTGATGTCGAACCCTTCCTCGATCGCAAAGATACATTCGACCAACCCCAGGGAATCGATCCCCAGATCGGCAAGCGAGGCATCCAGCGTCACATCGCCGGGTTCCAGCATGGCCTGTTCGGCGATGATGGCGATGATCCGGTCATCGGTGGTCATGGGGTGAACTCCGTTTCTGGCTGTCGCTGCTCATTTAGGCAATGTCGCGCACCAATGAAACAACTTATTGACGTGTTGCGATGTCGCGTAACAGCCTGGGCAAGCGGCGCAGCGCCTTGTAGCTTTCGATATGCAGCTGCATTTTCGTCGCCGGATAGCCCATCATCACGCGCCCTGCCGGCACATGCGACAGGACCACGGACCCGCCGCCCAGCACCACGTCATCGCCGATCTTCAGGTTGTCCGCGATCCCCGCCTTGCCGCCGACAACAACACGGTCACCGATCACGGTGGACCCCGCGACCCCCGCCTGCGCGCACAGCAGACAATGCGCGCCCACGATCACATTATGCCCGATCTGCACAAGGTTATCGACCTTGGTGCCCTGCCCGACCCGTGTTGCACGGATCGTGCCTGCATCCACGGTGGACCCTGCCCCGATTTCGACATCATCCCCGATCACCACACCGCCCAGCGAATGGATGCGGTGCCATGTCGGGTCAGTGGGGGCCTGCAAAGCTGCGTCGCCCAGCGTTTCGCGTGCGATTTCGACATTCGATGGTTCTGCGGTGACAAAGGAAAACCCGTCGCCGCCAATCACCACATTGGGTTGCAGGATCACCCTGTCGCCCAAGCGCACGCCCGCCTGCAACCGCACGCCGGCATAAATCCGGCAACCAGCCCCGATCACCACACCGGGCGCGATGCTGACCTGATCGGCAATCCACGTCCCTGCCCCGATCACTGCACCCGCACCCACGACACAAAACGCGCCGATGCTGGCATCCGCCGCGACCATCGCTGTCGGATCGACCAGCGCCTGCGGGCTGATCCCTGTCGGTGCGGGTGTCTGGTCCATCAGCTGCGTCAGCCGCGCCATGGCCAGCCGCGCGCGCGGCACGATGATCGCGGCTTGCAGCCCAAGCGCCTGCCAATCGGCATCCGGCCAGACAATCGCGGCGCGCGCAGCCCCTTTTTGCAAGGCCGCGCCATAGGCGGGCGTCATGGCAAGTGCCAGATCATCGCGCTCCGCCAGCGCCGGTTCCGCAGCACGCAGCACGATCAGATCAAGATCGCCCCGCGCCTCGGCCCCGAGTGCTGCTGCAATCGCACGAATGCTATGTGTCATCGCCACCTCATCTGCCGCATGACTGCCGCGCTGATCCTGCCTTGATGGCGGTTACCGAAAAGCTGCCTACCGCGCAAGCAGCCACAAATGACGACAAAAATGCCACTTGCGCAAAAATTCGCCTATTTTCTTTTCGTTCATGGGACCGTGTTAAACAAGACTTGGTCCACGAATCAATATGTGCCATATCTTTGGCACATCCTGGGGGCATGATGGCAGTCCGTGTCAAAACGGGCATCTAATATAAGCGACGGGACAGGCGCGTATAATGAATGACGACATGACTTCGAGGATAACGCGGCGCGGGTTGCTGACGGCCTTGGCCGCGACAGCCGTGACAGCCGCACCGACATTCTCTCAGGCACAAGGCTTTCTGCGCGGCGCGGGCGATATCCGCAGAATAGCGATGTACAACGGGCGCACCGGCGAAACGCTCGATACGATATACTGGATTGAAGGCGAATATATCGCCGAAGCCGTGCGCGAGATTAACCTGCATATGCGCGACTGGCGCACCGGTGAAGCAGTGCAGATAGACCTGCGCACGATCGACATCATGTCGGGCGCGCTGCGGCTGATGGAAACCAGTGAACCCTATCTGCTATTGTCCGGCTACCGGTCGCCTGCCACCAATGCGATGTTGCGCAGCCGGTCATCTGGTGTGGCGCGGGATTCTTTGCATATGCGCGGTCAGGCTGCCGATCTGCGATTGCGCAGCAGAAGCATTGCACAAATGGCCAGCGCGGCGGCCGCATTCAACGCCGGTGGCGTCGGACGCTACGGCAGGTCGAATTTTGTCCATATGGATTGCGGTCCGGTCCGGACCTGGCGCGGCTGACGCGGTGGAATTGCGGCATCCCTGTACCATCACAATCGGTCTTTGGTGAACCATTGCGCATTATGCGCGCGATGGCTTTGCGGACTGATCGGCGGCTTGACATGATCATAACATATCGCAAGGCGTATCGGGGCAAACTGCCGGCAAAGCGATTGCCATGCGCAAACCGGACAGCGCCAGGCCATGCCGCACCACAACATGTGGCCCCACGACCAGCCCGATCGGCAATCAGCCTTGGGCGGCCAGCTACCCTTGCAAGCGATGACAAATTGGTACAAATCTAGCCCAAAGTTGTGTAGGAAACTGCGCGATTAAAATTGTGGGATGCGCCGCATTCTGATCAAGGAGCCTTGTTAGTGTCGCTGATTCTTATCGCCGCCCTTCCGTTTCTGGGCGCGCTGCTGCCGGGTCTGATGATCCGTGCAGGGCGCGACGCCTGCGCCTGGACGACGGCTTCGGTCACGCTGACAGCGCTTGTCGGCCTTTTGGTCCACGCCCCCGCCGTGATGCGCGGCGAGGTGATCCAGTATCAACTGGAATGGATGCCCGTGCTGGGGCTAAACGCGAATTTCTTTCTCGATGGTCTGGGCCTTCTGTTTGCTGGGTTGATCCTTGGGATCGGCTTGCTGATTATCATCTACGCCCGCTTATATCTGGCGCGACAAGACCCGATGGGGCAATTCTATACCTATCTGCTGCTGTTTCAGGGCGCGATGGTGGGCATCGTGTTGTCCGACAACGTCCTGCTTTTGTTGATTTTCTGGGAACTGACATCGCTGTCGTCCTTTCTGCTGATCGGGTATTGGAAGCATCTGCCCGAAGGTCGGCAAGGTGCGCGCATGGCGCTGGCTGTCACGGGCATGGGCGGTCTGGCCCTGATCGGGGGCATGCTCATCCTAGGCAATATTGTGGGCAGTTACGATCTTACCGTGATCCTTGAAAACAAGGACCTTGTGCAGGCCAGCCCGCATTACCTGCTCGCGCTGATCCTGATCCTGCTGGGCTGCTTTACCAAATCGGCGCAGTTTCCGTTTCATTTCTGGCTGCCGCATGCGATGGCTGCGCCGACACCTGTGTCGGCCTATCTGCATTCGGCTACGATGGTAAAGGCGGGTCTGTTCCTGATGGCGCGGCTTTGGCCTGTGCTGGCAGGCACGCCAGAGTGGTTCTATATCGTCGCGACCACGGGCCTGATCACGATGGTGCTGGGGGCTGTTATTGCGCTGTTCAAAGATGATCTGAAGGCGTTACTGGCGTTTTCTACCGTGTCTCATCTGGGTCTGATTACCATGCTTCTGGGCTTCGGCACGCCCTTTGCCGCTGTGGTCGCCGTGTTTCACATCATCAACCATGCCACCTTCAAGGCGGCCTTGTTCATGAGCGCGGGCATCGTGGATCACGAGACCCACACACGCGATATCAAGCGTCTGGGCGGTTTGCGCCACCTGATGCCGGTCACGTTTGTCATTGTGACCGTGGCGGCTTTGTCGATGGCTGGCATACCTCTTTTCAACGGTTTCCTATCCAAAGAAATGATGCTGGATGCTGCAACCAACACGGTGTGGAACGGTAATCCGTGGATCCTGCCCGCCCTTGCCACGCTGGGCGCGCTGTTTTCGGTCGCTTATTCATTCCGGTTGATCGTGCACACGTTCCTTGGCCCCACGCGCACCGATTACCCCGCCAAGCCACATGATCCAGGCTTTGGCATGTGGGCCTCGCCTGCGTTGCTGGCGGTTCTGGTCGTGTTGATCGGGATCATGCCGGCACTGATGGTTGGCCCGCTGGTCGCGGTGGCATCCGGCGCGGTGATCGGCGGCGATCTGCCATATTACTCGCTCAAGATCTGGCACGGCGTGAACCTGCCGCTTTTCTTGTCGATCACGGCAGTGGTGGGTGGGCTGATCCTGCTGGCATTGCACCGTCCGCTGGATGCCGCATGGACAAAAGCACGCCGTCCCGAAGCCAAAGTTATCTTTGATGCGATCGTTGGTGCGATCACACGCGGGGCGCATGGCCTGACGGACGGGCTGCATAATGGCGCGATGACACGCTATGCGGCTGTTTTCATCGTCGCTGTGACGGCCCTGGGTGCGGCGGCGTGGTTCGGCGGCACAGCACCCGGCCCGACCCGTGCCGCGATGGATACCGGAGTTGTGCCGTTGATCGGCTGGGTCTTGTTGGTCGGTGCCACCGCCTGCATGGTGGCTTTTCATCACAACCGTCTGTTGGCACTGGTCCTGATGGGCATTGTCGGATTGATCGTGTCGATCGCCTTTGTCTATATGTCCGCCCCTGACCTTGCACTGACACAAATCTCGGTCGAGGTCGTGACGGTCATTCTGCTGTTGCTGGCGCTCAATTTCCTGCCCAAGACCACGCCGACCGAAAGCAGCAAGGCGCGGCAGTGGCGCGATGGCACAATTGCCGTCATCGGCGGGCTGGCGGTCGGCGGGCTGGCGCTTGCCGTGCTGCTGTCGGATTTCTCTCAAGACAGTATCTCGGCCTTCCATCTCGCCAATTCCAAGCCGGGCGGTGGCGGCACGAATGTGGTCAACGTGATCCTTGTCGACTTCCGCGGCTTTGACACCTTCGGCGAGATCATCGTGCTGGGCATTGCCGCGCTGGTGATTTTCGCCATGACAGAATCCGTGCTGACCAGCCCGGTCGGCGCAAGGCTAAGACAGCGCCCCGTGAACCCCGATCAGGCGGGCGACCGCCACCCGTTGATGATGGTAATCGCCACAAGGGTCATGATGCCGATTGCGCTGATGGTGGGTGTGTTCATCTTCCTGCGTGGCCATAACGAACCGGGCGGCGGGTTTATCGCCGGTCTGGTCGTGGCGATTGCGCTGGTGATGCAGCACATGGCCAGCGGCTTTGACTGGGCGTCGGCGCGTCAACGCTTTCCTTACCACACAATCATCGCGCTGGGCGTCTTTGCGGCTGCATTGACCGGGATAGGATCGTGGTTCGCCGGTCGCCCCTTCCTGACCAGCAACTACGGCTATTTCCAGATACCCCCGATGAACAAGTTCGAGCTGGCCACGGCAATGGCCTTTGATGTCGGGGTGTTTTTATGTGTCGTGGGCGCTGTGATGCTGGCTCTTGAAAGCCTGTCACGGTTTGCCCACCGCGCCGGAGAACGGCCAAGCCCCTACCCGATGGATATAGATCCGTCGCGCGACAGCGCGCAGATCGCGAAGGACGCGTAATGGAATATCTACTTGCAAGTGCCATCGGCGCGCTGACCGCCGCCGGGATTTATCTGACCCTGCGCCTGCGCACCTTTCCGGTTATTCTGGGCATCTCGATGCTGACCTATGCGGTGAACCTGTTTTTGTTTGCATCCGGGCGGATTGCGATCAATCTGCCGCCGGTTTTGCTCAACAACACGCCGACCTATACCGATCCATTGCCCCAGGCCCTGGTGCTGACAGCGATCGTGATTTCGTTCGGGATGACCGCCGTCGTTGTCCTGATCGCATTGGGTGCGTATCTGTTGTCCAACGATGATCATGTGAACCTGTCCGATGGGCCGGTCGACGCGCAGGAGCCAAGCAAGTGAACCACTGGATCATTGCCCCCGTCCTGCTGCCCGCCCTTGTCGCAGCAATCATCATTCTGGTTCTGCGCTATCAGGTGATAACGCAGCGGGTGTTTTCAGTGGCCTCGACCGTGGCACTGATCGGCATCGGAATCGGCCTGCTGGTCCACAGCATGTCCGGCCAGATTGATGTCTACGAGCTTGGCAACTGGCCTGCACCATTCGGAATTGTTCTGGTGCTGGACAGGCTGTCGGCGATGATGGTGTTGCTGACCGCTGTGCTGGCGCTGGCGGTGGTGCTGTATGCGATCGGGTCGGGTTGGGACAAGCGTGGCCATCATTTCCATGCGCTATTCCAGTTCCAGCTGATGGGTATTTTCGGGGCGTTCCTGACCGGTGACGCCTTTAACCTTTTCGTGTTTTTCGAAGTGCTGCTGATCGCCTCTTACGGGCTGATGATCCATGGCGGTGGTGCCGTGCGGCTACGCGCCGGTGTGCAATATGTGATCTATAACCTGCTGGGATCGACCCTGTTTTTATTCGCACTCGGCACGATCTACGCGGTGACCGGAACGCTGAATATGGCCGATCTGGCGGTACGGGTGGCAGACCTGCCTGCAAGTGACACCGCGATGATACGGGTTGCTGCCGTGTTGCTGCTGTTGGTCTTTGCGGTCAAGGCCGCGCTGATCCCGCTGCATTTCTGGCTGCCTGCGACCTATGCCGAAGCCCCTGCGCCGGTGGCCGCCCTGTTTGCAGTGATGACCAAGATCGGCGCCTATGCGATCATCCGCATCTACACGCTGGTATTCGGGACCGATGTTGCAGCAACCGCCGATATGATCGGCCCGTGGCTGCTGGCTGGGGCGATCGTGACGCTGGTGGTTGGGATGATCGGCGTTTTGGGTGCCAGCCATCTTGGGCGGCTGGCAGCCTTTGCCGCGATCGGCTCGATGGGAACATTGCTGATTGCTATTGCCCTTTTCACACCACAAGCGATCACAGCGGCGCTATATTATATGATCCATTCGACCTTGGCAGGGGCAGCATTGTTTCTGGTGGTCGATATGGTCCGCGCCCGCCGCGTGGCAGAGGATGACGCAATCGCGCCACGCCCAGCCATTGTGCAGAACGGCTTGATCGCGGCCTATTTCTTTGCGGCTGCCATCGCGATGGCCGGTATGCCGCCGCTGTCGGGTTTCTTGGGCAAGCTTTTGGTGCTGGATGCTGTGCGCGATCACGCGCTGGTCTGGCTCATTTGGGCGACGATCCTCGCCACGTCGCTGGTGGCGGTTGTGGGCTTTGCCCGTGCCGGCAGCCTTGTGTTCTGGAACGTCGCCCCAGAGGTTGACCACACTCCTGCCCCCCACCCCCAGACAGCCCTGACCTTCGTTGCGACGGGCGGGTTGATAGCTGCCATTGCGATGCTCACTGTCTTTGCCGGACCTGTCACCACATTCCTGTCCGAAACATCGGCGCAGGTGTTCGACAAGCAGTCCTATATTGCTGCAGTGCTTGAAACCGCACGCGCGATTGAAGTCGAAAACTTGCCTTTGGAAGGGTCGCAGAAATGATCGCCCGGTTGCTACCCCACCCGCTGTTAACGCTGCTGTTGGTCGCCGTCTGGCAGATGCTGGTCAATTATGTGTCATTGGGCACATTGGTGTTCGGCCTGATCCTTGGCATCTTGATCCCGCTGCTCACCGCTCCTTATTGGCCAGATCGCCCGCGTCTGAAAAACCCGGCGATGATCGTCGAGTTTATCCTTATTGTTCTATGGGACATCGTCGTCGCCAATGTCAGCGTGGCCAAAATCATCTTGTTCAAACGCAACGAGGATATGCGCCCGACATGGGTCACCGTGCCAATAGACCTGCGCAGCCCCGAGGCGATTACCGTACTGGCGGGGACAATCACGATGACACCCGGCACCGTCAGCGCCGATGTCGCCGCAGACGGCCGCAGCCTGCTGGTGCATTGCCTAGACGCCGCGGACCCCGACGCTGTCAGAGATGATATCAAGCAGCGCTACGAACGCCGATTGAGGGAGATTTTCGAATGATACTGCCCTATGCCCTGATGTTCGCCACGGGCTGTTTTTGCCTGGCTCTGCTGATGAACCTGTGGTCCGTGATCATGTCTTCTGGTGTACCAGACCGGATTCTTGCACTGGATACGATGGTGATCAACTTCATCGCAATCCTCGTGCTTTTCGGGATCATCGAAGGCACGGCGATATTTTTCGAAGTATCAATTCTGATTGCGATGGTCGGCTTCATCTCCACCGTTGCCTACGCGCGCTTTATGCTGCGCGGAAATATCATCGAGTGACCGGAGCTATGGACATGGAACTCTGGCAGGAAATCATCGTTGCGGCCTTTTTGGTTATCGCTGGCGTGTTCGGATTTGTCGGCTCTTACGGGTTGATAAAGCTCCCCGACCCGATGACGCGGCTACATGGCCCAACCAAAACAACAACGCTCGGTGTGGGCGGTGTTCTGATCGCGTCGATGATTTATTTCGTCTTCGCCGACGCGAAATTCAGCTTTCATGAGCTGATGATCACGCTGTTCCTTTTTCTGACAGCCCCGATCACAGCACATTTTATCGCCAAGGCGAACCTGCATACATCTGTCAAACGCGCGGATGTGTCGCCGACCGGATCCGATCGCCCTTGGGCAGGCTTCGAGAGCGACGAGGATCGCCGCATTGCTGAAACCAAAGGCACCATAGGCGAATAACACCGCCGTTGCCGTGACGTGGTCACACTGGCCTGCGCGCCCATCCCAATCATCAAGAGGTGAGTGTGCCAGGGCAGTCGCGGGATCATGCTGTTCTGACGTCAAATTGCCGAAAATCCCGCGTGCGTGCATCGGCATGCAAACCCATTGCAGCATCGGTGATACTTTGGAAACGGGCGCACGATCGACGCGACGTGGCATTCAAAGTGCGGTTTTCAGGAGTCGACATGCGCCAGAAGGCCGGTCTGCGTGCAGAAACACCTTTGAAACCAAAGCAAGACGGCCCAATAAGGCCCATCATCTATTTCGGCAAGTGCAAGTGGCGGAGGGAGTGACACATGAAACGAACTCTCTCTCGTGTCCAAGGCGGCTGTTGCGCAGCAAAGCGGACCTCTGCGCTGCATCAATTGGCTCGTAGCCAACCATCCAACAATGGGATCAAAACCCTAGTCTGGATAGAAGCAGGCAGCCCCATGCGTTTGACCTTCAAGGTCTGGTATAGTCTCTCGGCACCGGCTGTTGGCCTTCCAGCAACGGGGGGCAAAGGCGCAGCCCTGAGGGATGGATAGCGGCGAAGGCAGCTCTCCGATGAGCTTGATCCGCCCTTTGACCGCTGCCGGATCGGCCCTTGGCGTGGCGGAGAGCAGCGCCTTGGTGTATGGGTGGCGCGGTGTGTTGAACAGCGCCTCCTTGGAGGCTTTTTCAATCGCCCGGCCCAGGTACATGACGATCACATCATCTGCGACGTGACGTACGACGCTCAGGTCATGGCTGATGAACAGATACGCCAGCTGAAGCCGGTCTTGAAGGTCCATCAACAGGTTCAGGATCGCGCTTTGGATCGACAGGTCGAGGGCCGAGACCGGTTCGTCTAGAACCAGCACCTTGGGGTCGAGCATCAGGGCGCGGGCAACTGCAATCCGCTGGCGTTGTCCGCCCGAGAACATGTGCGGATAGCGGTCGTAATGTTCGGGCCGCAGCCCAACCAGGCCAAGCATGTCGCGGGCCTTGGCCTCGCGCTCGGCGCTGCTCATGCCGCGCCGGTTGATAATCAGCGGCTCTTGCAGGATCGTCCCGATCCGCTGGCGCGGGTTGAGCGATCCATAGGGGTCCTGAAACACGATCTGGACCGACTGACGCAGATCGGCCCAATCTCCGGGCAAAACCCGCTTTCCGTCCAGCGTCAAAGTGCCTGCTGTCGGCTCTTCGATCATAGCGACCATGCGGGCTAGCGTGGACTTGCCGCAACCACTTTCGCCCACCACGGCAAGGGTCTTGCCCGGGGCCAGCGCGAAGTCGAGGCCAGCTACAGCCCGCAGCAGGCGCGGCCTGCCAAACAGACCGCCACTGATGGTGTAGTGCCGATGGAGGGCTGTCGCTTCGATCACATTGGCGGCCATGAGGCGATCCTTTCGCCCGTGTTAACTGGATAGTGGCAGCGCGCTAGACCCAGCGCCGCACTTTGCGGATTCGGCGGCTTGGAGTCGCAAAGCGCATCGGCGAATCTGCAGCGAGGCGAGAAGAGGCAACCCTGCGGACGGTCGAACTGACCTGGAACCACGCCGGGAATTGTGGGCAGGCGGCGTTCTGTCGCGCGCTCGGGCAGAGCGTCCAGAAGGGCGGCGGTATAAGGGTGATGCGGTGTTTCAAAGAGCGGCATAACCGCCTGCTCCTCGATCTTCTGACCGGCGTATTGGACGCTGACGCGCTCGGCCGTTTCGGCCACCACACCCATGTCATGGGTGATTAACACCAGCCCCATGCCCGTTTCCTTGCGCAGATCGGCCAGCAGGTCGAGGATCTGGGCTTGTATCGTCACATCAAGCGCGGTGGTCGGCTCATCGGCAATTAGCAGCTTGGGCTTGCAGGCGATCGCCATGGCGATCATCACCCGCTGGTTCATGCCGCCCGACAACTGGTGGGGAAAGGCAGCCAGCCGTTTTTCCGGGTCGGGGATACCGACCTGCTCAAACAACTCGATCGCCCGTGCATGGCGGGCGGCCCGGTCGAGCCTCAAGTGAAAGCGCAGCGCTTCCTTGATCTGCCACCCCACGGGAAAGCAGGGGTTGAGAGAGGACATCGGCTCTTGAAAGATCATAGCCAGATCATTGCCGATGATCTTGCGCTTGGCCCGGCTGTCCATGTGCAAAAGGTCGTGGCCATCAAAGGTCATCTCGTCGGCCGTGACCTTTGCGGTCCAGGGCAAGAGGCCCATAAGGGCCAGCATCGACACTGACTTGCCCGACCCACTTTCGCCTACGATGGCCAGAATGTCGCCGGTGTCGACATCCTGATCTATCCTGTCCACCGCGCGAAAGCGGCCCGAGGCGGTGAGAAAATCAACGCTGAGGTTGCGGATGCGCAGCAGGGTCATCTGTCAGCTCCGTTTCAGCTTGGGATCAAGGGCGTCGCGCAGCCCGTCACCCATCAGGTTGATGGCAAGCACCGTGATGAGGATCGCAAGACCCGGAAAGGTCACAACCCACCAGGCGCGCAAAATGAATTCGCGTGCTTCGGCCAGCATGGTGCCCCATTCGGGCGTAGGGGGCTGCGCGCCCATCCCAAGGAACCCAAGGGCAGCTGCATCGAGGATCGCAGTCGAAAACGACAGGGCCGCCTGCACGATGATGGGGGCCAGGCAGTTGGGCAGGACAGTCACGAACATCAACCGTCCGATCCCTGCGCCCGCGACACGGGCCGAGGTGACGTAGTCTTTCTGCCGCTCGGATAGCACACTAGCGCGGGTCAGCCGGACGTAATGAGGTTGAAGCACGATGGCGATGGCGATCATGGCGTTGGTGAGCGACGGACCAAGGATGGCGACAAGCACAAGTGCCAGCAAAAGCGATGGAAATGCCAGGATGATGTCCATGATCCGCATAATGATGCTATCGACCCACTTGGGCGCAAATCCAGCGATCAGGCCGACCAGAATACCGCCGGTCGCCGCGATGGACACCACGACGATCCCCACAAAGAACGAGAACCGCGCCCCGATAATCAGCCGTGACAGCATGTCACGGCCCAGCGGGTCGGTGCCCAAAAGATATGTCAAGTTGCCCCCCTCCTGCCAGAAAGGCGGTTGCAAGGTGGCATCGCGGAACTGGGTGGTCGCGTCATGTGGGGCGATCCAGGGACCGAAAAGGGCAAGGAAGGCAAAGATTACAAAGATCCAAAACCCGAAGACAGCGCCCCGGTTTTCGCGGAAGTAGAACCAGAACTCGCGCACGCGGTTGGGCCTTTGGGTCGGGTATGCGGTGGCGGCGGTTGCATCAGCCATCAGCGTTTTCTGATCTTGGGGTTGATGACACCATACAGCATGTCGACCGTAAGGTTGACGATCATCACCATGACCGCAATCAGCAAGAGCCCCCCCTGAACTACCGGGTAGTCACGGCGAAAGATGCTGTCGACCATCCATTTGCCAATTCCTGGCCAGCTAAAGATCGACTCGGTAAGGATCGCGCCAGCCAGAAGCGTGCCGACCGACAGGCCGATGACGGTGATAACCGGGATCAGCGCGTTGCGCAGGGCGTGGATACCGTTGACCCTGCCCGGCGACATGCCCTTGGCCCGCGCGGTGCGGATGTAATCCTCGCCCAGCACCTCGAGCATGGCAGAGCGGGTCTGGCGGGCGATAACCGCCAGCGGGATGGTGCCTAGCACAATCGTTGGCAGGATCAGGTGGCGGACCGCCGATGTGAACGCTCCGCTTTGGCCGGATGTGATCGAGTCGATGAGCATGAACCCGGTGGGATTGGGGAAATAGTAAATCAGGTCTATCCGTCCTGAAACAGGGGTCCATTGCAGGTTACCCGAGAAGACGATGATCAGCAAAAGCGCCCACCAAAAGATCGGCATCGAGTAGCCGATCAGGGCGGTCGACATAAGCGCGCGATCAAAGAACTTGCCCCGGTTCACAGCCGCGATCACCCCGGCTGGCAGTCCAAGGGCCAAGGCAAAGATCATTGCGCAGATCGAAAGCTCCAGCGTCGCGGGAAACAGCGAGAAGAATTCGTCCCAGACCGGTCGCTTGGTCACAAAAGACGTTCCAAGATCCCCTTGCAGCACCCCGGTGAAATACTCCCAGAACTGCGCGATGATCGGCCTGTCGAACCCGAACTGCTCGCTCAGCTCTGCATAGCGCTCTTCCGTCAGGCCACGCTCGCCCGCCATCACGATGATCGGATCGCCCGGCAGGACCCGGATAAAAGCGAAGGAGATCAGCGTGACCCCGACAAAAGTCGGCACAAAGGTCAGCAGGCGGCTCAGGACGTAATTCAGCATTTCAGTACCATAAGGTCCTTGGGAAAGCGGGTGAGCGAGGTGCCCCCAGTTTCGGTAATCAGCACGTCATCCTCGATGCGCACCCCGAAATTGTCGATCTTATAGAGGCCGGGTTCGTTGGTGTAGACCGTACCGGCGGGCAGGACCATGTGGTTGCCGCGCATGATGTAGGGGGCCTCATGCACGTCGCGGCCCAGACCGTGGCCAGTCTTGGTGCGGATCCGATCGGCAAAGCGCGATGCCTCAAGCACGCCGGTCACCGCATCGTCGATGTCGTGGGCGGTGACCCCGGCTCGGGTCACTTCAAACCCCTTGAGGTTGGCGTGTAAGACGGTGTCGTAAACCTCCTGCGCCTCGTCCGAGGCGTGCCCCAGAAACACGGTGCGGGTAATGTCGGCGGCAAAGCCGTTTTTTCGAGCCCCGAAATCCAGTAACAGCGCATCCCCCGCCTTAACCGCATAGTCCGCACGCGCCTTGGCGTGGGGTCGAGCCGATCCGTCGCCAGCGGCCACGATAGGATGGAACGACTGATCCTCGGCCCCTTCTGCGAACATGGCCTGGATCAGCGCCCCTTCGATCTCTTTTTCGGTCTGGCCAAGGCGCACACCGTCAATGGTTCGGGCCAGTGCCCTTTCTGAGATGTCGATCGCCTCTTGCAAGGCAGTTATGTCCCTGGGCGTCTTGATCATGCGCAGGGCCGAAATTTCAACCTCGGCATCGACGATCCGCAGGCCAGGCAGGGCGCGCATCAGGGCGTGGTGAACAAAGACGCGCATCACCTGCCCTTCAACGGCCAGCGACCGGATCGACAGATGCTGCATCAAGGCGGAAAAAGCGGCGTCATAGCCAGTCTGGTCCCGCCAGTCGAATACGGCACCTTCAAAGCCGACAAGGTCCCAGCTGCGCAGTTCCAAGTTCGGAACCAGGGCGGCGGGAGGTCCGTTGGTGGGGATAACCAGCATAAAGGGGCGCTCATGGCTCATGAACACATGCTCGACAGCGCGGGTGAAATTGGGGCCAGGCACAAGGGCAATAGCATCGACACCAAGGTCGGAGGCCACAGCGGAATAGGCGGCGAGACGGTCAGTCAACGATAAGGCCAAGGTCAGCACCATACTGTCAGAGGGGAACCAGAGTAGGATAGGGACGGCGCATCACGCACCGTCCCGGGACTTTTGGTCGATCAGTTAGACAGACCGACAGCGTTGAAGATGTGGCCCCCCAGCGGGTGCACTATATAGTTCTCAACTTCAGGACGCATGGTCATGTAGACGACCGAGTGAGCAATGGTTGCCCATGGTGCCTGCTCTTTGAAGACAAGCTGCGCCTCTTCGTACAGCGGCTGACGCTCTGCCTGAGTCGGCAGGACCTTAGCGGCCTGAATCAGGTCTTCGAACGGCTGGTAGCACCACTGCGCTCGGTTAGAGTTTTCGCGACCGTCACAGCCCAGCAGAACCGCCAAGAAGTTGTCCGGATCACCGTTGTCACCGGTCCAGCCCAGAAGGATGGCACCATCGCGGTCAAGTTCGCGCGACCGGGACAGGTACTCGCCCCATTCGTAGGACACGATTTCCACCGTCACACCGATCTTGGCAAAGTCTTCCTGCATCAGCTCGGCCATACGGCGGGCGTTGGGGTTGTACGGACGCTGAACCGGCATGGCCCAGATTTTCAAGTTCAGGTCGGTAATACCTTCGGCCTCCAGCATGGAGCGGGCGGCCTCCGGATTGTACGAGTCATCGACGATAGCGTCGTTGTAAGACCACATGGTCGGCGGCAGCGGGTTCTTGGCAATCTGACCAGAGCCCTGGAAAACGACGTCGATGATGGCCTGCTTGTCGATGGCCATGTTTAGCGCACGACGGACGGCAGGGTTGTCATAAGGCGGCTGGGTCGTGTTATAGGCCAGGTAGCCCACGTTCAGACCCTCTTGTTCCATCACAACTACGGCATCCGAGGCTTTCATGGCCTCAACATCGGCAGGGTTGGGATAGGCCATGACATGGCACTCGCCCGCCTGGACCTTCTGGTAGCGGACACTGGCGTCAGGGGTGATGGCAAAAATCAGGGCCTCAACGCGGGCAGGCTCGCCCCAATAGCTGTCGTTGCGAAGATACCGGATGACGGCATCCTTCTGGTAGGCTTGGAAGCCGAACGGACCGGTGCCGATGGGCGCCTGGTTCAGCATCTCTGGCGTGCCGGCCGCCAGCATTGCGTCGGCGTATTCCGCCGAAACGATCGAGGCAAAATCCATCGCCATGTTGGCGATAAAGGGGGCCTCAGGCCGGGTCAGGTTGAACACGACAGTGTAGTCGTCAACCTTTTCGATATTCTCGATTAGATCGGGCATAGACATGCCGCCAAAGTACTCCCATGTACCGCCAGAGACAGTGAAATAGGGGTTGGCTTCGTTGCCCTGACGGTCAAACGAGAAGATCACGTCATCGGCGTTGAAGTCGCGCGTTGGCGTGAACATCTGGTTGCTATGGAAGGATACGCCCCGCCGCAGTTTGAACGTCACAGTCATCCCATCATTGGACACATCCCAGCTTTCGGCCAGTCCGGGGATGACTTCGGTCGTGCCGACCCGGAATTCCGTCAATCGGTTGTACAGCGGGTGGCTGGACGCATCAAAGGTTGTGCCCGCGGTATACAGCGCTGGGTCAAACCCTTCGGGCGAACCTTCTGAGCAATAGACCAGGGCCTGTGCAGCGGCTGAGGACGCCCCGATCGCCGCCAGCAAGAAACCTGCCGCAAGCTTTTGTTTCAGTGACATAATTAGTACCTCCCTTAGGTTTTTTCTTGGTTGTCGATGAATTGGCTTCTAGTAGGCCTGGAGTGCCGGCAAAATCAAATCTGCCAATCAGGTCCGACAAAACCTGATCATCATGACACACACGTATATCACGTCCTTGGCTCTGCGTCTCGCGGACTAAACGTGTGCGCTCGTCAATGCCCTCGCATGGGAACACGAAAGATGCGTACTGCCAAGCAAAAGGAGCGAAAACTTGATAAAGGTACCCCGACTTCCGCCAACGGGGGTCGTTATTTGCCGGGCACGCATGAGGGGTCAAACCCCATCCTGGCCGTCACAGGACCTCTCTGAAATGCGCCAGTTCCGGCTGTTTGCGGGCGTGATCCCGAATCTGGACGCCAGACGTGCGGCCTCCGCCGCCTGCCGTGTGGCTCATGATGCCGGCGCCGGCGCAGAAAAGGAAATCCTGTTTGCAATGGACCTCTACCGTTGCCCCACCTTCCAAACCGCCTGACTAGAAAAGAACATGGGAAGGGCAAACGCCCCTCCCTTTGCCCCGCAAAGGGCGCCGGCACGGACTGCGGACCCGGGCGCTGTTAGACGAATACGAACTCGTCTCTACTAGCAACTGTGTTTATTTGCCGGGCTGACTCTGCCAAGGCGCGCCAGTCTTGATGATGGCGTTGGCGATTATGATCAGCCTTCGTGCAATTGCTATGATGACGAGTTTGTGTGGTTTTCCGCGCTCTTTAAGGCGCTGTGCCACCGGCTTGAGGACGGGATTGTGGCAAGCGGCAGCGAGTGCTGCCTGAAACAGAACATGCCGCAGAGATCGTCGCCCACGAGCAATCGCTCTTCTACCTCGCATCGCGCCACTGTCGTGTGGGACTGGCGCAAGACCGGTCATTGCAGCGGCTTCGCCTGACGTCATCCGGCCGAGTTCGGGTAATTCAGCGATCAGCATCGCAACTGAGACTGGGCCAATTCCCGGAATTGATCTGAGAAGGTTTGCCTTTGCTGCCAGTGTCGCCGCCTGTGCAATAATGTTTTCAATCCGGTGTTCTATGCTTGATATTTGAGCGTCGAGCACATTTCGGAGGTCATCGTCCATGGTCTCGATACCGGCAAGAACACCCTGCTTTTTGCGAGCCCCTATCTGAGCTTTGAGCCGCTTTCGCATATCCACAAGCTGCCCTCTCCGCGTCGTCAAGGTTCTGAGAACACGTAGATTCTCATCTGGTAGCTCTCGCCCAACATCTGGTCTGAATACCATGAAGCGTGCAATGAGTTCCGCATCGATCCGATCAGTCTTCGCTCGTGTGCCTCTGGATAGCGCAAAAGCCTTAATCTGCGCTGGAGGTAATTGAACGGCTATGATTTCTGCAGCTGCAAGCTCCGTCCAGAGCACCCATTCTTGGCCGCCCGTGGCCTCAAAACCAACTTTGGTCGGCACGGGCATCTGCCGGATCATCGCGACCAATGCAGCATGCCCCTCTTTTGTATTGCGATGTCGAAATCGGATCTGACTGGGAAGACAAAACCCGTCCAGCCAGTCGCGCGATACGTCTATTCCAATAATATTTGTCTCAGAGTCTGATTCGAAACTAACTGAACTTTCTCAATCCCTTGCGAGATGCCGTGTGACGCGTCTGATGTGTGCGATGAGTATCCACGCTTCAGCGCTGGCGATGGATTTCTCC
>Ga0222710_1000225_pt1 | contig 26602 bp, 24 predicted proteins | sample AntAcemetage1696_FD_181143 | JGI IMG/M metagenome (GOLD analysis project Ga0222710, IMG submission 181143) | Saline water microbial communities from Ace Lake, Antarctica - #1696 | ecosystem: Environmental > Aquatic > Non-marine Saline and Alkaline > Saline | place: Antarctica: Ace Lake... | reverse complement strand
AACCCTAAACCCTAAACCCTAAAACCCTAAACCCTAAACCCTAAACCCTAAACCCTAAACCCTAAACCCTAAACGAGTACTACAGATACACGAAATTTATTTTATCACATCGCGAGCTCCGGGTGTTCCGTGACTCTGGCAAACGCCAGGCTCATCATCGCCAAGGCATACACGGGCCCGGCGACTACGCTGGACGCCGTCCACACGGAGCCTGGTAGAATAAATAAAAATGGCGCGAGCGGCGCCAAGACGAACACGAGCCACGACAAAACCTCGACGCGCACCGCTGCTAAAATAATCGCGAGACGCGTGGTTAGTGACCAGGACGACGATACCGACGTCACATCCCCGCTGTTCCTCCCGCCAGTCGCCCCCCCCCCCGCACGCGCTCTGGCTTTCGTGACTTCATCTCCAACACCAATCGCACTCCCGATCGCCGCGTACTTTCCAAATGCTCGCAGTCGCAACGTTTCGGGAAACTTCAACTCGTTCAGGATTCCCTTCGTGTACCCCAACGAATGCAAAACGCCAAGCATGTTCGTACCACTTTCGTCGTGTAGGCTCACGAGAAACTTTCCGATATCCGCCAGCTTCACGCCCGGGGGTAACGCGCCTCGCGCCGCAGCTTTCAAATCCGCGGCTTTCAAATCGCTCGACCCGAACACGAACCACGGCGAGAGAATCAGGGGGAAAAACCTGTGCAACTCATTACCCGCAAATCGAACGCTTTGTTTCTTCGTGCCAGCCACGTCTCGCGCAACACAGGCGTTCACTAAACCACAAAACTCAGTACGTGTCACGTCGGAAAGGTCGTGGTACAAACCGTGGTCGAGCAAAACAATCTGAGGTTCTTTTCCACCCGCGTTTGGCCGTTCGCGCACGTACACGTTCCCAGCGTGTGGATCGCCGTGAACGTGGCCGTGCACGAACACCATTTCCGCAAAGATACTCGCCAGCGCGCTCCCCACGCGTTTCGAATCGAACCCCGCGGTTTTCAACGCCTTTAAATCGTTGCATCGCGTCATGTTCTCCACGAACGCCGTGCACAAAACTCGTTTACTGGTAAACTCGTGAATTACGTCCGGCACGTACGCATCCGGGCGAGCGCGAAGCTCAAAAGCGCACCGCTCGGCATTACTCGCCTCACCCGTGAAGTCCATCTCAGCAGTTAACGAGACTTGAAAGTCCTTGACGAGCCATGATAAATCAAACCCGCCGGGTTTGATTTGCTGGCCGAACATGGAAAACACCGCGAAGTCGCTCGTCAACGTGTGTCTCAGCCACGGGTATTGAATCTTTACCGCGACGACGCGGCCGTCTTTCATCACAGCTCGATGGACCTGCGCTATCGACGCAGCCGCGATCGGGGTTTCGTCGATTTCTGTAAAAGCCTCTTTCGCACTTACACCGAACTCCTCGATGAAACAACCGTCTAAATCCGCAAAAGCTCGGAACGGCGCCTGGTCGGTTAACACCGCCAACGCCTCGATGTAGGCTTTCGGGATTCCCGCATCGCCAGCGCCGCCTTGTAACGAGGCGACGAACTGCGCGGCTTTGTTGTATATCCCGCCGTTTTGTTTCGCCAGCTCTAAACACTCTTGTGCGGTAGAGACATGCAGTGCTTCTTTCGCGGCCTCGCGTTCGGGTGAGCCTTCAGGGCCAACCTCATCGAGCGCGGCGTATGCTTTTTTCGCCTTTTCGAAAAGCTGCATCGCGCCCATAGCGCGACCCATCCCGAGACCCATGTCAGGGCCGGACGGAGGTTTCGGGGCAGATGGCGGCGGCGACGCAGGGGACGCCATCGCTATCGAGGACGCGCTCGTCGAGCCGTCGGGGGAAACGCACGGCTGCGCGTGCCTTGTCCAATGAAGGCTGAAGAAAATATACCTTGTAGGTATCAAAAATCAAATCGTGAGATGTGCCAGACGTCGAGGCGCCGACACCCCGCGGCAGACTTTCTGCGATGTACGAATCGCCGGCTGATGCTTTGAATCCGGCTTCCGGAGGGTCGCACGCGGACCACGCGCATTTGGACGGCAAGTGCATGTCCTGGGTGGACGAAGCGTTGGACGCTGCGGGCCCGGAGTACGCAGATGCGCCTCGGCCGGGATCGTGTTGCGAAAAAGATGCGAAAGACCGTGCTGAGGCGGCTCGTATTCGGCGCATCGTGAGCGCGGCGGATCCCGTTCGCAAAGCGACCGCGCTCAGAACGTCGAACGACCCTAGGAACGCGGTGGGTGGCGGTTTCGTGGCCGCCACCATAGACGAGGACAGCGACGATCTGTTGACCGAATCTGACGATGAAGACGACGACGACACGAAAAACGCGCGGTTCTTCTCCACCAAAGACCCGGCGTTGCTCTTGATTCAAGCCAAGCGCCTTGCCGAGATGAAACTCGCGGCTGCGAAAGCGCGAAATGAACGTGCAAACACGTCCGCGAACGCGTCGTACGTCGCCGTTGAGGAGACCGACATCCCGAAAACCCTGCGCGACGGCCCAAACAGGGTGGTACTTCACTTTCCCGCGGAGGGCAGCGAGCAAAGCGCGCGGGTTGACGAAATTTTAGATTTGCTCGCCCCCGCGTTCCCGAAAACACGGTTCGCGCGTGTGCGGTGCCCGACTGGGACGTCCCCAACGATCACCGCGATGACCGGAGGCGCGACGTCGCGCCCGCCCGCCGTGGCGTGTTTTCGGAAACAAAAACTAGGCCGGTGGACGATTGGGTACGAAGCGTTCGGGGGAGCGGAGGGTTTCGACGAAACACGGCTAGTGAAGTGGTTCGCGGCGGTTTGTGACATGCTTCCGGGGCATCCCGACGCGCCAATTAAGTGCGGGAGCGTGCGAGCTTCGCTAGGGGTGCGGGGAACCGCGGGGGGGTACGACGATGACAGCGACGAAGAGGATTTGCGCGCGCGGCGCGCTGTCGGAGATGAGGATTCCGCGAACAGCGACGACGACGCAAACGCCGACGGCGAGTGGACGTACAACGGAATCGGCGGGCCGTGCGTGCAGTGCGGCCGGCGGTTCCCGCACAAACATTTCCGGGCGTTGCGACAGGGAGGAGGCGCACGACGGGGCGGGGAGGATGACGAAGAGAGCGACGACGGCGACGATGAGTAGACTAGCTTTTTTTTTAAGAATTACTTGGACGCGCGCGTTTTTCGGTTCACCGACGACTAGTTCAACCGCGCCGCGCGCCAACTACGTTCCCCGTACCAATCCTTCCTTCACGCCACAACCTTCAGCACGCTCCCCTTCAGTCCGTTGGCGTAGTCCCCCGCGCTCATGGCTTTCTTCCCCGGCGGCTGCACCTCTAAAACTTCCAGGTAGGTTCCGCCGGAACACGGGACGATTATGTTTTTCTTGGTCAGCGCGACAGTTTCGCCGTCGCCGCCCGGTTTTTCAACCGCCGCGTCGTCTCCCAAAACCCGCGCGGTTATTATTTTCAGGCTTATTTCCTCCCACTGGTCATCCCCCGCGCCTAGTTTCTTCACCGCGAACGTTCCCTTGGTGCCCGGCCACCCCGCGAACCCGCGAACCTTATTTCTCAGCGTCGTCGCGTTTTCGGTTTTGAATCGTAAGTTGCCCTCCTCCGGGGAAACCTTCGCGGCGTGGCTGGGTTCGCCGTACTCACTTTGCGGGGTGGCGCGCTCGAAACAAGCCTCGCCGCTGAAAACCGAGGGCAACACCTCAAGCAACGCAGCCGCACCGGTGTGGAACAGCTCCACCAACAACACGTCGTGTTTCTCCGACCCGTCCAACACCCGCTCCGCTCGTCGGACAACCGGCCCGGCGTCCATCTCCAGCACCGTGTACGCCACGGTCACGCCGGTGACGTCCGCGCCTACTTCAAGCGCGCGTTGCACCGGCGCTGCGCCTCGAAACTGCGGTAGCAGTGACGGGTGGATGTTCAGCGTGCCCAGTCTTGGTATGGCTAGGAATTTTTGCGGCAGCCAGTTGCCGTACGCCGCGGTTACCGCTAAATCCGGCTGCAGCGCCCTCAACGCGTCAAGAAACGCGGGGTCGTTCGCTTTCGTTGGACACAACACGCGGTCGGCCGGGACGCCTCGTCGCAGCGCGGTTTCCGCGACGGGCGAAGGGGGTGGCGGACCTGATTTGTGTCGCCCACGGCCTCGAGGCCGGCCCGGCTGGCTCACCACCGCGTGAACCTCGAACGCGCAGTTCGGGTCGTCCGCGGCATCAAGCAACGCGTCCAGGGCGGTGCACGCGACGTCGGGGGTGCCGAGGAACACCACCCTTTGCTTTCGGTCGGAACTCGGAACGGTGTCCGACCCGCCCGCGCCGGATTCAGGTACCGCGCTTACCGCTGTGAAGCGTCGCGTGGAGGGGATGCGTGCGTACGAGCGCGCGCTCGCAACGCGCCGCCGTGCCCACGGCGCCGCGCCGAGAATGGAAACGTGCATCCCTCGCGAAACGAAGCAACTCGCCGATGTGGACGACGCGCTGACCGCTGAGGAGGCGGCGGCGAGGCACCCTCGAAAAGGCGCGCACCGTGTGGCCGCCACGGCGAATGAGGTCATCGACATCGCGCACGAGCGACAGGGCGGTCGCGGAGTGCGCCCCCGACAACTGACGACGTCGGCGTCATATCCAAACGAGAAAAGCCCAATTCTGTCAGTATTTCGGGAGTGCAAGCAGAGACTTCGGGCGGACGATTCGGGAACAACCATTTTCACGAGGTCACGCGGTAACGTCTATGTCATTAATTAATACCTATTCCAAACCTGCAACCTGCAGCCTATGCGCCGCTTCTTCCACTGGCCCCAAACCGACCAACGCCTCCGCGGCGTACCGGTATCCCAGACGCGTGAAGGTTTTCGTTTCGTGGTTTGTGAAACCATCCTCGGCGACGGCGCGAGGTTTCGTTTTCGTTTTCGATTTTGTTATTTTTTCTTCAGCTTTCGCTCCCGAAATCGTTTCGCTGTTTTTTTCGGTCTCGACCGCCGCGACAATCGCCAAGACCGTCTCCGCCGATTGAAGCGCAACGAGGAACTTCCCCAGGGCCAAACTAACAAACGCGCGTTGCGCGTGTATCTGCGCTTTTACACGCGGGCGGTACTCGGTTTTGGATGTGCTGCTTTCAGTGCCCGATTCGGACTCCTCCTTGTCCAAACAAACAAGCGCCAAGGCGACACACGCGTCGGCACCCGCGAACGTCAGCGTGACGGTCCCAAACTCCTCCGTGTGCGCCGCGAACGCGCGGCTGGCTTCGTTTTCGCCATACTCGGTTTCGTCGTTTCCGTTGTTGCGTTTGGTACCATTACCTTCTTCCATCGCGACAACCCTCGCAGCTACACCAGCCGCGCACTCCGCTAAACGCAACCACTTGTCGCTGTCCCTCGCCACGCCGCCGGTTGCGTTTTCGTAAATCAAACACGCCGCCGCCGCCGGTCGCCCCAAACGCAACAACGCGACCCCGGATCGGTACAAAGCCGTGCGTTGATTGAATGTGTGTTGTGTTGTATGGTCAAGCACCCTGGCCGCGGCGCGGTGCACGAGAAAAGAAGCGACGGCGGAGGAACCCGAGCACTCGAAAACGGAGGCTAGGTTCAGGGTTCGCGCGGCGTTCGGTGATTCCGTGTTTTCGTTGCTGTTTTTCTCGCGAAGAGTAACCGCCGCGAGAAGTCGCGTCGCGGTCGCGAAGTCGCCGCGACACCACGCCAGCCGCGCGTGTGTTGAGTCGATCCAGTCGCGCTCAAATCGCGTCACGCCTTTCGCGTACGTTTCGCAAAGACTTGTAACACTGGTAACGCACACGGAAGCGCCGTCCAAATCACCGAGAAGTATCAACGCGTTTGCGCGTTGGCGCAACGCGAATTTCACCGAAACTCGGTCGTGAAAGTTTTCGTCCCCGCCAACGCCGCGAATGGCTTGGCGCTCGGTGAGCACCGCGTCCATCGTATCAAGCGTTTCAAGCGCGTGTTTTGCGTGTTTCTCACACACAGGCTCACTTAAATAGCCAAGCACCAACTTCGAACCAACGCGAACGATTTCGGACTGTTCGTCGCTCGCGAGTTCGTCATCCGCCTCGAGCGTCACGTTGAAGGCTTTTTGCAAAAAATCGACCGACCCTTTCGAGCCGCCCACACTCGCCTCGAGCCCGAGCTCGACCATGCACCAACCCTAAACCCTAAAACCATAAACACGTACTCCCCGGCTTGAACACTTGTTGGTGGCCTTGTCACGAGCAGAGCCAGACCAGCGCGCGGAGCGAAATGTCTTGCGAATCTCGCGAAAAGCCAGTTTCGGGAGCAGAAGAGAGTTCTCCCAGCTTCTGTTGACGAAAAAATTCGGCCTAAAACAAGCGGCGGCGCGATTTGTTACGAGCTCCGCACCACTCGTGCCGTCACAACTCTACGCGCGAGTTGCATCGCGGAACCGCGTGACTGCGGACGTGAGGGCGAATTGGGTGGACGCCTCTTTTGTTTGACGGTAGGAGGCGCGTGAGGAACGCGTGTGCTTTCGATCTCAATTAAATTTTAAATTGGGAACACCAATGTACTCGGACACCATGGAAGGCGCTCGTGATGTTCCTCCCGGTGACGACCGCGGCGTGAAACGCGACCGAGATGACGAGCGATCGAGTCCTCCTCGAAGAGACACGTCCCGTGACCGTCGCGACCGAAGACCCAGGGACCGGTCGCGGTCCCGGGACCGAACGGACGGCGGCCAAAATCGGGGAGGGTCGAGACGACAAAATCGAGGCGCGCGACGAAGCCGATCGCGGTCTCCCAAACGCGGCGGTGACCGCGGGGGTGCGCGTGAAACTTCCGTTGAACGAGTCGAACGCGACCAACTCCGCGAGCGCAGAAAAGAGGAACGCGAGATCGAGCGAAAACGAAAGGAGTTGGAAACCCTGGAACGAGACGCGCGTACCGTGTTTGCGTACAACTTGTCCACCAAGGCGGATGAACGGGAGATTTTCCAATTCTTCTCCGCCGTGGGTACGGTGAACGACGTGCGGATCATTTACGACCGGAACACACCGACAAGCAAAGGCATGGCGTACGTGGAGTTTCAAGATGAGAAATCAGTGGAGCCCGCGCTCGCGACGACCGGCCAAATTCTTAGGAACCAAGTCGTGATGGTCAAGGCGAGCGAAGCGGAGAAAAACGCGGCTTGGAAAACCGAAAAAGCGCAAAAGGCGGCGGAGTCGGGCGCGGCGGGTATTTCCGGACCTGGTACGGCCACGAATGCGGGGACGGATTTCGGAACCCGGGAGACCGACCCTAAACCCGAAACCCGAAACCACATCCCGTTGCCTGCGCCGTTAGCGGGAGGCGGGAACTTCCCGCCGCCGCCGCCGCGGTCGTGCGAGTTGTGTGTGGAGAACGTGCACTGCGATGTTTTGGAGGATGACCTAAGGGCGGTGTTTGAGCCGTTCGGGGAGATGCAAAGCGTGGTGGTCAGCACCGTGGAGGACCCCACCACGAAAACGCACACCGCGCGCGTGACGTACGTAAACGCAAGAGACGCGGTCACCGCGGTGGCGCAGCTCAACGGGTTGGACCTGGTGGGGCACGCCATGCGGGTCTCCATGGCGGCGGCCACCGCGCCCGAGCCGGTGCAGTTTGCTCAAAAAGAAATGATCAGCGACTCCGCGCACGGCCTGAAGATGGACTCCCGGTCACGAGCGGCGCTGATGGCGAAACTCGCGGGCGTGGATTTACCCGCCGCGGAGCCGATTGGCATCGACCCGCAAACCGGTTTGCCCGCGAGCGCCGAGCAAATGGCGGCGGCGCGGTTGGCGGCGGCGGAAAACGCCGCGGAGGTTGCGAAGCACGCGGCGGAGCAAACACAAGGTGTCTTAGGTCCGGCGTCGCCCATTCCCACCGAGTGCGTGTTGCTAAAGAACATGTTCCGCGTGGAAGAGGAAACCGAACCGGAGTGGTGGCTTGATATCGCGGAGGACGTCGGGGAGGAGTGCGCGACGCACGGCGCGGTGAAGCACGTGTTCGTGGACCGGGAATCCTTTGGGTTTGTGTATTTGAAGTTCGGGACGGTCGCGGCGGCGGAGGGGGCGAAAAAGGCGCTGCACGGCCGGTGGTTCGCGGGAAGAACCGTCTCCGCGGAGTACCAATTCACCGCGGTGTATGACAGACACTTCAACGCGTAACGGTACGAATTAATTTAAAAGAACGTTGAATTTTTTTCGTCTCAAAACATCTCGCGTATACTTCTTCCCCTCCCCGACTCGTCACCCGAACACAAAAGAACAACCCTCAACCCAAAGCAGCGCCCCCATCAGCAACCCCCATCCCACCCGCGGTCATCCCGGACACGACCTTGCACACCTCCCTGTGTCTTTTCAAATCGATTTTGTACCCGAACTTCCTGCCGCACCCCAGCACGTCCGGCGAAAACGACGACCCGCTTTCGCCGCACGTAAACTGCTTCTCCCCCGTGTGCACGCGCGCGTGCGTGACTAGGTTCTGCTCGTGTTTGAACCCTTTGCCGCACTTCGGGTACGTACACACGAAAGGCCGGTCTGTGCTGTGTGTCCGTTCGTGGTTCGCCAACGCGTGCGCGGTTGGCCAGGTTTTGCCGCACCCCGGGACGAGACACGCGTGCTTTCTTTCGTGCGTTTTTTTGTGCTTCGAAAGGGTCTGGCGGTTCGCGAACGAACGACCGCATCCTGAGATAAATAAAAGAAATGTCAGTCTTGTACGGGAAAACACTTTGTCTTATTATTTGGGAGGAAATGCAATACGTACCTTCGTGAGGGCAAACGTGCGGCGTCGTACCCGCGTGCTCGAACATGTGGTCCGCCAGTTTGAACGGCATGTCGAACACCCGGTCGCACGCGACGCACTTGTGCGTTTTCGGATTCACCAGGCGGCAGAACTCGTCCGCCTGGGTCGGGTTCGGGGGTAACACGAGCGGAGGCGGCGGCGGCGGCTCGGTGATTTTCTGCCAAGCGCCGGCGATTGCGTCGCCGCCGCCGCTTCCCAGAAAGCCATCCTCCTCCCTTTGCCGGCGATTCTCCAGCGCCGTTCCCTCTTCCCGTCCCCCAAGGTGCGCCTTTCGTCGCCGCGAGATCAGGTACTTGACCTGCTTCAGCAAAACAGTCACGTCCTGTAAGCTCAAATCGCTCCATTTCTTCAAACTCAACGCCCTCGCCACGCGCAACTGCTCGTCCATCACGAATGGTTTCCGAACCTTCGTCTTGTTTGACCCGACGTTCAAATCCACGTAGTGCGGATGTTGCGCGGCGCTCCAGGGGTTTTCAAACAGATTCAGGGGAACACCCGGGTTTTGGTTGTTTTTATTAGGGTTTCCAGGGCTAGGGCCTGGGTTTCCTGGGTCAGGGCCCGGGTTTCCTTCGGGAGCGGGCACCACAGCACTCATCGGAGTGACCTCGAAGCCGTACGCCGCGAGCGCCGAAAGCGCGCCGCGCGTGGGGTCGCGTTGCGGAACCTGCGAGGGAGGCGGAGGCATCGCCGCGGTCGCGAGGGCTTGTGCGTTTCTTGTGTTGGAACCGAGCGATGCACCACCAAGAGGCGGTGCGTATGTGCTTGCGCTCTGTGGAAGCGACTGGGACATGGGTGACGGTAACGGCGCGTCTCCGTACGCGGAAAGCGCGTGGGCGGCGGAGCCTGGTTCGACGAGGTCGGAAGGAGTCGGCGGCGCGCGCGTCGGCGGGGGCGCGGCGGGCTCCGTGTGTTGTGTTGTTTCAGTCCGCACAGTTGTATCGTCAGTTTCGCCATTCCGGCGTACCTCGCCAATCTCATCATCATCGCTGCTGGAACCAAGGCCCGCCTCGCCGTCCGTGGACGAGTCGAAATCAGAATCGTATTCGGACGAGTCGACCTCGGAATCCTCCAGGTTTTCGCGCTCCGGGAACCTTTCCCCTGAATTGTCCACACCGCCCGTACTCGCTTTCGCTTTTTTCTTTTCCTTCGTCATCGCCATCGCGAGGAGCTTTTTGAAGCTCCACTGAAGCGATGGAACGTCCCCTAGCTTAACATCCTCCGCCTTGACCGCGGTCCACCGCGTCGCGCTTTGTCCTTTTTTCCGACCTTTTTTCTGCGAAAACAATTCGTTGGAAGGCCCGAGCAAATCGATATCCACGTCGTGCCCGTCACCCTCCAGCTCGCAGAAGTTCCGGACCAACAAAAGTTTCTTACGAACGAAACGCCACCCCGCTTTGCTTTCCTTGAGCCACGCGTCGTAATCCGTGGCGCGAAGCGATGCGGACCGCGCGAAGGTGTGTTTTTCGTCATCCTCGGAAATCCTGGCGCATTTTCGACGCAGGTCACCCCCGGTGTTCTCGACGTCTCGACCGTGTACAACGCCACCACCCGCGCGGGGCTGTTCCAGGGGAGGTGGCATCCCACCGACAGCACGGCGAGGTGGACTCCGCACTCGCGGATGCCGCGATACGTCGCCGCGCGAGACGCTATGGCGCCAGATTCAAACGTGTGGAGCGAGAAAAAGCAACGACTGAGAACGAGAACTCGAGAATCTGCAGAAACGAATTAGGTAAACGAAAAACGACAGCGGCGTGTGATATCACAAAACCATCCACTCTTCCAACGCGATGGGCGGTAAGAAAGCTCGCGCGCGTGAGAAAAAGAGCGAGCGCCGCGATGCTAACGCGGCCAACACGGCTATCGCGGGCGAGGCCTTCCCCCGCCTCCCCAACCACCTGGTCGTCACTCACATTCTCAGATCTGAGCATTTCGACGACGACGCAGATCTCGCACGGCTCCCAGCGGTGAGCCGCGCGATGCGCGACCTGGTGGCAGAAACGGGGCTTCGGCTTAAGGAGCTTGATGAAAAGTAAGCCATAGAGCTCGGATGTTTAAGCGCGGTGCAGCGCATGCAACGGCAAGGTCGCCTGTCGCGTCAAGAACTCCTTTGTATGGCAGCGGCGAGGAGCGGACAGCTCGCAGAGTTGCAGGTGTTGCGCGCGGACGGCTGGCCGTGGGACCAGGACACGTGCTCGGCGGCTGCTTTGGGCGGGCACCTCGAGGTGCTGCAGTGGGCACGCGCGAACGGCTGCCCGTGGGACATACGCACGTGCCATGCAGCTGCGGAGGGCGGGCATCTGAAGGTGCTACTGTGGGCGCGCAAGAACGGTTGCCCATGTGACGAGACCGAGCTGCATATCGCCGCTCAAAATGGCCAAGTGGCGATGGTGTGGGCGTTGATCGAGTTGGGCGCGGACGTCAACAAGGCAATGAATGATGGCACGACGCCGCTGATCATCGCCGCTCAAACCGGCCACGAGGCGGTGGTGCGGGCGCTGCTTGAGGCGAGCGCAACCGTCAACAAGGCGGATGATGAAGGCATGACGCCGCTGTTCTTCGCAGCTCAAGTGGGATACGAGGCGGTCGTGCGGGCGCTAATCGAAGCGGGCGCAGACATCAACAAGGCAAGGCAAGGGATGACGGCGTGATGCCGCTGCTCATCGCCGCTCAACAGGGCTACGAGGCGATAGTGTGGGCGCTGATAGAGTTGGGTGCGCACGTCAACAAGGCGACGGATGACGGCGTGACGCCGCTGTTTATCGCCGCTGAAGTCGGCCACGAGGCGGTGGTGCGGGCGCTGATGGAGTTGGGCGCGGACGTCAACAAGGCGACGGATGACGGCGTGATGCCGCTGCTCATCGGCGCTCAACAGGGCTACGAGGCGGTGGTTCGGGCGCTGATCGAGGTGGGCGCGGACGTCAACAAGGCGACGGATGACGGCGTGACACCGCTGTTTATCGCCGCTCAAAACGGTCACGAGGCGGTAGTGCGGGCGCTGATGGAGTTGGGCGCGGACGTCAACATGGCAGCGGATGGCGGATGGACGCGGCTGTCCATGGCCGCTTATCAGGGCAACGAGGCGATAGTGCGGGTGCTGATGGAGTTGGGTGCGGACGTCAACCAGGCGACGGATGACGGCGTGACACCGCTGTTTATCGCCGCTCAAAACGGTCACGAGGCGGTGGTGCGGACGCTGATCGAGGCGGGCGCGGACGTCAACAAGGCGACGGATGTCGGATGGACGCCGCTGTCCATAGCCGCTGGCCACACAGCGATTCTTCAGATTCTCAGGGATGCCGTATTGGTCCGGATGAAGCATTTGTCTTTGTAAGTACCAGACGCCCGAATTGGTATCTGAAATTAATGGTGAGTCATTACAGCCACACAACCGCCCGACCAAGAATCGCGTCGCCTACTCGCCCGCCATCACGGCCCCACCCTCGTCCGGGGGAAGGAACGGGTTCGCGATCTCTTCCATCCCGTCGAGCCCGGACACGACCATCACGGACGTGCCTCGGCACACGATTAGCCCCAAACTCCTGGTTTGATCCGTGATCTTAAGCGGATCGTCCAGGTCGCGAAGAAACTCCACGCACTCGTCGAGGACCAGGTTCAGGAGCTGGTCGAACCCCTTCAACGTCCCCGTTACTTCCCGGCCACCCGAAAGCTTCACCCGCACGCCTTTGTCGATGAACTTACCAAGGTCAAGCACCGTTTCCTTCTTACCGCTCATCGTGGCGTAAACGGCGGTCAGTCGTGCGACGCGTCGTGGAGGAATGAATGATCGTCAGTCTCATCAGGGGCGAAGAGAAAACCCACGCTCGCGCCCGCGCCAAGTGACCGTTCTTTTTGAAGCAGCTGCGTCTGGGACCTGCCGACGGTTGCAGACCGCCGACTGGCAGAGTCGCCACGCACGCGACTCGGCGCAGACGCGATGCCGTCTCCCCACGGGTCTCCCCGGCGCGGGCGCCCCCCCTCGGCGTCCGGGACGCCGCCTAGGAGCCCAGCGAGGGGACGCGGCGCGACCCCGAGCGATGTGCACATATCATCGGAAGGCCCGACGAACGCCTCATCTTCACGACCCCGAGTAGTGGACACGGTCTCCCCCGCGACACGCGCGACGCTCCTGTCAACCCCAGTAGCTGACCTCGTCGGTAGCTCGCCTCTCGCCCCGCTGGCGTTCGACTTGAGAAAGCTCGCGTCACAGACACCGAGCCGAGCCAAGGACACCGCCATCGTGGCGTTGTCCGCGCAACTGGATTTGATGCGGGCGAGACTACGGGCCGCCGAGTCCGCGGCGGGCTCCCAGGGCTCGCCGGTTTCAGGGACCGTGCTCGAGGGCCGTGCTGTTGTTGACGACACAACGAACGCACGGACGCCGCCCGCGTCACCGCCAAGGGCGGGTGCCCGCCCTGCGACCCCACCCCGAAACCCATCATCCAGCGCAGCGCGAAGACTTTCTGGACCCGGACGAAATGGAAATGGAATCTCCGACGCGCCGCCGCCGCGCGCGGGGGTTTCCGGGCAAGTTTCTGACACGAACACGACCCCAAACTCTGGCGGCGCGTCCTGGCAGGACCGCGCACACGCTGTCGCGTTGTTACGGTTGGAAACGGAAGCCAGGGAGTGGCGCGCGAGGCTTGAATCCGCCGAGCGCAGGGAGAAAGAAGCCCTGGCGGAAACCAAAGTTTTGGTTGAAAAGGCGAGGCTCTCGGTGTTGGCGGAGTGCGCGATTGACACGCGGCAGTTGGAGGTTCTGAAATACAGGGCCCTAGCCAGGGGCACGACGAAGCTACTGGAGCGGAAAGCGCGGCTGGCGTTCTCGGCGTTCCGCAGGTGCGTCCGAGACGCGAGCCGACAACGGCGGGTGGAGCGGGAGCTGGTGCCGAAGTGGAACAAAAGAATCGTCCCTCGATTGGCGTTTGCTTGGTTCCGGTCCGCGGTGGCAAAAGAACGCGCCACGCGTATCGCGGGCGAGAGGACATCCTTGAAGGTTGTGTTGGGGCACGCGAGGCGGGTTACGTTGGCGTGGTTTGGGGTGACGAAAAAACAGGGCGCGCTGCGACGAAAAGCCGCTCAGTGTCGAGCCGCGCTTTTTCTCAGAGGTTCGAAAAGGTTGAGTAACCGTGTGTTTACGGCTTGGCGTCAGTTGTCACACTCCCGGAGTGTCATCAAGCGCAAGGTTTTGCAGCTGCACACGCGCAACAAAAAAAGGAGACACGTAAACGTACCGTTCTTCGCGTGGCGCCACGAGGTGCGTGTCGCGCGTTTCCCAAATCCAGGCGCACTGTTTGCCCACACAGGACTGACACTTTTCGTTCACAATCACAGACGCGCCGCGAATCGGAAACGGAAACGCACGCCGCCGAGCTCAACGCGACCGCCACGAGCGTCCGCGTGTACCGGTTCACCGGGCGACGGGTGTTCCGCAAGCAGTGTGTTTTGTTGCGACAGTGGCAACTCGTGGCAACGGAACGATTGCAGTTGCGTGTTGGTATTGCGAGAGCGCGGAACCGGTGGCGACGCGCGCGGGGGGTGGATTTGTTACGCGCGTGGCGAATCGCGAAACGAGCGACGAGGCTGGGTATTTCCTGCGTCACGAGACGCGCGTTTCGCGCGTGGTACGCCTCCGCGCGTGGCACGCAATTCGCGAACGCGATTGTGGCGCGTGGCACACGGCGACGAGCGCAACGGGGTGTTGCCAATACCTTCGTGGCGTGGGCGCGCGCCGTGGCGCCGTCAAGGGTCGCCGCCGCCGAGAAAAGGGTCGCCGCCGCCGAGGCCGCCGCGACGGCGGCGCTTGATTGTTTGGAGAAGTGTCAGCGCGAAGCGAAAAGTGACCGCGACGCGCTTGCAGAAGCGTTAACTCGCAATCAGGAAACGAAAAGCGCGTTGGCACACGCGGAACGACGATCGAGTGCCCTCGCGCCATCCGGGGGTGGCGTGTTGGAAACCCCGCTCGGGTGGCGTTTGCTTGACCCGGCGAACGCGGCGCACGAAGTCGCCGAGCTTGTCGCGTCGCCTACGGGTAAGGAGTCTGGGAAAGACGTCGGAAAGAAATCCGAAAAGAACTCTGCCGCACGTGCAGTGGCATCCAACATCCATGCCCTGATGGACCCGTGCCCTCCCGTGTTCATTCCGGACAAAGACCCGTACGCCCTGGACTCCACGGAGGACGGGTCGCCCGCGTCGTCGGGGGTTTCGGTCACGCTCCTGCCGGGCGGCGACGTCGTGTCCTTCGCCGCGCTTTCGGTGTCGACGCCGGCGCTTGAGTTAGTAAACCTCAAAAACGGTTTGGACGGGTTGGGTGAAAAAGAAAACGCAATACCCCCGTGGAACATCGATCCGTGTATGGCTTGGTGCACGGCTGGTACCGTTAAAGCCGTGAAAGGGACGCCTCCCGTTGGCCGGGAAAACCCGGCGACGTGTTTCGTGCCGGCGGCGACCGCGGGTACGTGTTGGGGCTTTCCCAAATCAGGGCACCGGCCGTTCGCCGGTTGTCCTCCCGTATCTAATGTTTACTACATACATCACAATTAGACTGTTTGCCCGTACATTCTACTTGTACACTCAAGACTGACACTTTTCGTTCCCATAATCGCAGCCGTCGCGGCGGCCGCGGCGGGCACCGATCCCGCCGGCGTGGTGGGCGGCGTGTTTTTGTACGGCGGCTTCGACGCGTGCGCAAACGTCGAGGTGAACGATGCGTATTTACTGCTTCACCGAGTGTCAGATCCCGATGATTCAGGGCCTTCCGATCGCGCGGTCTGGGAGTGGATCGAGTTGAAACCCGATGAAAGTTCCGTGAAGGTACGGCCTTGGGCGTTTCCCTAATCCAGGACACTGTTCGCCGATTGTCCAGAGTAATTACTCGAACACATTACGAAAGGCTGACACTTTCTTTCATTTATCGTAAGCCACCCGCGCGGTCGCACGCGTGCGTGTTCGCCACGCCGGCTCCGTTTTCCGGCTCGCAAGCCGCCCGTGATACGTACGCAACAGGCGAGGGTTTCAGTACCGATATCTGGCTCCTGGGCGGGTACCGACAAAACGCCTCGAGTGGCGGTTTAAGAAACGATTTATGGCGGTTAGACACGTCCACGCTTACCTGGTCGTCGCCCACGCACTTCGGCGACGTCCCGTCGCCGCGAAGAGACGCCGCGGTGGCGGTGACGTCCATGTCTAGATCAGGCAGCGGCCGGGTGTTTGTTCACGGCGGGTGCGCTGGGGATGGCGAGCCTCTCGCGTGTTTGTTTTCCCTGGACCTCGGCACGCTTATGTGGACGCGTTTGCCTCCCGGTGACGATATCCTGGCGAGCGACCCGTTTGAGTCGATGCGGCGCGACTTGCCAATCGAGCCCGAGTTCGGCGTAGCGGCGGAAATCGCCGCGGTGCTCGCGCAGAAGGCTGACCAGGAAGACGGCACAGTGGCAAGGCCAATGACCTCCTACCCAAGCGCGCGCTCCCGCCACGCCGCGACCGTGATCGGGAGCTCGTTGGTCGTGCACGGCGGGCGGGCGCCCGCCATCGGCGACGCTTCGCGATTTTCAAAGTACGCAAACGACCAACACGTTTACGTGTTGTGCTTGGAAACCATGTCCTGGCGCGCGCCCCGGGTCATTTCAACCAAGCAGTTCCCGTCGCCGCCCACCAACCGGAGCGTGGGGCACGGGTTGTTCCCGCACATAGCAGGCGTTGTTTTCGTCGGCGGCGGCGCGCTCGCCACGCCGCCGCCCGTTTTCCTCCTGGAGCTCTCCGCGCAAAGAGGTAAGTATTTCCCTATCACCACGTTCCGCCTCTGCGATTGCCCATACGAGACTGACACTTTCAGCTTTTATCGTATCAGCCGGGCGAAAGATTCAAGCCGACGCGGTGCGTGATGAGTTGAAACTTTTGGTCACGAGTGATGCTCTGCGAAAGGTCACGAAAGAAGTTCGTGACACAAAAGCCGAGCTCGAACGCGTACAAGCCATCGCGCAGAAGGTAAAGGCTGATGCGGACGTCATGGCGGTGGCGGAAAAACAAGGCCGGGAAGCGCAGCGTTTGCTTTTGAAAAAGCTCAAGGATTCGCGGGATAAAATTTCGGGCGCGAGGGATTTGGTAACTGCGGCGAGGGAGGAAACGTCCATTTTTCGCAACCGGGTTGACGTCGCGTTCGCGAAGGAGAAAAAGGCGCGACGCGAAGCCACGGAGGCGCAGCTGGAAATCGCCGAAGCGGAGGGAAGAGCTTCAGTCGCGGAGACGAAAGCGATTGACGCCCTGAACGAAGGTACGTATTGGGCCTTTCACCAAATCCCGCCGACTGTTTGCTTATACAAGACTGACATTTTTTTTTCACAATCAAAGCGCGCCGGCGAGAACAAGAAACGCTTGCTATTTTGGAAACCAAAGACGCGCAAGACGCGGTGGCCACGAATCACGAAATCGTGAAGCTCGTTGCTGAGCTTGAGCGTGTGAAAGCGCACTACGAGCGCGCGGAAAGCGCGCGCCATGAAGCGGTGGAGGAGCTGCGCCTTGCCTCTGCGAAAGCCGCGGCGGGACGCGAAGCCCTGGCGCAGGCAGAGGACCGCGCTCGGCTCGCTGAGTTTAGCCGGGCGAGTGTTTTGAGAGACGCGCGCGACGCGCGCGACGCGCTTCGACTGGAAATGGAGATTCTGGAGGAACGCACTGCCCGAGCAACGACGGACAGGTGGCAGAGGGAAGCAGACGACGCGGTGTCTGGGAAACCGCGGCGCGAACGAATCAACGGCGGGAGTGACGACGAAAGCGAAAGCGAATCCGAATCGGGAAGCGACGAATCGAGCGTGGACGAGGAGACTGAAGAACAGAGCGGAAGTGACGCTAACGATGACGCGGAGGAGGAAGACGATTTGCCCTCCAGACTGGTGTCGATGTTGAACGTTGAGAATATGGGACGGTAGCGCGTATTTTTTATGACACAAACACACGTCTCTTTTCAGTCGCTATACCTATCTGTGATATGATTCACAGTCATATCTCTTAGAAGAGTCTCTCTTGCACTCCGCGCAGTTTCTTTTCAGCTTGCCTTGAGGGCAGCCCTTGCACTCCACGCAGCTGCCTTTCACCTTGCCGTGAGGGCAGGGGCTGCACTCCGCGCAGCTGCTTTTCATCTTGCCGTGAGGGCAGGGGCTGCACTCCGCGCAGTCGCTTTTCCGCGTGCCGTGTGGGCAGGGGTTGCACTCCGCGCAGCCGTGTTTCAGCTTGCCGCGTGGGCAGGGGTTGCACTCCGCGCAGCCGTGTTTCAGCTTGCCATGGGGGCAGGACTTGCACTCCGCGCAGTTATTTTTCACCTTGCCGTGAGGGCAGGGGGCGCACTCCGCGCAGTTGTATTTCCGCGTGCTGTGGGTGCAGGGGTTGCACACCGCGCAGCTGTGTTTCAGCTTGTCGTGGAGGCAGGCGTTGCACGCCGCGCAGCCGTGTTTCAGCTTGCCGTGGGGGCAGGGGTTGCACTCCGCGCAGTTGTATTTCAGCTTCCCATGGGGGCAAGGGTTGCACACCGCGCAGTTGCTTTTCAGCTTCCCATGTGAGCACCGTTTCCCTCCCATCGCGTCTCGTGTCCCACGGTATCGCGGAGATTCCAAGTCCGGCTGCGTGCGTCTATCGCATCGTCGCAACCAATCACCGCGGCGGTATCATTAGCCTGGAATCGTCCGTCGGAGCACGACACGCGCGCGTTCGTGCACGAAGAGTGGGTCAAGGGGGTACTGATTCCACGCAAACAGCCTCCAAAATTGATTGCAGACCACAAAAACTCTGATCGCGATCTCCCCCTCCAAGAGGGCGACGCGCTTCGTGTCACAACGCGCCGCGGCCGTGCCCCGTGATTCGCGACCGCGCGGTGGTCAGCGTCTCGCTCGCATTTCGACCGCTTCGTCATTCAGCTCGAGCCGTCGCGACTTCACAATGCCTCACTTCCGAGTGACGTACGTCGTCTCCGCTCCTGATGAAGCGGGCGCGAGGGAAATCGTAGATGCTCTTTGCTTGGAGCAGACCGTGGAGCTCCCCTTGGCCCTGGTTCCTCCCGGAACCTGGATCAACGAACACGTCGTGGCGAAGTGCGAGAGCTTGCGACGCAGGTTACACCAGCCTGTAAAACCTTCCGAACCCGGTGATACGCGATGGGACGCGGTTGTTCGGTACAACGACGACACTTCCGGCAACGAGCTCCCGCAGCTCCTGAACGTGATTTTCGGCAACACCTCGATCAAGGAGAACGTGATGGTGGACGATTTGGTTTTGTCCAGTGCGTTGCTTGGTAAGTTTCTGGGGCCGCGGTTCGGCACGGCGGGTTTGAGAGAAGTGTTGGGTGTCATGAAAGGCCCGCTCCTGATGACGGCGCTGAAGCCGATGGGCACGTGCGTGGCGAAACTGGCGGAGATGGCGTACCACTTCGCCAAAGGCGGCATCGACGTCATCAAAGACGACCACGGCCTCGCGAACCAGAAGTACGCCCCGTTCGAGGACAGAGTCCGGGCGTGCTGCGCCGCTGTTAAAAAAGCCAACCTCGAGACCGGGCGGAACTGCGTCTACGCGCCGTGTCTAAACGCCCCCGCGCACTTAGTCGTGTCACGCGCTCGGTTCGCGGAAGCGTGCGGCGCCGGGGCGGTTCTGATGATTCCCGGAATCACCGGGCTGGACAGCACCAGGCTGCTGGCGGAGGACCCAACCTTTGGCCTGCCCATCATCTGCCACCCTGCCATTCTCGGCGCCATGCTGGGCGGCGGCAGTGAAGGTACGTGTTTACTTCTCAAATCCAGACACACTGTTTGCCCAACAAGACTGACACTTTCTTTCATTTGTCTCAGAAACCTGCCGCGGGTTTTCGCACAAAGTGCTACTCGGCGTGCTGCCTCGGCTCTCTGGGTGCGACGCGACGATCTTCCCGTCGTTCGGAGGGAGGTTCGGGTTTTCGGAGAAAGAGTGCGCCGATATCCTGGACGGCGCGCGGCGGCCGATGGGCAGCATGCCGCCAATTTTGCCGTGCCCCGGGGGAGGCATGACCATGGAGAAAATAAAAACCATGTCCGTGGCGTACGGCGAGGACGTTTGCTTTTTAATCGGCGGGTCGTTAATAGGACACTCCCCTGACTTGGTCAACAACGCAAAGCACTTTATGAAAATCGCGGGACGGGAGGATTTGTACGGGCCGCTCGAGAGCGGTCACGGCGGGTACCGGAGTTACCCGTCCGCGCACGTCCCTCACGCCGACCCGTCCGAGCTCGCCAAGTTGAAACAGCAGATGGTCACGATGGAGGCTAACTTAACTCAGGTCACGGATATGTACCTCGCGTCTGAAAAGTCGCGGGTCGAGGAAAAGAAACACGCCAAGGCGGTTTACGAATCGAGTCTTTTGAACAAAGACAAAGAAGGCGGCCACCACAAACCCGACCACCACGAACCCCACCGCCCGGGACCGGGCGACACGCTCGCGAAAGGCGTCGCCGCCCCCCCCACGCCCGTGGACGGGAACTACAGTAAAGTCTTCAACCGCCCGTCACCGGACGACTGGACCTGGGACCGGATTCCACTTGAGATGTACAAACAGGACGGCGGGTCGTTCAAGGGATGTTCCCGGTACGAGCTTCTCGGGAAGCGCGGGGAGAGGTACGTATTTTATTTTGCCTTTTCCTAATCCCGCCTCCCTGTTTGCCCGTACTACCCATACAGCACTGATACTTTTCGTTCTCACAATCGCAGCACGGTTTTCCAGGTGCGGTACTTCGAGTGCGAGCCCGGGGGGTGGACCACGCTTGAGCACCACAGGCATGAACACGCGGTGATCGGCTTACGGGGGGTCGGGGAAATCCAACTGGGGTACCACGTGTACCCCATCGGAGTTGGGGACGTGGGGTACACCGCGCCCGGGGATACGCACCAGCTGAGGAACACTTCCGTGACCGAGCCGTTTGGGTTTGTGTGCGTCGTCGCGGCGGACCGGGACCGGCCGGTGGAGGTGGACCCGGGTGTTTTTTTGAAATCAGCAGCCGCGAAGCACGCGCTGCAGTACGGCATGAGAAACACCCTGGAAACGCAGGCGAAGCACGCGCAGGCGCACTCGAAACAATCGCACGGCGCGGTCGCCGAGGGAAGCGCGTGCGAGTACGTGCCGGGGCGGAAGAAAGCGGCCGCGGCGGTGGAGAGCGGCTCGGCGTGCGAATGGACGCCGGGGAAGAAACACTGATTTTGAAAAGTCTCGTGCCCTTCCTTATTACCCTCGTAACCCTACTTATTACTCCAGCGGGTAACCCTACCTATTACTCTCGTAACTCCACCTACCACTCTCGTAACCCTACCTATCACTCGTACCACGGTATGGCTCGAAACGCTTCTATTATTTCGCTCACGGCTTGATCCGTGATGTCGTGGTGCGTGACCAACCGCAGCGAGTTGCCGACCCACGGAATGGTGAGCACGTTGTTTTCCTTGAGCAACTCGCACACCACCGGTACCGTGAAATACGGGTGCGCCTCGGTGTTTATGTTTAGAAAGAATATGTTGGTCACCGGTGGGAACTGCACTGAGAGCCCGGGCAAGGCATCTAGCGCGTTTGCGAGCCGCAGCGCGCGAACGTGATCTGCATCAATTTCCCCGTTTCCCCAAATTTCTTCGTACGCCGTAAGCGCGGCGGCGGCGAGCGTCCCGGCTTGTCGCATGCCTCCCCCGCACGCTTTCCGTAACCGCCTGCACTTTCGGATGAACTCGTGACTTCCCACAATCACGCTCCCCACCGGGGCACCGAGGCCTTTGGAAAGACACACCGAGACGCTATCCGCCGCCCGCACCAGCCGCGCCGGCGTTTCGTTTAATTTAGCGGCGGCGTTCCAGATGCGCGCGCCGTCGACGTGCAGTTGCAGGTTGTGTTTCTTGCACAAAGCCCCGACTTCGTCGACGTACGCAATCGGCAACACCTTGCCTCCTTTTTTGTTGTGCGTGTTCTCAAGGCACACCACCTTCGTGGCGGGGAAGTGCTGGTCATCCGCCCGGATGGCGGCTTCTATTTTGTCAACGTCAATGGTCCCATCCGCATTCGTCGTGAGCTGCCGCGAGTGCGCCCCCATCAACGTCGCCAAGCCGCCTTGTTCGTACTGCACGATGTGGCTCAAATCGCCGCATACGTACTCGCTGCCCCGTAATTCGCAGTGCACGCCAACCGCCACCAGGTTTCCCATCGTGCCGCTCGGCACGAACACCGCGGCGTGCTTGCCAAACACGGTCGCCATCAGCAGCTCAAGCTTCGTAACCGTCACGTCATCCCCGAACACGTCATCGCCAACCTCCGCGGCGGCCATCGCGTCGCGCATCGCGCGCGTGGGTTTGGTCACCGTGTCGGACCGTAAGTCCCACATGGAGTGAAGTGGAGGTGGTGGGTGTGGGTGCGACGAGAAATGATGACACGTGCTTTTTTCTCCTCTCGCGGACAAGACGAACTTTGCGCGGTTTTTGCTCATCAAGTACGTATTTTATTTCCCAAATCCCAACACTGTTTGCCCATACAAGGACTGCCACTTTTCTGCAATACTTCGATGACAAAACGTGGGTAACTCTTTTTTGTTTTGTGGACGGCACCCCGACACCGCTTCGGGAACCACGCTCGTTCGTCCCGTTCCCTGCACTTCCGCGCGAGCCGCCGCCCGTCCAGCGCTCGTCGCTAGTGTGGTGCGTGCGTGGGTAGTTTCGCGCGGGATGGACATTGCGAGTGTTGCTCGGAGGCGCGCGAGGCGTAGCCCGGCCGTGCGCAGGCAACGAAGCGCGGTGCGATTGGCCGTGTTCGCATCTGCGGTGGGTGTGGCGTTGGCGTACACGATCGTTGGCGGTGCGTTTGCGGGCGGCGGGGATGAGCACGGCGGTCGTGTTTCGTCCGAATCCACACAAAGCACTCAGACACAAGACACAGCAGGTGGTCGTCATCTTCTGGAGGAAACCTCCCTGTACCCAACCGAAACCTTCAGCGACACGCAACTGAAACGCGGGGCGATTTTCCTGCACGCGTTCGGGGTGCTGTACACGTTCGTCGCGATCGCGATTGTGTGCGACGACTTTTTCGTGCCGGCGCTTGAAGTGTTGGTGGAGCGGTTCCAAATCGACGACGACGTCGCGGGGGCGACGTTTATGGCAGCAGGAGGCAGTGCTCCAGAGCTGTTCACCGCGCTTATTGGGGTGTTCATCGCGAAAAGCAACGTTGGGTTCGGCACGATCATAGGAAGCGCGGTGTTCAACGTTTTGTTTGTCATCGGCGCGTGTGCTTTTTTTTCCAGGGAAGGTACGCGTTGTCTTGCCAAATCCCCAACCGTTTACGGACCCTCTTTGACGTCCACGGCCGTCATTAAAAGGAAGTATACTACTGGTAACTCTTACCAGTACTCGCGGCTCTTACAAATATATCACAAGCGCACTGTTTGCCCATACAGTACACCCACACTCGCCGACTCGCGACTGACACTTTGTTTTACCCATCGCAAGTGTTGACGTTAACGTGGTGGCCCCTCGCACGGGATTGCTTGTTCTACGTCGTGGATTTAATCGTGCTGTACATCTTTTTCCGGGACCAGAAAATCGAACTGTACGAAAGCCTGGTCCTGATGGGGCTTTACTTCGTGTACGTCGCGTTTATGAGCTACAACAACCGCGTGGAGCGGTGGGTCAAGATTTCAATTTTGGGGGTCAAAGAGAGCGACTTTGAGCGGTTGAAAAACGAAGATACGCTACGAAAAGAAATGGACCGAGCCGCGAGTATGGCGGCTGAGAAGGCGGAGAAGGCGGATACCGGATCCGCCGGTGCCGGCGGTGTCCGGGCTTTGCGACGAATAAACAGCGGCGCGCACAGCGACGACGGGTCCGTCGCGAGTACGTCGCAGTCGGTGCGCAACCTGTCCAAGAATCTCCGGCAGGAAAGCGTTAAAAACAGTTTGGCGGTTTTGGACGCCATGGACAGCCGGCCGTCGAGTCCCGGAACGCTCGCGGTGGAGCCGCCTCATGTTGTCGCGTCGCCTGGCGGGGTGTCTGTGCACGGCAGCGGGTTCAAGCCGGGGGGGTTGAACAAGGTGCACGCGGAACTGTTTTCCATCGGAAAGAGCGACTCCACGGCGTTAAGGAAAGCCGCGGTGGAGCGCGCGCAGAGAACTCTAGTCGCGGTGGCGAACGCGGAGGAGGCGGATGACGAAGGCATCGATCTCTCTTGGCCCGATGACAAGTACGGCCGGGCGTACTTTGTAATCGCCGCGCCGCTGATGTTCCTGCTGGCGTTTACGATTCCGAACGTGAAGAAAAAAAAATACCTGTGGCCGCTGGTGTTCAGTGAGTCCATTTTGTACATCGGTTTCTTTTCCTACTTCATGGTGTGGTGGGCCACTTCCGTGGGCGCGGTGGCTGGAATCAGCGACGTCGTGATGGGGTACACGTTCCTCGCCGCCGGGACCTCGGTTCCGGATTTGATGTCCAGGTACGCGTGTAAGGCTTTCCCAAATCCCTCCGACTGTTTGCCCATACGGCCGACTGACACTTTCTTTCGTTCATTCCAGCGTGATCGTGGCGCGACAGGGCTTGGGGGACATGGCCGTCTCAAGCAGCATCGGCTCGAACATCTTCGACATAACCTTCGGGTTACCCTTCCCGTGGATCATCTGGAGCCTTTCCAACAACTTCGAGGTGTTCCCCGTGAATTCCGATTCCCTGGGGTTCTCCCTGACCTTGCTGATAATAATGCTCGTCGCCGTCGTGTCCATCATCGCCCAGCAAGGCTGGATGATGACCAAAACCCTGGGTGCCGCGATGGTGGGTTTGTACGCCGTGTTCCTAACCCTCGTGTTACTCAACGCGGGGGGGGTGATAGCCGGGTTTTAATAAGCGGTTGGACGCGTTCAATAACCCGGGTCTAGCTAGTCTCGAAGGTAATAAGCTATTGTATGTTTTTAATAACTCTCGCCCTACTACTCTTACGACCCTACTACTCTTACGACCCTACTACTCTCACGAGCCCTACTACTAGGGTAGGTAAAATACAGGTCCAGTTACATACCCTCACACTACTATTGTAGTACCAAGGTCTTACATCTGCGAGAATTGCCACAGCCTTGCTTGTCCGCCGATTTCATCCGACGACTCCTCCTCCTCCTCCTCCGACGACGACGACGCGCTTGAAGTATCGTCGTCGCTTCCACTGGAACTCTTCGCGGACGACCCGCTTCGTGTGTGTTTCTGTCGATTCACGCGTCTTCGTGAGTTTCGTATCAAGTATCGCACCGCCTGTGCAGGCGTCAGACTCGCGATGCGAAACGACGCGGTGCGCGCAACCGCTTCGTTGTACTCTACGGAAAAACGGCTCTCGGTGTTGTCATCGCGACGCAACAAAGAATCCGCGACGCAACCGCACCGCAACCGCGTCGGCCCGAGCGCGTCGTCCGGCGGCGCGTGCCACCGCAACGCCCGACACTTACCACACCAAGCTCTTCCCGTTACCGGTGGAAAAGCGTGTTTCCGCAATCGCGCATGTAAAGAAGCGTACAATTGGTACCACAAACTTTTGTTGGAACTTTTGTACCGCGACGTCACGTCGCCAAAACTCGCGATTGTGAACGTTCGCCAAACGTCCTCCGAACTCGAAACGCGTTCGCGCCATTCCCTGGAAACGCACGCCACGCGACCCAGCGTGTGCGGGTCCAGCTTATGAAGCACCAATCCCAGCACGTCACCTGGTAAATCGTCAAAACGAATGGGTCGGTGCGAGGCGTGATCGACGTCGGAGTCGGAGTCGCGGTCCGAGACGGTACCGTTATTGTTGTCCCAGTCGTCGCCGGGAAAACTTTTGCAAAAATGTTTCTCTCGCCGTTTTTGTATCACCACCGCACGTTTATACTCCCCCTCTAGTTCTTTTTTTTTCGCACCGGGAAGCACCCGTTTCGCGGCCGCAAACACCGCCTCAGCCGCGATGAGATGTTCGGAATTTATCAATCGTTTGATTTGCGAAACCGCCGTCGCGGCGTCCCGCGCCATCGCGTTTGCGCAATCTTTCGGGGAGCTTTGGAAACACGTATCCATCAGCAACGCGAGTTCGTGTGCGGCCTGGGTGTAGTTTGCGGGAGTGGCACCGCATGAATCACCGGTGGTGCCAGTCAACCCATCTGCGAGCCTCGCTGTGTCGTACGTGCCCAGATCCAGGAAACACCCACTGCGGTGCGTACCCCCCATACCACGCGAAGTGAGATTGGAAGACCCAAACTCCTCTGGGTTTCGTCGCCGGCTTCGGGGGGTAGGCATACCACCCCTGGTGTGTCCCGGGTTGCTTATTACGGGCTGCCAAACCGAGTCACGGTGAGTGGCTCGCAGTCGCGGTGCGGTGGACCGAGACCGGGTCACCGCACCGGCGCGACGCGTACTGATGAGACACGTTGGTGCGAGATGATGTATTTTCGAATCGTTATTTTTTATGTGAAATCCTATTTGTGTTCGGTACGTACGTCGTCAAAAATAGTACAAGTACGGATAGTATTTCGGAATAGTATTACAAAATATAAACTCACGCGCGTCGCGGTCACGCCGTCGCCATCGCGGCATTGATTTTCTTCGCGTCGAAGCGAAACCCGCTGAACGACGGAAACCGATTCGTCGCGGCGGCTTCCAAGTCGCTCAGGTAAACCGGCGCCACTGTAAGTTTGGTGGTTGGTTGTTCTTCCCCTGGAAGCGAGGAAACGCTAATGGCACCAGCTAGCGGCCCCAGGTTCAGCCCCCCCCCCTCGAACTGAAACAAATGCGCGCCTCCCAAATCCTTTTTCTTGGCCTGAATCCACTGCAAAAGCGGCTGCAGGAACGG
>Ga0222710_1000223_pt1 | contig 26808 bp, 21 predicted proteins | sample AntAcemetage1696_FD_181143 | JGI IMG/M metagenome (GOLD analysis project Ga0222710, IMG submission 181143) | Saline water microbial communities from Ace Lake, Antarctica - #1696 | ecosystem: Environmental > Aquatic > Non-marine Saline and Alkaline > Saline | place: Antarctica: Ace Lake... | reverse complement strand
TGTGGTGGGACAGCGCGTCGCCCACGCTGCGGGCGACGCTGCGGGCGCTGATGGAGGACGTCCCGTCTGACTTACCCTTGTTGTTGCTCGCGACGTGCGACTGTGCGGGGGACGAGCTGGATGACGGCGCCGCTGGTTTGTTCGGAGACGGCCAGGTGATTGCGCTGCAGAAGCCGAGCGCTGAGGCGAGGGCGGGGTACTTCGAACCAATCGTCGGCGCCGCGGCGAGAGCGGCGAGAACGGCGGATGCGAAAACGCGGGACCCGGCGTTTGGCGCCTCGGGGTCTGGCAAACAGAAAGCGAGGGTGGATTACGGAAAGGAGGTTTTGCAGAAAGCGGGCGACGTGATTGGCGGCGGCGGCGACGACGGCAACGGCGCCTCCAAAAAGTCAAGCGCCTCCAACGCCGCGACGACCGCGATGCTCGCGGAGGAGGACCGCGCGCTGCGGCAGCAAAGAATGTTCCTCAGGGACTTGGTCACCACGTTGCTTTACAAAAAACAGTGGAGCGATTTCCACGTCCCGGTTGCGGACACCGAAGCGCCTGGGTATTTCAAAACCGTGCCTCACCCCATGGACCTGTCCACGCTGCTGTGGCGAGTCGACACGGGGTGGTTTCTTACCGTGGATGCGTTTTTGAAAGACGTCCGGCTGATCGTGGACGCGGCGAAGACGTACTGGGGCGGCGTCGGCGAGAGCGCCGCTGAGAGAAGCGCGAACCACGCCACGCGCGAAGCCGCGTCAAGACGGGCGGCGGACCCGGAGGGAAGGCAGCTCGTGTCGAAAGCGCACGCGCTGGAAGACACGGTGCGGGAGATGGTCGGGTCCCTGGACCACGGGTTGGTGGGGAGGTGCGTGCAGATCGCGCGCGCCCGCGCGGAGCGGGCCGCGGGTGAGCGACGAACACGGGCGGGTGAAACCGGGGACTTGGGGCTCGCGAACAAGACCGGCGCGGTCTTGGACGAAACCTTTCTGGGCGAGCGACGCAGCCGGCGCGGCGGCGACGATGGCGAGGAGGGCGACACACACGTGGTGGGGGATAAAAGAAGCCGCGAGGTGTTCTCTCAGCCCGGGTACGTGGCGGACCCGGAGGCCATGGCGCGGGAGGCGAGGAAGAAGCGCGCGCGAGAAGAAGCGGCGATTAGCGCGGCTGCCAAAACGGCGGCGGAGGAGGATTCTTTGGATAAGGCGTACGCCGCGGTGTCGGCGGCCAAGGCGGAAGCCGCGGTGGTGTTTGCGGCGGCGGAAACCGCCGCGATTAAGGCGGCGGGCGAGGCGGTTGCCACAGAAGCCGCGGCGGCGGCAAGGATGGCACAAGTCGCGCCCATAGAGGCTGAAAACGTTCATCCTCTTCCCTCGGACCAGGAACTCGCCGCGACGATCGCCGACGTGACCGCCGCGTTGACAAGTCACACCGACGATTTCGCGGCGGCTGAGATCGAAGCGTTCGCGTCCGAGGTAGGCCGCCGGGTCAAGGAAGCCGCCTCAGGGTCGGCGGCGGATAAATACCACGCTGTGGTGCGTGCGTTATCGGAAATGAACAAGAAGCGAGGCGTGGTTTTTAGGGTAATGTAAGCTGGAGTGTAAGTACGAGGTACGTATTTCTTGTTAAAAACCGCACGCGTGTCTCGCAAATCGTCTTCTCCGCCTTTTCCGTACGTATCGGCACTGCTCTTTCCCTGCGTATCAGTACCTGGGCTGTGCGTACTGCTGCTGAGTGTATTGCGGCTGCGCGTACTGCGGCTGCTGCGCGTATTGCGGCTGCATCATCTGCGGCTGCTGCTGCTGCGCGTACTGTGGCTGCCCGTGGACGGGCTGGCCGTACACTGGCTGTTGCGCGTATTGAGGCTGTTGCTGCATCTGTTGCTGCATGTGCATCTGCGGCGGTGGGGCCATGGGGTTGCGCGCGGGCGTGCCCGCCGGCCGCGCGTTGGGATCCCGGAGCTTGAGCTGTTCCTGGTGCTGCGTTTGCATGCAAGCGCACACGGTGCAGTAGGTAAGGTCCGCCATGCAGTCCAGGATGTCCGCGATTTGCTCAATCTCGTCTGATACGAGATAAAAGAAAGTGTCAGTCTCTCGTAATGTGTATGAGTAAACAGTCAGGGTAACAGTCCCTTCTGGTACGAGTATGGGCAATCGCAGAGGCGGTGCGTGGTGATTGGGAATACTTACCGTTCCCCGAAACCATCGCGGCGATTCGAAAAATGCACGCCAGCTGGTTCAAACACAACATGAACCCTATGATGAAGTTGTCGCACTTGGTGTTCTCCACGCGCATTTCGTCCTGAATCATAAACCGGTTCGTGGCCACGGCGCTGGGAAAGCAACAGAACGCCTCGACGCAGAGGCAAAACTCGGGGCAGCTTTTTTCCCCCAGCCGGCCGGAGATGCACATACCCCCGTTGCAGCACGTGTAGTTCGTTAAATCGTTGAACATGATCTCCTTGCGTTGCGAGTACGCCACGCAGACGTTACAACAAGCGGCGTAGACGCAGAAGCCAGGGTTCTTACAAGGCGCGCCCATCAGATCCGTGGTCCAGCTGTTCGAGTAACTCTTACGCGCATCCGCCATGACCATGCGCTTGTTCTGGCGTGGAGCGCCGAAGCCCCCGCCTTGCCCGCCGCCATACTGCATCTTCGCGAAACGGGTTTCAAGGGAAACGCGACGAGGTGCAAAGATGCGTTTGAGGTGCGCGCCAACCGACTGTGAAGGCGAAGAGACGAAGACCCGAGGTCAGATCCGAGCATCGACGCGTTTTAAAATGTTTTGGGAAAATCTGCCGGGTTCTTTCGGTGCTGCCCGAATCTGATGCCCTCGACACTGTCGGCGGCACATGTCGCTCGCCATGCGTTCGGCGATGCCCTCGGGCGCGACACGACCTATGTCTCCTGGTATGTGCGCGCGCCGTGCGTCGGGTCCGCGTTCGATCGCCCCCCAGTCTCGGTCCGCGTGGCGAACCCTGGGTCCGGACAATTTTCGGTCACCCGTATTCGCCACGCCCGCCATCCCGTCCCCCGTGGACGAATCCCCGTGGGCGCTGGAGGTGGAGGACCTGTGGTTAACGCACGGCACGCGGGGGGAGGCTGGTTCGATTGATGCGCTACGGGGGGTCACGATTCGGGTTCCGAGGGGGATGTTGTTCATGTTGCTGGGGCCGAACGGGTGCGGTAAAAGCACGTTGTTGCGTTCGCTCGCCGGGTTGAACAAACCGTGGAGTGGACGTTTGAGGGTGCAAGCCCCGAGGGCGTTCGTGTTCCAGAACCCCGATCACCAGGTTGTGATGCCCACGGTGGGGGCGGACGTGGCGTTCGGGCTGGGGAACCGTTTGGATTTGTCGGAACGTGAAATTGAACGACGCGTGAAAGCGGCGCTACTGGCGGTGAACATGACTGACCCGCAAATCCTGGAGCGGCAGGTATCGACGCTTTCGGGCGGGCAGAAACAGCGCGTGGCGATCGCGGGGGCTTTAGTTGAAAACCCGTCAGTCTTACTGCTGGACGAGCTCACTACGTTTCTGGATGAAGCGGACCAAGCCGGGGTGGTAAGCGCGGTGCGCAGAACCGTCGACGAAACCGGCAAGTATTTCCCAATAACCACATTCCGCAGACTGATTGCCCATACGAGACTGACACTTTCTTTTTTACATCAGGCGCGTGCGCGGTGTGGGTCACGCACCGGCTCGAGGAACTGGAGAAATGCGACATGGCGGCGTACATGGAAAACGGCGTGATCACGCAGGTGGGGTCGGGGGATTTCATCCGGGGGTACATCCGGGAACAGCAACGGGTGTACCCCGGGAGGGGGAGGAGGTAGGTAGTAGGGAGAGGTAGGGGGAGAGGTAGTGCCAGTTCTTCAGGTGGGACACACTTGGGAAATCTCCGGGACGCCCACAAAATAGGTACAGCTTTTATTTACAATGAACGCAACTTTGGAGTCGGGAGTCTTTAACTCTGACGACTCTCGTTCACCACTTGGAACTCACTTTCTGCCGTACTTCAGCGGCGTGGCTTTGAGTGTCGCGAGTTTCGTTGGCAGTTTCCGTGCTTTCTTCTTTTGCAAATCCGCGTCATCCGCAATCTCCACCACTTCGCCGCCGAGTTTCACGGAGTGAATGATCTCACGCGCTTGTTTTTCGGTCAAACCCGGGAACTCGTCGCGAAGCATTCCTTGGTCCCGTAGGGTTTGTTCAATCTCTTGAACTCGAAGTTGTCTATCCGCGGCCGCATTCGTATCCGTCAAGTACACCGCGCCGTCGTGGTAAATCGTCGGGTCACGTTCCACGTACAGACCTTCCCGGTTGATTGACAGGTCACGCGCTCTTTTTGCGATTTCAAAAGCGCTTTTTGCATCAAGTCCGACGAAACCGCCGTGTTCCTCAATGTCGAGCTTCGCTCTCTCCGCGGCACCCTTGAGTTGATTCGCCCGGGCTCGGTGTTTGGCATCGGGGGAGTTCTGGTACTCAGTCGGCGCCCAGCCCCGAATCGCGAGCTCCAGGTCGTGCCACGACAACGAACACGACTGAGGGGGCGGTTTCTTTTGGCACACCTCGGTTTTGTCGCCCGCCGCGACCACGCGCAAGGCCAGGCTTTCGTACGTATCGATGTCTTTGTTGAAAGAGATCTGTAAGTTGCGACACAAACGCCGGCGCAGCGCGTCGTTGCCCCGCATCGCGTCCGATAAATCCACCGAATCCAGACGTAACGTCCCTGCGTTGCCTTTGGGAAGGACCTTGCGTTCCAGGTTCTGGGGCGACGAAAGCTCGTCAACCTCCATTTTTTCAACACCCGCATCTTTGGTGGTGTCAGTCACGTCGCCGGTAAGTTCGTCGCTAAGAACCACACCAGAATCGGGCTTATCGCCCTTATCAGGCGTGCTAGGCGCGCAAACCACAGTGGCTTCCAACGCCGCTAACGCGCGTTTCTTTTTGATGTCCAGAAGCAAACCGATGACGTTCTCAAGTTCCTTCTCTTCCCGTACCTCATCCGAAGTCAACTCTGATTCTTCGCGTTTGACACGAATCGAGACTTGCGCAGCGTGCGCCGCTTCAGCCGCGGAAACAGCCTCCGCCGCGGTCGTAAGCGCGGCCGTAAGCGCGAGCGTCGCCTGCGCCTTCAAAGCACGAGCCTTCTTAAGGGACTCCATGATGCGCGACGGTGGTGTGACTTGTGACTTGTGAGCCGGATCACCAAGACGCAGACAGTTTTACAAATGGTTCGTTTTCTGTGGAGTGGGGAGATTTCGAGAGATATTCGTCATCGTTTATCCGGCGCTTCCCACAGCGAGACGCGCGTCTGCGGCTGCTTGTCGGTGCGATGTCGTGCCTTTTCAGTACGCGCGCGTTCGTGTCTGTGCACGGCGAATGCGTTGGGCGCGCTCGCGTAACTCGGGTCTGCCTAATCCCCCACCGCGTCGCGGGTGGAAGCACCCGACGAGTGGCGGCCTCGGCACGTCCAACCGATTTCACGGAAACCGGCGGTGTGTTGGACTCGGGCCACATCCCGCGTCGCTCGGCGATGGGATACTCCGCGCTCGCGGTGGGCTTGGGGTTGTTCGGAACAGCACCCGGCGGCGCGAGGGCTGAGGAAGCCGCCAGCACCGAGGAAACCGTGGTCGCCGAAAACTCGGTGGGGTCCCCGCCAAACCCGGTGGTGGATGAATCAGATACGCCGAAAGCGCGGGATACCTCGCGCGTCGGCAACGTCACCCTGACTCGCTACGTGGACGAGACCTCCGGGTACTCCATCGCCGTCCCCAACGACTGGGTCCGGGACCAGCCTATGTTAAACACCCCCGAGTTCCACCCCGTGTCCGAGTACGGCGGGCGACGGTTCAGGATCGAAGTCTCGTCAGTTGGCCGAGTTCCCGGCGGCGGCGCCGCGTTGGTCTCGCTGGTGAACAGCGAGATGGAAAGTTTAACCGGTGCTGGGTTCGAGTCAGCGGCAAACTTCGCGCAGGTGGAGGCTACGAAATTCGCCCCGATCAAAGGCACCCCCGCGGCGATTGTCGCGGCGAAAGGACCTGGGGGCGCGGTGAGCGAAATTATAGACTCGAGCGTTTCCAGCGACGGCAAGTATTACAACTACGAGTTCCGCACCGACAGCATCTACCCGCTTCGTTTTTTCGGGGTCGCCGCGATCGGGCCGGGGCAAACCGGAAGCGCCAGGAAACTAGGCAGACGAGACATCGTGAAAGTGACGTGTCAAGTCCCGGAGAAAGACGCGAGCGAGTTTGATTACGACTTGTTGCGGCAAATCGCCAGGTCGTTCAGGGTGGACGCGTTTGAGGGGTGAGAAAGGGGAAGGTGTTTAGTAAGAGACAGGGGAAGATGTGTAGTAAGAGACAGGGGAAGGTGTCCCGTGAGTAGTGGAAGGTGTCTAGTAAAGAGACACAGGAAGGTGTCTCATAAGTAGTGCAAGATGTCGTAAGGTAAACAGACACAGGAAGGTTCATAATATTATTGGAGACTTCCGTATTAGTAAAAACTAGGTACAAATACCCCATACTATCGCTTCTTCCCCTCCGGCGTCTTCACCGCGAGTGTCGATTTCCGGTGCAGGGACTGCAAGTTCGCGATGTACGCCTCGATGCCGTCCATGGAGAACTTCTCCGCGGCGTCGGGTTCCTGGTTTGGCGAGTCATGGCCAGGGCCCAACGCCGCGGACGGGGTGACCGGGGATGACCCGCTAAACGGAGAGTTCCCTCCCGATGGACGCGTCGGTGACCCACCGATGGAGGGAAAACCTTTGCCAACCGGGGTGACGTCGCGCGGAGTACTGTCGAAGTCGAAATCCACGACGCGCGCCGAGGCGTGGATTGCGTTTGCGTCGCGCGATTCATTCGTCTCGTCGAGATTCTCGTCGCCGCCGGAGGTCTCGTCGTCATCCACGGCGCCTTCGTCGAACGCGTCCTTGCCGCTCGGCGAGCTAAGACGTACCCTCGCAGCGCGCGCCAGCCGCAACGCATCACGCGCCGTGGGCGTCCGCGCGCCAGACCCCGCGACCCATCCGTCGCCGCGCGTTTTCTTCTTTAAAGAATCTGCACTTCCGGATTTCAAATACGAAACCGCGCTCGCCAAGGCGGGGTTAGTCGTTTTTTTCCGTAAAGGCTCGGTGGTTATGTCAGCGCTGGTACCTCCCGAGGTACCAGCTTTACCCCCGGTGGACGATTTCCACCCGCGTTCCAGCTCGCGTTCCTCGGTTTCGCGAATCGAGCGCGCCGCTTTCCCCGTGACCTTTCCCATCGTCGCGTGTTGCGCCAACAACCTTTTTTCAAGCGAAGCCGCGTAGCCGTCCTTCTCCCTATTACCGCACTCCAAACTCTCCACCCGTCCCACGAGCCACCGCAAACGCCTCGCCGCGCCCGCGAGTTGCGATTGCAGCCGCGCCGCTTTCGCGCCGCCGTCCTTCCGCGCCGCCGCAAGCTCGCTGTTCACCACAAACCGCGTCTCTTGAACCGACGTGACCGTCGCCCGCGCCAATCGCAGCGCTTTCCGCAAAGCCTCGTTCTCCACGTGCAGCTTTCTGCGCTCCGCGATTAGGGACCCGGGGACACCGCCGCCTGCTTTGGGGTTTTGGAAGGAGTAGTTCTCACTCGTAGGAGCTGTGTATGAACTGGACACCGCGACTAGCGGGTTTCGTCCCGCGTCAACCGGAAACACGCTCGGCGGCTTTGACCTGTGCAAGACGTCGGCGGTGAGGAGTTGGTTAAGTTTTTTCTCCCACCTCCCGTCTGGTAACACCCCCCGCGTTTCCTCTGCTCGCTGCAGACTCTTTTGCCCTGCTAGGTAAAGCTTCCGCGCGCCATTCAATCGATCTGCTAGCGTTTCCGCTCTCGCCTCGGCTTCGTCGCCCCGGTCCCGGAGCGTCACGAGCTCCGAGGTCAACAACACGTTATCCTTCACAAGCGCTTCGCTCGCCACGGCGAGTTCCCGGAGCGCGCGTCTTTGGCGCTCGCACTGTTCCACAAGCTTCGCGGCTTTAGCAGCACCTTCCCAAACCGCTTCTTCGCGTAAGCGATCCAACGTTCTGGATTGAAGCGAGAAATTTCCCTCGCTCTCCGCGTTGACGCGTCTGGCGCGTTCGCCCGCGGCGCGGACAAACGCATTTTCCTCCGCCAGCGCCTCCGCCCTCGCGCGCCATTTCTCAACCTCGAACCGAAGCTCCACCTCCCGTTTCGCGAAATCGCGAGTCAGCTCGCGGTCGAATCCGCGGGGGGGCTGCTCGGTGTCAGCGAGCGTCCCTCCCACACCACCGCGTCTTGGCGTTCGCGGGGACGTCCCCGGGGAGGACCGGGACGTCCCCGCGCGAAGAGGCGGCGAGCGCGCGCGTTTCGCAGGCGGTGGCGTGGTCGGTTTCGAAGGCGTCGAGTGTTTCGGTCGACGCGCCGTGGCCGCTGACGCGGCCGCACGCGGCGGGCGCGTCGTCGGCTTGCTCACCGGTTTCGTGGGCGACTCGGTCGACCCGTGTGCGGACGGCGGCGAGCCGGCGGTGGATATCATTCTCGGCGGCACCGGCGTCTGCGTCTCCGACGTTTTCGTATCGGGTAAGCCTCGATCGAAGGAGTGGTCGTCTGACCACTCCAGGTCCGCGGTACCGCGCGCCGGGGTTTGAAACGTGGCCCTGTGGTGGACGCGATCGGAGGGATACGAGGTCAGGGGGCAGGCGGGTCGGGGGTTGAGGGTCAAGAGGCACACCGGTTCGAACGCCGAAGCATGCGTCTGGATGTTCGCTGCTTGGTTCGCGAAACGGGCGGACGTGTTTGGGTGGGACGTGATGCGCGCGGTGTGTTGGCGTGCGCACCTGAGGCTCGGCGCGACCTTGAGCAGCGCGGCGCGCTCGGCGGCATCTAGGCTCTGGAAGAATGATTTGCGCGAGGGTTGGAATCCCGCGTGTGATGCCGAGTGCGGGCGCGGCGCGCGTTCGGCGCTCCCGAGGACATCGCCCTGCAGGCGCCTGGCGCTCGAGCCGAAGGGGGCCATGCTTCCCGACGCACGCGAGTGAGTGTCGCTCGCAGCGAGGGTCGCGTGGAAAGGTCAATCCCGGTGCCTGTCCCGCACCACGGTCTCTCGCGTCACCGGACCAGGTCTGGGCACCACGAGTGTGTCACCGCGAAGAGGAGCGGGTTGTTCAACTGTCCTCGGGACGAATCAACACGCAGGCCGGTTTCCTCGCTCCTCGGTTCGATTTTTCGTCAAAACGTAGAAATGCGTAGGATGCATGATGTGCGAGTTCGGGCAACACGTCTAGGGAAGCGCGGCGATATCGCACCTGGCGTGAAAGCAGGTTCCGTCGTCGACGTCTTCACCGTGGTCGACCAGGTTTTCCACGTCGGATGCGTAAGTGTCGCATGCGTCATCGTCCTCATCCGTGGCCGGGTGCAAAAAATTCAAAATTCGAGCTGTCGCGAGCGAGGACTCGGAACTCAACGTTTCAAGCGATTTTGACTTTGTTTGCTCCGAGGCAGGCAGTCCCGCGCGCGCACGCCCGCACGCACGTTTGGTCTTGCTCGACTTCGCGCATCCATGGACGGCATGGACGACGAGTCCGGGCTCGCCGTCGTGCGCCCCACGCGCTGGAAGACCAGTGAGTTTCATGAAAACGCGGACCCCCGAGTGATGGGCAAGCATTCCCATTCCCTCGTTTCTCCCAACCACGACCGCTCCGATTCATCCGACGACGACGAGGTTAACATGGCCGACACGAGCCGGGAGATGGATGAGCGCGACATACATGTCGATGACGCCGCTTTCGACCAGCTGATTACCATGACCGAAGGCGCGATGCAGTCCGTGCGTCTCAAGGCGAGCCCTGGGAAGGCAGATCTCGAGGAGGAGGCGTTTGAGAGCGAAGATCCAACGGAGGATGACGATGACGACGGGTACGACGAGTCCTACGGCTCGGATGCGGCTGAACACGAAACAAACGGCGCGTCGTCCCAGTCACACGAGGACGGGCACTCGCAAATTTCGGAATCGAGTTCCTTCGATTTTGACGTCGACAAATCACGCGAGGGTGTTCCCCTAACGTCGCCGCGAAACGAATGGGCGTCCCCCGCGAAGGCGGATCAAAAAGCCCCCCCCCCCAAACCAAACGGATCTCGGCCGGTCTCCGCCATTCGCAAATCAAACGTGGACCCCACCGCATACGCCGCGAAGGAGTGGCTCGCGGAGTGCGTCGTGTTGAACACGAAACAACGCGTGATTGAGCAGACGATGGGTCCGGTTGGAAACGCGGTTGTGGGAAACGCGAAAGACACCGGCGTCGCGGACGCGAACGTCCGCAAAAGCCACGACGGCGACATCGAAGCCGGCTTTGTCCAGATGCGGCGCGACCGGGAAACCCTGCGAACCGACCTCGCGGAACGGTTACACAGAGTCCGAGGAGGCGTGAAACGGCTCGCGTCGCACGTCACGGAGGTTAAAGGCGGCGAGGCGTACGTTGTTGAACTGGGGCGCTTGATGGACAATGCGGAGCGGGACGTGGTGGCGCTGAAGGAAGCGCAGAGGTTAGCGTACGACCGGCTAGTCAGGGAAGAGCGCGACCTCACGAGACACGTGGACGACTTCACGTCGCGCGTTGAAACGTGGGACGCGGACACCAGTGACCCGGTGTGGGTGGGGGTTAGCGACGACGGACTGAAGAAGAAGCAAAACACGGGAAGACGCGCGTACGGGGCGCCGACGCCGCCTGACAAGAAAAAAGTGGGAAAGACGAAGGCGCAACCGTGGAGTCGAGGTTCGGTAACGACCGCCGCCGGCCGGCCTTCGCCCGCGCGGCCGGTGGACGAGGCTCCTTCGTGCGTATCGGGGACGGAACACGCACGGGAAAGCGTGGGTAACGACAAGGAACGGCCCGGCCCGTGGGCGCGGCAATCCGCCGCAACGGCGCGCTCGCCCGGACAACGCTCCGCCGACGCCGACTCGCCGGGCGCCGCGGGTGGCTTGGAACAACAGAAAAAGAGGGATACGAAGCTCACGCGGTCACCCCCCCCGCCCGCTGTGGTGGAGTACGACGAGTTCCTGTTGGAGTACGGCGCGACGGGCGGGTGGGCGGACGTGGACCACGCGCGGTGGCGCCGGTGCTTGGCGCGGTGCAACATGCACTACGCCCACGCCACGACGATGGCGGCGGAGGACTTGCTCGCGTTCGGGATCGACCGCGGGGAGGTGGTGCGGCACGCGCGGTGGGACGCGGAGAGGGAAAACTTGTTCGAACAAAAGAAAACCGCGGTCCGGGCTTGGAGAGCGGCGCAAACCAGGGCGGCGAAGGACACGAGGGACGCGCTTGACGCAGAGATCGCGCGCGCGGAGCAGGAGACGCGGGAAAAGGCTTCGGCGAAGGCGCTCGCGGCGCGGGAAAAAGAAAATGCGGCGCTGCGGGAGTGGAAGGCGAATAAGACAGAGGAGGACGCGCGCGCGAGGGAGGCGACCGCGCACGCGAAGCACCACGCGGTTGCTGAGGAAGCTGAACGACGGAAACAACTCACGCGCGAGCGCGCGGAGAGGGACAAAAGAAACGCCCTACGAGCGCTGGAACGCGAAGAGCTGAGGGACGCGTCTAGGGCCGCGGCGGAGGCTGCGGCGGAGGCGCTGATTCCGTCGGCGCCCAAAATGACCAAAGAGGAGGCGCGCGGTGAGCGCGACCGCCTCGCAGGGTGCGCTATGGAGACAGCGCAACGCAGACGCGAGGCGTCCACCGCGAAGCACGGCGAGCTGTTGCGACGCGTTGAGCGCCAAAAAGTCCTCGCCGTCAAGGCGAGGAATCGGCGGCGTTTAGCGGAGGGGAGAACCGAAAATTCCCTGAACGACCCGGACAGACTAACGCGAGCCACCGCAGCGAGCGCGTTTCGCGCGGCGAGCGAACGAGAGGTGGGCGGTTTGTTCAACGCCACGCCAGCGGTGCAGTACCTGTCGCACAAAGCCACGCCGTCGTGGAGAGCCACGCGGTGATGCTCGTTGAAATACGGTATATCAAAATCGTGCACCAAGTATACGTCTTCTCCCTTTTCTTTTTCGTGGTCCCGCCACAACGCTTCCCTATCCAATCGAAATCACGCCACGCGTCCCGCGCCCCGGCGCCACGCCACGCCGTCGAAGCCTGCGAAGTCCATTGGTGACTCGGAGGCGTGACTTCCGAAGTCGAACGCCGCGCTGGTGCGCCGTCCGTGTCGTTTCGCGGCCGCGTCCGCGTTCTTGGCGGAGGAAACGACAGGGTCTTGTGTTACGGTCGGGCCCCAAAAACGTCCGTCACGTGTGTTGCGTCCAGGTTTTCCCGGAAGCACCCTCGCCTTGACACTACGCACAAACCGCGAAAGTGCCATGTCATCCGCGATGGCCCGGATTTCGGTCGCGTCCGTCCCGCGACCCCATACGCGAATACGAAACGGTTTCGAAACGGTTTTTAAAAAACCATCGCGCGTGTCGTCCTCGTGTTGACTCCCTTCCCGAAAACGCGTCACCGCGCGCTTGCGCGTCTCAGTGCGAGTCGTTTCCGACCGAAACTCAGTGCACGCCGTGTCCACAGACGAATCTCTCCGTGTGTCGTCCGTCGGTGGCGGCGTTGAACACAGCAGCGTCGCCGCCGGCGTGCGGAAAGGGTGTCCAGACTCACAACTCCTCGGTGACCGCGTTGAGCTTTCAAGACGAAACGAACCCTCAGTTTCCGTGTCCCACTCCGTGTTTCCGTTGCCCAGGGGCGGCGAGAACCCATACACGCGCGCCCCGGGACGCGACGCCAGGAACGCGGCGACCAAGTCCCGGTCGGTTTCGGGTTCGGGTTCGGGTTCGGTTCGTTTTTTTTCGTGTCGTTTCGTTTGGACCGCCCGGTCGCGCGTATCGCGCGTATCAAACGCGCCGACTTCCGCCACGACGCACCACGTCGCATCCGAGGCGAACAGAAAGCCGTCGTGTTCCGTGATGGGAAAACGCACTTCCGTGTTTGAACGAGCGCCGAGGGTTTCGGGTTCAATTGGCAAAGTGCACTGTTTGCCCATACACGACGCCAATCGGCCGGCGCGCTTCTCCCGCGTCAACCCCGAAACCGCCCACGCGCCCTTCGCCACGCCGTATGGGCAATCAGGCGAGAGCGGCGGCAGCGCGTGTGCGAGCCAGACGCGCTTGCCATAGGCGTACACACTCTTGACGTATTCATTCACGCGGTTGCGTAATTTGGACCGCCCGCCCCCCTCGGGCCTGGCCGTCGCGCGTACTCCGCGCGCCGCCGCGAGCGCGAAAACAGCCAGAAGCGCGACGAGCACAAGCAGCACTTGCGTTTCAAAACCGAAAGTCGCTCGTGACGCGTTTGCGTTTTCAAGTGTCGCGAACGAAGACGCGTCGCCGCACGCGTGGAGAACGCTGGGCAGTCGCCTCGGAGCGAACTCGTGAAACACGCGCGTTATCTCGAAGGAATCGCGAAGCAGCACGCACGGGCGCGGAGATTCGGGCGACACCGCGACGGTCAAAACGCCTCGGTCGCCAACCTCCGCGTCGTGCAACGCGAGGGCAAAGTCGCGCGTTTCGAAAGTGGGCGACACCGAGGTTGGCGACGGGCGCGGGTGAAACGGCTCGTGAAACGGCTCGACGACACCGCGCCACCACCGCGTGCGCTCGTCGGTTACGTCGTCGGGGTCGTGTACGTCGCGCGCGTGCGTCGGGCACGCGGTGGTGGCGTGACCCCTCCCGTCGTCCCCCTCCAAACGCACCACCACGTGTAAGCACCGGGTGCGCGGGCCGAGCGTGTCCTCCCGCGGGTGCTCCAGGCGCCCGAAGAGCATCGCTCCCGCGCCTAAGCGCAGACCCGCGAGGTCGAGCGCGGGTGCGGGCTCCAGACGCACGGGGGTCGCAGAGGCCATGGCGGACACGGTCCGCGCACGCGGAACTGAAGGGGTTCTACTCTTCGTCGCGTCGTTGGTGAAACTTTTCAAAATTTGAGAAAATCAAAGTCAACGAATCCCTCGGACGACGCACTTTGCTTTCCTGGGAAGAGACCTTCGTCGAGCGAAGCGTCAGGGGCGACAACGTCACCGCGCGAACCCTGGCTTCATATCACAGCGCACGAGGGTTACTCGAGCCTCCGCACGTGACCCGTCGCGCACGTCTCCGACGCATCGTACGTTCCGCGTCGCACCCCCCACGCCCGCGCGCGTGTTTCCCACGAAACGCAAACGCGTCTTCCCACGAAACGCGTCCACGACGACGATAACGACTGACCGTTCGCGTCTTCCCAGAAGACCCCCCGGACGCCGCGTGCGTTGCTTTTCGTACACGTCAATGACGCCGAACCCCAACGACCTCGACTTACAGCGAGCTCACACCGGGTCGACGGCGCGTTCGACGAGCATCGTGATGGCCGCTAACGGCCACACCGCGGTTACGGTTTCCGGGAGTAATGGTTTCGCGTCGAACGGCGGAAACGGCAACTCGCTGCGATACGGCGACTTGAACGACGTCGGGGACCCGCCGAGTCACGCTTCCGCCTCCGCCTCCGCGAAGAATTTGATTCCACCGTACGCACCGTGGATGACCGAGGCGTTCACCACGGTCGTTTTAGTTCTGCTCACCGCGGGAATCGTCGCGTGCGCGTGCGTGTTTCCCAACTTAGCCGCCATCGACGCGAAAGCCGACGACCGACGCTGGGAAATCACGCTCGCGCAGTGGACGCTCGCGGAGGGGCTTCCCGAGTACCAGCCCATCGCGCGGTTCGCAACCGCGCCTGCTGCGGAAGGCATCAAGCGTTACCTTACGCGCGACGGCACGGTGTAATTTGAGGTAGCGGACGCGCCGACGCCGGCCGCGACGCTCGCCGAAGCCGACGCCGACGCGCCCGCGGCTTCCGCGGATGAGGACGAGGCGGAGGTACCCGCGGCTGCGCCCGCGCCCGCGCCCGCGGCTGCGCCCGCGGCTGCACCTGCGGCTGCATCTGCATCTGTACTTGCATCTGTACCTGCGCCTCCTTACCGCCTAGACGACACGGTCGATCGCGGGGCCCTCACCAGACGCTGATGCTATGCATACTAAGCGCGAACACGGAACGGGTGTCGGATGGGAGTTGCACTCGTTTGTTTTGTTTGAAATTTCATACAGTTTGCGGCGCGACAAAAAAGCGCTTTCGTCACGGCCGAGGAGAATCATGTCGCGCTTCGGCACGGGTGCCATTCAGGGTGACGACCGTTTTCTTGGTTCCGCCACGCGCAATCTCAATCTCGGCGGTTCCGACACCTCCTATCCTAAAGTTTTGCAGCCCGCTGACACATCTCGATAACACGGGAAGAAACGAAAAAGGCTAACAAAAAAACAACGACTCCAACACAGAACTCCCCCTCGTCCGCCGCCACAACACTTCGCACGCGCCAAGATGTCCCCCTCCCCTTCCCCGGCACCCAAGTTACCCGGGGAGAACGGGGTTTGGCCTATCCTCCAACCCCCGAGCCCGGATCCGAACGTCCTGGAGCGGCAAAGGCAAGCCCTGACAACTTCGGCGTGGCCCCTGGGTGGAGGTTCTCGGAACGACACCACCGGAAGCACCTTTTTCCCCCCACCCCCTCCTTCAAAAGGCCATTCGGGGACTTCAGGGGACCACGCCGTGGTGGCCGTCTCGCCATCGCGCACCGACACGCGCATCTCCAAGTCCGACAAAGAGCCTCTCCCCCCCTACCACCCCACGCGAGTTGAAGCCTTCACCGCGGTTATCCTTTGTCTTCTCGTGGCTGGGTTCGTCGCGGTGGCGTGCGTATTCCCGTACCAGAGCACGAGGGACACGTCACGTGATGACCGCGGGTGGGAAGTAACCCTGGCGCGCTGGTTCGCGAAGAACGAGTACCCGGTATACGCGCCGTTCGAGACGTTACTCACGCCAGTTTCTGGCGCTGAGGACGAAACACGCGGTGCGATTGAAACGAACCCCACCGGGGGCTTGGAAGGCTCGGGAGGTGTTTCCGACGCGTTTCCGCGGCGCGCGAACGAAACCGGAACGAGCGCGGACGAAGTGCCGGCGCCGGCGACGGACGCGTAGACCTTCTCCGACGAATGCGTATACACAGCACGCGTATGCAGTAATGTACTGTATCTAGATATGAATGCGGACAAGACAGACGTGAGGCACTCGGCGCCACAAAAAGTCGAGGCTACTTTTTTGATACCTAAAGGTTGATAAAATTCTTTTTAGAAATAAACCCACTCCTAAAGCAACGGTTCCGCCATCACCACGTGCACTACTAGAAACCCGACCACGGTCGCCGCCAGTGCGATTGCCACCCCCAGCACGAAGTGCGCCTGTATTTTCTTAACGTCGTTCGGCACGCACGCGTTTTTCAGCTCGTTGGTCAGGTAAAAAACCCGGTGCGAGATCCCCACGTACGCCGCCGTGCAGATTCCAAAGTTGAGCAGCGGGTAGTTCGGTACGAGGCTCATCAAGTGCGTGGGCTGCCCATTCGGGACGTTCGACGTGCTCAGCCACACGTGGAACTGCGATACGTACGTCTCCAGCGTTATTTTGCCGCACACGCAAAACAGCTGCACGTAGAAGTTACGAAGCGTTTGGGTGAGGTTTCGCAGGATGACGAAACACGTGATTGGGATCCACGACGTGTACGGGTGCGTTTTGTTATACTCCAGCTTGGGGAGGATGAAGAACGTTTGGTGGTACCACCATAACACCGCGCAGGTCGTGACACAAATCACGGTTTGGATACTCACACGCGTATTTGCCGGCTTTTTGTCCACCCACTTCAGAAACGCCTCGTACTTTGGGTGGCAAAACGCGCATATCATGCCGTAGATCCAGATGTACCGGTCTAATCCGGATCGAAAAAACCACTCGTGCATCGGGTCCACCTCAGGTTTCGTGGGGTCGGTGTACTTTAAGAGCCACCGGAAAGGGTAAAATACCACGCCGAACACTCCCGGGACTTCCCACAGTACGTACACAGAAACAACACACCCGAGGCACTTCACGAGTAACACCGAAGTTCGGTCGTTGCCTTCTTTGTACACTAGCAGCGAAAAGTACACGAACAGCGTGAACAGGGTGTGCATCGGACAGATGTAATAAAGCGTGTAGTCGTTCCGCATCGTGATGCACGTAAAGAACACGAAGAAATTAAGCCTCCACATCATTTGCCAGAACCGCGGGGCGCTGAAATCTTTTCGCACGTAGTAGTAGGAGAAGTTCCCGAAGCCCGTCATCCAGACGTACGCCGCGATGAATAATCGGATGGCGTTGTACGCTTCGGACGCTTTGAAGTAGTGATACAGCAGAAAAAGCACCTGCATCCACCCTTTCCACTCCTCGGTTTGTTCCCGGTTCAACGGGCCGGTGGTTTTGCTTTTTTGAAGACTGATGCACCAGCCGTACGCCGCGAGCGCGAAGAACAGAAACAGAAACAAGTCTCGCGAGTAGGATTTGTCCGCGTCGGGAATCGCGCCGGTGCGGTCGGCGAAGTAAAACAACGCCAAAACTAACCCGAACTCGGCCCAGTTTCGAAGTGTGCCCCTGCTTGCTAGCAGCGCGTTTTGGTCCCCGAACGCGATGCGCACGGGGGCGAGCTGGGATATGCGCTTCGGGTCGAACGCATTGCGCTCAAGCTCCGCGATTATGGGGGCTGAAGTCGAGTGCGGTTTGCCCTCCCGATCTTCACTGCTTACCGTGCCGAGCAGAGGCCCGACAGATTCCTCATCACGCGTGACTGAGATATCAACGCCCGCGTCCCGTTCGGGTGCCACGTCCACCGCGGTTAACGGCAAGTCACCCGAATCCTCACGCCTACCAACACGTCCGTGGGTGACCCTAGAGAACGAAATCTCCGCCATCGCGCTCAAAACGCACACCAACGCGAAGAGCAGGAAACAGCCCATCTGCGCGGACGAGTGCACGATGTGCATCGTGCCGCCCGCACCCAACGATTCAACCACGATGCCAGACATCGCTGCCGAACCAAACGTAGGTCACCGACCACGCGGGCGCCCCGCGCTGACCGCTCTGCCGTGCGAACATGATCGTGCCTGAGCATCGCGATTCTTGGCCGCTAATTTTTTTGAACCAAGCCACGACTACCATGGTAAGCTTGTTTCCAATTTCCTGCCTGTCATCACACTTCGAGGCTGCGCCTGGGTCATGGCGGAGGCTTCGGATTCCGGCGACCCGGTGATGGCGCGGCGGGCCCGCCCGAGTGTGGTGGGCGCGATGCGCCCTTCCACCGCGTCCACCGCGTCCGGGCCAGCCGGCACGCCGGGACCTCGTGTTGGTGGGCCCTTCGATTCGTCGCGACAGCTGGAGGAAACGCGTCTTCCGCGTTCCGACCATCCGGAGTACCTGCCCCCCGGGACTGGTGCGATGGGCGCGTTTGGGTCGCAGTACCCAGCCCGGGAGGGAGGGACATCCCTCCCGGCGTCACAGTATCCACCCGCACCAGGTCGAACCGCCCTTCCCACGTCATCCGCGGCAGGCGAGCGCCTCGTCGCGGCGATGGAAAACGTGGACCGGGTGGTTTCGATTTTTCTGGAGGACTTAGGACGCGCGGTGGCGAGCGTGCGCCACGAGGTTGCGTCCGAGCGCGAGTTCTCGCTCCGGGCGGTGAGTGATGCTTCGGATGACACGCGAAGCATGGCGCGCCAGGTGTTGGCGGACCGGGAGGATTTCGAAAGGCACCGGCAAGTCGTGGAGGTTGATCTGGAAAAACGGTGGGCGGATTTAAGAAAGGAACAGGAAAGCGACAAAAAAGAGCGCGCGCGCGTGGAGCGCGAGATCCGGGAAATGTCACAGCGAGCCACCTCGGAAACACAAGCCGCGGCGCTGGTGCAGATGCAGGCGGCACAGGCGGCACATGTGGCGTCGCTGCGCATGACGCTGGGGGGGGATTTAGTCAGTGATTACGGCGAACTCGCGATGGCAACGGGGTACGGCGATTTGAACGGGATGGGCGCCGGTTTACAATCTTTGCGCGCGGGCCAAAACGTCGCACAAAGCGTGGACCCCTTTCGCATTCCCAACGCTGACCCTCCTGAGATGGCCAGCCCGAGTAGCAGAACGACCCACGTTCACGGCGGCGGCACCGGGTATTTCCCCACGGAAAACGGTTTGCAAAACCACCCCAGCTTTCCTCCGCCGGGCGATGCGGCGCTGATGGATTCGCATCGCCAAAGCGCGCGTTCCCTAAAACCGTTACCCGGCCCTAGCCTCGTTTTCGCAATAGGCGGCTTGGCGACCGCGAACGCGCCGCTGTGCACAGGGGAGGTGTACGAACCAGAAAACGACACGTGGCGACCGCTTCCCGAGATGTCCACGGCGCGCGGGTACCTCGCGGTGGCGCTCGGCGGCGCCAGGGAAAACGAAACGCCGACCACGTTGTTAGCGATGGGCGGGAGCGACGGGCGGCAGACGTTATGGTCGTGTGAGGAGTTTTGTTTCGAGAAAGGCGCGTGGCGAGAAGTAGCGCCCATGTCCGTGCCCCGGATATGGCTTGGATCGGCGACAATCGGCGAGCGCACGTACGCGGTGGGCGGGTACGACGGAACGTCGTACTTGGACATAGTGGAAGCGTTCGTGCCCGGGCACGGCGAGTTTGGTTCGGGCAACGCTTCGTCGGATAACGCTTCGTCTCAACGCGGACATGGCCGCTGGGAAAGGTGCTCGTCGTTGTCAAACGGACGAAGCACGTGCGGCGTCGCCGCGGTGCGCTCAACGTTGTACTGCGTGGGCGGGTACGTATTGGGGCTTTCACAAATCCAGGCACACTGTTTGCCCATACACGGACTGACACTTTTCGTTCACAATCACAGGTTTTCGTCGCCGCACTACCTATCAATCGCGGAGGCGTACGATCCAACCGCGGACCGGTGGTGGGGGATCGCGCCGTTGAGGTCGCCGCGACGAGATCTTGGCGCGTGTTCGCTTGCGGGACGGGGAAGCTTGGTCGTCGCGGGTGGGTACGACGGAAACTCTTACTTGTCAAAAGTGGAAGCCCTTGATCCAAGAATGAACGGGTGGCGCGCTTTGGCGCCGCTCAAAACGCCGCAGCAGCTCATAGGGCTCGTGTCGGCGGGGGACACGATTTTCGCAATAGGGGGTTTTGACGGACGCGAAACGACTTCTGTCGTGGAGGTGTACGACGCAATCGCGGACAGGTGGCACGACTCCACGCCGATGTCCGCGCCGAGGCTGGGTCTGGGGGCGTGTTGTGTGTAGCGGCGGTACTTTGTCGGAAATGTTATTGACCGCGAAGTATTTATTATCACCAGGTGCTCCCCACTCTTCCACTCAGTCACTCCGTACCGCACTTGGTACTTGGCGCCGACGCGATGTCGTCGTCCTCGGCGGCTCTCGCGTTCGGCGCAGGCGCGGTCGTGGGGGCCGCGCGTACGGCGCGCCGGCCCGGTGCTCATCCCGCACGGACGGGGACCCCGACGGGGACGGGTCGCGTGCATCGCACGAATCGCGTGTCCAGTTCACAGAGGTGGGTCGTGGTGACGCCTCGCGCGTCTTCGTCAGACGTCGGGACAACTACGTCCTCGTGTACCGACCAAACTCCGCCTTGGTCCACGCTGTCCATGCCCGTGTATAGTTTGGCGACTGCGCCTGCGGACTCCGCGGAAAGGCCTTCCATGAACATCACGACGTATTGCGTTCCCGTGACGATCAAACCCACGCCGCGATTCGCGGTGGCGCTGTACACGCACACCGCGACAGCTCGGAACATGCTCGCGACGGGTAGGGGTGTGCTTCAGGTGCTTCGCAAGCAACACGCCGGACTGGTGCCTTTGCTTGGCAAACAAAGCGCGCACGACGTTGATAAGATCACGGCGTTGGAAGAAGCCGGGTTCCCGGTGGTGACGAAACACGGGGTGCCCACTCTTAAAGACGCCCTAGGGTTGATCGAACTTTCAATCGTTTCCCTGGAAACCGCGGGGGACCACCACGTTGCACTTTGCGACGTGGTGAGTTGGGAAAACATCGAGGGGCAGGGGGGGGCGCTGTACACCGGGGATTTGCGGGGAGCGGAGTGATGTATCGTAAAAATCCAACGAGAGTTATTAATATTCGCCTTTTTTTATTTTTCCGTCCACTCGTACACCCGCCACCGTTGGTTTGGCTTCGCCGTATCTCGAACGTGCGGGAAGGTCTTACCCGGCGCGCGCGGGAACATATTGCATTCCTGGGGGTCATAGTTCTCGATGAACGCCTTCTCCCAGAAGCAAATCGCTTCGTACTTCTTCGGGTTCGCTTTGAACTCTTCGATGCATTTTTGTATCGTGCCCAGACCGCCCTTGACCAGTTTCTTCGGCGGCCCTTCATACTTCGCGCCAGTGCTCGAGAAGCAGTCCAAGACCCACTTACCGTCGGGCGATGTCATATCTTCCCCTGAGAACCGCTTCTTGATCTCATCAGCTATTGCGGCTTCTTTAGCGGCAAAATAAGCGGCGAGCTTTTTGTCCTCGCCGGCTTTGTCGTACTTGCGTAAACTCCACGCCTTCATATCCTCCGCGCACAGCGTGAATGTCGTGAAAATGGAAAAGAACTCCTTCTTACTCATCCAAAATAGACCGTCTTCTTTCCCTTCCGGTTTAAGAAACGCCTTCACTTCCAGGTGCTTCTTCCACCTCGGTCCGTTATCGTTCCACTGACCGACCGCAAGCTCGGTGCGTCCATGCGGGTTACGCACCTCCACCATGTCGTGTGTGGTCCCGGCCACGTTACGCACACAACGCAGCAACGAGTACGCGTGAAAATCAACTATGCCCTGCTTCTTTAAGTTCTCGGGCGCGTGACATGTCATCACGTAGTTCGCGTCGTCCCACGCGCACATCTTGTCGAACATCTCATCCTCGCTCAAGCTGTCCGCGTATCTGTCCCAGGTTGAGTTTTCCCCATCCACGTTTTCTGGCCAAGTAGTACGAGTGATCCACGGGGCTTTTTTATTTCTCCCCCCGCCAAGAGAAGGCACACAAGTGAAGTAGTACTGCTTGTGAATTCCCGTGAGCATAGCAAACGGGTCAGGCGTAATATCACCGGGTTTGTACCCTCCAGGGGCGGCGATCGATCGCTCTCTCAGGAGAGCCCCCGCATCCCCTACGATGCCGTCGTACCCGCCGCAGTGCGCCGCTAACGCTTTCTCCAAGTAACACACCCAAAGCTCGTTACTCTGCGACGCTGCCGCGAACTTCAAATTCCCGCCTTCGTCAATCGGAAGCCGCTCGTCCACGACGTAGTCCACCGTTTCACATTTCCCCGTTTCATGGTGCACGCGGTATAGAGTGATCGTGTATTTACTCGGAGCATCGCTCGGCAACGAGCGTATATTTTTCGTCTTCGCGAACACCTTTTCGATCGCTCCCGGGAACTCGGCGAGGGCGGATATGGCCGACACGAGCCAGCAATCGCCTACCTGGCCTTGATTGATATCGTTCGGGTAAGCGTTTTTCATTAATCGCAAATTTCGTTTTTCGAGGCGGCCTTGTCCTCGCCCGGGACACGCCCAATCGAGCTTTTTCCCTTCGAAAGTTTTTAGCACTCAGTCGGTGACGTCGTCGCGCCAGTCGTTTTTGTTCACCGCAGGCAAACGTTTGTACGACGCCAACCACTCGTAAACCTGCCACCGTTGGTTTGGCGTCTGCGCCGGATTTCGAACGTGCGGGAAGGTCTTACCCGGCGCGCGCGGGAACATATTGCATTCCTGGGGGTCATAGTTCTCGGTGAACGCCTTCTCCCAGAAGCAAATCGCTTCGTACTTCTCCGGGTTCGCTTTGAACTCTTCGATGCATTTTTGTATCGTGCCCAGACCGCCCTTGACCAGCTTCGGCGGCGGCCCTTCATACTTCCCGCCTGCGCACAAGAAGCAGTCCAAGACCCACTTACCGTCGGACGATATCATATCTTCCCCTGAGAACCGCTTCTTGATCTCATCAGCTGTTGCGGCTTCTCGAGGGGCTTCTTGAGGGGCTTTAGTAGACTTGTCATACAGCAAACGCAAACGTTTGTTCGTCTCGTCCATCACGACACGTGTGGATGCGAAGCACGCGAAGCAACCCATCGATGCACAACTTCTGCGCGTGCTTACTGTTATTATGTCGTATATGTCAGCACTACATTTGGTACAGCAGGTGTCTATTGTCTCGGACAAGTCTCCGAGTGCGTCGGCACTCTGGTCCACCACGACACGTGTGTCGGCACTCTGGTCCACAACCTCTACGCCTGTTTATTATTATTACGCGAACTTTGCGATACACAGCGCGACTGGCGCGATACACTGGCGCGAACATTATAACGGAGTTCCCGCCGCGTCGCCGCCAACATAATATGGGGTTTAAAGCGCGCGTGCGCGGCAAGACTGGACGAGGTGGTTACAGATTCGAAACAGGTCACCGCGTTTCTCTAGCCGCGTCAGACTCAGAAAAACACGTTTTACAGACACGTGGACAAAAATAACTGCTGACCACATACTTCCGGTTCCTCGGACTCGGACGTGCCGTTTATTTTCCAGCCAGAATCCAGATGCGCCGCGGGCGCATTTTGATACCCCCCCACACGACATTTAGCTCCAATTACCGACGTCACGGGCGCAGCGCGCGACCTGTGATGCAGTGCCACGACCCTCTTTCTTTCGCGCTAATTTGCGCGTCATGCTTCTTCGTTTGGGGGGACCAAAACTTGATGGCCCCCAACCTGTCTCAAATTGCCGCGTGCTTTAAGTTCGACGACGCCGAGCGTGACGCGAAGCTGGGCGGCCAGCTCTCCGTTGCGTTTTTCCTGCTCGGTTTGCCTGCTACTTTAATCATCGGGCTGCTTTGTGACGTCGTGCAACGCAAACAAGTATTGGTAGCCACTCTACTGTTGGGACAAGGCCCGTGTTTACTCACGATCTTCGTCACCCAGTTTTGGCAGCTCTTCGTGTTGCGCGCGCTGACGGGCATCGCGGTGGGCGGCGCTTTACCCTTGGTGTACAGCATCACAGGCGACTTGTTTCCCAAGTCGTCGCGGACACACGCCAGCGCGCTGGTGGGCATCGTGAGCTCGCTGGGGAGCATGACCGGCCAGGGCATCGCGGGGTTCATGGGGCCGAGTTACGGGTGGCGATTGCCGTTTGTAGTCGTCGCGGCGCCCGGGCTGTGCGTGGCGTTCTTAGTCTGGCGGTTCGCGGAGGAACCGAAACGGGGGGGGGCGGAGGGGTCCCGCGCGGTGATGGATTATGTACGACCAGGTGAGAAAGACAGTGCTTTCGAACATATCGCTTCAAAGACGTCATCTTCAAAGAGCTCATCTTCAAAGGAGGTTTCGGAAACCGAAAGGAACGCGCCGCCGCCGTCAATCACGTTCGGGTCGCTGCTAAAGGATTTCGCAAAAAAATCGAAATCCGTGTTCGCCCGGAAAACCAACGTCCTGGTGTTCCTGCAGGGTATTCCCGGGTGCGTGCCGTGGAGCATCATCGGCGTGTTCATGAACGACTACCTCGCAGTGGACAAAGGCTTGGGAGTGACGGCGGCGACGGCGGTGCTGATGTGTTTCGGGGCGGGCGCGCTGTTCGGGACAATCGGCGGCGGTTTCGTTGGCCAATCGCTGTACAACCGCCAGCCGTTTTACGCCACGGCGTTCATGGGCGCCGCCGCGGTGGGTGGGATCTTCCCGTGGCTGTTTCTCGTGGACTACGACGGGTACGACGTTGGGAACGCGGGGAGCATGCGACGCGTTTACCTAACCGCGACATTCGCTGGGTGCCTGTGTTCGGTAACGGGAGTCAACGTGCGCGCCGTGACCGTGAACGTGAACAAACACCACGAGCGAGGCACCGCGTTTGCGTTTTTCAACCTCACGGACGACCTAGGCAAGGGATTCGGGCCCGTGCTCTGCGCGTTTTTTATTCGAAAAATGGGACGCCAACGCGCGTTTGATTTCGGGTTCTGGTGTTGGGTGCCTTGCGGAGTGCTTTGCGTGCTGTGCGGGTTCACGGTGCCGCACGACGAGGCCCGGGTGCGGAGGGAAGCGCGAACACTGGGGGAGAATTCGGGAGACGGAACGTCGGAAACCGCGGCGTTGTTAGGGGGGGGGGATAAAATGGTCTAGAGCAATAGCATTGTCACGGAGTGTGATTCTTTTTAGCAAGCGCCGAAGCGTCGTCGGCTTTTCCCGAAACTGAAAATGCGAGTGACGTCACCTCCTTTAACAATCGGAATTCACGACACCCCCTCTCCACCGCCATCTCACCCCCCCCCGCGCGCGATGGTGGAAGGCCACGGCGTGCACCGCGTCGCGGTGACGCACCGACGCGCGCTCGTGGGGAAGCGTTTCGTGGCCACGTCTCCGAACGGGAAGTTCGAACAAGGCGCGCGTGCTATTGATGGCGTGAAGTTACGCAAGGTTGAGGTCATCGGGAAAAACCTCTTCTACAAGTTCGGCGGCCACGACGACGGCTCCACCGACCGCGGTTCCATCGTGCACGTCCACTTCGGCATGAGCGGGCGGTTCGGGGTTTTCTCCGCGGACACCGCGCCTGAGGTGACGCCAAACACGCGCTTGAAACTGGAAGGCCACGGATTGGTCGCGTTGCTTTCCGCGATGACCGTGAATCTTATTGACCACGAAACGTACGCCAAAAAGTGCCAAACCCTGGGGCAAGACCCGCTGCGGGAAGACGCGTGCGCTGAAACGCTGTGGGGTAAGTTTTCCAAAACCAGGAAAAGTGTTGGCGCGGCTTTGATGGACCAGACCATGTTCGCTGGCGTGGGGAACATCTACCGCGCGGAGATTCTGTACAAAGCGGGGGTGCACCCGGATGAATCGTGTACAGACTTGGCGCGCGGCACTTTCGACGCGCTGTGGCACCACACCGTGGAGCTGATGCAGCGAGGTTTCGTCAACGGAAGCATCCTCACCGTGGACCCGGAGGAGGCGCTCGTTTTGGGCGAGCCGTGGACCAGGCGGTACGTGTACAACCAAACATCGTGCGGCCGGTGCGGGGACAGAGTGAAGGTGTGGGACATCGCCAACAGAACCGTGTACGCGTGCGAGACGTGCCAACCGTTGCGAAAGAACTCGGGGGTTTCGGGACAAACGCAACCCGCGAAAGGCGAGGCAAAAGCCTTCGTGCCCTTCGTGTCGCACTGCGCGCCCGACTCACCTGCGACTACTTTATTGGAACCCTCGCGGCTCACCGTGGCGCAGCTCAAAGCGAAGCTGGAGGAAAAGGGGTGGCCGTTTGGGCTGAAGAAGACGGCGAAGAAACGGGAGTTGGTGGCGGCGGCGTTGGCGGCGTTTGCGCCCGAGAAACTCGACACCAAAGAAAAGCCGTCGCAAAGCTGTGAAGTCGAAGCACCCCACGACTCGCCTTTACAACCGCCGGTTGGTGTCCCCTTCACCCGATCGAGAATCGCCACCCCCACAACGCCCGGCACGAAGGCGCTTGAGCACCAAATGAACTCCGCCCGAAACGCCGCGCTCGAGAAAATCGCGGCGGGGGAAAAGGGAAACGTGGAACACGTCGCAGCGGCGGATGACGAAACGGTTTCGGCGAAAGCGATGCAGTATTTAGTCAGAACTAAAAAGAAACGCTCGGAAAGATCGCCTGCGAAGCGACGCAAGGTGCCTGAAAAAACTGACCCGAGCACGCCAGACCCTGTGGAAAAGAAACGAAACCCGCGTGGTGTGCTTTTTCAATAGCTAAGTTGTGTAACCTTACTCGATTAGTAAATCTAAAGCGCGTCTTCCTCGCCGTCGCCGTGCCGCCGCGTCGCAAATTTTCCCTTCAACCCACAGCCCGTCCACCACCTCTTTTCCGTCCACATCCAAAACCCCCGCTCCGTTCGGGATCCCCCCCCTCCACGCCCCG
>Ga0222710_1000218_pt1 | contig 26999 bp, 23 predicted proteins | sample AntAcemetage1696_FD_181143 | JGI IMG/M metagenome (GOLD analysis project Ga0222710, IMG submission 181143) | Saline water microbial communities from Ace Lake, Antarctica - #1696 | ecosystem: Environmental > Aquatic > Non-marine Saline and Alkaline > Saline | place: Antarctica: Ace Lake... | reverse complement strand
GGATTTTTTTTTTTTTTTTTTCGTTCGGGCTGGCCGGGCCCGGCGAATCCCACGAATGAGACCACCATTCCGAGTCGCGCACCGCTATCCGTGGGTGCGCAGGTCCGCCGGCACGGCCCATCGTCGTCGTCATGACGGCGGCGGCGGAGGCAGCGCGCGAGACCGCGCTCGCGGAGCTCCTCGGTGAGGTTGACCGCGGTGCGAGCGACACGCGCGTTTCGTCCGAGAATGGGCACCGAAACGCGCACGCGGGTCCATCTTTCGACCTGCATCTCGGCGCGCTTGCAATCACCACCAATGCGGGTGACGCGGACGAAGCCGCGTTCGCGAGGCTTCTCGGCGTGGGCGCGGGGGACGACGAGGGCAGTCTGGACGTGCAGCTCGTGAAGTACGCGGACCACGACGTGGTGCGAAACGTGATGCGGGCGTGCGGTTCGGCGGATCTACACGAAAAGGCGCGGGTGGTGACGGCGCGGCTAAAAGCGGTGGAGCTTGAATCGATTCAGGAGTACGTCGCCGAGTCCGCGAACTTGACCCAGCTCCACGACCAAATCAACGTGTGCGACACCGTGTTGGGCTCCATGGAATTACTATTAAAAGAGTTCAAAGATGACCTCGGGAAGATCGGCGGCGAGATCAAAGATTTGCAAACCCAGTCAAACGGGATGAGCGTCAAGCTTTCCAACCGCAAGCTCGCGAACGCGATTCTCGGGGATTTCGTACGCGAAATCACGGTGGACGAGACCCTTATTAAACACATCGTGGAGGACCAGGTTTCCGAGGAGTACATGAAACACATGGTCAAGGTGGATCGGAAGCTGCGGTTTGTTAAAAACGACCCGCGCGTCGCGGCGAGGTTAGGGCGTTTCCCAATCACCACATTCCGTCTCTGCGATTACCCGTACTCGTCCTGCGAAGGGAGCGTTACGACCAGAAGGGCGCATTCCCGGAGGAGTGACACCACGACTGCTTACGTACTACCAATCCCGGATATACACGCGGTCCAACCGACTGACGCGTTCTTGTTCATCGTATCAGCGCGGCTGGCGCGGAGATTTTACCCGAACTCGCTCGGCTTCGGGCTAAAGCCGCGACGAAAGCCCGGGATTTCCTGCTCACGAAACTGCACACCCTGCGCCAGCCGAAAACGAACGTGCAGGTCATACAGCAGAACGTCCTTTTGAAGTACAAGTACTTGGTTTTTTTTTTGAAAACGCACGTCCCAGAGGTGCTGGTGGAGATCAAACAAAGCTACGCGGAAACCATGTCGTCGTTGCTGAAGTTCGCGGTGGCGGGACACGCGCGGTCGCTGGCGGAACTTGCGGTTGGAGTCGGTGTGAAAAATGAAATGCTGGTACCTGAAGAGGGGGGGTACGACGTGCTCGTGACGAAGAGGACACCGATTTCTTCATCGTCGGGTTTGGCGTCGACGTCTTCGTCGTCGACGTCTTCGTCGTCGCCCTTCGCGCTCGGCCGGCGCGCGGACGTGTTGGACGCGCTGGAAACGTCGCCGCCGCTCGTCACGCACATCGCGCAATCCTCAGGCACCAAGCTGCGTCACGAAAAACTGTTCAGGAGCGCGCACAAGCTTCTGGTGGACACGATGACTTTCGAGTTTTTGTTCTGCCGCGAGTTTTTCGCGGGCGACGCGGGCGACGCCGAGCGTTTGTGTTTGGACATGTTCACCCCCGCGCTTCGGGTGATGGAGACGGAAAACACCCTGGTCAGCGGCCTGGGGTCGGTATCCGTGGCCCAGGATTTGATTCGAGGCGGTGGGCACGACGTCGTTGCCCTAGTGCTGATGCTCCGCATCAACGCCGAGCACCAGAGCATCATGAGGCGAAGAAATGTGCCTTGTTTGGACCGACACCTGCACGGCGTGGAACTGGCGCTTTGGCCGAAACTGAAGCACGCGTTTGACGCGCACGTCGCGTCGGTGACGCACGCGGCGCGCGACCCAGCGAGCGTCACGCGGCTGTGGAAGGACGACGTACGCGCGCACCCAATCGTGGTTCGGTTCGTGGATCTCGCGTCTGCCATGCTGTCCGCAACAGGGGACGCCCTTTCCGAGTTTGGGCAAATCGAACTGGACGTCGAGCGCCTGCGCGACGCAATAGCGGCGCTTATCGAAAAACTCGCCGCCAAGTTCGTCGACCCGAAACGCGCCGCGTTGTTCACAGGAAATTGCGCGGACAAAGTGTGTGCCACACTTACCGAGGCGGTTGTAATCGGACCGTTGGACGGGCAGACGGCCGCGGTGGGGGGAAACAGCTTGAAAGGGTGTCCCACGTATCGGTTTTTTGACGCAATGAGAGACAAAGCGAAGCGCGACGGCGCGTAACGATTTTTTTGGTAAATACTCTCTTATTAAGCCGCCGTTTGCGCCGTCTTCTTCGCCTTTCCCGCTTTGCTCTTCGGCTTGGCCGCTTTCGCCGCCTTCGCCGCCGTCTTCTCCGCCTTCGCCGCCTTCTCACTCGCCTTCTCCAGTTTCTTGTTCTCCTTTGCAATTTTTTTCCGATCCGCGTCAATCTCCTCGACGCTTTTGTTAAGCGTCGCCTTTTCGATGTTCTTCTCAAAGTCCACATTTTTCGCCTTCATCCGATCCCTCGACCAGTGAAACTCCTCAAACACGGGGTGCGGCTGGAACTTCCGGTAGTTCACGAAAGGCAGGAACTCCCACCCCTGGCCCTGGCACTGGCCGCACGGCTTCACCCCCTTCCCAGAGCAGTAACTGCAGTCGAACAAACCCCCGTCGTCCACCGCCCCCGCCGCGCCCCCGCGCTCAATCTTCATCGCCTCCCGCGTATCCCGCTTCGCCCGCGTCATCACGCCGTCCCCGTCGCACTTCGGACAACGCATCAAACCGCTTTTAAAGCACTTCTTGCAGTTGTGCTTGAACAAATGAGGCTTGTACTCGCGAACGCCGATGCAGAAGTTGGCCCAAAAACCAACCTGGTGAGGAGAAACAGAGGGGGGAGGTGAGCGACGCGCTCAGAAAAATATCCGAAAACAGGGTTAGGTTTGTCGGGCGAGCACGAAAGCCAATCTGAGAAGAATGGGGTCTCGCGCACGATCCGCGGGTCACACGTGCGTTTGGCGAGGCGACGTTTCGTTGTCGTGTTGCGTGTGGAATGCGTTTGACACAAAAGGAACGGGGATCGGGCGTGGACGCACCCCCGCGGCCGTGGCCAAGGCGCCGTTCAGGGTATCCATCTCGCTGTTTTCTTCCTATCTGTCCTGTCTCTGTCTACCGCTGACACGGGGTTTACCGAACCACCAACGTGGCTCCCAGGCAAATCCGCTGGGACGCAGCGACCGCGAAGACGTCGGTGCGTGTGTGGTACGCCGAGGCTAAAGACCTCGCACGAGGCTGATGGACGTGCGTCGCGCGCGTCGACGGATGCCGGTGATGAGGTGAAAAAGTGGCGGCTCTTGGAAGAAAACTCGCGAAACTGTTGGTTTTTTCATTGCCGGGGGCGACTTGTGTTCGTCGGCTTCGGCTTCAACACTGCACCGCGCGCTGGCCAGCATGTCGCACGCACGCCAGCCGTTCAGCCGCGGCGCGGTCGTGACGGGCAAGGCTGCGAAGCGCTCCATTGTGAAGCACCCTGCTGAGCTGAACCGAGCCGTGGACACGCGACGCGTGCGGTGGGAGATTGTAAAACCGTGGATCGCGACTCGCGTCACCGAGCTTTTGACCGTGGAGGATGACGTCCTCATCGCGATGATCTACAACCTTTTGGAGCAGGACGCGATACACAAAACCGGCGTGTACTTGTTTTCGCAGCTCCAGACGTTCCTGGAGAAAGACACCGAGACGTTCATGACGGAGCTGTGGGATTTGCTTGTCAGCGCGAATGCGAATCCCAGTGGGATTCCGCAAAGGTTCATCGACGAAAAAGCAAACGAGCTGCGCCGGCAAAAGACCGTGGCGGACGAGCTGCGCGGCCGTCAGCGCGAATCCGACGAAAAAACAGCCGCCGCGCGTCGAGACGTGAAGCGGGAGGTACCGGTAAAGACGGAGACAGACGACGGGCGAGGCGGCGGGCCGTCGCGTCGGGACGGGGAAGACCGGCGCGGGCGGGACGCCGCCCGGAACCGCGACATCAGCCGGGATCGCCTTCGCCGCCGGTCACACAGCCGGTCACGAGAGCGGTCGCGAAGTCGGGACAGGTACGACCGTCGTGATGACCGAGGTAAGGGCAGAGACGGGAACGACGGAGACGCACGACGCGACCGCGAGCGACGATGACGACGACGGCGACGTATTTATATCAGTGTCGTGCGATTGCATCACCGTTTCTTCTTCTTCGCGCCCGACCCCCCGGCTCCTTTCCCTTCGCTTTTCCGTTTCACAGCGCCCTTCACGTCGACTGCTTCCGCCTCCTCGCTTTCGCTTTCGCTCGACTGTTTCCCCACCCCGATGGCGTGCTTGACCATCCTGCCAGCCGCGGCGACATCGACGGTCGGCCGCCCTCGCGATTCCTTCGCCGATTTACTCGCCGCGCGCCGCTCCGCCGCCGACGCCTTGTCCAGCTTTTGGCGATACAGCTCCACGCGCTCTAACTCACGCTTCACCGCGTGGTCCGCGGGGTCCAAACCCACGGCTTTCAAGTACATGCTGAACATGGTACTCACGGCGTTGGCCATGGAGACGTGTACCCTGGCGCGCTCCACCGGCGTGAGCGCAGCCTCGAGCTCTTTGCGGTCCAGGGCTAAAATGGGAGCGAGCCCGTTTTCAATCGACGCCACCGCCGCCTCGAAACGCTCGAGTTGCGCCTTGACATCTTCTGGCAGGGTTAAAGACTCCATCGCGTGAGACGAGGGTGTCTGACCGAGTGCGAAGGAGTGCGGCGGCGGCGGCGACGATGTTGATAAATGCAGTTCGCTCAAATTTTCCTCTTTTGGTTTCAGTTTGGTCGGCCAACGAAAAGACGCGTGGCTGCTGTCTCTCGGCCGCTTTCGGAGGTCCGCACAGTGAAGCGCGCGTCAGGTGAGACACGCGCGACGGCCATGACGGACGAGACGAGCGCGCCAGCGAAGCATAAGCTTGTTGGGTACAAGAACTTCAAGCGGCACAACCCTTTGTCCGACCGGTTCGCGCTGCACGGGTTCCATCACGTGGAGTTTTGGTGCGGCGACGCGACGACCACCGCGTCGCGTTTCGCCGTGGGTCTCGGGATGCAGCTCATCGCTAAGAGCGATTTAAGCACGGGAAACAAGACATACGCGTCGTACGTTTTGAACTCTCACGACCTGACCTTCGTGTTCAGCGCCCCGTCGTACCGACCGACGGGTACGGTTGCGGATGGTGATGACGAGTCGTCCACGCCGTTTTCGCACTCGCCTGTCGACATGAAACACTTTTGCGAGACACACGGTTTGGGGGTGCGGGCGGTGGGGGTTTCGGTGGACGACGCGTTTGAGGCTTACGAAAAATCGATCGCGAACGGAGGGAAAGGCATATTACCGCCGATTGAGCTGGGAAACGGCGTTTCCATCGCCGAGGTGCGTTTGTACGGCGACGTCGTGCTTCGGTACGTCTCGGGCGCCGTTTGCGAAAAAAACTGGATGCCGAACTACGCGGACGCGACGCCGGCGACAAAACCCGGGTTCAAACCGCTAAGTTACGGCTTACGACGTTTGGACCACGCCGTGGGGAACGTGCACGACCTACTACGCACCGTGGATTACATCATGAACTTCACCGGGATGCACCCGTTCGCGGAGTTCACGGCGGAGGACGTGGGGACGATCGACAGCGGGTTGAACTCCATGGTCCTCGCGAACAACAACGAGTCGGTGTTGTTACCCGTGAACGAACCCACGTTCGGTACGAAACGTAAGTCGCAAATCCAGACTTATTTGGAGCAAAACGACGGGCCGGGGTTACAGCACCTGGCGCTGAAGACGGATGACATTTTCGAAACCGTGCGTTTGATGCGCCAGCACGAGTCCGGGAAGGGCGGGTTTGAGTTTCAAGCCCCCGCCAGCGCGGAGTATTACGCCAACCTGCGCGAGCGAGTCGGGAGCGACGCGCTGAGTCCGGAACAGTTCGCGCAGGTTCAAGAACTGGGGTTGCTAGTGGACAGGGACGACCAAGGGGTTTTGGTGCAGATCTTCACCAAGCCGCTAGGGGACAGGCCCACGGTGTTCATCGAAATCATCCAGCGCGTGGGGTGCATGCGCGAGAAGAAACCGGCGGGGGGGGGAAACGAAACGGAAAACGAAAAGGAAAAGCCAGAGATGGAGCAAGCCGCGGGGTGCGGCGGATTCGGCAAGGGGAACTTCTCGGAGCTGTTCAAGACCATCGAGCAGTACGAAAGGACGTTGAAGGTGTAAGAATGACAGTATTTATCACATGTTAAACCCTAAACCCTAGGCGAAGGGATTATTCTTCGCGTACGGCGGCTGTTGCTGCGGGTTCATTCCAGGCTGTTGCGCGAATTGCCCTGCCATCATGTGGCCGCCCATCTGCTGTTGCATTTGCTGCGGGTTCATTCCAGGCTGTTGCGCGAATTGCCCTGCCATCATGTGGCCGCCCATCTGCCCGCCCATCTGCCCGCCCATCATCCCGGCCGGGCCGCCCATCATCCCGGCGTGAGCGTGCGTCTCGGGTTCTTTCGGCTTGGGTTTAGGTTTCGGAGCGCTCACCCCTATTGAAGCGCCGAGGTCGCCAAAAGGATCAGGCGAGCTCGGTGGGTCCACCACGCTTCCGCCAAATTGCGACGGCACCGTGGAGAAGCTGAACCCCATACCCGGCCCGACGTGCATCCCGCCCATTCCCGCCGCGCCTCCGTTTCCAAACTGGCCAAACTGCTGTGTTTGTGCCGTTTGGCCAAACTGCGCTTGCGCCGTTTGGCTTGCGTGTTGCGCGGGCATCTGTCCCATATATGTGTGCTGCGCGCTGGAATATGACCCCCCGGGCATCACTCCGACGCCACCAGGCTGCGTTTGCGTCGGTGTACCACCCATCATACCGCCCACCATCCCTCCAAATCCGGGCTGAACCGCGGGCTGGCCGCCGCTGAACAAATCGTCGCTGATCATTTGCCTCACCGCGGGCGCCGCGGCGGGCGCGACATTCATCGAGCCAAACATATCTCCAGGAACGCTGTGCGCCTGCGTTTGCGCTTGAGTCGGTGCCGCCGCCGGCGGGGTCATCGTCATCGCGCCGAACATATCAGGCGCCGCGGCGGGCGCCGGCGCTCCAAACATCGAGCCGAACATGTCCGGCGCGGCGGCTACCGGCGCCGTAGCGGCGGCGGCGGGAGGCGCCGCAGGTGGTGGTGTGATTTGCATGGATCCGAACATATCTCCCGCCACAGCCGCGGGCGCGGGCGCTGGGTTGACCATCGTCGCCGCGGGCGCCCGCGCCGGCGCCGGAATAGCAAACGCGTCGTGCGTGCGCTGCGGTTCCGGCGGCTTCACCGCCGTCGGCGGCGTGTTACCGAACGCGTCCCAGCCGCCGTTACCCCCCGCGAACCCCCCATTTTGCGCATGCGTCGGCACGACCGCGGTCGCTGAAGTTGGTCCTGTGGCACCGAACACCGCTGAGAGCTGCGACACCGCGTTCGCCGGCGCCGGTGTCACGAACCCGCCGAGTCCAAAGGGATCCGCAAACGCCGGCGCGGGCGTCGGCGCCTGCGGCTGTTGAAACTGACGCTGCGCCTGTTGAGGCTGTTGAAACTGCGTCTGTACCTGTTGAGGCTGCGTGAACTGCTGTCCAGGGGGAGGGAAACCTCCAAAACTTGAGTGCTGTGTGACCTGCGGCTGCGGCGCGGGCGCCTGAGCCGCCGGCGCCGGCGCCGCTCTTTGTCCCTTGAATCGTTCCTCCACAAAAACTTGCCGAATGAAGTTTTGCAACGGCACGCGTTTGGTGTTCTCCACCATCGGACACGTGCGTTCGTTTTCCGTGCCGTACCACCCCGCCAAGAACTGCGCTCGCGCGGCGTCGTTTCCCACCTCGTGCATCAGCGCCACCTCTTCGTCCTTGAACAGCGAGTTCCCGATGGACTTCACCTTGAATTGAAACTCGCGATGTACGCCGGAACACGCGGTACACACGAAGGTGCCAAACTGCACGCAGGCGTACTGCGGCAGCCTTCCTCCGTGGCCCACGCACGTCATGCACTGCTTGTTACCCTCTCGCCGCGCCAATTCGCGCAACATCTTCTCCCTCTTAGCATCCGCCTTGGATGTCATGGTCGTCGGTCCCAGCCCACCAGCTGTCGTCGTCACCAAAAGCGTGTGCCTGAATTAGGCGGCACTTGCCAGCGCTTTTCGACTCGCCCGAATGAACCGTCGGACGTGAGAGGAAGACGCGGAGGTTTGTGCTGACGCGAACGGCGCGTCGGAAAACCGTCTCCTCTGTACCGAACCTTCGCGGCTAACCCTAAAACCGAACCTTCGCGGCGTGTGGGTTGGCGTGTCGTGAAGGACCTGGAGCCCTCTTCAAGATCTTTCTATTTCGGCAACGTTCATCACGAACGAAACAGAAGGTTCCTTTTCTCTTGCCGTCCAAGAATTTCGTTGGAGCGTCCTCGTAAGCCACATTGTGGTCGGCACTTCCAGAGATCGCGCGCGCGAGACGATGCCGCCGCCGCCGCGGATCCGCGAGGTGCGCGACAGTGACGATGAGGAGGAGGGTGACGATGATCTAGCTGATTTCGCGTTCGAGAAAGGCACGGGCATCGTCGGCGCCGACCGCTTAGCTCGTGTCAGTTCGGCGTTCGCGGAGGGATCGGGGTTCGACGCCCGAGGCGCCGACGAAAGCAAAGCGGCTGGGAGTTCAGGTGGCTTCGGTGACGATCCCGGGGTCGCCGCGACGATGGCGGTGGCGCGTATTATGTCCGCCACGGGCTCCAAGACTTTACCCCCCGGTTTGGTACGGCTGATGTCCCCGTACCAGGCGCACTACGACGAACTCAAGTTGCTTGGCAAAGGCGGGTTCGGTTCCGTGGTCGCGGCGGTTGGGCGGCTGGACGATCGACCGGTCGCGGTGAAGAAAGTGCACTTCAAAAGCGCCGCGCCTCCTTGGGCGAAGAACGACACCCTTGAGAGTCTACACGAAGAGCTGCTACGTGAAGCCAGGGCGCTGGCGCTGATGGACAACATACGGGTTGTTAAGTATCACGCCGCGTGGATCGAACCGCGGTGGGAAAAACTCGCGGCGATGGAGGGAGGGACGCCGGCGGGGGACGGACGGTCGTCCATCGCGGCGGGCGACGGCGCATTCGATTTCGCCTCGACGAAAGGTATGGGGTCCGGTATGGGAAATCGCCGCCCCTCGCTTATGTTCGCCAACGAATTCGATTCGGGTAGCGGGTCCGATTCATCGGAGGAGGATGAATCCACGTCGAGCGCGTCGTGTGTAGACACGAACGCGGACTCGGCGTCGGCGGAAAACACGCGGAACTCGCTTGACCTCCAAAACTTGCTCACCGACCTGTCCGTCGGCGGCGGCGACAAAAAGGTTTTACAGAAAGTGTGGACCACGCCTGTGAAGGCACGAAGAAAGCAAAAATCATCCTTCAGTAATAATAACCAGAAACCGCGCTGGCCGTACACGCTTTACATCGCCATGGAGCTGTGTCCCGGCACGACGCTGCGCGATTGGATCCGGGTCCGGCCAAAGGGCGATATCCAAGCCGGCGCCGGGACGCACATTTTCCGAAGCACCGTGGAAGCGCTGCGGTATATCCACTCGTTCGGGATCATCCACCGGGATGTGAAGCCTGCTAATATTTTGGTGCACCGGGGGTCGTCCGAGCTTGAGCCTACGGTGAAGCTGATGGATTTCGGGCTCGCCGTGTTTGACACGGGCGAAACAAGCGACCGGGACGACGTGATTTACGAAGACGGTTTTCAAAAGGGGAAGAAATTTTCAGTCGGCGTCGGCACGGCGAGTTACTGCGCCCCCGAGCAACGCGCGGGGGCTGGTGTGTACACCAGCTCCGTGGATATGTACAGCGTGGGGGTTATTTTGGTGGAGATGCTGTGCGCGTTGGGCGCGGAGGCGACGGAATCGGAACGGGCGAGGCTCATCGCCGCCGCGAAACAGCTGGAGCTTCCGGAATCGCTCACGAAATCGTTCCCCAAGCACGCCGCGCTCGCGCGCGAGTTACTCGCCACGGACCCGACTGAAAGGCCCACAACCGCGGCGGTATTGAGGCGGTGGCCGCGAGTGAACATGCGCGCTGAGGAACGGTTCGGGGAAAAGCAATCTGCCGCGGCGGGGATGCACGCGCGGCTTTTGAGCGGAGGCGGCGGGTCGTTTCCAAACGGAGTAGGCGCGAGCGCCCGGCAAAACATCGGCGTCGCGGTCGCCGCTGCTGCGGGCGCGGCGGCGGCGAAAGTAGCGGCCGGAGGGGCCACGGGAGACAGCGGGTACGTGCCTCCGGGATACGGCGAGCCAAGAGCGAGTTCCGTTGAAATTGAGGCGGCGGCGATGAGCGCGGCGCTGAACCAGTTTAACATCAAGCGGTCGCAGTCGCTTCCCGAAGCGGAGTTAGCGGCGATCGCCGATGCCGTCGCCGCCGCAGGCGAAATCGCCGCGCTGGGAGGAGCGCGTTCGCCGAACAGCCCAGTGCGGCGTGCGGCGAGCCCGATGTTGCCCGCGTCCGTGCCGGAGGAGACCGAAGAAGAAGACACCAAGGAGAGCGCTTCGCGGGATGAAATGGAGGCTGAAATCAAACGGCTTCGCGAGCGCGTCGCGGAGCTCGAACGGCGGTGAGAGATTTTCGATAGTCAGTGTTGTCGTAGACGTGGCGATCAACAGCAGAGAAGGGTCTGGTGGTGTTAAAGTGTTTGATTTTAATAAATTCTAGAGCTAGCTAATAATAGATTTATTCTTGCTGGCTGCTGGCTGGCTGGCTGGTGGTGAATGAAGGCAATGAACCGGCAATCGTGACTTTGTTTTTGTCAAGGGTTGTTGGAATTCTGGAGAGCCAGACGCAACTCATCTTGCCTCATTCTAAAACTTTCAAGGTGACCCGTCAGTCGAGTACGCTTTATTGTAGATACTGTATCTGGTAGTTCCATGGCTTTCGTCAATCCCAACACCCAATGATTTTGCAAGGCTTCAGTGATAGTCATCCTCGCACTGGTATTAACCGTCAATAACCGGTGAACGCAGTCTTTTGCTTCGTCGCTGACGTGATCCCAAATATGATCTTCCATCGCATAATCACCCAAGCGTATCATCTGAAACAAAGACTGCTCGTCCTCATTGTCGAAAGGAGTGCTTCCCGACAGCAGGATATACAGCATGACACCTATGCTCCACATATCCACAGCGGGCGTATACGTATCCACGTTGGCGTCCATGTCAAGGATCTCTGGGGCTACATATAATGGTGACCCGCAGATCGTCCGCAGTTCGGAGTCATGCGAGAAGAATCGAGCCAGTCCGAAGTCAGCGATTTTGACTACAGCACTTGAACTTCCATCGGATAGTAGGATGTTTTCAAGCTTGAGGTCTCGGTGTACAATATTCTTGCTGTGAAGATATTTCATGCCTTTCAACACTTGATAAATCACGCTGCGTGCATCGGCCTCAGAGAAGTTCCCATTTTCGACGACTCTCTCGAGCAGCTCGCCACCTGAGGCAAGCTCTGTAACGATGAAGACTTTCAGTGGCGTCACGTATGCACAAAGGAGTTGGATAATGTTCTCGTGTTGAACCTCCGACAGAATGAAAATCTCGCGTTCCAGCGAAGCGTCTGTGGTGCAGTATTTACTAAGGTCGACTTCTTTGATGGCGACTTGCTCTATGGTTGTCCTGTCGAATCCTCTGTGTACAACCGCAAAAGCTCCAACCCCAATCTGCTCTTTCACTTCAAACCTCTCATAAAACGCATCCACACTGTGCCGGAACACTAGTGTTTCGTTCATGGCACACTCTTCGCGACGTGCCAACGCGCAGCGGCGACTGCGTATTACAAGTAGTTGTCACTACCTTTTTCTTTTCTTTTCTTTCTCCGGATTTTTGACGCCTCGATTCACTCCTGGTGTCGCGCCCCCGCGAGCGTCGGACCTCCCCACGCGGGGGCTCCTGGTATTGGTATAAATCCACGCACGCACGGCAATTTGCCGTCCTTGACAAAAAAACGTACGTACGTGAGACCACGCACCGTATATGACTCGGAAATACGGTCCAGGCTCACGATTGCAGAGCTCCGTTCTCTTAGGGGTAACGTTAGATGCCTCGGAGGAGGACATCAAGCAGGCATATAGACGAAAGGCGAAAATACTGCATCCGGACACGTCTACGGTGGATGGTCACGTCGACGGCAGCTCCTTTGCTGACTTGTGCGAAGCATACGAGTGTATGCTGCACTTCTCGGGAACATCTGCTCAAGCAAGTGATGATGATATTTATGGTCCTGCGATGCGAGCGAGATTCGAGGCAGCGAGGCGTTGGCGTGAGCGGCGAGGGACACACTTTGACACCTCGAGTGCCGCAAGGGTTAACTCGGGACCGGGCAGAGGCACGACAAGTGCACAGCAGGAAAGGAAAGAACATCCTAGCACCCGTCCGCAAACAGGCGCAGATGATACCTTCCTTGAAGAAGTTTTGTCCCGACAAAAACAAGCCAAGATACTGTCACGTGCAGGGGCGGGTTTTCACAGACAAACACGCTGGTCACTTCCAACGATAGTTTCAGACTTAGTTCGTTTATCGGCACGGATGCCTCGCCAGACGAAAATCTTTGTTTGCTTGACCAGTTGTGTAGTCGTTACTGCAGCAGCGGCTGGGGTACACTAGCAATAGAATACGTCTGTAACTTAAAAATAATTAACAACTTCCACCCTCACCGCGCACCGGCGTTGACGATTCTCCGGATCTCCTGCGCGAACGCGTACGGGTCTTCGTGTTTCGTGACATCGTCGTTTTGATCGAAGTCGAGTTTTCGAGTCGCGAACTTTTCGTCCCTCGCAGCGAACGTTTCCAAACCGACTTTCGTTTTCATTTTCGTTTCGTTCAAGCCCGAGCTCGTTTTGCGCCCCGAAAACGAAACCGCCAGCGCCCTGTGAATCGGTCCGTCGCACACCCCCCATTGCGAGTCACACACACTCCCCCTGGTTGCGGAATCATCCAGAAACGCGAGTGTTTCCGTGTGCGACGCCAGCAGGGTTTTACCGGTACTGACTTCCAAAACGCGCATGTCCTCCGCAACCGGGCTCTTCGCGACGGAATACCTTTCGGGAGCGTTTGTTTGCGCCGCGACGCGCCAATCGCGACGCAGCGCGGTGTCCTTGTCCCTCACAGCGCTCGTTTTGCCCGCGGACATGGACACGGAGAAGAGCATCGTGGGCGTGTTGAATTTCACCACAGATGGCGCCATGCCTCGCACCGCCCGCTCCGTGGGCGTCAGCGGCGGGCGACGCGCCGCCACGGCGCGTTCCAGTTTCGCGAGAAAGTCGGCGCTTTCCACTTCTTTGCTCCGCGTCGTGTTTTCGAAACGCCCGGTAACAAACGACTCGCCCTCGCCTCTGTCGCCGCGTCGCGCGCCGAGACGGTGTCGTCGCCTCGCGCGTGCCTTGACTGATACTTTGTTTTCAACACGTAAATCATTCGAGTCGTCCAAACGCGCCGAGTTGTCATCCTCCCCCGCGCTCACGTCGGCGTCCGACCCGCCACATGCAAACTCGAAACGCGCCGCCGCGCTTGCGTCGGAGCCGCCTCCGGGGGACAAACGGAACCGGCGCGCGTCATCACTCGCGTCGAGTGCGTTGTGACTCATTGCTCTTGAGTGACGGGAAACGTCGTACCGCCGCACAACGGCAGGAGGACTCCTGCCGCACGTCGCGCACGCGTGTCCGTGGCACAAAGGCGGCGTCGCGGGAAGCGGCGTCGCGGCGGCGCGCGTGAATTCCACCAGGTCCAGACGAACCGCCGCGCGTGCCGGGTTCGTTTCCTCCGTTTCGCCGTCTAAACCGAAACCGGTTCGAGGCCGGGTCTTGGTTGGTCCACCGCGACGGTTGAGTCGCGGTGGTAGGTGTGTGTTAGGCACAGGAGTCGCGTTAGGGCTGTCGAACTCGAACGAATCTTCAAGGGATACGTCGTCGGCGATGGCCGCGATGGCGGCGGCGACGCCGCGTTCGTCTTCGCGGAAGTCAAACAGCGAACGTCGGCGGATGTTACCCCCGCGCTCGCGTCGCGTATCGGGCGACTCGGACGGGAAGTCGGAGTGCGAAATCGTGGGAATCGGTGAGATTCCCGCAAAGTCACAGGCGTGCGTGTTGGTGTCCCCTCGCGAGGGCGTGCCCACCGCTTCGGCGCGCCACGGCGTGGACGCCTCGGCGCAAAACGCCGCGTACAAACCGTTCTTCACCGAGTCGAACTTGTTGGACGGCGAGAGGTGGTTTTCTTTTTCGTTTTCGTTTGTTTCGCCACGGTGTTCGACCCCGCGCGTGGCACGGGTTTCGCTGGCTTCTTTTTGGACGACACGAGCCATGTTTGTTTCCGGCACGACGTTCTCGTCGCCCTCGTCGACGCTCGCGAAAACCCTCGGGCGAGTCCGCACGCCCCGCCCAAACGGCCGGCGCCGCGGCGGAGTCAGCGGGAGCCTGGTTTGGGCTCGGCTGAAACCTGTTTCGCCGCCCCGGTGGGCTACGTCGAATTGAGGAGACCTCAGGTCGGGTGAGCCCGCGCATGGCATGGGGGAACACACGGAAGACGACGGTGAGTCGCCAACCGCCGACCCCGAAACGTCCCCCGGTGACGGCGACTCTTCCTCCCACACCGGCGAGCACAGCGCCGGGTCGCGTCCTCCCAAAACCCTCGCCACTTTCTCTTTCTGGTCGAAATAAATCTGGCACCGCATCTCCTCCAAATGTTCCGACGCGAGTTTAGCGACGCGCGTCGCCGCGACGAGTTCGTCCTCGGAAGACACGTCAGACGCCGCGTCGTCAATCTCGTCGTCCACATTCTCGGGAACCTCAAACGCAGCCGGGGAGGTGTTCGCCACTTTCTCCACCGTGCATTCCGCGAGATCGCGCGCGCGTCGCTCCTCCACATCCATCGCCTCGAGCGCGAATGCGGTGTTGTCTTCGGTGTTGTCGCCGCGAGCTCCGCGTGTCACGGCAGTCCCATCTCCCGTCGCCACGCCGCGTAACGGAAGAACCTCGAGAACGTCGGGGAAGTTGATCTTGTCCAGGCGCGCGCCGGTCTCGAACGGACACGCGGGGCTTGGCTCCCGCTCCCGCGACGCGGGCGGCTTCATGTGACCCGCCTCCATCGATACCCGTGCGCGACGCGCGAGGACCGGAGAACGTGCGTACCTGGAGCGCACGACGAAGTGTCGGGGCCTCCGAGAAACTGTCAATTACGTTTTCAAGCCAACGGCACTTTGTCGTTGTTAGTCTGGTTGTCTCCACTTTCTTCCGAGCACTCAGATCCTGGGTCACGGCCCATGGCGTCGTCGTCGGCGGTGCTTAGCCTTTCCGAGGCGGGCATTTCCCCCCAGGTGGGTGTCCCTCCCGGGGAGGACGTGCTCGACCCCTTGTTCGCCCCGACTAAGGAGGATGCGCTTCTCGTGATCGACGTGCAGTGCGATTTTTGTAGCGGAGGCGCTCTTGAGGTTCCAAAAGCCACGGACATAATTCCGGTGGTCAACGCCCTGGTTTGCAGGTTCCAGCACGTGGTGTTTTCGCAGGACTGGCACCCCCCTAAACACAGCTCGTTCGCGTCGCAGCACGCTGGGCGCAAACCGTGGGACGAGGTTACGATGAGCTACGGGAAGCAGACGCTTTGGCCGGACCATTGCATACAGGGTTCGGCTGGTTCGAGTTTCCATCGCGATGTAGCAATTCCGGAAAACGGAATGGTGTGCCGCAAGGGCTGCAACCCGCAAATCGACTCGTACAGCGCGTTCTTCGAGAACGACGGACGGACGTCAACGGGGCTCGAGACGTACGTCCAACAGCTGGGGGTAAAACGGGTGTTCGTGGTGGGCGTGGCGTTCGACTTTTGCGTGCGGTTCACGTGCCAAGACGCGGCGACCAAATGCGGGCTATCGGTGGTTTTGGTGAGCGACGGAACCAAACCGGTGGGGTTACCAGGGTCCGTGGACGCGACGAATAGGGGGCTCGCGGACGCGGGCGTGCTGGTGCGTGGCGCGCGGGAGCTGGGGAGCTTGAGTTAGCTGTGAGAGTAGTACCGGCAATAGCGGCAACGAGGAACGAGGAAACATTTAGGGTAAAAAATGTAAAACAGCACACAGAGATCAACACGACACCCACATCACGTCTCGCGTCCCGTGTTGCTCGAGACCACGATCGGTCCGATTTCTTTAGCCCCCTTCTTTCACCCAACGGACAGGTCGGAAGCGTAAGCATGGGTGGCACCGCGGGCCAGCGCCGCGCGGAGAAGGTGGAGCGCGACCAGGCGAAGAACGATGGCGCGTCCAGCGCGGCGAAGAAAGCGGAGGATGATGCGTACTGGGAAGCGGCTGGCGCTGGGGTTAAGAGTAAGGCGCAGTCGAAACGCGACGCGAGTGATGCCGCGTCCGACGCGGCCGCGGCGAATCGTGCGGAAGCCAAGCGTCTTGCTAAAGCCGAGGACGAGGAGATGGCCACGATGGGGAAACCCAAAGGTAAGGGTGGAGGGAAAAAGAAGATGACCAAAGGTACGTTTGCACGAGCCGCCTCGGCACCCGCCGCCGCCGCTTCCGCGAATCGTCACGCCTCGTCATTCAATCCTCCTCCGGAGTTTCTTTATCGTCTATCCATCCCTCTAACCAAACCCCCTTTCAGCTGAGATCGCGGCGATTGCGGAAACCGAGGCGCTCGCGCGGATGAAAGCCAGGTTCGCGAAAGCCAAGGAGGACAAGAAAGAAGTGAGCGCGGAGGATTACGCAAGAGCCGTGGATGTGGTGAATGACAACGCTGACGAAGACAACGTGGGTCAGGCGTCGGGTGTGGACGCGGCGGTCGCGGCGATGAGCGCGTTGAGCGCGAACGGCGCGCCGCCCGCGCCGGTTTCCACAAACATGAAAGCCGCGTTCGCTGCGTTTCAGGAAACAGAACTGCCCCGGTTGAAGGAAGACAACCCGAGGTTGAAAAAGAGCCAGTACGACGAACAGCTGAGCAAGATGTGGAAGAAAGATCCGCGAAACCCGCAGAACTTCCCGAAAGAGTGATTGACGCGCTATTCATAGCTACCCTAATATTACTTCTTGTTCCCACCCGAGACGGCGTTTTTCGCACGTTCCGCTAACCCTCGGAACAAACCTATTCCCTTGTTTATTTTGCTCTTCGCGGCCGCGGCGTTGTACAGCGCGCTTTCCAAGTCCGCCTGTTCCGGCCGTCGCTGCATCGCCCCAACCTGCTGGTATTCTCCGGCGTCGTTTTTTACTAAAATTCTCCACGGCGACCCTTCGGGGGCGCCGCCTCGAACGCACTTAAAAACCGCACCCTCCGTCGTCGCGCCGGTCACGCCTTGTATGGCGAGGGGCAGGTACGAGTACACCACGGAAAACGAGTTCGCAAACAGCGCGGTTTTGTCAGGCACCGTGTCACCAGGCTGTGTAGACTGTCGAAACGTCACACCCCCGTCCCCGGCGTGGAACCACTCCACGTTCACGCCCACCACCGGCCTCGCCCCCGCCAGCTCGGCGACCCTGAGCGCGGAAGAGAGTTGGTCATCCGCCACGCCCACCAGCGCCACCGCGCCATTCCCCATCGCGAGGTCACACCCTACACCTCTCAGGGCATCGTCGATATGCACGTGCTCCCTGATGTCGTCAGCGCCGACTGAGGTCTCTTGCGCAGCGGCAGCGTCGCCGTAAACCGCCGTGCCTACCGCGCCTCCGCGACACGCCCCAACCACCATAGCCCTTATCTCCCTCGGTGCGTCACTCGCGAGCGGGAGCTCCACGGCGACTCGGGTTGGGGCCACGGCTTTGCCGGTTGATTTGCGTTTCTTTCCCGTTTTCTTCGCGCGTTTCGCACACACCGCCGTGATAGCCTCGGACGCTTGCGCGAACGAGTCCTCGCGACTCACAGGAGGCGTGAGTGCCATCTCCGTGGTGTCGAACTCAACCGCGTTCCGCACGATCGTCGATCGCGACACCGAAATGGAAGTGCGTCTCGGAACGGGAGCCACAGACGGAGAAGGCACGCGCGTGGACGGCCGAGCCGCCGTGGGCGCCACATGCGCAGCCAGTGCGGCGAGCGACATCGGTGACCAAGTAACACCGGCGCGGACGGCTGGGGAGCGTCGCACACAGTGAGGATGGACGACACCGTTATCCTTGGACGTCGCAGAAAATCGATGGACGATTTCGTTCGGTGTTTTCGAGGCTTTTGTAACGCCCGAGGAAACAAGGGCACACCAACCACAACGCCGCGACACAACCCGCAGCACCACCCCGACCGCAAGATGACATCCAAAAGGAGGCGTACTACTGACACTTCAACGAGTGCTGACATCGCGACCGATACGCAAGCCGCTCTCCCGGAGCTTCCCCTCGATATTGTTGTCACTCACATCCTCACTAATTTGTCTGATCCGATAGACCTGGCACGGCTTCGCGCGGTGAGTCGTGGGATGCGCGACGCGGTGGCAGCGACGGGGCGTGAGATAAAGGAGTGTAGTCCTGAAGATGCCGCGGGACTTGGATATGTAAACACGCTGCAGCACAAGCTTCCCTACAAGCCATATAGCGAGGGCATTGAGGACAGGATGTGGTTGAGCGCTTTGAAGGGCGGACACCTCGAGGTGCTGAAGTGGTTGCGTTCAAAAGGCTGCCTGTGGACCGAGCGCGTCTGCTCGGTGGCGGCGGAGTGCGGGCAGCTCGAGATACTAAAGTGGTTACGTGCGAATGGTTGCCCGTGGGACTGGTGGACGTGCTATGAGGCGGCGAGGGGCGGGCACCTCGAGGTGCTGCAGTGGGTGCGCGCGAACGGCTGCCCGTGGAACGAGTTGACGTGCTCGGGGGCGGCGCAGAACGGGCACATCGAGGTGCTGCAGTGGGCGCGCGCGAACGGCTGCCCGTGGAACGAGCATACATGCGAGGAAGCGGCGTCGGGCGGGCATCTCGCGATACTGAAATGGCTGCGTGCGAATGGGTGCCCGTGGGACGCTAGGACAATCATGTGTGCGCAGGGGAAAATGCATAGTGAACGGCACCTCGAGCTGCTGAATTGGGCAATCGCGATCGGCTGCCCAGAGCCAGAGAGCGAAGACGATGATGAAGACGAGGGCGAATACTTCGAAGAAGAAGAATTACCTTTCATGATGGCTGATATGTTGGAAAGCCATGCCAATTACTGGCGACTCGAGGAAGAATACGGGAGCGAATATCCTTTTTGATAGATGGTACCAGCAGCCAAAACCAACGTTTCCATCCATCCTCTCTCTCGACACCGCGTCGCCGCGCGATGCGCGCTACGCCCAGCACCCGAACGTCGCGTTCCCATCCGGGCCTAGCACTTGCTTCGGGACAAACAGGGTCAGGTTATTTCGCGTCCCCGCCCACACACGCACCCCGGGTGTCGTTTCCACCGCCACCGCGGACGCGACCTCCGCGTCTCCGTCCGCGTCGACGTTTTTCTCCCGGCGCCACACCCGCTTCCCGGTTTCCAAATCCCATACCGCGACGCTCTCAACCTCGCGTTTCGTGGACGGCCGTCCCGGTAACGCGCGCACCACGTGTGTCTGGTCGAAAACCACCACGCGTTCGTGCGTGTCCACGGCGCACCGCCGTTTCGTGTCGAACACGATTAACGGCGATCCGTTCGCGAGCTCGAAAACAGGCGAACCGGTTTGCCGAACGTCCCACAACCGTAACCCGCCGTCCGCGCTCGCCGCGACGAACGTCCCGGGCTTGGCGCGCAGGGCCTTGAGATCGGTACAAAAGTTGAACTGCGTGTGCGTGGAGGTTGATTTCTTGAAATACGAAGGGCTGGGGGTGCGCGTATCCACCGTGCATATGGTTCCGCACCTCAGTCCCACCGCGAAAAGCTCGTTTCGGCGATTTTCGGTGGCGTTTTCGTTTTCGTTTTCGGTCGTGTCGACGACCCCGCCGCGAACGTCGCACGCCACCGCCACCGCGTCACCCTTGAACCGCACTGCCGTTTTCGGTCGTTCCACGCGCCCAACCGCCCTGCCGTCCCGGACGTCGTAAAGCAGCAACCCAAACGACTCAGCGCAACACGCCACCGTTCCCGTGGGTGAGACGTCGGCGTCGAAGAATCCGGGGCGCGTATTTTCCCCGAACCGCCCGGACGAGTCGCCCGCCGCGAAGAAGTGCGTGTTCGAATCTTTGTACTGTTCCGTGAGACGCGCTCGTCGAGTGCCACCCACGCCAACCGTCAGCGCGCAACACCCTCCCGGAGGCCGCGCCGTGTCCCTGCTCTCACCGTCCCCCGTCAGCGACGTTGATAAACAAGCGTGCGAGGTTTGCGACGTTCCCGTTTCGCCCAACTCGTCGTCGGAATCGTACGCGTCCAGGCCGAACAGAGACGCGACTCCCGAGTTTTTCACGAAGCGCCAAGAAACCACGCGTAACCGAAACGTTTCGTGTGCCCGAAACGAGCTCCCCATTTGGTCCTGGTTGAACGCGCAATCTTCGTCTTCGTCTTCCGAGTCGTCATGAGGGGTATTCCCAGAGCGCAGCGCGGTGTCCGCGTACCCGAACCGAGTTCCGGACGCGTCCGCGCTTCGCAGCGGCTTGACGAAGGACACCGAGCGACTCGCGTTCTGGCGGTTCCGGGTTCCAAACGAAAACGCCCCCGCGCACAACACCCGGTCGGGAAATGACGACGCGCGGCGCTCGTTTTGCGGTGTACCATTTACGGAGGCATCAAAGGACCCTGAACCTGCAAGCCCGTCACGACCAAACCCAACTCGTAACGGCTGTACGCACAACTCGAACCCGTGGCCAAACGAGGTCGCGCGTACTTCGCCAACCAGGGTTAAACTCTTCAATTGTTCGCCGCGCGCGGCGGCGACGATATCTACCGGGGTAAAGGCTCTTCGCCCGATCCGGTGCGCGTGCGTTAAGCCCAGCGCGCGTGCGCGAAGGGTCTCGAGCACGGAGGCGCCGTCACTCACGGGTTTTGTGTCTGAAACGCGTTCTTCAGTCGCGGGCGGTACCGCCGACGCCGACGCCGCGTGTGTGTTTTGAAAGCCTCGCCCTGACGTTTCACCGTCTCGCGCCGAAGACACGCCACCGCCTCGTTTCTTTTTGCGGCGTCTACCATCCCCCGAAGAATCTCGTGCGCGTGACGACGACGCGCTCCCGGCGCGAGCTCGTGAGTTCTCGGGGGCGTTCGCGCCGAGATGGGTCCTGTGCGGTTCGGTGGTTCGGTTCGGTGGTTAGCGTCTGACGAGAACGAGATTGCACATGTTTTGCGATGCAGCCGGTCGCCAGGGTGGACGCGTGTTCGCGGTCGTACCTGCTCAAATCGCGCGCCACGTTTTCCTGAGCCAGAGCGAAGTATCGCTGTCGCTCCTCGTCCCAGTAAAACCCGGGCAGGTCACGCATCCCACAGTGACCCCGACTCTCGGCGCCGCCCCTTGTGTGATGAGAAATTGGAGAAAGTGAAATCGAGGAAAAATCGACGAAAAGTTTTAAGTCCAGTCAGCTTTTCCGGATTCCGTGACGACTGGAGGCCGGTCTTCACTCTTTGAAGCGCCTTCCGACGCTCACCTACTTCCACGCACATCGTCGAACGCCCCTCGCGTCGACCTTTAAATCAAAACCAACCGCACCACCACCAAACGCCCGCCATGTCCTTCGCTACCCTCGTTTCCAACGCCTTTTTGGTGCCCAACAAAATGCGCGTTGCGAAGAAAAATGTTAACAACGCTTCTCGCAACACCGCCACCGTGGCGGTACGTCCCAACGCCCACCCTTCCCAATTTCCGATGCGTCCGAGACACACTCCACGAACACAAGTATCCATCCCGCGTGGAGATGCCATGTTCGAGTCGTGTCAAACACGCGTCTCGACGGAACGATTTCGTGCTCCAATCGACACAACGACCTTTCCCGCGAAATCGAACTGACCAATCAAAGGAGGTGAGACCCAAAAAAGCTGACGATTTCCACTTTCCGTCTCCGACAGGGCACCGGCAAGGGTTTCGTGGGCCACCACTACCACAAGGAATCGGCCCCGATGGACGTGAACTACTCGAAGCACGTTCCAGGTGCGTGTCCCGCTCGCGTATTATCCTTTCGTCGCTCGAGCGCTCTCCGTGGAACCGTTACGGGACCGCAAACGCGTCCTGACCTTTCTCCCCATCACCCACCCAGGCTACGACGCCATGTCCCGTCCCCAGAAGTACCGCGCGCGTAAATCCGTGAAGCACACGGTGGTGAAGATGCAGGAAGACCAAGGACAGAAGAACGCGGTGCGAAACACCTCCGACGTCGCGAGAAAGGCGTTTTCGGCTTTTCAGGACTGCGTCGAGCTTTGCGAAGGACCGGAGTGCGTGCAGGAGTGCAGGGTTGAGTTTGACCAGATGTGAGCACCGACGGGATGACTTTTCTGGTCTTTTGATGCCCTGAAGCCTTGAAATCTAAGCTGGGTAGCTACTATCCTAAGGGTGCGTGTAATGTACTTCTTCGCAAGCTGCAAGCGGCAAACATCTGTCGTGGACCAAGCCTTGAACAGGTACCGGCGACGACCCCGGGCCCAAACTTACAAATGTGGAAATGTCCTTTTTACTTTTCGTCAGTCCCCAGAATTTTGAACTTGACAATCGAGAAAACGCGGCCAGCATTCGCCCTTCCCTCAGCAACGGACCCTTCTCGTCTCGCAGTGCGAGACGCGCGACGTGCGCGCCGACCGCCTCGCCCTCGCATCGCACTCTCGCCTCGAACGCGTGCTCCGCCCCCCGCACATCCCTGGAGGCGTTCGAGGTCACGCCGAGGCCTGATTCAATTCAAACCGTGGCTGTCATCACCGAGGCGAGTCCACTTTCCAGATGGTAAACAGGCCCCCCGAAGGGCTCGGTGACGCTTTGCTCCTCGTGGATGCCATCTTGGACACCGCGAAGGATCTTAAAGCGTCGTTGAACCAGGCGAAACGAGCCCACACGCCCGCAGCACTCGCAGCTGCGTCCCAAACCTTGCCGCTGTCCCGAACATTAGTGGGGTTCTCGCGAGACGCATTTCTTTTGCTCAGCAAATCGGTGCCCGCTTGGCTGCCATCGGCGCCGTCACCGAAGACCACGCGCGCCGCTGATGCGAAGTCCACCGCGAGGTCGCTACGTGCTTCCTTCTCCACGTCCGACGCGACGAAGAAGCCTTCGAAACTCGCGGGAGGACTCGCGACGGAAACCGCCGCCGCTGCGGAGGGGAAGAAAAACAAAAACATCGCCGCGGCGCCTGCGTCCCCCGAGACCGCGAAGCAGCCTGATGCGTTGGAGGCGCTAGAGGCGTACGGAACCCCTCTGAGTGTTAAGTCGGACACGGAGGATCTAGTGCCCAGAGATTCGGAATCCTCGCCCACGCCCACCGCGAAGACGACAAAAACCAACGTCCAGACTGCTTCTCAAAAAAGACCAAACTCCGCGAGCGTTCAGCGAGTCAGCGTGATGGACAGCGCGACAGCGGCGAGTCGCGCGCGCGCTCGAACTCGGCCTGTGTCTGCCACGAGAGGTGCTAGTTCATTGACGGCGGGGGGGAAAGGAACGCCGGCGGTGACTTCGACGGTTGAGAGTCGTTTTTCCACTCCCGGCTCGGTGCGTTTGTCCACGCCGTCGTTCACGCGATCCGCGCTTCCGTCGCCGCGCCTGGAGCGGTCCACCGCGAGTACCGCCGCGGTGAGCGAGACGTTGATGGTGAGACGGGCTGGTATTGGCCGGCCTTCGTGTTTGATTCACCGCAGGCGCGTCGGTGTATCACCCGATCAATCCGCATTGGAGGTCATGGATTTGCTCAAGGCGGTGCAAATCAAACTCGCCATGGGCGCGCCGGTGGCTTCGCTGGTGGACGTCGCGACGGGTGCGGAGCTCAGCTTCGCCGCGTACGCCGAGGCAAAAGACCGAGCGTTTCCCACGGGTACCACGTACATGGCGCTCACAGCAGCGGAGATGCGTACGGCACGTGTCACGTCGGCGGCCCACCGCGCGCCCCCCCGGGTTCCGAAAGTTCCAAAGTCTGTCACGAAAGTCGACGACTCCGCGGCGAGAGCCGCCGCGCGTCGCGTGCCGCTCGCCATGCCGTCGCCTCGCCGGTTGACCGCTCTCGCGGCGCGCGGCGTTACCTCCGAGAACGCGAACGAGGAAGCTTTTGCAGGTCGGAAGCGCGAGGAAGAACCACCTGTCGCGATGGCGGGGGCTGGAAATGGAACCCCGCCGCAGTCTCCGCTGAAAGTTGCCGCGGCATCTCCGCGGAAGCCGATGATGTCCCCGGCGGCGAACGCCGCTGCGTTGTTGCGCGCGTCTTCGCCGAGTAAACGCAGCCCCGGCGATGGCAAACAAATGCGATTCAATGACGACGGCGCGACGGAACCGGCAGTGGAGCTGAAAGTAGAGGCAGCACCGGTGGAGCCGAAAGTGGAACCTAAAGTAGAGCCGACAGTAGTAATTGTGGAACCGGTGGTGGAGTCTCGCGAGTCCGTGTTCTCGCGGTTGGGTTCGCCGGGAATGCAACCGAAAGCGGAGCCGAAAGTAGAGGAACCGAAAGCGGAGGCGAAAGTAGAGGAACCGGTGGTGGAGCCTCGCGAGTCCGTGTTCTCGCGATTGGGTTCGCCTGGAATGGAACCGAAAGCGGAACCGACGACGGAACCGAAAGCGGAGCCGAAAGTAGAGGAACCGGCGGAAAACCAACCGACGAAAAAGAAAAAGAAGAACCGAAAAAAGAAGTAAACCGCCGAGACGCGTGGGGAAAGGGTACGGTACAGGGTATAGCCCCATACACTTGTAGAGTTATCTATGTAGAGTATTTATTACGTATCGAGTTTTTTCGTATGTCACAATCGTCGTTCTATTCGTCTCCCTGGTTCGTCTCCCTTGCTAGCTTCCCACCCCCCATTCTCAATCTTCGTACTCGCTCAGGTCGAAAGTCAGGACTTTGGAACAAGCGCCTTCCACGTCCCTGCTCACGCCGACCAGGGAATCGGCTTTGTCGAAGAAGTAGTCCTTTAGGGAGATAACAATGGACTGGCACGGGTGGCCTTCCGATGCCGCCCCCGTGCCGTGGCTTCTGTTTTTAATGAACGCCGCCATCTTTTCCACGTTGGTTTTGTCCAGCGCGGCGTCGATCTCGTCCAGCACGAAAAACGGCGACGAGCGGTAGCTGAGATAAATAAAAGAAAGTAAGTGTCAGTCGTGTCTTGGGCGTGTATTGGACGATGTATGGACAACAGTCACCGTAATCGGGCCTCCACAGTCACCAGCGTTAGAGGTAAAACGGGCGGTGTGGCGGATTTGGGAAAGCCTGGCCCACACGCACCTGTGAATCGCGAAAAGCAGCGCCAGCGCGGCCATGGTTTTCTCGCCCCCCGAAAGCTGCTCCATATCCCGGAACCGCTTGGTGGGCGGCATCGCGGTGAACTTCACGCCGTGGTTGTACGGTTCTTCCGGTGATTCGAGTGAGAGGTACGCGGTACCCCCGAGGGGGTGGGATTCGGACTGCGTCAGCTCTTTGTACACCCGGTCAATCGCACTGGCGATGTGTTCAAACGCGGCCATGAAGGTTTCGGTGCGTGTTGTTTTCAGCGACTCGAACGCCTCTTGCGCGTGCTTGGTCAAACTGCGCTTCAGTTCCAGGTCCTCCGCCTGCGCCAGCTCGCGCTCCTTGACGCTTTCGTACTGATCAATGGCTTTCATGTTGGGTTCCAGCTTAGCGAGCGCGGCGAGTTTGGCCTCGGTTTCAACACGGAGCTCGTCGTCCAACCGCTCGCGGTCGCTCGGCCGCGGCGCTTGCTTCAACCGCTGCGGCAAGTTGTCGTAGTCAAGCACGGCTTTGAACGCGGCGGCGCGCCAGGCGCTGCCTGTTTCTTTTTCGGCTTCGGTGCCATCCTCGGTATTCATGGCGTCGTCGTCGTCGTCGTTGTCCTTCTCGGGGGCGGGCAAGGCCAGGGTTTTCTCGTCCGCGTCCCCATCCGCGCGTGGGAGCGATAGACGCTCCATCCTCGACGCCGCGATGATATCTGCTCGCTGCTCGCGCAACGCCTCAGCGGCGGCTGTTTTGTTGGCGATGACGCGCTGGGTTTTGCTCCCTTCCGTGTTCAGGGTACCGTGTCTTTCCCGCAGGTCCCTGATTTCCGCATCCACGGTGTTCGCTTCGGTTCGGGCGGTGGACGCGTCCCTCTCCCAGCCTTCCACAAGAGCCTTGGCCTTTTCGGTGGTCGCCTTCGCGGTTTCGGCGGCGGCGGTTAACCGCGCCAGCTCCGCGGTGGTTTTCGCAATCTCAGCCTCCGCCCTGCGCTGCGGGCCGACCACGTCACGCGACCGCTCGAAGTTCAGCTGCTCCGTGAGCTTGGCGCGCTGCTGCGTGAACCTCGACCGTTCCTCCGCCGAGCGCTCCTGCGTGTCCAGGTTGTGCGCTTCGTACTCGCGGATGTTCGCCACGCCGACGGATTTCGAAAAAGACGCGTACACGGCGTCCTCCACCGCGTGTACTTTTTGGTCAACCGCGCTTAGGGCGGCGCGCGAAACGGCGCACGCCCGTTTCGCAGCCTGCAGCTCGGGAAGCGCTTTGGCGAGCGCGTTGTCGATGTTGGAAAGCTCCTTTGCCAGCTTGTCAACCTTTTCGCCAGCCATTTTCATGTCCACCGCGTAGTACTGCGCGTCTCTTTCCAAGCGCGCCAGCCGCGCCGCGGCGGCGCGCTCCTCGTCCACCAACGCGGCGACCGGTCGCAGTTTCGCGAGCCCGTCCTCCGCGGCTTGTCGGTCCGCGCGAAGCTGATACGATAAAAAAGAAAGTGTCAGTCTCGTATGGGCAATCAGGGAGGCGGAACGTGGTGATTGGGAAATACTTACCTGCTCCACCTCCTCCGCGTCGAACCGCGAGGCTTTCTGTTTCAAACTCCCG
>Ga0222710_1000185_pt1 | contig 28899 bp, 45 predicted proteins | sample AntAcemetage1696_FD_181143 | JGI IMG/M metagenome (GOLD analysis project Ga0222710, IMG submission 181143) | Saline water microbial communities from Ace Lake, Antarctica - #1696 | ecosystem: Environmental > Aquatic > Non-marine Saline and Alkaline > Saline | place: Antarctica: Ace Lake... | reverse complement strand
CAAGGTTGGCTCCCTCAAGGTTGGCTTCCTCAAGGTTGGCTCCCCAAAGGTTGGCTCCCCGAAGGTTGGCTCCCTCAAGGTTGGCTCCCTCAAGGTTGGCTCTCCGAAGGTTGGCTCCCTCAAGGTTGGCTCCCTCAAGGTTGGCTCCCCAAAGGTTGGCTCCCCGAAGGTTGGCTCCCTCAAGGTTGGCTCCCTCAAGGTTGGCTCTCAAAAGTTTGGCTCCCTCAAGGTTGGCTCTCCGAAGGTTGGCTTCCTCAAGGTTGGCTCCCCAAAGGTTGGCTTCCTCAAGGTTGGCTTCCTCAAGGTTGGCTTCCTCAAGGTTGGCTCCCCAAAGGTTGGCTCCCCGAAGGTTGGCTTCCTCAAGGTTGGCTCTCCCTCCACCTTCCTTACCATGCAGCCAATCGGCATGTTTTTTAAGGGCTTCTTTAATCTGATTAGGTGTCATCGGTCTGTCCTTTCAGTTCTGCAAGGGTGGTGCGGGCGATGTAGAGCATCATTGCGTCCGATGCGTCTTGCATTATCTCTATAGCCTCCACCGCCTTCGCCAGCTTGGCCTCCAGTTCCTCGTTAATCGCAGCAAGCTGTTCGATGCGGTCGGCTGCTGCGCTCATTAGATTGCGTTCAGTTGTTTCAGTGCCGAATGCGGGGTCGCGCAGCCGCTTTACCAGATTATCAACCATCAGTCTGTCCTTTCATAGCGTCCGCCACTTCTGGCCTACTTTGAATTTAGTCATTGTCGTTTCTCCTATCTAATGTTTAAGCATATAGCACCTTAAAAAGGTACATCATTATTTCCATCACGGGGGTCATCATAGAACCCCTTAGTCATACGCATACGGTGATCCTGCAATGATGCACACACTTGTTCCATCTCATCAAAGATATTAGCTGGCAGGATACCCATCTCACGAAGGTGCATTTCAATCTCAATACTCATGGTGCTATCTTTCAAAGGATAGCGTCAAGCAACATCTTGTGCTGACGGATGTGGTCATTACGTTCTGCGACAGACATAGTATCCAACACTTCTTGGTCAGTGTCAAACCAATACGCAATCTTGTGGATTACATTCTCAAGCTGGTTGATACGATCAAGGGCAGCTTTAGGTGTCTGTGACTGCGACATTGTAGCCATGTTACGCAGGTTCTCTTTGATTTGTTCGTTGTCCATTGTCAACCTCACTTGTGTGGTGTTTCGTTAGTGTAGAAGAGATGATTCCCTACGACACCATCAATACTATAGTCACTGGCCCAGAATGGCAAGACCTCATTTGTATGATAGTGGGTACTCGTAAGACCCATCAGATCGCCCTGTAGAGCCTCTGTAGCTACGTTCTGGCTAGTGACCCATGCGGATTGGTCTGGGGGGGCTGTATGACGCCTAGGATCATCGTGACGACCATCATGGGTGTAGCTGAACGCCTTAGGTTCATTGACGACAGCACAGACGGTATCTGGATACCTCTCATCATGCACACGATTGATGATTACATTGGCAACAGCTTCCTTCCCTGTGATCCCTTCGCTACGGGCCTCGAAGAAGATAGCTGTTGCTAGGCAGATTAACGCACTCATGTGACACTAATAACCTTGTTAGCATAAAACGATTTCCACTGGTTACTCTTCAGCTCGTAGATTGGCACTTGCCCACGGGCCTTCATAGCTTCACCTTGGGCTGCACCACGCTCAGACCCTACGATCTTGGACGATGGCTTGAACAGGCCGTTGATGACACGGATGCTACCATCAGCCTTGATGAAGGATACAGTTGCGATCTTGGTATCTTTGGCTTTGATGACAGTTTCAACTTGCTCAGGTGTCATTGTGTTGGTCATAGTTTTATCCTTTCGCTTTCAATACATAGGTAACACCATCAATTACTACTTCTTTACCATTACAACTAGGCTTCTTCTTAGGTGAAGTAGCAGCTTTATGCTCTGCTTCTGTTAGTTGCTTACCGTTAATCCACCAACACTTCTCACCATTGCTACACTCAATAGCAGGTCCATCTTCTCGGTGAAGGATGCCATTCAAGTACCAAGACTTATCACCATTGGCCCACTCGATAGCAGGTCCATCCTCACGGTGAATCTTGCCATTCAAGTACCAAGCTTTATACCCCTCAGGGTATACCTTAACTGTATATTCTAGCATAGTTTTATCCTTTACCTATCGGTTATCGCATCAAAGATGCTTTACTATCAATGTTATGCAGGTGATTCTGCGCTCATACACGTTAGTAACATATTTCCACTGAGGGGTGCAAGGTTAATCTTCACAACTGATAGCGACAAAAGAGATGCCACGCAATGCCATAAGCTCTGGCTGGCAGTTCTCATTCAGTTGTGTCGCTCGCACGATAGCATCCCCTTGGGTGTACGTCTTACCAGTCTCCAGCTTGATGATCCCATGTTTAGTTTCCATGCCCACGACATAGTTCTGTGCTTCGCTTCGCATTTTCATTGTCCCTTGTTAGTTTCGTTTGCAAGAATCTTCCAGCCAGTCCACGCATCAAGTGGCAAGTCCATCATCTCTAACTGACGAAAGTCTGCCTGCTTATCAATGAACACTTTTGCATCATAGGCCATCAGGAAGGCTGCGATAACTACTTTGTGACCTTCACTGTCCTCGAAATATACGGTGGTAATCATTATTTCTTGTCCTTGTACTGAATTGCAAACTGATGTGGAACCCACTTGACCTGACCATTGCGGGGGCCACCGTAGCACTCGATCAGAAGCTCTGAGGCATACTGGGAATGGGTGTTGTTGTGCTGCTGGTCGATCACGATGAACTTGTTACCAGCGGCATCAGACATCGTGTCACCTACGCGCAGCTTATTGTCCATGTTGATGTTGTATTCCATGTTAGCGAATCTCCTCTGCTACAGCTTCATATTCCACGACATCAAGCAGATTGTCAAGCTGTTCTTGCACGGCAATCAGGTCATCCTTGACACGATCCATGTCATGCTTGGCATCAATCAGGTAAGAAAACAGACGCTCAATGGTCTTTTCCTTTGGTTCCTTCTCAGCCTGAGATGTGTGGCTCACGTTGATACCACGATCAGCATCGACCACACATTCCCCTAGACGGGAGATTATCTGCTTCACGTCGAACATGATGTCTTTGATGTCTGCGGTTACGATGTCGGTCATGATTCTAATTCCTATCTGTGGGGGTTAAACGCCAGCTTTTTCTTTTTGTGTGAGGAACGCTTTGTATTTCAAGCGGCGGTTCATCAGCTTTACGGCCTCGGCGTAGGCCATGTCCTTTTCAACGTAACGCCATGTCTCTGAGAGACCGCCACGAACCTGACCATCATAATTAACGCACAACTTCCAGACCTGATAGCCGCCAAGGTTGACAGACTTGCCGTCAAGGGAATCATCGCGACCGAACGCATAGACGGTTTCATTCTTATCTTTGGCGCGTGTTGCGGTCTTGGTGTAGATGGTCATGTTATTCTCTCCTAGCTTTCAGTTTCTAGAATCACCCTACATATTTCCACTGCGGGGGTCAACAACAAAATGACTCTGTATTTCCACTGCGGGGGGTTCACCCTTAATTTCCACTGCGGGGGGTTCACCCTTAATTTCCACTGGAGGGGGGTGGCTCTATATTTCCACTGGGGGGCCTGATGTTATACTATAACACTGTGACATTTTTGCAACGATGTTCCTGATTCGTTCTCGTCTCATGTCAAAAGATAGTGTCAATAGTATCTTTCGATACGAATCGGTATCTTTGGATATGTCAATAGTATCTTTCGATACGAATCAGTATCTTTGGATATGTCAATAGTATCTTTCGATACGAATCAGTATCTTTGGATATGTCAATAGTATCTTTCGATACGAATTGGTATCTTTGGATATGTCAATAGTATCTTTCGATACGAATCAGTATCTTTGGATATGTCAATAGTATCTTTCGATACGAATCAGTATCTTTGGATATGTCAATAGTATCTTTCGATACGAATCAGTATCTTTGGATATGTCAATAGTATCTTTCGATACGAATCGGTATCTTTCGATATGTCAATAGTATCTTTCGATACGAATCAGTATCTTTCGATATGTCAATAGTATCTTTCGATACGAATCGGTATCTTTCGATACATGTCTATCTTTCGATAGTGTCAAGCTATCTTTCGATACGATCACGATATCTTTCGATTATGTTAACGCAAACACTATTGACTCACGGCGGTATCATGGCGCAGCGACTCCCGTTGATTCGGTGGCGGTTGATTCTTTTCTAGCAGACGCCGATTCTAGCGTCACAAGAGTCAACCTTGCATAACTGCCATGCACAAATTGCATATGTAATGCTAGTTGACACAACTTGCGACTCACTATAGAAAAGGTGACAACGCAAACGACAACACAAGGAAAACAAGGTAATGGCAACAACAACACAACGCCCTTATGTAATGACATTAAAAGCAGCTAGGGAATCCGTTAGCCTAACCAATGGCAACACAAAAATGCCCGGTTCCGCTTTTTCTAGTGACTCGTTTGCCTGTAAAGTTGGTGACAAGTTGGCCAAGGTAAAAGGTTCCGTTTGCGAATCTTGTTATGCGCGGCGGATTCAAAAGTTGCGCCCTAGCGTCAACCAGGGCTGGACTCGTAATTACGAACAATCCGTAAAATTGATTGCAGCTGCACCCTACAAATGGATTGCCGCTTGCGTGTTTCAGATTATGCGGTTTGTTAGTAAAGGTTCCGAACCCTACCACCGTTGGTTCGACTCCGGCGACTTGGATTCGGTTGAACAACTAGATGCAATCTGTGAAGTTGCACGGCAAACACCAACAGTTAATCACTGGTTACCGACTCGTGAATTGCAAATTGTTCGCAACTATACGGGAAAGATTCCAGCCAACCTTGTTATCCGCTTATCCGCGCCAATGATTGATATGCGACCGATAAAAGGCAACAACACTAGCACGGTTCACAAGCTGTCAGAACCCGTTGGACACCTATGCCCTGCACCAACACAAGGCAACAACTGCGGTTCTTGCCGCGCTTGCTGGAATCCTAGTGTTAAAAATGTATCGTATAAAAAGCATTGACTCGCTATAGCGAATCACCTATTAATAAGACAACGCAAACGACACACAAGGGAACGACACCATGACCGAAATCACATATAACAAGATCAGGACTCGCGCCGCAAACACGGCTCGCGAATTGCTGCCCCCCCTTCCCACAAAAAACACCCTGGACGATTGGCAATCTTTTCAGGATGAATTGCAATCGTTCGATATATATGACGCGGCACACACAGAAGCCGACTCGTGGGATGTGACTATCTACCATTACAAGGCCATGGCGCTATGTATGGACGCTCCGACTAGCGTGCTACATGCAGCGGAATCGCAAGTAATTGACCAGGGCGCGGAATGGACTGGCCTTTACGAATCCGCTTCGATCATCTGCTATTGGATCATTCAGGCTGAATTGGTTGAGGCTATGGAATCTTTGCAGGGTGAATTGATTGAACTAGCAGACAACCAAGGGCAATCCAGCCCCGATCAAATTTGATCATATCAACGCAATCTGAAGGGTTCACACCATGACCGAACAACAGTATGAAACGACCGCCGCCGCCATTGCATTAGCGATATGGGAAATCAGCACTGGCAACGGGCGCGACCTAGACCTCGACGGTTGGTGTAGTCACCTGCAGAATTGTCATGCGGCGGTTGCAAACGCCTATACCGACAACATCACCGTGGGCGCATGGCACAAAGCTGCACTGGAGAAAGTGATATGACCTATTATGACGCCTGGCGACTGGCCGGCCCAACCGAAGCCCCCGATTTTGGCACAGAAGACGGCGAGACCTGTGGGCGCTACGAAGAACCTGAAGAGGATGCACCGCGCGGTTACCGAGCCAAGCCGTGCTCTGGAACGATGCTGGCCGATGCTGAGGGGGATATTTTTTGCGATTGTTGCGGGGCACATCACTATTCCTAGCTACGTTATTAACCTAAACACAATCTGAAGGACTACACTATGACAACGTATTATGCATACTGGCGCGCCAGTGGTGAAAATTGTACGGCGCAAGCCGAGTCAATGGATAAACTGCAAACGCTGGTATTTGGCCGATCCTATGCGCCAAGTCCAAATGAAGTGAATTATTACTCTTCCACGACAACAGACGCTGCGCAGCAAGCTGCTATAAAGGAATTTTGATTATGGCCTACAATATCTATGTAAACGGTAAACTATCCGCAGTTGCCAAGGATTCTATGTCAGCCGTCATGCGATGCAATGCCTACGCAGAACACCACAAAGCTGACAAGATTCTATCGTTCAATGTAGGATTAGATGGCATCGAAACGGCGCACGATTGGAAAGAGGATTACCGACAACTGTGCAATGGGTGACAAGTGATAGGGACGCTACAGGGCGGTTGCATGGGTTAACCTAGGGCAACCGCTTAACTGTTTTGATAGGCTTGTAGTGTCGTCATATCAAGCGTCACGGCATGGGGTATTATGATACCGTATCAATAGGTTAGTTAGCCGTTTGACTAAGTATTAGATGAACAAGCGTTCAATAACTAGGGTCCGAATCATGTCATGGGTGATGCCAAATCGCCTCTCTCAGTCAAGCTAAAACATTCGTTTATTACACTTGTTCACACAAACGTGATCACTTGTAACATGTGGCGCAGGCGCTAGCCGAGCAAGCTCGTTGGGACAGGGGTTGACATGGGGTGGGACCCTTGGTATTATACGCAGGTGATTCGGGGTGGTGGGGTATCCGCACATGAATCCAAAAGAAGAAATTTGGTTTTGGGCTACCCAGAAGACAACTGTGACATTTTTACCACACTACACCGAGCAATGTTCCAAGCCAATGTTGTGACATTTGTGCAACACACGACAAAAAAAGATGTAGATTCCTAAATAATTCTTTCTTTAGTTATCAGTGACTTGTACGATTCATATAAAAAAGTTACGTTTTGAGTGTTACAAAAGTCTGAAAATGAACTTATAGTATATTGAGAGAGAGACGGTAACTTAAGTTATAACGATAGTTACTGCTACTAAGTAGTATAACTAGTAGAGATGATGACTTAGGTTATAACTTAAGTTAGGGTCTCCTAGTGTTGTCTCTCTAAACAGTTTCCCTCTAGTAAGTAACCAAGACGTATGCAACCAATTTAGTTTGTCGTAAGGGTCTTGCTGATAGCTTACGAGAGGGATCAGTTACAAAGTAGAATCTGTTCTACCCACTTAAGTTACAGATTACTTGTCGTTAATAAAGTAGAAGTGCCGTAGGCGCAGGCGTAAGCTGAGCAGACTCATTAGGCGCTGGAACCAAAGGCAGGAACCTTAGTCACATGGCAGAGAAGCTCCCCTACTGTAAGCACGTTGAGAAGCATATCCTTGAGTGTATTCAGGGTGGTGTCGCTATCAGACAGATGCTGTCGTCCATGCAGCACCTTACCTATGCCCCACGTTCTCTATCTACCATGTACAAGACCTATGGTGATGTGATTGAGCGTGAGAGAGCTAGGATCAATGGTCTGGTTGGTAAGCGTGTGATTGACCATGCAGTTACTGGCGACATGGAGAACAAGTCAACTCAGTGGGCTGCTGAACTCTTCCTACGGTCCAAGGCTGGTTGGTCACCTACTTCCACTAACATTGAAGTTGAGCAAGAGACTGACCCAGATTTAGACGAGAGTGCAGCCGACACACTCTTGACCTTGCTAGGAATTAATCCCGATGAGACCCCAGAGGAAAATAACCGCTGACGCCCTACGACAGCTACCAGCGACTAGAGTCAAGCAACTATTTGAAGAGCTAGGTCCGATTAAGACTGAAGAGCTTAAGCATGACTGGAGCTTCTGGGCTAGGGACAACCAGCTAGAGCCTGAGGGTAAAGACTGGAATACTTGGATGGTGAACGCTGGTCGTGGTTTCGGTAAGACTAGGTCAGGTGTCGAGTGGGTAAGAGAGAACGTCAAGCGTGGTGTTAAACGTATCGCTGCTGTCGCTTCTACTAACTCTGACATCGAACGAGTTATGGTTAAGGGTGAGAGTGGTTTCCTGTCAGTCTGCTGGAAGGGTGATAAGACCTACGCTGGCAAGAAGATGGGTTTCCCTGAGTGGTCTCCTACTAAGCGGACACTCACATGGGAGAATGGTGCGCAAGTACAGTTCTACTCTGCTGAGGAACCTGATCGTCTTCGTGGACCCCAGTTCGAGTTAGCTTGGTGTGATGAGACTGCTGCTTGGAATAAGGACATGGATACTTGGCAGATGCTACAGTTTTGTATGCGTCTCGGTAAACATCCCCGTATTATGGTCACTACGACCCCCAAGCCTACTAAACTAATCAGACAGATACTTAAAGACCCTAAGACTGTCGTTACGACAGGTTCTACCTTTGATAACTCTGCTAACCTAGCTGGAACTTACCTGACTGCTGTTAAGGAACAGTATGAGGGTACACGGATAGGTAGGCAAGAGCTTTATGCTGAAGTCCTAGAGGAAGCCCAAGGCGCTCTGTGGACCACAGCCATGCTGGACGATGCCTCAGTTAAGCTAGAGGATGTCCCTGACCTCACCCGTATTGTCGTTGCACTTGACCCCGCTGTTACCTCTAATGCTGAGAGTGACATGACGGGTATTGTTGTTGCAGGTATTGATGTGAATGGTGTCGCTTATGTCCTTGGTGACTATACCGACAGGCTTTCACCACAGGGTTGGGCTATGAAGTCCATTGAGCTTTACCACCAGTTCCAAGCTGATCGTATCGTGGCTGAGGTCAACCAAGGTGGTGACATGGTCAGAACCACTATTCATGGTGAAGATGAGACCGTCCCTTACAAAGCTGTTAGAGCCTCTCGTGGTAAGTATGCCCGTGCTGAACCTATCTCAGCTCTGTACGAGCGTGGTCTTGTCAAGCATGTCGCTAACCCTGTCAACGGGGCTAACCTGAACGAGCTTGAGACGCAGATGAGAACATGGGAGCCACTGGGTTCTATTGGCTCTCCTGACCGTCTTGACGCTCTTGTGTGGGCAATCACTGACCTTTCCTTGAACGGTTACACAAAACCTAAGTTATCTCTTGTGTATAGCAGCAACAAGGGCTTGTCCAGATAAACCTGAAAGAAATGCGTAGTCATGGTAAACAAACTCTCTGAAGCTGCTGCCAAGTCTACCCTTGGTGTCGCTGGTGATAACACTTACAATGGTCAAATCCGTGCTGACGAGTTCCTCCCTGAACTTCGTGGTAAGAAGGCTATCCGTAAGTATCGTGAGATGCGTGATAATGATTCTACGGTGGGTGCAGTCATGTACGCCGTTGAGCAAATCCTTCGTGATGTTGACCTTCACGTTAAAGCTGCTAACGACACACCTGCTGCCCAAGTCGAGAAAGAGTTCGTCGAGAGTGTCCTGCATGACATGGACCACACACTTGATGACCACATCGCTGAGGCACTAGGTTTTCTGTCGTATGGGTTCGGTTGGTTCGAGGTCGTCTACAAGCGTAGAGTTGGCCCCACTAGCCGTAGCGAAAAGAAGCGTTCTAAGTTCACTGATGGTCGTATTGGTGTTCGTAAGATTGCCTCTCGTGCGCCTTGGACAGTTAGCAAGTTTGATGTTGACACGAAGACAGGTGAGGTACTGGGTGTACAACAAGACGTAGGCTTTATGAATGGCCGTAACTACATCCCCACTAACAAGTCCTTGTATTACCGCACTACCAGCTTGAATGGTGACCCATCTGGTCGTTCCATCCTGCGTAATGCTTATACGTCCTACGAGTACCTGAACAACCTACAGGCCATTGAGGCTATCGCTGTTGAGCGTGAACTTGCTGGTATCCCAGTTGCTCGTATTCCCTCGGAGTATCTGTCAGGTGACGCTTCCGCTGCTCAGTCAGGTTTCGTTAGTAACCTACAGCAAATCCTGCGTGATGTAAAGTTCAACGAACAAGGCTACATTATCCTCCCAAGTGACGCATACCCTGATAAGGATGGTGCGCCTAGTAACGTCCGCCTGGTAGACATCGAACTTATGTCGTCTAACGGGAGCCGGAACATTGACATTAATCCCATCATTAATCGTTATCAGCATGACATCGCTCGTTCTATGCTGTCTGAGTTTCTTCTTCTTGGCACATCAGGTGGCTCTTACGCCCTGTCCAAGTCGAAGACAGACCTGTTCCTCCGTGCGCTTGAGAGCTACATCCAAGCAATCGTAGATGTTCTCAACAAACAGTTGGTAGAGCGTCTCTGGGAGTTGAACGGTCTGAACTATGATCTGATGCCTACCATTGTCGCTGGTGATGTAGCCCCCCACGATCTTCGTGAGATTGCCTCGTTCCTTCGTAACCTTAATGGTGCAGGTATTGATGTGTCGTCTCATCCAGAAGTCATCAGTGACCTTATGGGTATTGCTGAATTAAACTACGATCCTGAAGCTGGTGTTCAGTCCACACAGGAACTTACACAACAGGAAGATAACTAATCATGGCTACTCTTGATAACCGAGTGTTTGACAACGGCCTGACCGTTCTTGACACAGAAGCTAACAAAATCCTCATTACCTCGCAAGAGGCTACAACCTTCACTGAGGCCAATGCTACCTATGCCTTGGGCAACAGCACAAGCCTGTCCATCGGTGCGCCCGCAGATCGCGATGGCGGTGGACGTGAGGTTGTCGTGGCTGCTATCACTGATGGCTCAGTCACAGGCACTGGCACTGCAACCCACTACGCCATTGTGGACACTGTGAACAGCCGCCTGCTGGCAACAAGCACCCTGACAGCATCGCAGTCTGTCACATCGGGCAACACGTTCACGCTGTCGTCTGTCGCCATCGGAATCCCTGATCCTGCTTAAAGGTTAACTAAACAATGGTCACTCTTGTAAACAGAGCCAAAGTATCCACTGCTACAACTGGCACTGGTCCAATCACGCTTGGCTCTGCTGAGATTGGCTACCAGACGTTCGCTGATGCTGGTGTGGTTGACGCTGATGTGGTTCGCTACGTCATTGAAGATGGCACCAACTGGGAGATCGGCACAGGCACCTATACGGCCTCTGGGACTACGTTGTCACGCACGGTGCTTGAGAGTTCCAACGCTGACGTAGCTATCAACCTGTCAGGCTCTGCGGTGGTGTTTGTGGGGGCTGCGGCTGAAGACCTTGCGCCTGAGAAGGTTGGAACGATCACAGGCACAACTCTTGACCTGACTTCTGGTAACGTGTTTAGCTACACCCCTACGGCTGAAACTACGTTTGTGTTTAGCAACCCCCCTACGACGGGTACTGCCCTCGGATTTACGCTTGAGCTCAATGGTGAATTTATTGATGGCGGCTATGACCTAGCTAATGCAGAGCCACCTGCTTATGGGAGGTTCAGTGTTGCTGCTCAAGAAACATCTCCGACCGGTATCTTCTTTAAACCAGATGGCACAAAGATGTACGTTATTGGGACTGTCGGAGACGATGTTAACGAGTATGATTTAAGCACGGCTTGGGATGTTTCTACTGCATCTTACTTACAGAACTTCAGTGTTGCTGCTCAAGAAGCAGCTCCAACCGGCATCTTCTTCAAACCTGATGGCACAAAGATGTATATTATTGGGTCCACTGGAGACGATGTTAATGAGTATGATCTAAGCACAGCTTGGGATGTAACTTCAGCGTCTTACCTTCAGAACTTCAGTGTTTCCGCTCAAGAAGCAAGTCCAGAAGGCATCTTCTTCAAACCCGATGGCACAAAGATGTACGTTATTGGGTCCACTGGGGATGCTGTCAATGAGTATGACCTAAGCACAGCTTGGGATATAAGCACTGCGTCTTACTTACAGAACTTCAGTGTTTTCGCTCAAGACACAAATCCACGAAGCATCTTCTTCAAACCCGATGGCACAAAGATGTACGTTCTTGGGACTAGTGGAGACGACGTAAATGAGTATGATCTAAGCACAGCTTGGGATGTTTCTACTGCATCTTACTTGCAGAACTTCAGTATTGCTGCTCAAGAAACAATTCCACAAGACATATTCTTCAAGCCCGATGGCCTAAAAATGTATGTTCTTGGGGTTAATGGAGATGCAGTCTTTTCCTACACCCTAAGCACAGCTTGGGACGTAAGCGCTGCCAGCTTTGATTTTCCCACTGAAGGGTACTTCAGTGTTGCTGCTCAAGAAACATCTCCGACCGGTATCTTCTTTAAACCAGATGGCACAAAGATGTACGTTATTGGGACTGTCGGAGACGATGTTAACGAGTATGATTTAAGCACGGCTTGGGATGTTTCTACTGCATCTTACTTACAGAACTTCAGTGTTGCTGCTCAAGAAGCAACTCCACAAGACATATTCTTCAAACCTGACGGCACAAAGATGTATATTATTGGGTCCACTGGAGACGATGTTAATGAGTATGATCTAAGCACAGCTTGGGATGTATCTTCAGCTAGTTACCTTCAGAACTTCAGTGTTTCCGATGAAGAAACAGCTCCCCGCGGCATCTTCTTCAAACCTGACGGCACAAAGATGTATGTTATTGGGCAAAATGAAGACGATGTTAACGAGTATGACCTAAGCACAGCTTGGGATGTTTCTAGTGCATCTTACCTTCAGAACTTCAGTGTTGCTGCTCAAGAAACAGTTCCACAAGGCATTTTCTTCAAACCTGATGGCACAAAGATGTATGTTATTGGGCAAACTGGAGAAGATGTTAACGAGTATGACCTAAGCACAGCTTGGGATGTAACTTCAGCATCTTACTTGCAGAACTTCAGTGTTGCTGCTCAAGAAATAGCTCCGACCGACGTGTTCTTCAAACCCGATGGCACAAAGATGTATATTATTGGGACTGCCGGAGACGCAATATGGCCTGCAATATGGCAATACTCCACAGGCTTTGTCGGAGATGCGACCTTCACATACCCTGCGTCTGTGAAATGGCCGTCAGGTACACCCCCTACCTCCCCTGCTGACGGTGAGACGGACATACTAAGATTCCTCACGCAAGATGGCGGCACAACTTACTACGGACGCTTGATAGGCGACAACTTCAGCTAAATAGGATCATTAAATGCACGTTAAGATCACAAACGACCAGCCCGTAGAATTTCCCTACACAATCGGGCAATTTCGTCGTGACCACCCTAAGACTAGCTTTCCTCGCATCATTCCTGACACGATGCTGAAGCGCCATCTGGTGCATCCAGTGATTGAACTGTCTAAGCCAGCCTATGAGCCGTTGGTACAAAATTTAGTAATGGGCGATATGCCTCACAAAGAGGTGATCCGTCTGAAGACAGAAGACGATGCCACAAACCATATCACAGGCGAGGTAGACCAGTCTCAGGTAGGTCAGCCTATTCACGGTAATCGCTGGTTCATTGGCTACACGGTCGTCAATAGGCCACAAGATCAAGCAGAGGCAGCGGTTCGCAACCACCGAGACGAACTCCTGCAAGCAACAGACTGGCAAGCGTTAAGCGACAACACCATGAGCGAGGCAATGACAACCTACCGTCAAGCCCTGCGCGATGTAACAGATCAAGCTGGTTTCCCGTTTAGTGTCGTCTGGCCCACCAAACCGTAGGAGTGACCTATGCTAGGTTTTAGCCCCCTCGCCTCTGCCCCCCTTGCGGATGATGGGGTTATTACGCTTACTGCTATCACTACAGGTCAGCCCACTCTCCCATCAATTACGATGTCGGAAGATGAGACCTTTAATGCTGATCCTGTCACGGCTGGTGTCCCTACAGTAGGCTCTCCCGATCTTACGCAAGATCATTCCCTAATTCCCGTTGCTATTGTTACAGGTCAGCCTGTTGTTGGTGTGTCATCTATCGGTCAGGTGCATACGCTCACAGCAGCTAACATTACTACAGCACCACCCACTGTTGGTGAAACTAACGCTCAGATTACTGTCGTTATTTCCATTGAGGGCATAACAACTGGTGAGCCTACGGTTGAGGCATCTGACCTAAGTCAAGACCACACTCTGTCGGCTAATGGTATTACTACTGGTCAGCCTGTTGTTGGTGTGTCATCTATCGGTCAGGTGCATACGCTCACAGCAGCTAACATTACGACTGGAACACCTGTTGTTGGACAACTTGTCCTCAATGCCTCCAAGAAGAGAGTGGTTTCAGTTACAGCTAACTCTGACAATACAGCTACATTTAGCAATAACCAAAATAGGGCAGCGTAATGGCATTTAGAATTGGACAGAATGACACTTCGCCTTCCCTACAGGCTACCCTCTCTGATGCTAACCTTGCACCTGTAAGCCTAACAGCCGCTACTGTTATGCTGCACATGAAGGCTATCGGGGGTGGTCTGGTTCTTGATGAGCAGATGACAATCACTAATGCCCTTGGTGGTGTCGTTCAATATGACTGGCAGGTTGGTGATACAGCTACAGTAGGAACCTACTATGTAGAGTTTGAAGTGACCTACGCTGATGCTTCTGTAGAGACCTTCCCTAATACTGGTAGCCTCCCTCTGGTTATTACACGAGAGTTGAACTGATGAGTTTAGATTTTACGAAAGCTGACTATCAGGGTGAAAAAGTAACCCTCAACAAACCTCGTCGTATTCAAGGTGGCAACAAGAAGTTTGAAGTGTTCGTACAGGATGGTGGCAAGGTTAAGCGAGTTACTTTCGGTGATCCTAACATGGAAATCCGTAGGGATGACCCCAAAGCTAGGGCTAATTTCCGCTCCCGCCACTCCTGCGACACCAAGAAGGACAAGACAACGGCTGGTTATTGGGCCTGTCGCATGTGGGAAGCAGATACATCGGTGGGTGATATGACTAAATTCGAAACAAGTGGTAAGATTACCAAGGTTGATGATGAGCAACGCATGATTTACGGTTATGCTTCTGTCGTCACCAAGGGTGGAAAACCTGTAGTTGACCGTCAGGGCGACATTATTTCCCCAGCCACTATGGAGAAAGCAGCGACAGAGTTTATGCTTGGCGCTCGTAACGGCCTCACTATGCACAAAGGTGAGCCTACGACAACTATTGTTCACTCTATGCCTTTCACAAAAGAAATTCAATCTGCCTTTGGTATTGAGTCTGACCTTGAGGGTTGGCTAATCGCAGTTAAGGTCCACGACGATGAAACTTGGGACCGTATGAAAAAGGGTGAGTTCACAGGCTTTTCTATCGGGGGTCGCGCCACAAAGGTTGAAGTTGCAGATGACTAAGGTTTGCACTGGTGCCTGTGGAAAAGAGTTACCACTCCCCCTCTTCGGTAAAAAGGGACAACGGTTACAATCCATGTGCAAAACTTGTCATACCGCTCGTAATCTAGAGAGTAGAAGTCGGGTGGGGAGAAAGACAAGTGAGAAGACTGCGCAAAAGGCTCGTGAAAGAGCATCTGAATACTACTATGACAATAAACACATTCCAAGTTTTAAGTCAATTAGGTGTGAGGCTCAAGCTAGGTGTAGGGAAAGATACCTACCCCTATCAGATAAACACAAGTCTGAGATAAGAGATTTCTACTGGTTAGCTCGTGACCTTAGGTCGGTAACTGGTGAAGAATACCATGTGGACCACATTGTTCCGCTGAATGGTAAAACCATCTGTGGCCTCCATGTGCCTTGGAACCTCCAAGTGTTACCCGCAGATATAAACTTAAGCAAAGGAAATAGGTATGACAACCTTGCTTGAAAACTTACAGCTTGAGGAAGTGTCACTGGTTGACCGACCTGCTAATCAAGAGGCCACTATCGCACTCTTCAAGCGTGACACTTCCGGAGAGGAAATTACTAAGATGACTGATGATATGAAGGCTAAACTTAAGCCTTACATGGACAAGGGTATGTCGGAAGAAGAGGCCATGAAGGCTTATGACACCGATATGACCATGAAATCTGACGATGCTGAAGAAGCTGACGTTGAAGCTGTAGATGTTGATGCCTTGAAGGCTGATATTGAAACACTCAAGGCCGAAAACGAGCGTCTTCGTAAGGGTTTGATTGAAGAAGGTTACGTTATCGAAGCTGATGCTATCCAAAAGAAAGCTGAAGTTGAGATGATTGAAGTTTCTGGTGAGATGATCGTTAAGTCGGACATCCCTGCCCCCGTATTGAAGGCCCTCGAAGCTGCTGCTATCGAAAAGGCTGACATTGAGCTGACTAAGAGTGCTGGTGAGGCTCTGCCACACTTTGATATTACAGTCGCTAAGGCTCTCGTAGCTAAGTTCTCTGAGGACGAAGCAATTATGGTCGCATTGAAGGCTGCTGATGCTGCTTTTAACGCTGCCATGCAAGAGTTCGGTAAGTCCGATGTAGATGGCGAGTTCGCTACCTCTGCTGACAAGCTCGACGCTCTCGTAAAGTCCTACATGGACGACAACCAACTCAAAAAGAGTGATTATGCCAAGGCTTACGCTGCTGTAGCTAAGACCGATACAGGCAAAACTCTTATTAACAAATCCTACAAAGGGGAATAATCATGGCCGTTATGCAGTCCCGCGATAACCGCACTTTCATTGCTGGGGAAGACCTTACCGCAGCTCAATTCAAGTTTGTAACTCTGGAATCCGATGGTCAGGTTGACCTTGCTGATGCCGCTGGTGAGAACGCTATCGGTGTTTGCCTTGTTGGCGGTGCTGCTGGTGCTGCTGTCACTGTCTGCGTGTCTGGTTCTGTTCTGGTAACTGCTGGTGGCACTATTGCTGCTGGTGCTTCTGTGCAGACAGACGCTGCTGGTGATGCGATCACTGCTGCTGCTGGTGATGTCGTACTGGGCTATGCCCGTGAAGCTGCTGTGGACGGCCAGATCATTGAGATCGAACTGATCCAAGGCGGCAACGTTGTCCCTGCCTAATCCAAGCATTTAAGGAATAATAGAAATGCCTCTTTTGACCCCATCCGCCGTACATATTGACCAGCCCCTCAGCAACCTGACGCTGGCATATGTGCAAGAGCAAACCAACTTCATCGCTGACAAAGTGTTCCCAACTGTGGGTGTTCAGCGTCAGTCGGACAAGTACTACATCTACGATCGTGCGAACATGAACCGCACTGGTGACGTGAAGAAACTTGCCCCTCGCACAGAAGTCAACCGTATCGGTATGGCTATCTCGAACGACAGCTACTTTGCTGACGTCTACGGTCTGGGCATGGACTTCGATGAGCAGACACTTGCTAACGAAGATGCCATGTTGGAAATCCGTGCCGCTGGTTCGCAGACCATTGTCAACCGCCTGCTGATCCACCGTGAAGAGCAGTTTGCATCGTCCTTCTTTGCAGCTAGCATCTGGGGTACAGACGTAACTCCAGATAACCTGTGGTCTGACTACACCAACTCGACCCCAATCACTGATGTGACCACTGGTCGTCGTACCATGCAACTGAAGTCGGGCGGCTTTAAGCCAAACACTATGGTTGTCGGTAAGGAAGTCCGTGACATCCTGATTAACCACCCTGACATTCTGGCCCGCCTGAACGGTGGTGCTACTGTCACCAACACTGCACTCATCACCAATGCCAAGCTGGCTGAAATCTTTGAGGTAGAGAACTTCTACGTCATGGAAGCTGTGAAGAACGATGCTGTCGAAGGTCTGGCAGAAAGCAACTCCTTCATCGGTGGTAAGAACGCTCTGCTGGTTCACGCACCTCGTAACGCTGGTCTGATGACCCCAGCTTCGGGTCTGACCTTCGCATGGAACAACATTCCCGGCGCAAACAACCTCGGCATCACTGTTGAGTCCTTCTCGGACGATGCACTGAAGCGTCAGCAGGTTGCAGAACACATCCAAGTTAAGATGGCATACGACATGAAAGTTGTTGGCGCTGACTTGGGTTACTTCTTCTCTGCCGTTATCGCTTAATTAGCGTTACTAAACTAATGGAGTGTCCTCAGTCTTCTGGGCTGGGGTCACTACCCACCAATAAAAGAACATAACAGTATCCAAACACAATGGAGTAGTCCCATGCACCCATCATATCTGGGATGGCAAGTAGATTGGCCCGTCTTCGTAAAGCAGCCACTATCTGCCGACAATAAGAATTGGAAACGTGGAGAACATTTTAACTGGTTAGAGCGAGGGTTGAGTGAACAAACTGTGTCGCTCCTCTATGCCACTGGTTTTATCTACCACAACACAGAGTTTGAAGTCCAAGCCAAAGTAGGTGATCGCCTGTCAGAGATGTCTGGTGCGCAACTGAATACCCTAGTTGGCTTGATTAACTCTGAGGTCAAGAGCAGAACCTCTAGCCTAGACGAATACAAGAGGAAGAAGTGTCCTCAGTCTAAGATTGATACAAAGCAACGTGGTATTATTCGTCGCTTCCTGAATAACAATGCTTGGATCACAGAAGATTTTTACCGTATTCGTGACGGTATTTTAGGCGATTGATAATCGAAGGGATGCCCAAATGAGTTGGAGTTATGATTCTACTGACCTAGACACTACAACAGCCTCTGGGCGTCTCAACACAGTCCGTCTTCTGGTGGGAGACACTGACACACTAGACCAGCAGGTGCAGAACGAAGAAGTCCTCTTTGCTCTCTCAGAGAGTGGTGATAACGTCTACTATGCTGCTGCTTGGGCTGCTAGGGCTATCTCCTCTAAGTTCTCTCGGAGGGTCACGACAAGTCTAGATGGCTCTCTCAGTGCTAACTACAGTGACCTTGCCAAGCAGTATAAAGTCCTTGCTGATGACCTTGAGTATCAGGGTAAGACCTCTGGTGCTGTCATTGGTGTACTAGCTGGCGGTATCACCAAGTCTGGTATTCAGGCTGTTCGTTCTAACACTAATCGTATTGAAGGTTCCTTCCGTAGAGATCGCTTCAAGAACCCTCCAAGTTACGACACACCAGAGTATGAATGAGGAGCTAGAGCATGACCTTCCGCTCCTTTGACCTGTTTAATCTAGTGCGTGACTTTGGGGAAGACCTAATTCTGCGTAAGATTACCTCTGACGGTTCTTACGACCCCACCACAGGTTCTGTCAATGGGTCTGTCACAACGGACTACACTGTCCTTGGTTACTTCTACAACTACGAGACCCTCAACGTAGATCAGATACGCAAGGGGACACGCAAGTGTGTGATCTCAGCCCTATCTAATGTAGAGCCTGATGAAGACGACCAACTGCTAGGTAATGGGGATGCTGTATCCATTGTCTCTGTATCTACAATCTTTTCTGATGGTGTCGCTATCTGCTACATTTGTCATGTAAAGGAGTAGGACATGGGTAAAACCCAAGTTACAATAAACCAATCCTTTTACAAGAAGATGGATGAGATACAGAATAGGGCTAAAGAAGGTATCTGGTTAAAGGGTGAAGATATTGTCTCTTATGCTGCTGCTATCTCCCCTATTCAGACTGGTGCCTATGTAGAATCCTTTTCTGTCGTACCCAGAAACAGTGGTGGTGGTAGATCACGGTCCTCTGACAACAGGCCAGTTCTTCCCGCTGGTGCTAAAGATGCTAAGAAGCAAGATGAGGCTGCTAGGTTGAGGGCTGAGGTTAGATCTGTCGATCCTCTTGAAGAAGATGGCTTCACACTGAGAAACCGCGCCCCACACAACACTGTTGTAGAGAACAAGCATAATGTGTTCCTGCGAACTCAGGATAGGTTTAGGTAATGGCTAGTATCTATGATGACATTCGAGCTGCCCTTGAGGTTAAACTAGGTTCTATCACTGATGTCCCTTCTATCGGTTGGGAGAACTTACAGTTTAGTCCCACTACTGGTCAGCCTTACCTAAAACCCCGACTAATTCCCACTCGTAGAGAACCTGCTGTCCGTGGCATTAACCCACAGATGTACTACCAAGGTATCTTTAGAATTGAATGTTATGTCCCTGAAGGTGTCGGTCCTGCCGCTGGTGACGATCTTGCCGACAAGATTATGGAAGCCTTTGAAGCCACGACAGACGTAAGTCAAGCTGGCACTATCGTATCCATCCGTTATGCCGAAAGAGAACAGGCAGAGATTGATGGACCCTTTTACATGATACCAGTTAATATCGGGTGGTATATTTATGCTTAGGGTTTGTAAAACTTGTTGCTTAGAGAACCCGTTAAATGAGTTCACCAAGAATAGTAGGTGTAATTACGGGGTGACGAACAAGTGCTTGAAATGTTCTGCTGAATACAGTTTGAAATATTACTACGATAACACTGAGTTGAGGGCAGAGGCTCAAAAGAAATCTGTGGCTAAGAGAAAATCTAAGGGCAAAGATGTAAATAAAGCTCAAAGAGAGTGGGCCAGAAGAAACCCACACTCAAAAAGGTTTCATGCGGCCCAGAGAAAAACTCATGTGAAGCAAGCAACCCCACCTTGGCTGACTGACAGTCAAAAGTCCCACATCAAAAGAACTTATAAGTTGGCACAGATAATCAAGGATGCCACAGGTGTAGACTACCATGTAGACCACATCGTTCCCTTACGTGGGAAAAACATCTGCGGTTTGCACATACCAGAAAACCTGCGGGTTTTAAGGGCTGACCTCAACTTATCCAAATCCAATATTTATAAATAATCCCCATAGGAGAAACAACATGGCCTTTGCACAGGGTTCGCGCTCCAGCTTGTCGTACATCGTAGAAGCTACGTTTGGCACTACACCCGCTGGTAACTTTACTAACCTCCCTTTCAGCACTCACTCTTTGAACCTCACTAAAGACCGTGTAGCTGGTAACGACATTCAAGATGACCGTATGCCTCGTGTGGACCGTCATGGTAACCGTCAAGTAGCAGGTGACATTGCTGTTGATCTTCGTGATGCTGACTATGACGACTTCCTTGAATCAGCTCTGCTTAACACTTTCTCGACTAACGTCCTGAAGGTTGGCGTTACCCCCAAGTTCTTCTCCATCGAAGACTATGCCGCTGACATTGACCAAGCCCGTGTGTTCACAGGTTGTTCGGTTTCTTCGATGGCTATTTCCCTCGCCCCCAACCAGATGGTTACGACTACTTTCTCGATGGTTGGTAAGGACATGACCATCAGTGGCACACAGAAGACACAGGACGCTGCCTCAGGCGCTGCTCCCTTCGATGCCTACTCTGGTGACATTGCTATCGGTAACGTGGCCTCTAGCTCCGCTGTAGCCATTGTGACGGGCCTTGACTTCACCTTGAACAACTCTTTCGCACCCACCTTCGTTATTGGTGACGACAGTGCGCCTTCTCTGGAATATGGTCGTGCGGAGATTGAGGGGACTATCACCGCATACTTCGAGGATGCAGCCCTGATTACCCGCTTCCTGAATGAGACTGAAAGCGAACTGGAAGTGTCTGTGAATGACCCAACTGGTGCTAACGCTTACACATTCCTGTTCCCCCGCATTAAGATTAACTCTGCTGACGTTGGTGTCGATGGCCCAACTAGCCGTATCATCAGCATGTCTTTCGTTGCTCTCTATGATGCAACTGAAGGCACAAACCTGAAGATCACACGTCCAGCAGTGTAAACAGATACCTAGCTGCTATAGCATCGGCCTCACGGCCTTAGGTAGGGGAGGCTCTGGTCGTCGGGTCTAGGGTCTCCCCATTTATACTACCCGATAAACCCCGACATAACCCACAAACAAAGGAAATCCCGATGGACCTTATGAACCTTAAGCCTACCAGTGACACTGTTGAAGTTAAACTGGTGCATCCCAATACTGGCGACCAACTTAAGAACGACGACAAGACTGATATGACTATCACTGTCTACGCAAGTCATTCCAAAGAGTATAAATCTGCAATGCACGAACAGACAAACAAGCGTCTAAAGGCAATGCAAGGTAACAAGAGGCTTGACTTTAAGTCAGAAGAAATTGAAGATGCAACTCTAACCCTACTCTCCAGAGTTACAGCCAGTTGGGATATTACTTACGGTGGTGAGAAACCTAAACTTACTGTCGCTAGGGCCAAAGAGGTATACGGAGAGGTTTTCTGGATTAAAGATCAGATTGAGGAGGCACTAGCTGACTCTCTGGATTTTACGAAAGCCTAACTTGTCAGTTATGTGAGTGGGCTGAACATCAGTTCAAACTCAACAGACCTGATAAGGATGGCATTTCAGAACGAGAACATCTTGAACAAGTAGAGAGGCAGATTGGACGTAGACCTGAAGCATTGGAACCCCCGACAGATTTTCCACAGCTTATGTCTCACGTCTGGTCTGCCTTTATTACTTTAAGCCATAGCAGAACACAAGGCTTTTCTGGCCCTAACCCGATAACATACGAACAAATCAAAGCATGGAAAGAACTGACTGAGACGCCTGTAGAACCTCGTGAGATTGAGGCTATTAAACGTGTTGATACAGTTTATATGAGGGTGGTGAATGGCTGACGTATCAATAATCATTGCGACTAATGCTAAAGAGGCATCAAGGGATATTAGCGGCCTCTCTGCCTCTATTACAAATAGTGCGGCGAGGGCAAATCAGTTAGCCAAATCCTTCGGGTTCGTTGACAAAGCCTTTAACAAGGGTAAAATTGATGCTGTTCAATACTCAAGTATAATACAGAGGTTGAACAAAGAGGAGTCCAATCTCTACAGCACCCTTGGGAAAACCACATCCGCACTGAACACACAAGCGTCTGCAATGAGCAGGGTTGCCAAAACTACAAGCAGCGCCGCTATTGCAGCAGAAGCTCTTACTAAAAGACAGCGCATGGCTGGTAAATCCACCAATAGGTTTGGGATGTACTCCCAGCAGGTTGGTTATCAGGTAGGTGACTTTGCAGTACAAGTTCAGTCTGGGACTAATGCCCTTGTTGCTTTTGGTCAGCAGGGTACGCAACTTGCTGGGTTATTGCCCGGACTAACTGGTGCCGTATTGGGCATTGGGTTGGCTATTGGTACTGCCGTAGCTAGGTCTGTGTTAGACGCAAAGAAACTTGAAATTGATTTTAAGGCAGTTATAAACGAGCTAAAAAAGCCCCTTGAATCCATCAAGCCTATAATGGATGCAGTGTCTTCAGCTTTTAAGTCTACTGGTGGGGTCGCTGTTTCAGCAATATCAACTATTGCCAATAACCTTGATAGGGTTGTTCTTTATATTACAGTTGCTGCCGCTGCATTTGGAACCAAACTTGTGGCAGGCTTGATTGCAGCAAGAGTTGCAACTTTTACCCTTGCAGGGGCTTTTGCCTTTCTTAGGACAGCTATAATTAGAACGGGTATTGGTGCGATTATTATTGGTATCGCAGAAGCAATACGCATGTTTATGCTACTGTCTAAACAAATTGGTGGCGTGGGTCCGCTACTCCAGTTACTAAAAGATGCCTTTTTTGAGGTGTTGGACAAGGTAGGACTTATGTTTCAGTGGCTAGGATTGATGGCTAAGGCAACTTTCTTCGGCATACTGAAAGATTCCCTAGAAATTCTGTCTGACCTACTGAGCAAGGTTAACAGCAATTTCGTAAACAAGTTTATTGGTATGTTTGCGGGTGCTATTGGGGCAGTAGCTGAGTACATTAAGTCCTTGCCAGACATTTTTGTTGCTGTCTTCCAGATGGTTAAAAAGGCAGTGGCTGATGGTGTTAATTCCTTCACGGGTATTATAGGTGACGGTATTAACAACCTTAGGGGTAAGGTGGGTTTAGATGCGGTAGATTTTGGTCAACTAATTGACACTTCAGGTATGGTGGGTGGTGATGTCGCTGGTGTTCTGGCAAACACTAAGGCAAATATCTCAAGCGCCTATCAACGAGCAACAGCTATTGATTATGTGACAACTGCCCAGAACAATCTCAACAGTGCCATAAATGATGCGGACCGACTTCAACAAGGCGCTCTAAGCAGTGCTGTAAGTGTAGATGCCGCAATTCAAAATCAGGGTGCGGCTGTTGGGCAGTTAGTGGACGCTTACAACAAACTAGGTAATGCGGCTGCTATAGACCCCTCAAAAATGTTACGGCCTCAGAAAGATGACGACAAATCCAAGGCAGAAGACCCCCTAGAAAAGATTAGGCGTGAAATTCAAGCTGAACTTGATTTAAAGTATGTGCAAGAGGATCGTTATCGGGTCATAAAAGCTCTGGGCAAGGATGCAAATAACTACTCGGAGCAACAGGTACAAAGCGTAGTTAATCTCGCTGAGGCTTCTAGGTTGGCAAACGAGCAGTTGCAAAAGATGCAAGGGTTGAGTGATTCAATCGCATCTTCAATGGCAAGTGGTTTTATGTCAATAGTTGATGGTACTAAGACAGCTAAAGACGCCTTTAGGGATATGGCTCGTGACATTATCAAGCAACTCTATAATGTTCTTGTTGTGCAACAACTTGTGGGGTCGTTTGACGCAAAGACTAAAACTGGAACTGGTTTAGCGGGTATGATTATAGGTGCCTTCCAAGCTAATGGTGGTGCGTGGTCTGGTGGCTCTCAAATCCAAGCCTATGCCAATGGTGGTGTCGTTGGTGGACCCACAACATTCCCTATGGCTGGTGGTAAGACTGGCCTCATGGGTGAAGCTGGTCCTGAAGCTATCATGCCACTAAAGCGTGGTGCTAATGGTAAGCTGGGTGTTCAGATGGAAGGTGGTGGTGGAGACACTATTGTCGTCAACCAATCGTTTAACTTCCAAGCCAATGGTGACGACAGTGTGAAGAGGATTATCGCACAAGCTGCACCTCAGATCGCACAGATGACCAAGAAGTCTATGATTGATGATCGTCGTCGTGGTGGACAAATGAAAGCTACTTTCGGGTAATAGGGAAAGATACTAATAGATGGCACTCACATACCCACTAAATCAACCAACCACTATTGGTATCGAAAGTATTGAGTTACGGGCTGTAAATGCTGTAGCTGTCTCTCAGTCTCCTTTCACCTATAAGCAGCAAGTTATTTCTCACGGAGGGCAGAAGTGGGAAGCCTCAGTTACTATCCCTTCTGTCCGCCGTGACTTAGCTGCTGAGTGGAAAGCTATGCTAGTAGGTCTTAAGGGACAGACTGGCACTTTCCTACTAGGAGACCCTGACTATGCGACACCAAGGGGTGATGTAAGCTCTTGCACACTTACTGGGGTAACTGGCGATGAGACTGTTACTGTCGTTATGACTGGGACACTAAAGGCTGGTGACTATATTCAGCTAGGGGGAGGTTCCTCTGCTAAACTACATCAGGTTCTTGCTGACCAGACTGGTAATGGTTCCCTAGAGATTTGGCCTGCATTAAGGGCTGACTATACAGGTGCCACGGTAGTGCTTGATTCCCCCAAGGGCGTCTTTAGGTTGGCTATTAACCTCACATCTTGGTCTATCAACAATGCTTCTTTCTATGGTATCTCCTTTGAGGCTGTAGAAGTTATAACGTAAGGATAAGATATGTCAAGAGACCTGACCTCTGCCACAATCACTAACATATCAGAAGCCACAGTCTACCCATTCTTTGCTATTGAACTTAACTTTGACAGTGAGATACTGCGGTTGTGGACTGGTCAAGGCACACTTACACTACCTGATACGACACAGTGGATTGGCACAGGAACCTTACTTGACATCTCCGCTATTGAAGAGACCGCTGAAATGGCTGTCAGAGGCGCTACACTGACCTTGAGTGGTATCCCCTCGGAAATACTCTCACTAGCCCTCAGTGAGCCTTATCAGGGCCGTGTGTGCAACATCTACTTCGGAACATTCACTGGTGGTGACTTGACTACGGCACCTAGTAACTTCGATCAGATTTTCTCTGGTTATATGGACCAGATGAACATTCAAGATGGTCCTGAGACAGCTACTATTGAACTGAAGGTAGAAAACAAGCTGGTTGACCTAGAGAGAGCTAGAGTTGCTCGCTTTACATCTGGGTATCAGAAGTCTATCTACCCTAGCGACAAGGGGTTGGACTTCGTAGAAAGCCTTCAAGACAGAGAACTATTCTGGGGTCGCAATGCTGTCAATTAAATACCAACAAGAGTTCCTTTCTCAATTCAAGAGTGATGCTCAAGAGTTGCTGGAACAAGATTGGGATGAGATTGAGCATAAGAAAGACCTGCGTAAGTTAAACCCAGATTGGTCTATCTACGAGTTACTAGAGAAGCAGGGTCAGTTGTATATCTTTACCTGTAGGGATGACTTAAAGCTGGTCGGTTACTTTGTCGTTATCATCACACCTAACCTGCACTCTAAGGGAGACACCCTTGCTGTAGCTGATGTGATCTATCTGGACAAAGAGTATAGGTCAGGTCTGTTAGGCTATAAGCTATTCTTGTTTGCTGAATCTTGCATCAGAGATGATGGCTACAAGACCTTACAGGTAACGACAACAGAAATGAACCCGATAGACCCGCTAATGCTAAAGTTGGGCTATAGCAAGGTAGAAACTAAGTTCGAGAAGGTGTTATAAATGGCTGTCTTTACCGCTCTTAGTGTTGCTGTCGCTACTTATGGTGCTGGTGCCAGCTTTTTTTCTGCCGTTGGTGTATTCATCTCTAGTGCTGGTTTTGTCGGTCAACTCCTGTTGAGTGCTGCTACTAGCCTTGTTCTTAATGCCCTGACACCTAAGCCTTCTGCTAGTGGTGGGGCTAACAGGGGCTATCAGGTAAACTCTAGGGGTGCTGCACTAGACCACCAGATCATCTATGGTAAGGTCCGTGTTGGTGGTGCTGTTGTCTATGATGATGCAACGGGCGTAAACAATAAGTTCCTGCATCGTATCATTGCTGTTGCTGGTCACGAAGTACAGTCCTTTGATCGTATCTACATTAACGACAGCTACATTGACTTCGGTGACATTGCTGGTGATGGTAACATCCCTTCTGTCGTTGACCCTGACGGTAGCACATCAACCAGATACAATGATAAAATCCGTATTCAGTTTGGCTATGGTACACCTACCCAGCCAGCTAATGCCGCTCTTGTGTCTGAATCACCTAACTGGACTGCACAGCATACCCTGAGTGGTATTGCCTATATGTATGTCCGACTGGCCTTCGATGCTGATGTGTTCCCTAATGGTATCCCCACGATCACTGCTGAAGTAAAAGGTAAGAAGGTCTATGACCCTCGTACTACCACGACAGTGTGGTCTGATAACCCAGCCCTGTGCTTGCGTGATTACCTTACGTCCAAGTACGGTGTCAATGAGGATGCAGATAACATTGATGATACGCTAGTTACTGCTGCTGCTAATGTTTGTGACCAGACTATCTCAGGTCTAGCTAGGTACACTTGTAATGGTGCCTTCACTACTGGTTCTACTCCTTACGATTTGTTGCAGAGTGTCCTAACCTCTATGGGCGGGACTATGTGGTATGCTCAGGGTAAGTGGCGTATGAAGCCTTCTTACTGGACGACACCAGTGATGGACTTGAACGAAGATGACTTCCGTTCTAGTGTCGGTGTAAGCACACGTCATTCCCGTAGGGACAACTTCAATGTCGTTAAGGGAACCTTCCGTGGTGCAGAGACTAACTGGCAGGTCACAGACTACCCACAAGTAACTAACGCTGCTTTTGTCACTGTTGACGGTGGTCAGGAGTCTGTTGTTGATGTGAACCTTGCTTTCACTGATAACTCTATTGAAGCAAGAAGACTAGCTAGGGTAGCCCTAGAAGCCAACAGACAACAGCTTACGATCAGTGCATCCTTTGGCCTGAGAACCTTGGCCCTTCAGGTTGGCGACAATGTGAGGGTTACCAACACTAGGTTTGGTTGGGTCAACAAAGAGTTCACTGTTATGTCGTGGAGCTTTGGTCTCGCTGATCAGTATGACCTTCAGGTGAACATGATCCTGCAAGAGACTGCTGAGAGTATCTTTGATGAAGTTGACGATGGCATTGTTTACGAGAGAGATAACACAGAGTTGTTGTCGCCCTTCTCTGTTCCATCAGTGGGTCTGTCTGCTGAAGTAAGGTTGCAGGTTCTTAAGGAGAAGCTAACTAACATTGTGGCTATCACAGTAAGTTCAGGTTCGCCTGACCGTATTGACTCGGTAGAAGTCCAGTTTAAGAAGGCTGAGGATAGTGTTTACATTAGCCTTGGGACAGGTGAACTTGGCGTCTTTGAGGCTATCGACTTAGACGATGGTCTATATGACTTCAGGGCTAGGGCTATCAACACTCTTGGGGTCAAGGGGGAGTTTGAGGTCTTGCCTAACATCCAAGCTGAAGGTCTTGCAGAACCACCAAGCACACCAACGGGTCTTATCGCTGAGGTGTCTGGTGACAGCACTACCTTAGAGTGGACACCCGTAGCTGATCTTGACTTGTCGTTCTACCGCATCAGACACGCTGTAGAGACCTCTGGGGCCACTTGGGCCAATGCCACTACTGCTATTGATAAAGTGCCACGTCCAGCCTCCTCTGTGACCCTACCAGCCCGTAGTGGGACTTACATGATTAGGTCTTACGATAAGGGACAGATTGCCTCAGAGGCTGTTGCCAGTGTTGTCGTCACTGAGGGTCAATTACCTTCCTTCACGAATACACTAACACAGACTGAAGACCCTACCTTCTCAGGGACAAAGACTGGTTGTAGTGTAAACGGTAGTGACTACCTTGAGATTACAGACCCATCTGTAGGTCCATCAGAAGCTACATACGACTTTTCTACCTACATTGACACTACGACAGTACATAGGGTTAAGGCAAGGGTAGATGCTGCTATACTCAGGATCAACGAGGCTGGCGATACTTTTGAGGATTTAACTGGTAACTTTGACGACCTAACAGGTTTGTTTGATGATTTGTCTGGAGAACAGAACTTTGCTGACACTAACGTAGAGTTCTTTATATCAACGACAGATGATGACCCTGCTGGCACACCCACTTGGAGTGCATACCAGAGGTTTAGGGTTGGTTACTTTTCTGGTCGGGCTTTCCGCTTCAGGGCTGTATTAAAGAGTTCCTCTAATAATGTAACGCCCAACATCACAGACCTTAGCGCAACAGTGGAGTATAACTAATGTCGCAAAAC
>Ga0222710_1000176_pt1 | contig 29554 bp, 20 predicted proteins | sample AntAcemetage1696_FD_181143 | JGI IMG/M metagenome (GOLD analysis project Ga0222710, IMG submission 181143) | Saline water microbial communities from Ace Lake, Antarctica - #1696 | ecosystem: Environmental > Aquatic > Non-marine Saline and Alkaline > Saline | place: Antarctica: Ace Lake... | reverse complement strand
GCGGCCGCGGCCGCGGCCTCGCCCGCGCCCGCGGCCGCGGCCCCGGCCTCCCCGGCCCCGCCCGCCGCCGCCATCAAACGCATCAGGAGACCTGTACTCTTGCTGTTGATGCCCGCCACCGCCCGCGGGTGCCCCGGATAAACCGTACCCGCCCGCGGCGTGTGAGCCCTGGATCATGGTGTTCGCCACCGCGAGCGCTTCCTCTAAACCGGTTCGTACGGCGCGCTCTACCACCAAGCTCGCCACCGCGCGTTCCAGCTCCGCTTGCAGCGCGTCTTTGCGCTTGATCAGCATCACGCACCGCTCCGCAGGTGAGGCGACGAAGAACCCATCCGTGTCCGTGGGGTCTTGTTCGGAAAGCACCGCTTGCGCGCGGTCCACGGCGGTTTCACACGCAACCACCACGCCCACGCGACCTAAACGCAGATCTTTCGTGCTCGCCGCCGCCGGCTGCGTTTGCGTGGTGCGTAGAAACTGGCTTTCCCGGGCAACCGCGCCCCACACATCACCGGTGCCGTGCCCTCCCTGGCCGTGCGTAACCCCGCGAGAAGGGTTACCAACGCCGTCGCCGCTTTCCCGTTGCATAATCGCCGCGCTCGCCGCCGCCATCTGGGGTTGGGAAAGAAAACGGTCAGCCGCGAGTAAGGTTTGTAACAGTCACCATAGAAACAGTTACCGGCGCTGTGTCAATCAACCACAGGGCCCTGGTAAGTGTTACCAGTAGTGCACCCGCAACCGCTACACACATCACATTGAAAATGTTACGAGTACTGGCAACTGCGTCCGTACGTCACGATCTACGCACGCCACATTGTAAATGTTACGAGTACTGGCAACTGCTGCGTACGTCACGATCTACATACATCACAAGCAGTGCGTTGGGCCAGGTGCGGTAAAAGGCGTGTCTGGATTTGGGAAAGCCCCGTCCGGCCGTACCTCCGCCGCTCTTTGTAACCGGTTCGCCTCCACCGCCGCCACGATGTCCCGGCCGATTTCGTTCGTGAACCCGCTAGGTACCTGCCGGGGGAGAATCTTGGGGTAATGAGAGGTGTGTTGCTGTTGTAAAGGTCTCGGCTGTTTCGGTGTCTTTTCCTTTTTTTTAACAGGCTCTTCCGCAACCGGGTCGGGTGGAGCGGGCGGCGCCGCGGGCACCACGTCCATCGGGTAAACCGCGTATGCAGATCGGTCCGTGTCCTTGCTGAGGGGGGCCGCTGTTGATTTCCCTCGGTCGTCCGGCAAATACACGCTGTGCGGTGTGTTCATTTTCCGTCGTTTCGCGCCTGCAGTGTGCGCGGTTTGGTCGTCGGTACCCCCCGCGTCGTGCTCTCCATCGCCATCCCCAGCACCCGACGGTTCCCCGCCATCGAGAACAAGGGACTGCGCATTCACGGGCCCTTCTTTGAACTCGTCTTTTCCCGAACCCGTAGTGGGGGGTGCGCCGTTCAAAATCGCGGCGTCCACGCCTGTGTCACCGTGGCCGACATCGCCCATCACCACATCCACCGGCACAGACACCGGCGGCAATTCCGTGGCACCAACCTCGGGCGTGGACATCGCGTAGATCACGCGTTATTTTTTATTAACACTGCCGAACTCGACGGTTTTTCACCTCCCGTGAGACTCACTTGGTACGGGTACGGAAACGCCTGACTCGCGCACCCACCGGCGTTGGTAGTGTGTCACGCGACGCACGCAAAGACGCGATCGGGGAAACCAAACCGCGCGGTACCCAGTGTATGCGAAGCGACGGTCCGTAAGCGATCTCGGAAGTTTTTGGAAATTGTTGTGTTGTTGGGGATTCTTTGCCAACGCGGCGTGCGGGGTCTGGCACTTTCGCGAATTGAAAGACTCACTCAAGGGGTTCCTGGGGACGGAACTAACCGTGATTTTTCCCGCCCATTCATTCCCCAATTAACGGTTGTGTCGCGATCTCGCGTTGCCACGCAGCTGCAACAAGGTCACATCCGCGTGCCACGCCCCCATCACTGGTCTCCAGTACCACCCCAGAAACGTCTCGCCGTCCGGGAGTCCGAACCGTGAACGTCTCGCTGGCCCGGGAGGCCAGCACACTAAATACCCATACACATGAGGAACTCGCGGGGGCGGATCCCGGAACCCGCTTCCACACTTTTTGCCAAAATAAAAATATTTTTATCGCCGAACTTTGTGTGGTAACACCCTCGCCGTGCGAAAAAGCCACGACGCGCCATTCGACTGCGCGCTGTCCGGTGTCTCACCGCGACGGGGCGTGCCACGATGCGCGCGCGCGTGGTGCGCGTGGTGGTGCTGCGCGTGGCGCTGCTCGCGCTTTTGGCGGTGCCCGCTTTTGGGGACCAGGCCGAGGACGCGCTCAACAACGCCGTGAATGCGTTGGTGCTTGGGGACGATCCTCTTGACCCGTACGATGACCCGCCATCCTCGGTGAACGCGTTCAGCAGAGGGTCTGATCGGGATGACGAGGACGAGGACGTGAAGGAGTCGGGTATCGGGCAGGACGAAGCCCTGGAGTTCAACGCCGAGGGTGACCCGTTCGTCGTGGTGGACCGCCCGGTGAGCGGTACCGCCATCGACGCGCCCCTGGATGACGAAAACGAGTTCGAGCACGACTTCGCGATGGACGCGGTGGACGATCACGATTCGACAGATTTGGACAACCCCGAGTACGCCGCCGCGCTCGACTACGACGACTTCAACGTCACACCCAAGCGACACGAGAAAAAGGAGGAGGAGGAAGAGGAGGAGGAAGAGGAACAATCTGATTCAGATTCTGATTCAGATTCAGAACGCGACGAAGCGCGCGTCGCCGCCTCGAGACCCACCCCTAAGGAACGCGGAACTAGGGAGCCTAAGGAACGTAAAACTGAGCTTAAGGAGCAGGAGGAGCAGGAGGAGCCTAAGGAGCACAGCACAACACACGGGAAACCTCCGGTAACAATAAGCGATTCCAAATGCGGCCCCGGGTCCCGCGTCACGGTTCCTGTGTATTACATCACTGCAAAGTCGGCGACCAAAAACCCAAAACAGGTTGAAACAGAGTTTGCGAGGGCAAACTCGGTTCACCGAGTCGAGTCCTTCGAAGCGGATGACCCGTCCAGGGCGGATGTTATCTGGACATTCGCCAGTCTTGGCAAGATCCCGGTTTCGTCAACCGTGGTTGATCCCAACGCTAACGCGCCGATGCGCGAACGGATCGGGCGGTTGAAGTCCATCGGCAACTCCGTTTCGCACTTGCGAGCCGTCGCCGCCGCGTTCGACGCGGGCGAGGACTTCGCGCTGGTGCTGGAGGACCACCAGGGCAACGAGTTTGAGCAGGAGTGGGGGATGGACCTAGCGACGTTCATCACCACGCTTCCCGCGGATTGGCGCATCGTGAACCTGGGGGCGTACTTTTCGGAAAGCGAAGACGTGTATGCGCTTTCATACCAAAGGGACGCGGCGGGCGATTTAACCGTGGTGATCCCTACGCTGGTCGACGAACCGCGGCACGAGATTCGGGAGTGGGTGACGCAGTGGGACGCGGCCGGCCGGCCTAGCGCGCTTCCGCGGCCGTACCGCGTGTCGCCCGACGCGCGCCTCGCCGGAATAAAAGGCGGCGTCCCGCAACACAAAGGAAGCAGCGCGTGGCTTTTGAACAAACAAGGCATGCGGGCTGTTTTAAAGAAGTACAGGAGGCCGGACGGGAGCATGCACCTGGACGGCGCGAGCTGTACCGAGTACGAAACCTGTGTGGTTTCCGAGGTGCGTGTTGCGCGTTTCCCAAATCCCGCCTCCCTGTTTGCCCATACAATACTGACACTTTCTTTTACCTATCGTAAGGCGTTTCGGGACGGCGGCGGGATTTACGAAGCCACGCCGGCGCTGTTCGTGCAGCGACCCGGGCCGGAGCAGCTCAAGAAGTTCGACACAACCGTTGACGTCAACGACGTGCTTACCATATTCCGAGGGTTCACCAAAGACTGGCTTAGCTTCGTGGCCGGCGAGTCAAACAACGGGTTCCTGGAACACGCGGTTGGCGAGACCGCCGCGGCGAAAAGCGGGGCGGCCGAAACCGAGACGTCGTCGTCGTCAGCTATGGGAAAAGATCTCAAGACGTTTCCTAAAAAAGAACGCCGCGCGCGTCACGCGTCACGCAGAAAAGCGGCTCTCGGCGCCGCCGTGTCAGTCACCCCCTCCGACTCAACAAGCGTCGTGGCGGATTCCGTGAAGCAACACGAGTTGCGAGTCATCGCCGCGTCTTTGATCGCGGCGGGCGCCGCGGACGCAAGCGCGGACGCCAAAAACGCACCCACCGAGTTCACGTACGGGTACGTTCCGGAGGTAAGTGCTTTGAGCGACGAAACGCAAAGGCTAAACGCTGCTGCAGCGGCTGCGAAAGCACAGGCGGCGGCTGAGGTCCGGGCTGTTTTGGACGAGCAGAAGACGCGCGCCGCCGCCGCCGCGACCGGGATTGACTGGAAAGCATATGCATTGCGCAACGCCGATTACGGGGAGGAGCCGTTTTACGGAACCGGAGTCGGACCGTTTGTACGCCCGAAAAGAACGCACAAATACATTGACGAAACAGGGCCGTTGTTCGAAACCATGGCGCAGGCGGAGAGGGCGTTTACCGAGGCGCTTGCGGTGAAGGAGATGGAATCGAGGCAGAGGGAGGAAAAGGGGCGAGAGGGAAACACCGAGGCGGAGACGAACCGCGCGCGCGGCGGGGACGGACACTGGCACTCCAAGCGCGGAAGAGGCGGGGTCGCCCTGGACGTGGCGTTGCGAGCGAACAACCTGGACGTGGCCTCGACGGGCATGAAGCCAGTAAGGCAACACATCCACTTCAAGGACGAGCCGGTGGTCACGGAGGGGTTCGACGTCGCCCCTGCGGATCCCAACGCCGCGGCGCCGCGACAGAAGGAGGACGATGAGAATGCCGTCGCGAGCGTCGGGGTGAAGCCGGCGCGGCGACAAGAACCGGTTCAAACGAAACCGTCCGCGAAAATATCCCGCAAAGCAAAGAAGGTCGTCGCCAGCGCCGGGCACGTCCATCACCACGCCAGGGGGGCTCCTTCCGTGGTGGACAAAGATGGGTTCGAGTGTGCGGCGCGCCAAGCGGCGTCTCTTGGAAGCGCGCACGAAAAGTATTCTTTCGCCGTTTTCGACGAGCTGGCCGCGGCGGACCGCGAGACGGCTGCGCTGGGAGCGGCGCAGCAAAACGCAGTGCCCGTGCGCGCGGCGCTTCTCGCGGCTGGAGGTGTGGCGGCGTTCGTCGTCGTGACAAGGCGCGCGAAGCGGAGCATCGCGAGCGACGCCGAGCGACGGCCCCTCGTCGCGAGCGAGTGTTGAGTACATTTTTTGTAATCCACACAGAGGTTGGACAAAAGTTCTCGTAAATAAAGAGACACGGTGGCAGATAAACTGTGACGAGTTAACGATGAGTTGTCGATCTCCGCAAACGAGCGTCCCACAGCGCCCGTCCGAAAAAGCAAGGGACGCATTGAAATATCGGCCCCTCTCCGCAACGGGCGGGAGAGGGAAGGGCTGGCGTGTTGTGTTACGTCATATTGGTCGGCGCGCGCTTGGGAGCGAGTTCGCGCGGGGGAATCTTCGACCACGTGCGGCGCGGTCGGAGAGGAAGGGAGGCGAGGGACGCGGACGCGCGGGGGGGTGTTCGCGTGACAGGCGGGTGCATTGTCAGTTTCAACCGGCGGCGTGTCACGTTGATTGGGCCGGGGGTGCCGCGTGTTGCGTTCTTTGGTGCGAGCGCGATGTGGCGCGCTGCGAAACGCGCGGCGGAGGCTGCTGTGCGGTCAGCGGGAAGAGGTTCCACGGCGAGTTCCTCGCGCGCGAACGCGGTGGATATCAGTGCGATTGGAAGGGTCGTTCGTGACGGCGCGAAACCGGGGGGGGGCGCGGGGAAACCGGGGACCGCGCATGCTTTGAAAGGCAAGGGGGGAGGGTACGGTCCGCAAAACCCCGGGTGCGCTCGGCGTGACGTGCGTCACGACCGACCGGGTGTGGACACACACAAAAGCGGGGCGAAGCAAGCGCGCGGCGACCAGCGGCGGCGAAGCATGCACGCGGAGGGTTTGCTTGAGCTTCGGCATTTGTGGGAGCTGGAAGCGGCGGCTGTCCGAAACGCCCAGCGAAGGGCGAACGGCGAGTCACCGACCACAACCGCGTTCGCCATGGTCACCGCGCTGCGGCATGCGGGGCTGACCTGGATAGACATCGCGACGCACGCCCATGTGCGGCAAGAAGCCACGCACGGCGCGGCGCACGTGGCGGGTTTAATTGCATCAACGCCGTCGCGCGTTTTCAACGCCACCGGTTTCGAACGCGCGGCGCGGCGTTCGGTACACAGACTCACGAGCGCTATGCCAACCCTCGCTCTGCGGCACGCGGGAGGCAGTTGGCAAGACGTGGTGTCGCACCCCGCGTTTACGTTTCTGGGAAGAGAGCGGAACGACCTTTGCAAAGCGCTGTTCGCGCGAGGCCCGACGGTGAGCGTGGGAGGCGTCGCCGGCGCCGCGACGGCGCGTCTCCCGAGCGTCTCCAAGCCAGGCCCGCGGTTCCCGGAAATCACCGAAGAAATAGGGGCGTTCATCAGCTCAAGCGCTGCGTTGAGACACGCAGGGTGTTCGTGGCTTGACGTGGCGAAGCACGCCTCGTTCCACGCGTGCGTAAGAGCGAGGGTCGTGGGTGGCGCTTACGGCGTATACATCGCGACATTCGTCAAGCACCCGTTTACGACCGCGATTTGCACCAGCGTCACGAAGTGCGTCGCGAGTGACATTTTCGTGCAAAAAGTCGTCGAGGGCAGGGATACGATCGACACCAAGAGGGTGGTGTGTTTCTTCGTCCTCGGTCTGACCTACGTCGGCGCGTTCCAGTACGGGCTGTACAACCGTTTGATGAAACCGGTTGGTGATGTGTTGACGAAGCGGTGGGGCGCCGGCGCCAGCGTGGGGTTGATGGTTTTCGCGGACCAGGCCCTGGTGTGCCCTTTGCTTTACCTGCCAACCTTTTTCGGCCTCAAAACCTGGGCCAACGGCGAGTGCACTTCCTTGCAGTTGCCCGGGACCATTTGCCGGAAGTCACAAGAGGCGGTTGTGGGGGGGGCGAACGGAATCGTATCAGTGGTGAACGGCGATCTCGGCGGTGAAATCGTGCCCACCACCGCGAAGGCGCCGGCGGATTCGGGGTGGCTCACCCTCTTCGCGCTGTGGGCGTACTGGGTCCCCGCGCAGGCTGTGAACTTCTGGGTGGTACCGAGACACCTCACGATTCCCTTCATGAACGTCATGGGGTTCGGGTGGAACGGGATTATGAGCGTCATGAACGGCGGGACGGGCGCGACGGCGGACGCGGAGGTGGACCAGTCCGACGCGCTCGTCATCGCCACGCTTTGCGTCGCGGGGGAGGAACCAAACGCAAACTAGTCAAATAAAGTTCAAAGCTTGACGAAAGCACGTCAAGCCGCGCGACAAAAAAGAAAAGCGCCAACGTGAAAGCCACGTAGCGCAGTCGCCAATGTACAAGTAGTCTTTGCAATAACACCCCGAGTGTTTATCAAACCTTGGAAGGTTTTCTCTCATCGTACGATTCATACGTATCATTCATCGCGCTATCCTCACCTCTGTTCGCGGCGCGTGGTCCGTGACACCATCGCATCTGCCGCGTATTTCCCCGCCATCCGCTCGACGTTTTTAGTGCGCAGCCGTTCAAAGTACGACGCGCCGTCTGTCTTCTGTGACACCGCGAGCTCGGTCGTTTTTTTCGCAACCAATGTCTCAGTCTGCGTCTCCATCGCCGGCGCGCCCGCTCTATTTTCCGAAGCGCCTGGGCCGCCCGCCCTGCTATTGCTACGCTTGGTTTCCGAATCGCGACTGCTGCCTGCCCTAGTATTACCACTGCTGTCTCCCCTCCACTCCCGCAGCGCCTCCGCAAACTCCCGTCGGTTCGCCTGCTCGTCGAAGGCGCCGTCGAGCAAAGACGGCGCGTCGTTTTCAGTTTCGTTTTCGTGAGCGGCCGCGTCGGCGCCGCCGTGCCTGTCACCGTCGCCGTCTCCCCGCCACTCCCGCAGCGCCCGCGCGAACTCGTTTCGGTTCGCCAACTCGTCGAGCGTTCCGTCAAGAAGCGACGGGGTTTCGTTGACGATCATAACACCCCCGGAGGTGGTGGTGGTGTTCGAATAACTGTTTCGCGAAGTCAGTGTCGGCGGTTGGCGGTCGAAAACGAGCACCTGCGCGTCGCCTCGGTTGGAAACAGAAACCTGCTGATCTTTTTCGCCCGCCGCGAAATCGCCCATCGGTTCGATCATGTCGTTCGCGTCAGGGTTCCAATTGCAGGTTTCGATGCTACCCGGTGCCTTGGCGTCTTTTTGAATTCGCAACGCGCGCCCCGAAACAGGCCGCGCGCCGGCCGGCGCCGCGGGCGGTCGCGGCGCTTTGGCGGCAACGATGTCTTTTCCGGGATTTGGCATTTTGTTTTCGTGGCTCCAATCAGATGGAACGGGGTGGTGGTCGGTTTGTTGCCCCCCGTGTCCCTTTCGTGTGGGAGGGGCGTACACGGAACACGTCGCGCGTACCACCACGTGCGTCACCTTCGGCGTGTGCGGACGCGACGACGACGACGACCCGGGCAAACACCGGGACGCGGAGGCGTTTGCGTTTACACTTCCCACGACGCGTGCTGCGTCCAGGGGTGCCAAGCGTCTTCCCGAACGGCTTCGCGCGTTGCCTGCGGTGACCGCGGCGATCGCGGCGCCGCGGTCCGACACCACAGCTCGGTCCTTCGCTCTCTGAATACGCTCAAGCTCACCAGAGGTGAGCTCCCGTAGCTTCAACCCGCCGGTATCACGCGTACGAAGCGTCGAGGGCCGACTCGAGCTCCAGATGCGGCCTCCGTTCGCCTCCATCTGGTGGCTCACCTCACTCCGGGCCGTCCGCTCGCGAGCCATGACCACCTTAAGCTCCCTCAGCTTAGCCTGCATCGCGCTCTCGTCCACGGACGTAACACGCACGGGCGGGGCGCGCACGCCCAGGCCGCCGAGCGGCCCATCTCGGCGAGACATGGAAGTGTCAGGAAACAGATGAGGGGTCTCAAAGTTGACCGATTTTGATTGTGAGTGGTGATTTTTCGTTTCTGGCGGTGTGGGTATTAACGGCTAAGCCTACTTGTATCTCCTCGCAAACGTCAAACCCACCAGCGCTAAGGCCGTGGCGTATACGTGTGAAGTTGATGCCGTCGCTCGCGCGCTTGATTCATAATCGCTCAGCACGAGCTTTTTGGGAGGCGGCGCCGGCGGCGGCGAAGGCGGCGGCGAGAGCGGAGCGTTCATCGCCGCGTCCGCCGCGACCGAAGCCACCGCAGCGAGTGTCGCTTCCGTTTCGAACGTCGCGACTATGGAAACGTCGAGTCCTGGTATGGCTCGCATTTCGTCCATCGGATTGGTGTCCGTGGTCGTCGCGGCGACGCCCGCGCCGGCGAGGTTGGCGAGCGCCGTCGCGAGCGTCGCGGCGTCGACCGTTTTGGGGTTCACAAACACGGTGACACTAAACGTCGCCGTGGCGTGGAGTCGACGAGTTGAAGCGCTCGTGCTGCTCGCGGTGGTCACATCGCACGCGCCCAGACCCGCGTCGAGTTGCATCTTCACAAACGCCTGCGCGCACGCGTCGTTTTCGTTTTCCGCCGCTAGCGCCATTTCAACTTTTTTAACCTGCACGCCGGCAATCGCGGCGTCCGCCAGGAGTTTCACAACCGCCCTGGTCTTCGTGTCGCCCACGCTGGCGAGAAAAGTGTCGCGAGTCTCCTCGGCTTGCGCTTTCTTTTCCGCGGCATCCGCGACGATTGCGATTGTTTCGTTGGACATCGGGGGGGGGTACGGAGTCGACGGCGGTGGTGGAGGCGGGGGCGGCACTTCAGACACCAACACGCACGTCGCCGTGGCGTTGTACTCACCCGTGCGAGAGTCACATGTTCGCGCCTCGAGGAGCGCGAACCCATCGCCGCACGTTGCCAAACAGCTCGCCGTGTTTACGTACGCACCCGTGTGAGCGTTACACGTCCGTTGCCCGATACGCGTAAACCCGTCGTCGCACGTCGGCGCGCACGTAGAGCCGGGGGAGAGCGCGGCGGTGCAATTGCCGACGTCGCCGTCGGTTGGCTGGGCGGACGCGTCGCACGTGTTTGATGCGCACATCGCCGGAGACGTCGAACAACACGCCCCGGTAAGCGAACATGCAACGCAACACTCGCCAGTTTGTTCGAATACTGATCGCATTTCCGCCTCGTCGCAGCAGTAGTCACCGCCGCATTTTCCAGAAGCGCACAAGTGGTCGTTACCGTTAGCCGGGGCATAACAATTTTGTCCAGCCGTTAACTTCTCTGTGGTGCATGTCATGTTGTTCGCGGAGCTATCCGAGGAATTGGTTTGCGCCGGAGACGGCGTCGTCGTGTTCTTTTCGGAGCTATCCGAGAAATTGGCTTGCGGCGGAGGTGTCGGCTGTAGCGAAGGTGGCGTTATGCTCGAAGACTGTTGGCACGCTGCTGTGGCAAGGCATGCGCCGGTGTTTGAACAAAGAGTACAGCATTCGCCGCTTTGGTCGAAAACCGAAACCATTTCAGCCGCGCCGCAACAGTAGTTGCCTCCGCACGTTCCAGACGCACACCAAGCATCCGTTCCGGAGCAACTCGCTCCATCGGCAAAAAATGACGTGCACCAGTCCGTTTAGGGGTCCGGATGAAAGTCGCCTTCCTCGCACGATTTGCGACATTGATACCCCGTACTCATTTTGTTATATGTTTCGTACCCATCTTCACATTGCGCGCAGCATACTCCCAAGTATTGACCTCCGTTGTAGCAGTCATCGTCCGAGCTACACGTCTCGCCAATAGCCAGCTGAAGGTTGCAACTTCCGCTCCCTGAACTGCAGCGAGTGCACCCTGCGTTTACAGCAACTTCGTTGCAACAGTAGCTATCTCCGCACGTTCCAGACGCACACCAAGCATCCGTTCCGGAGCAACTCGCTCCATCGGCAAAAAATGACGTGCACCAGTCCGTTAGGGGTCCGGATGAAAGTCGCCTTCCTCGCACGATTTGCGACATTGATACCCCGTACTCATTTTGTTATATGTTTCGTACCCATCTTCACATTGCGCGCAGCCATACTTTGAGGGATTTCCATCGTGAGGATCGAATTCAGTGGCACCGCAGGTTTCGCAGTTCGGGATAGATGAACTAGAGCAGCATACTCCCAAGCATTGACCTCCATCGTAGCAGTCACCGTCCGAGCTACACGTCTCGCCAATACGGGTAACTCCTTGGACTTGGGCGCTCGCGAAGGGTACATGTACCGCAGTCAAGATTAGGATACCCACGAGATTAGCAGCATGCGAGATTTCATGATACGGAGCGGTTGTCGTGGTGTGCCACCCCGTGGAGGCGCCGACCGTACGTGCAGACACCGATCGACACAGCATCGCCGCGAGTACGAAAACCGCGGTTCCCGCGGTTCCTCGGCCCCGAACACGATACGCGTCGCGTGTCATCGCGCCGTCATCTCTGCCGGCTCGGAACACGAACCCCCCCTTTTGTCTACGCCAAGAAACCGGGATATTTGTAGATCTTGTCCGACTTGCTTTCTTTGGTGGCAAAAGAGTGATTATCTACGACTGGTAGACTGGTCACAAAGACTCTCCACAGCCACCAGCTTTACAAAATGTACTGCTGACATCACACAGTTGAGGGTCAGACAGTCATCCAGAGGTGAAGTTGGTTTGCAAAAACATTTTCAGTAACAACACGTCGTCTCGCTCTCTATGGTTCCCTCACGACGTGTTCATCACAATGTGTTCATGTCTTTAAGTTCCGGGGTCCGTCCGTCGCCGGTGGTGATCGTGTCTTTAAACGTCCCTCCCCCCGGCACCATGGGCAACACGTGTTCCTGGTGCGGGAACATCACGTCCAGGAGGTACGGCCCGTCGTGGTCCAGCATACGCTGAATCGCGGGCCCCAGGTCCTCTTTCCGCACCACGCGCTCCGCCGGCACCCTGAACCCCTCGCAGATCTTCACGAAATCGGGAAAAATGTCCGCCTCGTTTTTCGTGGTGTGGTACTCCACATCAGGCGACCCCAAATACGTGTGCCCCCGGTTCGCGCCGTAAAACCGGTCCTCCCACTGCACCACCATCCCGAGGTGCTGGTTGTTCAAAATGAACATCTTTACGGGGAGGTTCTCCGCGTGAAGCGTGGCGAGTTCCTGGATGTTCATCACGAACGAGCCGTCGCCGTCGATGTCGATCACGACGGCGTCCGGCCGCGCCGCGCACGCGCCGATGGCGGCTGGGAGGCCGAACCCCATGCTCCCCAAACCCCCGCTGGTGAGCCAGTTCCTGGGTTCGTCGAACTTGTAGTGCTGCGCCGCCCACATCTGGTGCTGCCCCACGCCGGTGCTCACAATGGCCTTGCCGTCAGTCATCTTGCAAAGCAGCTCCACGGCGTACTGCGGCACGATGTAGTCGCTCGTGTTTGAGTAGGAAAACGGAAACTTCGCGCGCTGCACGTTGATCGCGGCGAGCCACTCACTGAAGTCGAACGTGGCTTTCTCGCCGCGAATCAAACCGTTCAGGGTGCGAAGCGCGGGCTTGATGTTGCTAAAAATCGCCGCGTGCGCGTGTTTGTTCTTCCCAATCTCCGCGGGGTCGATGTCGATGTGCACGATTGAGGCGCGGGCGGCGAAGGCTTCCAGCTTCCCGGTCACGCGGTCGTCGAAGCGCACCCCGAACGCGAGTAAAAGATCCGCGCTGTCAATAGCGTAGTTCGCGTACACGGCGCCGTGCATGCCGAGCATGTGCAGTGAGAGGGGATCCGAAGCAGGGTAACACCCCAAGCCCATCAGGGTGTTCGTCACCGGGATCCCGGTGAGCTCGATGAACTCTTTCAGTTCGGGAGCCGCGTCCAAGCACCCGCCGCCCGCGTAGACCACCTGATACGATAAAAAAGAAATGTCAGTCTCGTATGGGCAATCAGGGAGGCGGAATGTGGTGATTGGGAAATACGTACCGGTCTTTTCGAGTTCTTCAGCATATCAAGCACCTGCTGCATCTGCGGGTTCGTGGGCGGGTTCGGCAACCGCGACAAATAGCCGTTCAGGCTAACCTTCGGGCCCCAGTACGGCACGGACATGAGCTGCTGCACGTCTTTCGGGATGTCGATCAGCACGGGGCCGGGCCGGCCGCTTGACGCCAGGAAAAACGCCTCCCGCACCACCCGCGGGATGTCCTCCACGTTCATCACCAGGTAGTTGTGCTTTGTGATTTGCCGCGTGATTTCCACGGTGGGGGTTTCTTGGAACGCGTCCGTGCCGATCATGCGTCGCGGGACTTGGCCGGTGATTGCGACCATGGGCACGGAATCAAGCAGCGCGTCCGCGAGGCCCGTGACTAAGTTCGTGGCGCCAGGCCCAGACGTAGCGATGCACACCCCGACCTTCCCGGTGCACTTCGCGTACCCCTCCGCCGCGAACACCTCGCCTTGTTCGTGCCTGCACAGCACGTTCCGGATTTGCGTCTTGCTTTTCGTCAAGCTCTGGTGGATCTCCATGGACGCGCCTCCGGGGTACGCGAACACGCAATCCACGCCTTCGCGTTCCAGGGCCTCCACGAGAATATCCGCGCCTTTCCGGGGTTCGTCGTCCCCGAACCTCGACACGAAGTTGTGGACCGGCCTTTGCGACGCGAGGTCCTGCATTTGCTGCGCCGTGAGCGCGGTTTCGGTGAACATGGAGGTGGGCTGTGGTTGGAAGGGAAGGGCGGGAAGGACGGTTAGCGTTGGGTTGGTTGGAAGGGAGCGAGGGATGCCGAAAACGTCGAAAATTTGCGGAAAGAGACTTCCCCACGTTTTGGAAAATCTCGGAGTCGGAATCGTATGGCGCGCAGTCGGGAAACTTGGCTATCGGGCGGCGCGATTGGGGCCGAGGCCGTGTCGCGAAGTGCGTACGTACCGCGAGCTGAGACGCATCGCTCACCGCGGCGGTGGCAACGGAGTTGCGCGCGGCGCGAGACGCCTGGATGGGAGGGAGGGGGGAGGTCAGTTGGGTGGCCGGGGCGTGTCGTGGCTTTTTATCGAATCGGCGGTGGTCGGTGGCCAACCAACGCGAAGCTCGAGTAAAAAGGGTAGGGCTCCGCGGGATCGCGCGCCTGCTCACGCGCGGGTACGTCTTTCGGAACACCACGCGAACCAAATGGCTGGACCAAACCAATCGCAATTACACGGTCGCACGCGACACCTGGCGCGGGGAGGTGGTCGCCAAGCCTCGGGGCGACGCCCCGCGCGCGTTGCGCCGCCAAGATTCATCGTCGCCCGGAGAGCAAAAAGTGGTTGCGAATCGAGTGACGTCGCCGCGGTCCGGGACGGGTACGCACCTTGGCGTTGGTGCGGGGGCGGCCGGCGGTGCGACCGGCGGTCGCGAAGGCGACCGCGGAGGCCGCGGACATGGCAGCCGACATCGGACTCGAGTTTCCCGTGTGCCTGTAGGCGCCGAGGGCGACGAATCAATGGCCGGGGCTGCGACCGCCCGGGATATTTTCACTCCTTTCACGAAAAGAAGGCTAAAAAGACGAAACCAAAAAGCAACAACCTTTGCAACTCGCCGCGCTCAAGAAGCACATGGCCGAAGCGTACATGCATCTCCGCATCCGCGACCTCCTGAACACTCCCCCCGAGGTCCTCGCGGGGCACTTCGAGACGTGGTTCGCGGAGCGTCTGGCTCGTTCAGAAGCTCACCTTGTAGAAAACGAGTTCGTCGGCGCCCTGAAGCGAGCCGCGAAAGCAGCGACTTTGCTCACCGCCGAGACACGACACACGTGGATCAACGTCGATGTCGTGTTCAACGGCACCGGCGTGACGTGCGCCCGCGTAGAAGCCGCGACTAGGTGGCTCGGTCTGGAGTGCGTGACTGACAGGACTACACCTTGCGCACAAAGCAAGCGGCTCGTGAAGGTCCGGCGGTTGACGGACAGGACACACGATATCCGTGAATACGACGAGGCCTCTTTTTTGTTCCCGACCGCGGACTTGACCGCGTTGGAGCTTCACGGTCAAGCCTTTAACCACCGGGGGCGGCGGTCTAAACACGACGCATACGCCGTGAGTTGTGACGCCTGCGGCGTCGAAAACGGAGTCGCGGGCATCGGATGCCACCAAACAATCATGGCGCATCGCCAAACGGATCGCAAGTACTGCGACGAGTGCCTCACTTCGGGCAAGTGCGAGGACGACCCCGACTACGGGTACAGCTGGGAGCCGTACTACTACCACTAGACGTCGCGTTAATTTTTTAGGGAAGCGTTGTTTCTCGCCGTAATAAAAAAACAGTTTTCTTGTCAACCCGCTATGATAAATACGTAGCAAAGTTGGGGGCTGGGAAAGGGAAAGAAGGGATTTTGAAAGGACAGAAGGGTGAAGAATTAGGCGCGTCATGCACGATTCAACCCGCTATGATAAATACTCACACCGAACTACCCCCCCCTAATCCCTAATCCCTAATCCTCCACCGCGAGCTTGTTCGGCCGAAACGCGCGTTTTCCAGACACGACCCTTCTCCGCCTGGCGTCCGCGAGCAAAGCAACCGAGGTGTCTCTTGCCAGTTTGCACCGAACGTACCCCGCGTTTCGCTCGGATAGAATGTTCACTAACCGATGGCGCAACCCGTCAATCTCGGCACCCGCCGGGACGCGAAGTAAAACTCGGCTCGGGTCCACCGCCCGACCCGCGACGTCAAGCAAGTCACGGATACCGTGGTTTCGGGCCCTTTTTTCTCTTGATTTGAGTTCGAATGATCCGAGTTTTGAGTCTTTGGAACAGTCACCTCCCGTCGTACCGCCAGTCGTCTCCCTCGCATCCGTTTCCAAAAGCGCCCCCGCGCGCTTCGTCACGAGCTCAATCAGCTCGTCCCACAGCTCGTCGTCGCCTTCGTCGAGCGGGTCGTCCGGGTCGGGCGCCGCTCTTTGTTGTACAAGCGCCACCGCGCCTTCTATGTCGTCCAAATCGATCAACGCCCGTAACGCCCCGCGAGTCGCGCCTAAATGACTCAACAGACTGGCTCGGTGTCGCGCGAACAAAGTTTTGCGCGAGCGCCAATGACTCGGACGACCGTTTTCTTCCAGATTTGGATTTGCGTCGTTCGTCAATTTCGTCGTCTCTTCGTCCTGCACAAACCCAGCAGCTTCCGTTTCGAACCTTCTCACCGTCTCAAGCGCCGCGTGCAGATCAACCCCAACCGCGTCCCGTAAAAAGTCACCCAGCTCGTCCGGGTGGAACTCGGCGAACAAACCGACTTGGTTGTTCAGGTGGGAAATCGGCACCGCGCTCGCGTCCGTTGCAAACAACGCGCGGAGGTACGTGTGGTAAATCTCGCGAGCGCCCCTGGAACCCATGGATGATGAGCCTGAAGGGTACGCATCGTCTTCGTGTTCGTCGCTGTTTGTATCGGAAACACTAACAAAGAAAACCGTCTTCGCCAGCGCATTAGCAATGAAGTCGGGCGGCGCGACGTCTCGTCGGGCGACGAACAGCGCGACCGCTCTTTCCGGGTCGAGCGCAGCGAGCGGCGCGATGGCGTCGGCTAAGCTCTCTGACGCAGCTGCCATTTCAGACGCAAGGACTAGCCCTAGCAAATCGTGCCGTTCGATGAAATCCAATACCGTCGGCCGGCCCAGCGCTAGGTGCGCTCGCAGCGCCCGACCCGGCTGCCCGTCCGCGAGGTAAAGCTCCGCCAGAGACTCGCGCAGGGTGCCCAGAGTACTTGGAGTATCAGTGTTTTGGGTATCAGTGCTTTGGGTATTTTGGATATCACTACTTTGGATATGAGTACTTTGGGTAACAGTACCTGTTGTCCTGGCATCGTTTGCGTCATGCGTTCGCATCCCCGCCGAGGTTTTCCTCGTCTCAGCGACAACCTCCGCGACCTTCCGAACGCACGCGGCGAGAACTCCCTTGACGCCGTACAGGCTCGACGGCCACGACTTGAGCGTGGCGAGAAACTTGGCGTGCTCCTTCTTGTTCGCCAGCAGAAAGTGTAACACGGATTCGTACGTCTCGGTTGGCAAAGTAGGCAACCCGGTGGGGATGTACGGCACCAACTGCGCGAGCACGTTTGGGTTACCGCAGGTCATACAATGGAACACCCACCGTTCCCAAAGGCGCGGGTCGTTCCGTAGCAGGCGCGAGGACGACGTGGCGATCTTCTCGACGAAAAAAGACGCGGCGGAGGAATCGCTGCTCAAACTTTGCGCGAGCATATACGCGAGGTACGCCTCCGCGACGTCGTCTCGTTCTTGTTTTTGGTCACCCGCGTCGCACAACAAAAGGGCTTGTTCGAACTCGGGCGGGTGCATGCTGAGAAGCCCAGCTATTTTGTCCCGCCGCGTCCGCGCACGCGCGCAAACCACGCCCCGAGGCGACGCCAGGAAATACGAAACCTGGGGCTGGAACGTTTCCGTTTCAATTGAAGGAATTGAGTCGTTACTCAACGCGAACGTCAAGGAGTAGTCCTCGTGTTTGTAGTCGCGGTAGCCGTCGACGCCGAGCGCGTCACAGGCGATTATTTGATTATTTTGCGCTCGTTGGTAAACGCGAACCTCGGGCCGTTTTGAAGGAGCTCGACTTGATGCGCTAGTTTGGTGTGGGGGTACCGAGGACGATGAGGGTATCGAAGACGACGAGGGTACCGAATCATCGTCGTCGTCGCGGTCGCCGTCGCCGTCCAGAAACGCCAACAAACACAACGTGTCGCCCGCGAACGGCGCGATCCCGGCGATTGCGAAATCGGTTTGGAACATCGTCGTCACCTCCGCGTACCTGCGCGTTTCATCCTTTCCGTCCGAATCAAAATCGGTCGTGATACGTGACCCTGTGGCTTTATTGTTCTTTCGCCATTTCGCGTGTACCGGTCGCGTGCCGATCGTAACAACCCACGCGCAGTCCGCCCACCCGATCAGCAAAGTGTCGGTCCCGCCCCACACAAGGTGGGCTTTATATTTCCCAGCCTCTGGCGAGCCTCTTGGTCGGTCGATGAAACCCACCGGTGCTTGTTGTGCGACGTCGTAAACCTTGACTCCAACGTCGTTCGCCCACGCCACTAGCGACCCACACCATGCCACACTGCGAACCGGACCTTCGCCTTTGTGGATGACGCGCGATTCCATCTTTTTGTCGTTTTTTGCCTTCGCGTCGCCTCGACGGTGCGCGCCGTTCATTTTAGAAGCGTGGCTCACAAGCGGATCCATTTCGGATGTGAAGGTTTCCATTATCAGTCGGCCATCACCGAGGCCCACGATGAGTCGGTATTTGTTCTCGTCCGCGTCCCGCGGGTCAAGCGCCGCGGCGAGCGCCGGCGACTCGTGCTCGCGGGCGAAAACAATCTCGTTTTTCGCGGCCGGCCGACCAAGACCAGCCGACCCGAGCCGGACCACAGCAACGGTTCCATCAAGCGCGCAGCTCGCGACGTGCGTTCCGGTTGCGTCGAACGCGACGTCCGTGACCGGGCCGGCGTGCGGCGAACGCGGCAGGGGCTCCACCCTCGTGAGGTGCCCACAGAAATCCCCGGAATGGCGAAACAAATGCACGCGCCCCGATTTCGTCCCGAGGGCGAACACGCCGTCGCGCGCTCGCGCGCAGGACACTAAATCGTCCGTGAGGAGCTCCGATACACACGCGCCGAGCGTTCGGTACTCCATCGTCGGGTCATCTTCGTCCGGCGTCAGTGACGGTATCTGGTCCGCGCCGGAGATAGACGCGGCGCGCGAAGATTCGCGGCGGTCCATTTTGTCCGCCGTTTCCGAAGCCATCTCGGTATCGTCGCTCAGCCACCCCATATCAGCATCCGAGTTTCCATCCGTCTCCGTCGCGGACATCGCGCCAAGCCCTCGTACCGCTCGTACGCCGCCGCCGTCTCACCCCCACGGGCCCCAGCGCGGTGTGAACTGCTGACCACCACACGTCGCTGGGGAAATTATACATTGGACTCGCCGAAAATAACACAGTAGTACTAGTGCTTGGGCGATTCGCAGCCATTCCGACGCGCGCGGACGACCCCGCGACCCCGGTGGCGCTCGCGCGGCGGGGGAAACACGCGTGATGCCTGCCAAGCGTAAGCCACGCGTGCCTGGCACGTCCGCAGAGACGGCACCTGCGGCGTCTCCTACGCTCGTGGCCGCGCCAACCAGCAATGTGCCGGCCACGACGTACCGCCTCGCGCGTGTCGTGGCCCCGCCCCCGCGAACGTGCGTCACGTCCGTCCCCCAGCGCATTTGTTCGTTCGCGGAAGACGCGAGCGCAAGCCTGGCGTGTTTGAATGACGCGCTGACATCCAAAGCAGCGGTCGCGCTGCTCAACACGGGCTCCAGGTTAGCGTGGAAGGAGGCTGTGATTCAAAGCGCGGATGTCGCCGTGGAACGTTTCATGTTGGAAGCGCCCGCGGCGCGAACGGGGGCACCTCATGAAGCTCCTGCTGCTTACGCACCTGCGGCGCAGCAAGCGTTGCCTGGGCCGAGTGACACAACGGGCAAGGCCGGGACAAACAGACGCAAAAGCGGCGGGAAGCGCGGGGCCGGGATTGAACCGGAGGCGACCGCCGCGACGCCGGCGGCGGCGGGTACGACGGCGACGCTTCACCACCCGCTTTCGCTTGTATCGCAAACGCTGGACGCGGCGCTGGACGCGGCTTCGGAGGCGGCGCTTACCGAAACCGACGCGCCGCTTCGGTGTTTGCGGGAAAGGGATTTAGTCGCGAGCCAGGGCTTGGCGAGTCGGTAAGGGCCTTTCCCACCCACCACGTTCCGCCTCTGCGAGTGCGCATACTCGTACCAGAAGGGACGTCTTCCCTCTGCCCTGACTGTTTGTCCATACATCGCGATATACAAGACTGACACTTTTTCGTTCACAATCAGGAAACACCGCCGGCGGTACAAAAACGCGGACGATGTGTTCGCGGTGGTGGTGGACGAAACGGGCGGAGCTGAAAGAAACAACCCGGTTGTGGACGGAAGCGCGCGCGTCGCCGGCGCGAAGAGAAACCCCGGACCCTCCAAAGCGTCGGGGAATTCTAACTCAAGAAAAGAAAGCTCACGAGTGTTACAAGACACGGACGTGTTGGTTTCCGTCGCCGTGCACAACCCCGCCAAGCCCGCGATGGTGCTCGAGGAGTTCCTGTGTCTCGGCTCGAACACGCTGGGCGAGTTGAAAGACCGAATTTCGTGCGCCGCGGATGCACAAGCCGCCGAGGCGGGGTTGCCCGCGTTTGAAAAACGGGGCGCGTTTTTCATCGAAGGCGTTTTCCACGAGGACCGCAGAGATCGCGTGGACGACGCGGCTGGCGGTGGCGACGGAACCACCGATTCCAACTCGTCGTACCAGTATAGCACGCCAATCATCGAGGTACGGCCTTGGACGTTTCCCAAATCCCGCCTCCCTGATTGCCCATACTCGTCCTGCGAAGGGACGGTTATTACCTGTGCCGATTACCACGACTGTTTACGAATACACATTACGAAAGACTGACACTTTCTTTGCTTGGCATCAGTACCGCAAGTCCCTCACCTCCACTTTAGGCGCGGCTTCGCACCGGCGGTTGTGTACGTCTGGTGACGGTTCGTTCGTCGCGCTGACCGCGCTGACCGCGAAGGAGATCTCGATCGGAACCGCTTTGGCGGACGGCGACGATTCGCGCAACGCGCGCGCCGCGGGAAACGCGTCGTACCGCGCCGCCCTTTTCAGCGCCAAGAAACAGCCGCCGGTGGCGTACGCAATCGGCACGGACGCTGACGAAACCCACTTGCGTGACCTAGCCGTTGTCCGGAGTAAGCCCTATTTGTTCCGCCACAGGGGCGACTGCGACCACGTGTTGACGTTTCGGTCGGTGCGGTTGGCGCACGCGGACGACTTGCGTACGAGCGCGAAGACGCAAAACTTCCCCCTGAAAACCTTCACCGCGCGCAGGTTCAGACGAAAGTGCAGCATGTGCGAAGTGTTCGAAGGTAAGTATTGCGCGTCTCCCAAATCCCGTCTCCCTGTTTGCCCACACACGACTGACACTTTCTTTTATTTATCGTAAGCCACGTTCGTGACGCGAAACGACGCGAACGCGCCGTGCTCGCCGTGTTTTTTCTGCGACGGGTGTTTCGTGTGCTTGCACGAAAATTTAGACGGCGGCGACGCGTACTTGGGGTTCGAGAAGTTCCGGTACTACCACGAGTAGGCGGACATGGGTGTGTGACGGGAGGTAAACAAAGGGACGGTAGTACACGATGACCCTTATGGTTTTCCAAGCCCGGTTACCGGTTGTAACAAAAGATTAGCTCTCTTCCCTCTCCAAACACCAACCACCCCACCGTCTACGCGCCTTCGGTCCAGCTTCCTTTGTTGTCCAGCCTGTTCGGCGTGGCCAAAGGTTTGTGCGGCTTGATGTCCGCCTTGGCGGCGGGGTACACCAGCGCGGTGCCCATCGCTACGCCGCAGTTGCCGTGCACGATGTTGCTTCGCCGGTCACTCGCGCCGATCTGCGCCACGCTGACCAGCATGATCTTGACGTGCTCGTACGGCAGGCCGGTCACGCCCGCGACTTTTCGACGAATCGAACTCTTCAGCTCGCCCTCTTCGACGTTGATGGACACCAGGGTACCCGCGGGACCCCAGTCACCCGCGTGGATCATTCTTACCTCGGTGATGGCCATGTCGTTTCGTTGGGTCCAGGAAAGGGTGACGCTGCGGACGAGGGAGAAGGCGGGACGCGGCGAGGCGCGAGGCGAGGTGAGACGCGGTTGGTTTGGCAACGAAAAGAAAACGAAAACGGAGACGACGTTGGGGAAGGCGAGACGACGCGAGCGTGACGCGAACGGGGGGGTGTGGGTGACGAACGGAAGGAAGTAGTGACGCGACGCCGCGCGTGAATTACATGGTGTGCACGCGTACCTTGGGTCGTGGCTTGTGAAGACACAGACGGGCGAGGACCCGAGGTAACTACCGCGGGACGTCGTGCCTGCCTCGGAAACGTCGCCTCGAGAAAAACGCTTCCTTCTTTCGTGGTTTCTGAAAACGAAACGAAGTCGTTTCGTGAAACTCGGAAGTGCTCGTTTTTGCCCGCCGCCCCCCGTGGGAACGTCTGACTCTCTCGCGCGCACGACGACACCGCACCACCCAAATCGAAGAACCCACGCGATGCGTGCATGCGTGCCGTGATCGCTCGGCTGGGCAATCTCGGACCTCTCAGGGGAACGCAGCGCGTCTTTCCTTCGCGTTCCAACCGAAGGCGAATCACAATGAGGGCCGACGAGATCCAACAAGGCGATTTGGTTGGCGAAGTAGCGCTGGTCGGCGACGGCACGACCGCGTCGCCCACCGAACTCGGCTGGATTTCTTTAGGCACCAGCCCTACGGAGCTTTGTTTGGCAAACACGCTTCCCACGGGTCAAACGTTCCGGTGGCGGAAAACCAGTTGTGGCGATTGGGTCGGCGTGATCGGCGAACGCGTGGTGTCGTTGAGGCAGGCCCCGACCGACGTTTTGTACCGGGTGCACTGCGGCCCGCACGGAAGCACGCAGAGCACCGACCACGACGCGATTGCGGAGTACTTCAACCTGGCCGTGAACCTCAGTGACCTGTCCCAGCAATGGGCCGCCGCGGATGTGCGGTTTCGAAACCTGCAACCGTATCTGCCCGGGTGCCGGATGCTAAGGCAAGACCCGAGCGAGTGCCTTTTTTCGTTCATCTGCAGCAGCAACAACCACATCTCGCGGATACACGGAATGGTGGAACGGCTATGCGCGGGGTACGGCACGGAGCTGTTTCCGGATGGAAGGCTGGGGGGGGTGTTGAAAGCGGTGCCTGTGAACAAAAAGAAGGAGGCCACGCCACAGAAAAAGCAACGCGACGCGGACGCGGTTGGCGCTGAAACGGCTGAAAAAGAATCTCTCGAAGCGCGTGTGTCGGCGACGAAAGCAGTCGCGCCGCCGGCGACGCCCTCTGTTGTCGCATTCGACTTACTACAAGCTCCCGGCGAGCCCCTCGGGACGTTCTACTCGTTCCCCACGGTTACCCAGCTCCTCGGCGCGACGGAAGAGCAACTCCGGGCGATGGTATGTATTGGGCCTTTCCCAAATCCCAACACTGTTTGCCCATTCAAGACTGACACTTTCTTTTTTATCTCTCAGGGATTCGGGTACCGAGCCAAGTTCATCGCCGGCACCGCGGCGGCGCTTTCCGAAAAAGAAGGAGGCGCCGATTCGTATTTGCGAAACCTGAGGGACCACGTCCTGTACCGAGACGCGCAGGTCGCGCTTACCGAACTGCCGGGAGTCGGCCCGAAAGTCGCCGCGTGCGCGTGTTTGTTTTCCCTGGACAAGCACCAAGCCGTGCCGGTTGATACGCACGTGTGGCAGCTCGCGGTGGAGCACTACCTCCCCTCCCTTGAAGGCAAGACCTTGACTCCGAAGATAATGGAAAAGGTCGAGGACACGATCGTGGGGGTTTTCGGTGAGTACGCGGGGTGGGCGCACAACACGCTGTTCGTCGCGGAGCTGGCGCACGTTCGCGCGGCTCTGCCGGAGAAGCTCCGGACGCCGCCGAGGGCGAAAACGTCGAAGGAGGAGAAAAAGGATACAATGAAAAGTCCTGCAAACAAATTTCTCTCCGAAGAACAGCTGGAAGTGGTGGTCAAGGAGGAAAGCGCGATGGGCTCGCCCGTTGCGAAGAAAAGTAAAAAGGGGAAATCCGAAAACAAATTTCTCTCCGAAGAAGAGCTGGAAGTGGTGGTCAAGGCGGAGAGCGCGATGGGCTCACCCGTCGCGAAGAAAAGTAAACCAAACTAGTTTCTAATAGTTATCGCTGCTATTCCTACATATACTTCCACTAATCCCTCTACCTTCTTTTTGTTTCCAGCATGGTGACTAAAGTTTCTAAATCGTCCACGGGCGGAGCGTTTGTTTCACTCGACCCAGACTCGCGCTGGACGTTTTCCAGCAACACGAGCATCTCCAACAGCGCGACGCATTCCGTTTTTTCGGTTCCGACGATTTTAGTAAGCGCGTCGTTGTCGCGTTCGTTTGTATTTGAAGCGGTACCAAAACCACCAGCCGTTTCGATTTGCAATTTCGCAGCGCGGTACGCCTTCGCGAACCCCCGAACCCCGAGCTCGCCGATGCAGTGGCCTCGGATGTGCGCCAAGCGAGTCGTCATGCGTCGGTCGTCGTCGTCGTCGTCCTCGGATCCGGATGATTTGGTGACGTCTTCGTCTTCGGACGTCGACGTTTGTTTCGTCCGCTCCAACCCGATTGACACGTCGAAGGCCACGGGGGCTCTTCTTCGGTGCTTAATTGCGGTGATCGTCGTCGCCTCGAACTGTTCTGACAGGGTCAGTGGGTCCAAAACCGAGGCGGACGTTTGGGCCGTGCCTTTGCGCGGCTCAACCGCGGGCTTAGCCGGAGCAATAGACTGCAGCTTCTGCATCTCTTCCTGAAACAAACGCTCTTCCTCGGCACGCGCGGCTTCGTAGCGAGACTTGATCGTGGCGGGAGTTGTTGAGGGGTCAGAAACGGACGCGGACGCTTTCGCGCTTTCCGCGACAAAAAACTCGTCCTCCGCTCTGCTGACGAAAAAGTTTGGATTCATCGCCCCGCGATTCAGTCGGGGGCCGGCATCCCTGACGCGTCGCGCGTGTTCCGCCTTCGCGAGGCGCGACTCGCAATGCGCGTCACGCTTCGCCTGCAACTTGGCCTCTTCTTTTTGTTTAATCAAGTCGCGTTTCTCGCAGGCCAAACGCGTCGCCTGCTCCGCAAACTTTGCGCGCTCGGCGTCCCTTAACCGACGTCTCTCTGTGTTCCTATCGCACGCCACAACCGCCGCTTTTTCTTTTCTGTCTTCCCGTTTAGCCCGTTGGGCTGCCGCGTCCGCCGCCGCGGCTTGTACGAAGGGCGCGGCCGCGATTCCGTACCGTAAGGGCGCGTCAACTTTCGCATCCCCAACGTCAACAAGCGCCGCATCCACGACGTCTCGCAGCTCACGCAGTTCGCCCTGTACCATCAGCTCTTCCTGTAGCCTGCCCAGCGCCCCCCTACCCGCGCTCGAGCGAAGCGCGTCGGACACGGAGTACCGCCGTTTCGGTTCCCGCTGCAGCAACCCACGCAACAACCGCCGCGTCTCGGCGCTCCATTTCTTTTGGCAAAGAGGTTTATACTTGCCGCGCGTGATGTTCATCACGAGCTGTTGCAGCGAGTTCCCCTCGAAAGCCCTGGCTCCCGTATCCGCCGAGCAAAGCTCGTAAAGCACACACCCCAGCGCCCACGAGTCGCTCTTCACCCCGTACGTCTTCCCGCAGCACATCTCCGGCGACAAGTAATACGGCGTCCCGACCACGGTACTGCAGAACCCGGTTGGCGAGTTCAAAACCTTGCTGATTCCGAAATCGCCCAGCTTGACGAAATCTTTGTCCCGAAGCTCCGTGACGAAGATATTCGCCGTCTTTAAATCCCGGTGCAGCACCCCCAGGGAGTGCACGTGATGCAACGCCAGGGCGATCTGCGCAAAGAGGCGCAACGCGTTTGGTTCCGATAGCCCGATTCCGTTTCTTCGGTTGGCGTTGCCGCGCCGATACCCCACAAGCACTTGTCCCAGATCCCCTTTCCCCACAAACTCCATCACGATGTGAAGCGCGTTTTTTTCCAAAACCATGTCGAAACACCGCACCACGCACGGGTGTCGCACCAAACGCAACACGTTGACTTCGTTCACCACGTCGTTGACGTCGTTCGCGCTCATTCCGTTTAAATCGATCGTCTTCACCGCCACTTCCGCGTCGTCCACTAACCGTCGTGCCACACGCACCTTGCCGAACGCGCCTTGCCCGACTGTTTTCAGCAAAGCGTAGTGTGTGGACAACGAGTCGCGTGTGGAACGACGTGTTGGTACTGCATGTCGTCCATCCGGAGGGAAGCACGCCTCTTCGTTGACTTTGACTTCGGCGCGGTCCAAGGCGTACTCGTCGAAATCGTTTTCGTCCTCGCGCGACAAACCCAGGGAAGACGCGGTGGCGAACAAATCGACGTCGTCCTCGGCATCCAGGGTCTGTAGCCACGTGTTGCCTCGTTTCCCAGCACCTCGGGGGATGGGGAGAAGCCCCATCACGCGACCCGAGCGGTGAACAATACCCGGCCGCGCCAACAACGAACTCTCCGAAACCAAAATTCCCAGGTTATTATGAGAACGTGGGCCACGGCTCCTGAAGTTATCTGCTTTGTCAATCTTGCCGCGAAGCCTCGCGGACCACACCCGCGTCTCGCCGTCTTCGCGCGCGCGCGAATCGACGAAGGCGACGCTCCCGCGAGCGGTGTGAACACGGTCACAGGCACCGCGCGAGCGACCGCGCGGGGCGTACACGGCGTCTCGCCCGTTTGGACCGACCCGACCCACTTTTCAAGTGACGGCGGAGGACGAGGCGACGCGCCCGCGTAGGTGACGAGCGTGATGGCGTACTCCGTGGCGCAGCACGGGATGTGGACTCCCGCGTGTGCGAGAGTGGCACCCGGGAGGAAACACACGTCGCCGCGCGTGGTGCTGGCGCGCGCGTCACGCGCCGCCCGTTCGAGAGTTCCCGCGGCACCCGCATCCGTGCGTGGGTGGTGCGTGCGATACCCTCGTGGCGTCCACTCCCGGTTCCGCACCCAGGGGGGGGCGCCCTTTACGCCGCACGCGATCGCGACGCCGTCCGGAGCAGGGGACGCGAGCGTAGGGACCGACGACGAGAACGGTAAAGGTGAGCCTGGCGATGCGAAACGCCCTGCTTCTGGGTCGAGGGACAAGACCAAGACGCCGACCCCCGTGAACCCTCCGAGCGCGGCTGAGGCGTACGAGCAGATGCTGGTGGACAGGACGGCTACGATGCGGAGCAACCCGAACGGGGACGCGGCGGAGGCTATTAAAAGAAGGGCGGAGGTGTACGGGAGCTTGGACGACATCGTCCTGGACTTCGACCCGCACATGGACGTGGCGGAGAAGCTTTTGCTCGTGGGCGCTTTCTTTCAAGACGCGCCCACCGAAGTCGCCGCGCGGCTAGCGGAGGTCACCGCGGTTGCGACCAAGGTCTACGCGACCTGGGTGTGGGAAGAGAAAACAAACGTTGCGTTTGAAAAAAGAACCCGAGGCGCGGTGGTCCGGGACGGCATCGCGAGCTTGGGGCCGGTTTTCGTGAAGATGGCGCAGGTGCGTATTGCGCGTTTCCCAAATCCCGCCGACTGTTTACCGCCCCTCTTTGACGTCCACACCCGTTTCATTCAACGGAAGTACTTCACACTAGTAACGTTTACCAGTACTCGCGGCTCTTACAAATACATCACAAGTGCACTGTTCGGCCCGATTACTACGACTGTTTACTCATAGTCTACACATTACGAAGTACACCCACACTCGCCAACTCAAGACTGACACTTTCTTTTTTACACTCGCAGACGCTCTCCACGCGCCCCGACATAATCGGCGACGAAGCCGCGGATTCGTTGAAGCCGCTGCAGGACCAGATGGCGCCGTTCTCGAGCGTTGGCGCGTACGACACCATCCGGAATGAGCTGAAACACGCCGGGCCGGTGTGCCCTGGTGATACGAGTTGGAAAGGGCCAACCGATTCCGTGAGTAGTAACGACTCAAAAAACAACCGACCGTTGTACAAAGAGCTCTCCAAAGAACCCGTCGCGGCGGCGAGCATCGGGCAGGTGTACAAGGGTTTGACCTGGGACGGCCGGCAGGTCGCGGTGAAGGTCCAGCGGCCTGGCGTGCTTCGGCAAATCGCCCTGGATCTGCACATCGCGCGCATGACTTTGATTTGGATCGAAGAGAGCGGTTTGAACGGCGCCACGGACTTGGCGAACATCGTGGACCGCGTAGGAAGGGGGATTTTCCAGGAGCTGGATTACACCCTGGAGGCGTCAAACGCGGATGAGTTTCGGCGGAGCTTACGGTTCATGGATTTCTTGGTAGTACCTCGACACTTAAAAGAAATGACCGGACGCCGGGTGTTAACGCAGCAGTGGATCGATGGCCGGCCGATGAAATCGCTAACCAACGAAGAGCAGCTCAAGATGGTGCAGTGGGGGGTGGAGTGCTCGTCCGCGCAGCTGTTCCGAACGGGCCTGGTACACGCGGATCCGCACGAGGGGAACATGCTGTACACGGACGACGGGAAGTTAGCGTTACTGGATTTCGGCCTGATTTGCCGGGTGAACAACGAACAACAAGAAGCGATGGCGGGGTGTATTCTCAACGTCCTGAACCGGGACTGGAGTGATTTGATTGACAACTTGCGGATAATTGGCATGCTCCCGGATGTCCCGCAAAAGTGGGTGGATTTGAACGGCGACGTGATGAAAGACGGGTACGCGTCAGGCGAGGGGAAGTGGATCGACGGGGACGACGAATCGTTTCGAAAGGCGTTTTTAAACTGTATGGATGGAACGAGCGACGCGACGGCCATGGATGCGACGTCAGACGCGGCGTCATCCAAGAAAGACCCTCAAATACCCTCAAAGAAACTCACCAACTTCACCGAGCTGGTGATGGATTTAACCAAACTAAGCACGGCTTGGCGGTTTAACTTGCCGCCGTACATGGTGTTCGTGATTCGCTCGTTAACCACGCTTGATTTTTGCGCCGTGCGCACTGGCGCGAACATGTACGAGCTCGCCGCGCCGACGGCGCTTTTTCGCGCGATGGCCCCGAAAACACCAAGAGGCAGAGCGCAGCTTCAGAAGATTCTCATGTCCGAAAAGGGAGACGTGAAGTGGGCGGAGCTCATTTCTTTGGCGGAATCGGCGGGCGGGGCGAGCGGAGGCAAAGAAGGCGAAAAAAAGAACGCGAAACAACCCCAAAGCGCTTCGGCGGCGATGGTACGTATTTCCAATCACCACGTTCCGCCTGCCTGATTGTCCATACTCGTCCTGCGAAGGGACGTCTTACGACCAGAAGGGCGCATTCCCCCGGACTGTTACCCTGGCTGTTTACGTAATACCAACCCCTCATGCACATGGCCGAGAGACTGACACTTTCTTTTTTTTATCGGGCCAGGACAAGCACACCAAAGCCAGTGTGAATCGTTTGGTGAGTGAGTTGTTTCAGAGTTCGTCAGGAAGCGCGTTGCGAAGGTTACTGGTTTCCGCGTCCCCGCAATCCCTGGTGCCGCCAAGCGCGGTGCGCGCGATCATCGTCAAAGCGACGCGTGAAACCTTTGCGCGTTCAGTGTCGCAGCTCACGCCCGGGGCGGTCATCGCGTTGGCCTTAAAGGCGGTCAAGTCCTTCTTCTCTGCGATCTTTTCCGCGAAGAAAAAGAATGGAAGTACGTCAGAGAGTACCGTCGACCATACCGAGTCGTGCGCTTTCCACCCCGAAGGCAGCAGCGAGGAGTACAACTGCAAGGTGAACTCGGACAAGCGCCGGATGGAAATCGCGCGGCTGATGGTTCGGTCGAAACTCGCGGCGCCCAGCGGGCTCGTATCAGCGGCGGCGCTGTTGGTGTTGTTCGGGTGGGCCGCG
>Ga0222710_1000175_pt1 | contig 29559 bp, 19 predicted proteins | sample AntAcemetage1696_FD_181143 | JGI IMG/M metagenome (GOLD analysis project Ga0222710, IMG submission 181143) | Saline water microbial communities from Ace Lake, Antarctica - #1696 | ecosystem: Environmental > Aquatic > Non-marine Saline and Alkaline > Saline | place: Antarctica: Ace Lake... | reverse complement strand
GGCGCCTGGTTTGGCCCCAGCCATGGCCCCCGGTGCTGGCCCCGGCGCGGCGCCCGCCATGGCGCCCGGCATCGCGCCCGCCCCCGGCCCGCCCGTCGACCCGTTCGCGGAGCCCGAATTCATTCCTGTAGAATATGCAAGTGATACGCTCCACGGCCTCACCACGTTCAACCCCAAGCAGGCCATCGTGGATGGCAACTGCATGGACTACACCTGGGACGCGAACAACGTCATGTCGTACGGCCCGGTGCCGTGCGGCCGGCCGAAGGTGTTGGAACCGGAACCGCAGCTACAGGTCGAACAGGTCCCGGAATACTACCATCTGAGTTTGGAAGAGTTACTCGAACCAATCCTGGAGCCGCACGTCGCGCAGGTTGTGAACATCTTCGCCGATGCCATCATGGCGGACGCCCCCGTGTGGATGGCCACCATTGATTTCCCCGCGGATTCGGAAGAAGAAGCGTGCCCCGCGGCGCTTGAGATGATCGGCGCGACGGAAACCGAAGGGGTCGCGTGCCAAGTCATCGACGTCAGGCGGCGCACGCTATTTTCCAACACCTACGTCCTCGAGCTGTACGCCGATCCCACCAAAACGGACAAGGACACCATGCACAAGTTTGAGCTCGCTTTCAAGGGCATGGACATCAACTACCAAATCTCTGAGGAGGACGCGGCGACGAAACTTGAGCAGCTGCCAGGTTTGAACGCTGATGCGATTGCGGCGTTCGAGGAGCAAGTTCGCAACGGCGAGCCCATGCCGATGACCACCCCCCCCAACGTGGTCGGCGCGCCGCTCACCGGGTGCTACGAAATCGACTCCTCGCCCCCCGACGGGTACATACACCAGGAATCCAACCTGGAGTTCACCGTGGACCGGGGCGAGCACGAAGGCGTGAAGTTCGAAGTCGAGTCCGAGCGTTTCACCTCCCTGACCTGCAGCGCGTCCCCCACGCACCACTTCCAAGGCAGCGAGTACTGCAAAGGCACGGACAACTGCGACGAAACCTGCCGCATGATCATGCCCCCCAAGTGCAACACCACGGAGGCTTCCTTCGGGGTGTGCGCGCCCACCGTCGCCGCGATCTGCGATAACATGGACAACTCCAGATCCACGTGCACCCTCGCGTCCCAAAAAGTCCTAGGCGCCACGGTTTCGTACAACCACCTCGACGTCCAGAACTCCCCGTGCGTCTCCTCGATTCACAAAGTCACCGCGGAGACGCACGAGGCGTACAGGGTGGCGTACGACGAGTGGGTGTTTTCGTACAACAACGCGTCGCACGCGTGCAAAATCGGCACCGCGATCCGGGACTACAACGGCATGGCCTTCGTGCAGCACCACCAGAACATGGACAACATCCGCAAGGTTTCCGAGATGGTGTGCGACGACGCGGGTTTCTTCGACGAAGAAACCCCCGCGGCGAAGCGATCGCTTCTGGCGAGTGACAAGAACTCGGAAACCTGCAGTAACATCAAGCAGCTCATCGACGAAATCAAAGCCGATACGGATTTGCAGTCCCAGCAGATCCAGTGCTTCGCGTCCGAGTGCATGCTTTCCAAGTCCTTGGAGGCGTACAAGTTCCAAGCGCTTGACACGAAGTTCTTCGAGTACAACGCTACGCTGCAATCGTACAAAGCGTCGGTGGAGACGTTCAACAACGCGGTGGCGGATAAGTTTTTAAAGAAAGCCGCGGCGGAGGAGGCGTTCGAAGGTACGTATAAATTCCCTATGGCTGGCAGTCACCTCCGAGCTAGCGTCTTTTCTATTACCACTTATTGGGCCTTTCCCAAATCCAGGCACACTGTTTGCCCATACAAGACTGACTCTTTCTTTTTTTACTCAAAGCGTTCCACCCCCTGAAATCGGACGCCACCGCGAAGTTCCACAAGGACCTGGAGGTGTACATGTCCTTCGCGTCCGGCGCGGCGGAGGGCGCGTGCGGTTTAACCGAGTGCGAGATGACCGCCGTGTGCCAGTTCGAGATGCAGTACAAGTTCGACGACTACGTCACGAAAACGGAAAAAGGGTGCCTGCGCAACGATAAACCGGTCACGGAGCTTTGCTACCCCGAAAACGAATCAACGCCCACCCCGGTTCCCGAAGCGTCGCAGATCTCGCTCGCCGCGGGCGTCAAGACGCGATAAAAAAGGGCGTCGTGTTGAAAAAACGGTCATCGGTGGAACCGTTTCAGAATTGCTGTATGAGGATGTAGTCTTACAGAAAAGCTTGTAAATATCAAAGACTGTCTTCGCACTCACGTTCTCTCACCGATCGATCTCTCGCTCTCATCCGATAGCCTCGTCCGTTTTTGGCCACGTCGACCTCTCGTCATCGAATCATTCCCTCCCTCGCGCGCCGCTTCCCCGGACGCCCCCCACACCGAACATGGCGCCTATTTTCTGAACCATGAAAACCGCGTTCGACGGAGCGCGGTACGCCGTCGGCGCCACGGACACGTTAAAGGGCACCGGCGTGTGGAGCTTCATCAAGGCTGACCGCGGGGCTGACAAAACGCCGGTGTCAAAGTCCAAGGCGGCGAAGAAGCCAACCAAGGTGAGCCTTGGTAAGAAAAAGTGAGCGCGCCTGACCGATCGCTCGTGCTTCGCGCTTCGAGAACGCGCGTGTCGCCGAGACAGAGAGAATTGACAACAGTGACGGAGCTCGCCTCATTCGCGGCCCAGCAGCCAACGAAGGCGAGTTCCCGATTGCGTCCCGAGTTCATTTACAAATGAACTCGGCCTCTCGAGTCCCGGACGACGCCGCGCGCGGCGCGCGACGCCGCAATAGAAGCACACTACGGAGAAGCGTAACACCTTACGTCTCGTCTCGTGTGTGTATTGTGAATTACTAAATCGCGTGCGTATTGTTAGTTCGTGTGTTGTGAATACTAAATCGGGTGCGTATTGTCACATCGGTGTCGCGTCTAGCTATTATAGTGCGTTCGTTGCAGCCCGTTGGCTTCTAAGTTGTGCTACCGTGTCAATTGAGAAGTACCGTGTCAATTCACGAGTACCATGTCAACTCACGAGTACCGACGTACCGACGTACGAATACGTCATGCTCTACCGCGTCTTGACCCGCGGCGGCGGCGCGAATCGCGGCGCTCGCGTGTCTCGCGACCCCGGCGATCCCCAGTTGGCAACCCCCGCCGCTTTTGTTCCGGATTGATTGATTTGCGACGCCGGCCGTCGCGCCGCGGCGGGCGGCGGCTTCGACGGTGGCAAAGAACCGTTTCCGGTTTGCCCGTACGCCGCTCGAAGGCCGAGGTTGCCGCCGAGGCCGGTGCCAATCGACGAATCCCGCCCTCCCGCCCCCCCCGCCCCCACGGCGCGCAGCGCCGCCCCGATGTTTCCCATCGTGTCGCTGTCCGACGAATCCGACGAATCCGACGCGTACCCGCGCCTCTCGTCGTTCTCGCCGCGAAACGAGCGTTCATCAACTTGTCTTTTTTTCTGCGGCGTCACCCCCGGGGTCTTCGATTCGAAGAAAAAGTCCTTGTACTTGGGCAACTCGCGCATCTCGTACGTGTGCGCGCCCACGAGTTTGTCCGTCATGAACGCGTGTTCGAACGCGGGCACGCCTTCGAAGGTGAGGTCTTTTCGCAAACAAGGTAGGGTTGTGAAACAAGGCGCGCACGCCTTGAACGTGTTCCAGAACGTGGTCAACACTTTGTAAGCGACACTCCCGGCCACGAAAAACAACGCGCACAGGAAAAACGGAAACCCGTTCGCCTGCAAAATGCGGCGGTTGATTTCATCCGGAATCGGGGCGTACCCTATTCCCCGCGACGCGGCTTCCCTCGACGAAGCGTTCCGCGCGATTGCTAGAATATCGCCGAGCGACGCGCCGGTAGCGAGCGCGTTCGCGAACGCGTTTCTGGTGGATTCGCGAAGCGCGGAGACGTACGCGTCGTCGCCGAGCAGCGCGCTGTTCGTGTCTGGGCCTGGGTGTAAAAAATAAAGGGTCAGTCTTGTCAAACCGCGTGTGTATCCAGGATTGGATTTAGCACCGCGGTGCGCCTTCGTGACATTCGCCGCGGTAACGATAACCGGTACGTACGCGTAAACAGTCGCCCGTAATCGGGCCTCCACAGGGTGCGGGATTTGAAGTGGTAGGGAAACGCCCTTACCAGTCGCGTACCCCACCCTGGGCGTTACGAAGTGCGTGTGCATCCACATCCCGACGAGTAAATGTACGAGCCCGGCGTACGGCACCACTTGCAGCGCGAAATACGCCAACGACGTGCCGTACCGAGGCGGTCTTCTGCACACTCTTAACAAGTGTCTCTTGTCGCAGTACGCGATTGTTACGCAAAAGAAACACGCGAAGGCGTAGAGCAAGGGCATGCCTGACCCGTACATCATGGTCACCATGACACACATCAGGACTTCGCCGTACCGCGTGGCGATGTCGAATTCGGGGCCTAAATAAGCTTCGTCTAGTGAGTGTTGCGTCCAAGCGGTTGCGCGTCCGACGAACCGGTTGACGCTACCGAACCACTCCGCGAATAAGTTACCCCCGACCGGCCCGATCGTGTTAACCAGCATGGTGACCATCAACGGCCCGCCAATAGCTTGGTACCAGGCCTGGTCGAAGTCCCGGTATGTACCACTGAACACGGTACCGTCTAAAATAGGTACGCCTTTTACTAGTTCAGGTAACGCGGCGTTGATGACCAACGACGAAACCGCGGTGTTAAAAAACTGCGCCACGAAGACTTTTGAGAGATAAAAAGAAAGTGTCAGTCTCGTATGGTACGGTATGGGCAATCAGGGAGGCGGAATGTGGTGATTGGGAAATACGTACCTTTCTCGGCGACGTTTTTTTGCAACTCGATGAACGACACCGGGCACTCGAAAAACGAGATGGACTTGATCACCACTTTCAGGCCGCTGTTCACCACGGTCACCGCGAGCACCGCAACTAACAGTAACACGTTCTGAAACTCACCGGGTTCTTGTAAAAACACGTCGCACTGCTCCCGAATCTCCGCGATTTCCAAATCGGAATACGAATCGATGGCCAAATCGCCCATCACGTGCGTCTCGCCGTGTTCGTCCCACCGCTTGTACTTCAGACCGGCGCAGTAACACGCGTGGCACGTCTGCGTCGCAAGCACCGCTGGCCGCCTGGATTCAGTACACAAAGTTTCATCCTCCCCGCACATTTCAATTTCTCCCATCAGCGTCTTTCCTTTGATTCGCCGTTCCGACGCGCTCATCGGGTCCACCACAGAAAACACGGTAAGAGGCGTTCCCCACGGCATCACCGTCAGCACCCCAGCCTCGGAATACGCGCTTTCGCATAAACTCAGTTGCGTTTCGCACACAGCACGGAACGCGATGGTGCCGTTGAAGTCTTGTGTTAAAACAACGGCGAGCGGATCGACGGAACGTAACGCCTTGGACTCGGCCGTGCCGTAAACGCCGCCCCCTGCCCCCCCGATCGCCAGCGCTAACTTCCGGGGGTCCATCGCCGTGCTTAGCGACAGCTTGGCTTTCACCACGGAAATCGCGGTGATCGCGGCGAAGGAAACCACGAGTAGCAAACAAGTCACCAACACGATGACAAGTCGCCGGAAAAACCGCGACCTCGAGGAAACGTCCAGGTTCTCGAACTTGTACGATACAAAAGAAAGTGTCAGCTGGTACGAGTATGGGCAATCAGGGAGGCGGAATGTGGTGATTGGGAAAGGCCCTTACCATCACGTCCGTCGGGGCGGGGGCCTGTTGCACCGTGTACGCGTGCGTCCCCCTGAACTTCTCTTCTTCAGGCATTAAATACTGCCCCAGCCATGTCCGTGGCGAGGCTTGTAAACAGTCCAACAGACTCTCCTCGTCGCTAAACGTGACAAACGCGAGTTTGGTTTTGAAGTTTCGTTTTGACTTTAGTTTTTCGATCTCGTCGTCCATGATTTCGATCTTCCGAGTGATCTTTTCCATCGCCCTCGCAGTGTGTTTCGTGCCTCTTTTGACGTGCTTGGCGTGCAGCTCGTCCTTTCGCATCGCCAGCACGCTTCGGTTTTTAAAAAGAGCCAGCAGCACTCCGTCGTTCCGCGCCAACACCGCGTCCACCACCTTTCCAAACTTTAACTCGAAAAAACAACGCACCTCTTCCTTATCGGTCGCGTCTTCGGGAAGCCCTTTCACTGTGACGCTGTAGTCGCTGATTTCAATGCTGTCTTCGTCCACGGCGGCGACGATCGCGTTTTGCCGTCGCTGCAGGAAAAACATCACGACGAAAAACAGGAAAACGCCGACGAGATCGGCGCCGGCGCACCCGAACAGAAAATCAACCTTCTTGACGTGAATCGAAAATAAACCGCGGTACACGAGCCAGTCGTCTTCGTCCACGTCATCCGGTGCGATTGACCCTAAGGTGGTGCTCGCGAAGTCAAACTCACCCGCCAACGCGTTAGTCCAACTCGCCTGGTACCCCGTGCTGTTCCGCGATGCGCTGTGTGGGCCGTAGTACTTCGCCGCGTTCGCTACTAATACCGTCGGTAAGTTGATGAAAAACAGCACGAAAAACATGCCGCCCATCCACTGTAGAAAAAAAAAGTACAGCGCGATGCCCGGCCCCATCTCCACGCCCAAATCCCCGATTCCTATGTTTAGCGGGTAAACCTCCAGCCCGCGCTGGCCTTGCACTCTCGGGTGTGTTTCGTCCCGGTGCTCCATGGCTTCCTCTACGCTTGGTGGGATGTACACGCCTTTGGCGCGTGCGAGGGCGCGTTTGGTGATTTTCTTTCCCGTCCGCGCGTCCACACCGCCTTCGTCGAAACTCTTCGTCCCGCGACGTAACCCACTTGTGAACCGGCCAAACATCGAGCCGCCGGGGGTATTGGTTGCGTGCGCATCCTCCGGGGAACCCGCGCCGTTGGCCTTGGCTGGCGGCGTGGAGGGCGCCTTGTCCGCGAAGTACCGGTCCTTGGACTTGCGGCCGTACATGGTGATGCGCCAAAACGGCCGCGGCCGAAGCAACAAACTTTTTCACTAGAGATGACGGGGCGCGGGTCACGCCATGGTCGGCGGCCAGGTCGCGGTGCCCCGGACCAAACGCGGGGTGAGGTCGCTTTCTCGAACCGGCTCCGCGCGCGCGAACCGCGCGTGCGGGTTTGACGACTCGCGGACAAGGGGGAGACAGAAGGCAGGCGAGAAGCTTGGAGGCAACAACGGACTAGTAGAATTTTGGCGTCCGAGAAAAATAAGATGTTTTGATGACCAAACAAACGATGACTTCGACGGGCGGCACAGCGAGGTGCGTCGGTGGAGCGCGGACCGGCCGTGTCGTTGTTTCCGCGTCCCGCATGTCGTGGCTGGTTGACGCGGCGAAACACGCGGCGAGCAAAGCGGAGGCGGCGTTGCACAAGCTGGACAAAGATGGAGGCGAGGTTGTGAATAATTTCGCGAAAAGAGATTTGCTGGCGCAGCATGCTGAACAGCCTGCGTCCGCGTCGCCCCCCCAAGCGCGTGTGCGACACGCGGATCCGCGCGTCGTGCCACCACCAATTGAGTCCGTGCCGAGCCAGACCGCGGGGTTGCGCAGCCACACTGCGGTTCCGCCGATGCCCAGCACCACAGCGGAAGTGCCCAGGACGACGAAAACGAAAACCGCGGTTGACGACAGAAACGACAGAAACGCGAAACCAGTCACGGAAAAAGCGCGTCTCGCGCTTCGCGACGCCGACTCTCTGCGCGACGTGGACGCCGCACAAGTGTCGCGTCGCAAAGCGCGGCGCGTGTCGCTTTTAGACCACGTCGCAGCCCTCATCGCACAGCGCAATTTAGAGACGGAAACGGCGACAAAAGACGCAAACGAAGCGCGCTTGCGTTGCGCCGCGTCGTCGGCGTCGACTTCAAAAGCGCGAGACGCCGCCGCCGACCAAGCGGACGCATTCGCTGAGGTACGTGTTGCGCGTTTCCCAAATCCCGCCTCCCTATTTGCCCATACAAGACTGACACTGTTCTTTCTCAATCAGACCCTCCGTTCAATTCGCGCACAGCGAGCCGCGGCGCAAGACACCGCAGATGCCCGTCTCGCGACGCTCGTGGGTGTCGGCGGTGAGCGCGCCAGAAAACTCGCCCTCGAAGAACGCGCGCTCGCGCTCGCGACCCGAAGACGAGACGACGCCGCCCGAGCTGTCGCCGTCGCCGAGCGCGCGGTGGAAAGTTTCCGGTCTCGCGGTTTACTTGACATCCAGAACGTTTTCGGCGAATCGCACGAAAGTGTCAATGACTCGGACGCTGAGGCCGTGCATCAAGCGGAAACCGTCTCACTTGAAGCTTCGCTTCGAACGACCCGGGCGGACGCGGAGGCGTGTCGGAAAAGACTCGCCGACGGAGAGATGTTACGTTCCGGCGAGGTTTCGCCAAAGTCTACAACAAACGACACGCCTTTGCGCCAGCAGTTATGGCGGACCGCGGAGCTGCTTATTCAAACACAAGCCACTTGCGAATCCTTGAAAAGCGACAAAGCCGCTTTGTCGTTTCGGCTTGAATCCGCGCGTCGCGAGATTTTGGAGAAACACGGAATGACGGGGTTGGCGGAACCTTCAAACGCGAACGGCGAAAGCTGCAGCGACACCGAGACCTGTTCGGACGACGACGAAGAGACGGCGAATTCCGCGACGAAATATTCAAACGCGCGTTCAAAATGGAAACGCACCCCGAAACACCTCGCGTACGTCGCCGCCAGCGTGGTGTTCGGTACGAAGCGCGACGCGTTGGCGCGCGAATTCTCCGAAGCCGTAAACGCGGTGGATCAACTCTCGCTCGTCGGGTTAACGGTGTGGGGTAAAACGCGGGTGGCACGCGTAGGGTTCGCGGCGTACGCCACCGTGATGCACGTGTACGTCTTCGCGTTACTAGCGTTTGGAGGAGGTGGGCCACACGCTACTAACACGGAAACTGCGACGAGCGTTGGGTAGATAGCGAGACCATCGGAGCGAATTTGTAGAACAATGTAATTTGTCTTTTTGCCACATTTGCACCAGTCATTACTGCCAGAAGTCATAAGAATCAGGGCAACCGTTCGAGTGCAACCACTCCAGCATCTCGAGATGACCCCCATTTCTTGCCCAAAAGCACTCATCTCCGTTCCACTGACAGCCGTTCGCGCGCGCATACTGCAGAATATCGAGGTGTTCGCCCGCCGCTGCCTCCGCGCACGTACGCTGGCCCCACGGGCAGCCGTTTGCGCGCGCCCACTGCAGCACCTCGAGGTGCCCCTCCTGCGCCGACATACAACACGTGTAAAAGTCCCACGGGCAGCCGTTCGCGCGCGTCCACTGTAGCACCTCGAGGTGCCCGCCCTCCGCCGCATACGCGCACGTCCACCCGTTCCACGGGCAGTCGTTCTCGCGCAACTCCTTCAACTTCTCGAGATGTCCACCCCTCGCCGCTGCCAGGCACAGCAATTCTCGACGCGACAGGCGCCCTCCCCGTTGCAGGCGCTGCACCGCGCTTAAATATCCGAGCTTCCCGGCACGATGTTCATCAAGCTCCTCAAACACAAGCCCCGTCACCGCCACCGCGTCGCGCATCTCGCGGCTCACCGCAGGGAGCCGTGCGAGATCGGCGGGATCGTCGAAATGCTCAGATCTGAGGATGTGCTCGACGACGAGGTGGTTGGGGAGGTCGGTGATGGCCTCGCCCGCGGCAGCATCGCGGCGCTCACTATTTTGCTTTCGCACACGAGTTTCCATACCGAGAGTCGGGTCGGAAGGTATAGTGGAGGGTGTGTGTGCGCGTAGTTGTGAGTCGTGGCTTTTCTCGACGACAAGATTACATCAAGTTTCGGAAAAACTTTTTTCGATTTGCTAAGCGAGAAGCGAATCATCGTCAACGCACACTCCCCTCGGCGCAGATGGCGAGCGCGGCGGCTTCCGCGGCGCGTCCCGGTGTGGCGTACACGTTGGGTCGGACGTTGTATTTAAGTTTAACCAACAGGAGCAACGCGGCGGGGATTTTGAAAACCAGGGGCCCCGGGTTCGTCATGCCGAGCACCAGTCTGTTCGTGCCCTTTCCCAAAGGCGCGGCCGAGCCAACCGCGGTGGAGCTCGCCGCCGTGGTGGACGCGTGTTACCAACACGGTGACATCGTTGGGATGGGGGAGAACGACCCTGGGGTTGTTTTCGCGGGCGCGGGGGAGCCGCTGTTACGTTTGGACGTGCTCGTGGATACCATGGATTTGGTACGGGAAAGCAGGCACGGGGCTCTTTTTCGGGTGCACAGCAACGGGTTGCATCCGACAACAACGGCACGGGCGTTGGCGGACGCGAAGGTTGACCGAGTAACCGTAGCCCTCGCGACCGCGGACCCACGCCAGTTCCACGCGCTCGTGAAACCCAGCGGAAACGAGCACAACGACTTCAGCACGGTCTGCGGGTTCATCGCGAGCCTCGCTGAATTCGGGGTGGACGTGGAAGCCGTTACCGTCGCGGCGCCGAACGTCGACGTCGCGGCGGCGCGAAAACTTTCTGAAGCGCTCGGCGCGAGTTCGCACAGGACGCGGGAGTATTTTCCGTGAAAGGAAGGAGATGCAGACGAAATATGTCATTTCAGGTACCAACTCAAACTGTTTAAAGGCGTACGGATCTAGCCGCACCCGTTAGCTCGATGTTCGAAAGAAAAGAAAAATAATGGAGAGGGAGAGGTTCCGTCATTGGGGAGAGGGAGAAGTTGTGTATCCGCGTATCTATAAGTATAGTTTTCAATCGCACTTCTAAATGTCCCTAGCTAGTATGCTGATCATCACCTCCTCAAACCATGTGCTCAAATCCTCCTTCGTTTCCCCCCCCCCATCTCCGTCTCCTCCGCCTCCCTCCCTTCCCGTACCATGGCGCCGAAGGACGCGAGTCCGGTTTTTTTACCCTCTTTGCGTTTTTTAGCCGCCGCGGCGTTTACGTCGGACGCCCCACCAGCACCACTGCCACCCAGCTTCTCCATTGGCGTTCCTTTGACGCGCTCGCCGAACGGGGTGGCGGCGATGACCATGGATTCTCCCCGTCCGGAGCTGCGCCCGGCAGTTCCTTTTCCGCCAGTTCCTTTTCCGTGCGGCGTCGCTTTGACTCGCGCCTTGGGCGCCGCGGGCGTCTCGAGGCCTCCCAGGTTGGGTAAGTAGGTTCTGCCAAAAGTCTCGCCCACGAGCTTACCGACCGCGTTGCCGTTCCGAATCGGTTGCCTCGCCGGGGTTTCCAGCCCCCCCCCGAAGTTCACCAGGCCGCGTACTCCGCGGGCGGGCGCGGGCGTGGACGCCGCGTTGCCGCCCTCACCCGACCCGGGCGTGTTTCCCGACCCGAACTCAAACGCGAGCCGTCGCGGGGCGGGCATCTGCCCCAAATAAAAGAAAGTGTCAGTCTTGTATGGGTAAACAGTGTTGGGATTTGGTGAAATACAATACGTACCTGCCCCAAACCGTCGCCTCCGCCGCCGGTCCCCTGGTTTCCATTGCCATCAGACTGTTTAGCAAGTCGGTTGCTGGTGTTGAATCGCCACTTCGAGGCGCTTTTGCCCCCGCGTTGCGCCGCGCCGTCGCGCTCGATAAGCGACGCTGCCGCCACGGACCTTTGCTTTTGCACAAGGTCCGCTTTTTCCAGTTCGATTTGTTGCTTCGTTCTGGGTTTCGCGAGTGGCAAACTCTCGGTCATGGTGACCTGCCGCACCACGCGCGTCGCGCGCGACCGGAACACGGGGTGCCAACTCTTCGCCCCCCCCGGCTTGGTGGTAACCGGCGCCAGTTTCCCGGTGTTCACGCACGCTTTGTCTTTTTCGTGTCGAGGATCGTGTCCCACCAAAACAAGCGCGTGCGAATTCGGGTCGTGTTTCCCCGGGCGTTGCGCGGCGGCTGCTTTTTCAATAAACGACCTTTCAGGTTTCTTGGCGGGCGCGGTTGGCGAGAAAACGGCAGCCCCGCCGGTCCTCGCGGCGACGGTCGTATCCCCAGCCTCGTTGTCGCCACCGCCACCCGTACGCTGCGCGCCTTGCGTTTCGACTCCGAGTTCGGATCTGACTCCGGCGAGCAGTTTCGGGACCTTCCCCGAGTAAAGCGGGGTCAGCTCTTTGTCCGCGAACAAGCGCACGCCGTCCAGACCGACCGGGTTTAGCAGAAAAGTAACCGCGCTTATTAGCTTGGCGATGGTTTTCGCGTCCATCGTTATGGACGAGTTAGTGGCGGTGTTAGGCACGGTAGTAGTCACGGTATTGGCACCACGTTTCACATCAGTCTCGGTATTGGCACTGGCTTTCACATCAGTCACGGCATTCCCCAAACCCGTCAAACCCGCCGAACTCGTAACCGTTTCCGCACCCGCCAAGCCCGCCGAACCACACACTCCATCCTCGCTCGGCAAACAACAGAAACGCAGGTGCACCTGTAGTAAGTGTTCCCGTCGCTTGTTCGCCTTCGCGCTAGGGCCGGTTGACGTGTGCGCAAGGCGCAACTCCTTGGCAGTTTTGCAAACCGCGCGTTGGGCGAGGTCGTGGCTGTTATTTGTGCTTTGTTTTTTTCCGCGCGCGCGTGTCGGTGCGTCCCTCGTCTTTGCGCATCGCAGGTACGGGTCGGGCGAGTCTCCACCAAACCCTTGTTCCAACATAAGCACATGGTCGAACGCCTCAAGGACACTACCCGCGAGCGCGGCGGCGGCGGAGGCCAAGTCCGGGTCGGGGTCGGAGGGCGATGTTGAGAAAATGTCAGCCACCACGCGCTCGTACGCCGTCTGTGCCGCGCTTTGCACGGCGTCCAAATCCGCGAGGTTGGCGAACGTTCCGACGACGCGTCCCCTGTTGGAAGTAGCAACCGCGGTGTTCGCGTCTCCAAACACGTGGGCATCATCGTCATCCGCGTCGTCATCCGCGTTATCAACCGCGCCATCAGAAACACTCGCATCTTGGCCCCCGTCAGAACCGGAGGATTGTGAGTCTCCATTTTCACCCAAAGCGAGTTTCGCAAACACGCTCGCGTCGACCGGCCGGCCGCTGAGCATCGCGTCGAAGCGTTCCGTCAACACGGAGGTTACGTTTTTGGGGTCCGCCGCGGCGAGGAGGTCGTCGTCGCTAGCTGTAATTGTCGTCGCGGGAGGGAGGCAAAGCACTTGGTCCGCGCGGTTCGCACTCACGACGCGCGCGGAGTGTCCGCCCCAATCGTCTCGCGCCATACTTTTGTTAAAGTCGGTAATTTTGTCACCCAAATCGCCGCAAATACCCGGTCCGTCGCCAAACCACGCTTCCCACCGGTGCGTTCCAGTGGGCGCGTTTCGGGCGGCGTCCACTAGGCAGTCGGTCAGGGTTTTTTGCGACAAAACGGAAACGGTTTTGGCTTCACCAGGGAAAGGTTTCGTATTTGGCGCCAAATCAACAAGCGCCCGTGACGGCTTGTACTCGGGCGACGACGCGAACGCGAACGGGCGCGAGGTGTCTCGCGCCGTTTGTTTCGTTTGCGCGAAATCTTGTGTCTCGCCCGGCCCGCCCTTCGCGCCGACTGTTTGCCCATACAGGTTTTGGCCGCCGTCGCCGTGGTCGGTGTGAAAACAGCTCCCCCCCGCGCACTCGCCGGAATCGAACCACGACTCGAGACACCCCCAAAGCGGGGTATGCGAAATCAGTCCTGTATGGGCAAACAGTGTCGGGGCCCACGACCTTTCCTGCGAAGCGCGAGTGTCGTCCGGTGACAAAGGCGCCAAAGCCGCGACCGCGGCGACGGTTTCTTTTTCTTTTCCGGAACGTTCCGTTTCCGTTTCCGTTTCCAGAAACCGCAACGAAAGCGCCCCCGTGAACATCGGCGCGAGGATCGCGAATCGGTTTGTGACGACAACAGAAGTCTTTCCGTGTTCTTCCTTCGCGGGTTTCGTGTCGTGCGTTTCCTGTGTCGCCATGGCATCCACGTCTTCTTCGTCGTGTTCAGGGACGATGTCTTTGGTCGTCGCGGTCGTACGCACCGCGACAAACGCCCTCGCGCGCTGATACGATGAACAAGAAAGTGGTTAACGTCTCGTACATCGCGTGTATTGGACGATGGCCTGGTCAACCGTCACCGTAATCGGTCGTCTAACAGTCAGAGGGAAGACGTCCCTGCGCAGGACGAGTATGGGCAATCGCGCAGGCGGTGTGTGGTGATTGGGAAAGTTCCGCACCTTCAGCGCCAGCAGCGCGCCGAGCGCGGCGCACGGACCGACGGGGTCCACCAGCACGACTAGGGGTTCTCGAGTTGTTCGTTCGTGACCCTGGTCCGCTTGCAGCAAAGGTGTATCTTCCGAAGGTACCAACGACGTGACCGTGAGTAGTGTCACCATGGTTGTGGTTTGTTTTTTCGCCGCACTCGCGTTGCGGTCGGTTCGTCCAAACGGTTCGCGCTCCAATAAACGCGCGGGGCCGAGCGACGCGCCGCGCGTTTCGTCCACGTCGATGCGGATTTCAACAAGAGTATCGTCATCGCGCGTGCGTGTACCGAGCCCGTGTTGCGCGGTACCGGTGTCGTATTTTCTTAAAGGAAACCCACTCGCGCCCATCACGCCGTCCCAATCAAGCGCCGCGGCGAGGGAACCGAAATCGCCAAAGTCGCTCGCCCCGTCCTTTGACAACGGCGCGCCTTTGCCGTCCTGCGATTGTGCGCGAAAAGTGTCAGTCTTGAGTGCACACGTGCCATGTATATCGCGATGTATGGACAAACAGCCACCAGCGTTAGAGGTAAAACAGCGCGTTTGTGATGTGTGTAGTAAACAATAGATACGGGCGGACAATCGGTAAACGCTGGGTCGCAGGATTTGGGAAAGGACAAATACGTACCAGCACGTTCGCGACGCCCGCCGCGGCGTACGCCATCGCCGCGCACGGAGGGAGGTGCGGCGCGGTGTGCGCGATGAGTGACGCCGGAAGGGCACAGCCTTGGAACCCCGCGAAAAGCGTCGTGGCTCGGCGCCACGCCCGTCGCGTGGCTCGCGCGTCGTCCGCCGACGTTGTCTGGTTCGTGTCAACGTCCAACCCGTTTCCATTATCGCACTCGGAAAAAGGCAAGCGCAACAGATGCGCCACAACTTTTTCCTTCCGAAGGTTCTGTTTGATTCCCCCGAACGCGCGGTGCACGTTCTCGAGTTGCTTCTCCTCAAACGCGGCGACCTGTGCGAGTGGCGCGACGGAGGACGGACGGTTTTGGCCGTCGCTTTGGCCGCCGACAAGAGTTTGAGCGTTTGAAGCGCCGACGCCCACGCCGACGCGCGACAACACCAGCATCACTCCGTACGTCTCCGCGTCGTCCTCAGCGGCGCCGCCGGTCCCGCCCCCGGAAGCCCCAGCGCGTCCGTCCTGAAGCGCAACGTTCATCTGCCTCGCCAGAGTGGTGAACCAGCCCGCTTCGTCCACGCGCGGATAAAGGTTCTTTTCACTTTTCGGTTTTGTTCTTTTACTCACCTCGCCGCTTTGCTTCGAGTCCGTGTTTAGCGGATTGATTTCGTTTTGTGTTACTGTTTCTTTGCCCGTGTCATCGCGCCTGTGGTACAGCGACAGGGCGTCGTCGTAGTGCGCCTCGAAAGCCACCCCTGAGTTCACGTCGCAGGCGTCGAAATCGCGATACGCCACGTTCCGCGCGGCGCCGGTCGTCGCGCGAGGAAAAGAAGTGTTGTTGTTCGCATTGTTTCCATCTCGTGCTCCTCCGTTTTGCCCTTGGTGCCGTACCGGGTACCCCGAAACCCCCGCGGTTTCCCGCGTGTGCTCATCCACCCACGAGTGCACTCTGGAGTCACTGCCAGTGTTGCGTTCGCGCTCGCGTGTCTCGTGCTCAAGAACCATCGCCGCCGCCACCTCGTCCGCCCTCGCCCGGAGCTTCGCGTCGAACGCGTGCGGGGACAAACCAGAGTCGTAGAATCGAACGCACCACCGAGGTGGCGCGGGTCGCTGTTTCGCGAAATGCGCGAGTAAACGGCGCGTTAACAGCCGTACGTCGTGTTGTGACCCAACACCACCTCCCCCGAGGTCGATCAGAAACGACACCCGACGCACGCGTCCGCCACGCGGCGTCCGTGTCGTCATCGCGGAATGGCGGGAAAGGCGATGACACATGCTTTTTTTATGGGCACTGCTTTTTTCTTGGCACCCGCGTTGTGAGACTTTGCACTTCCGCTGCCGCGATGTTGCTGTTGGAGGGCGTGGCGCTGACGGACAGCGGCCGGCCCGTTTTGGCGCCCGAGGAGCTTGAGCTGCGGATTCTGGAGAAGTGCGATTTCGAGTTTTGCGGTGGGAAAGGCGGCTTGGTGGAGATGCCCGGGGACAAGTACACCGCCGGCATTGCGTTTCTCACCACGCACCGTTTGATTTGGCTGGACCAGGTAACTTTACCTGCCCCGGGGCGGAGCTGCAGTTTACACCTGTCAAGAATCCAAGGCTCACACCCTGTACCGTTGAAGATGTTCGGCTCACGCACCAGGCGACTGCGGCTTAACTGCGCCGCGAACGGCGGCGGCGGAGGCCAAGAGAACGACCGGCCTGGAGATTTGAAGCTCGCGTTTCGGGGCGAATCTCCAACCGAGTTTAGCAAGTGTCTGGAAGACGCGGTGTTGCGCAAACAGTGGAACGAACTCGGAAGGACACGTCAGGAAGGGCGGGAAGGAGGGAATCCATCGTTTCCTAATAATACCAGAGGAACACCTTCTTTCCCGAGAGGTGTAAATCCGCCTCCGCCTCCATCAGGTAATACGACTAATACCCACGCGTACTACGGCGGAACCAACTTGGGTCCGAGTTCCGACCAAACCAAAACCGCCTCGGCGAAGAAAGAAACGCCGGCGAACTTTCGCCGCGCCGGCGTGGGCGGCGCGCTGGCGCGTCAGCAGTCGGTGACGACTCGGAATGCAGAAACCCTAGGCAGCGCTTTTTTTGACATGGACGCGCTGATGCAAAGCGCGAAGGAGCTAGTGCGGCTTGCGGAACGGTTCGCGGCGGCGACGCGAGACGAAGGCGGCGGGGATGGAGACAGAAAAGATGAGCGCAAAACAGCCTCGTCATCTTCCGATACCTCACAAAATCGACACGAAGTGAGGGAGATGCTGATTCAAATGGGTATCGCGTCTCCGGTGACGAAGGAAACAAGTGGGGCGCTTTATCACAAGCAACTCTCCAGGCAGCTCGCGGACTGGCTGCCGGCAATGTTGAGACTGGAAAAGCACGGCGGCGTCATGACGCTTCCGGATGTGTATTGCTTGTTCAACAGGGCGAGGGGAAGCGAGATGGTATCCCCGGAAGACGTGTTGAAAGCGGCTACGCTGTGGGGTGAGTTGAAAATTACGCAAGTACGGTTTCGCGCCTTCGCGAGTGGCGTGCGGGTCGCGCACCTCGCGAACCGGGGCGACGACGAAGTGTGCGCGGCGCTGGCGAGTCACGACGGGGAAAAAATGGACTCGTTCGTCGCGAGTCACGTTTTGGGCGTTACCCCGGCCGTAGCAGGCGAGTACCTCGCAATGGCGGAAACCTACGGCATCGTCGCCAGGGACGAAGCTCCGGAAACCACGTGGTGGTATCCGAACCGGTTTCCGGGGTTCAAGGAGGTGGACGTAGGGTTTGCGGGGGTATAGATAGGTAGGTCGCGATGGGTAGTATTTTTAGTGTTTTTTCGCTTAAAACTTGGAAATATCTGATGCCTGATCTTTCCGATCTGAATCTGCCCCCCCCACTCCGCTTATTAGATTTGATCCACGTCGTCGAAGTCGAAGAAGTCGTCGTTTTCGTCCTTCTCTTCGTCGAAGGTGTCCGTTTCGTTGACCCGGATGGAGTCCGGGAGCTCGCCGTACGCTTTCAACGACCGCGCTTCGTCCGCGAGGTACTTCAAAATCACGTCCGCTTTCTCGTCTTGAAAGTCCCTCAGACCCAACAGGATGATGTCGCCGTTGTTCACCCACACCTTCTTTCGCATCTTACCCCGAATGTGACACAAACGCTTCACCCCGTCAATGCACTGCGCTTCTAACCGGCCGTTGCCCAACATCCGCAACACCTGCGCGTACTCCTGGCCATCTTCCTTGAAAACCAACTCGCGTTTCTCGTCTCCGTCGCCTTTACCGCGACGGCGGTTCTTACCCCCCTTGCCCTTGTTCTTGGGCATCCTGGTTTGGAGACGAAGACTTCTAAAACGCGACGCCCGGCGAATCCGCGTGCGAAAAACCGTAACGCGACCGTCCGGTGCGTCGGGGAAAGGGGAGGGTCGGGTTGATGGCCTCGGAGTTGAAGTGACGCGTCGTCTAAGCCCTAAATTATTTTGGCAGACTGTTTGCCTGTGGCTGTGGCGCTGAAAACTCGTCGAGCCCTCCTGAAAACAGACGGCGAATCAAATAAAAGTTGATAATAATACAAGCGCCTGACTCTTCAAGCGCTCCCTCCTTCGTTTCCACCAGTACCTACTACGTACTACACCATCAACACCGGACTGACTCACGGAGTATGCTTGGCACTGAACATTTTCCGCGACGTGTAGTGCGCTTGTTTCGTGTTGCGCGCCACGACGTTTCCCGCGTTTCGCGCGCGCGCCTCTTTCATTTTCGCGTCCGTTTCCTTCGAGATGTGCGTATCCACCCTCGCCGGCGCCGTCGGCTTGACGTACGTTGGGGTGGTACCAATCACCTCGAAGGTCCACGTGTTTTCCTTCGTCACGATTCGCAGCCGGCCTACTAACGACGTGCCGTACTCCACGGGGACGTACCCAATACGAAGGGTAACGCCGGGGCCGTTCTCGGCGGCTTCGCTGGCGACGTCGAAGCGCTTTCGGGCGGTAGCGGTGTTCACTCCATCACCGGTAGTCACTCCATTACCGGTAGTCACTCCGTGCGCTCCAGGCACCGAAATCGGCGTCCCCGCCTCCATCACGCCCGTGCCTGGCGTGACGCTAAACGCGCCCGGCGAATCGGGCGTGAAGAAGGCGGTGAAGTTCGCGGCGACCACATCCGGGTTCGGCAGGTGGAACAAACTCACCTGCGGGTGCCCGACGTGCGCTTTGACTTCGATGAACCCGTCAACCTCTGGGGCGTCCGCGGCGATTTGAACTGGAAACCGCCACCGGCCGCCGGTTTTTACCGAGACCAGCAAATCAACAACGCAGTGCAGTTCTCGTACCGGCCGAAGCGACACGTGGAACTTGACTTCGCCGTTCTTGACGACCGCGCAGAGGGGGGTCACGACGAGCGCTTTTTGTAAATGCTCCCGCTCCGATTGCGGTGCAGAGATTTCAAACGTAAACGGAACCCCGGGCTCGCCAACACCGCCGCCGCCGCCTTGGTCCGGTAAATGTTTCAGCGAAACCGCGACGCCCATTTCGAACCGCCTTCGCGCTTTGCCAATCAAAGAGTGTTGGTGGCCGGACGGCGGGCACTCGGGCTCGCCTGTGATGGGGAACCGCCAGGTCAGCGGGGGGACGTCGGCGCCTCTGCTCGCGCTTCGTACCACCAAAACCGTTTCCGTTCGTAACATGCTTGTCGGCTTGAACGCGAACGGAATCGAGACCGCCGTGTTGGCGCCGACCACGACGCCTTTCGCGAAGCGCGCGCTTTGAAGCAGCTCGAAGTGGCCGTTACCACTTGACTCGTCCCCGTCCACCCCGTCCACCCCAGCCCCGGACCCGGCGGACTCAAGCCAAGACCTTATTGAAAGCGCAAACTCAAACGGGTTGTGGAACGTAACCGCGTGCGAGCCGCTTTGCCCTAGGGTGACGAAGAGTTTCGTGGGCGGACCGTTGGAGCTCGGCGGGTCCGCGGTGCCGGTCATTTTCCATCGCCAAGCACCACCGGTCGCGCTGACCGCGGTGATGACTGCGTTCTGCACTGTATTCAGCTTGGACGGCAGAAATCGAACCACAATCTTCCCCTTTTCAAACGGCTTTATCGTAAGCGTCTTCGACGCGGGCGATACGATGGAAAAGTTCAACTCGTTGCTGCTACCGAGCTCCACCTCGATGACTTGATCCGTCGGGTTCTGGAACCGCAGCTTGGTTTCGCAGTTCCGTGACCCCAGCGAGGATGCCACGCGCGGCACCTCGACAGGGGGCGCCTCGGTGGACACTAACTCGATGGGGTACCAGAACTCACCGAGGGTGGGGTGCGTGAAGGAAACCGACCCGCATTCGGCGCCGGGTAACAAAGGCGAGTAAACGACTTCGTACTCGCCCGATTTCCCGGGCGCCAGGGTCAGGGTGGGCGCGCCTTGCGATGAAAAAAAGAACGTGTCAGTATTGTATATCGCGATGTATGGACAACAGTCACCAGCTTCGGTAAAACAGGGAGGCGGGATTTGGGAAAGGACCAAGGCCGTACCTAGCAAACCGTGCCCGGAGTGACGCACTCGGAAAACAACCGACTTTGTGCTGACCGGGTTCTTCAGAGTTATCACCCGGCGCACAGCGGTGTGCGTCACCGCGCGTAACACCAAAGGCGAGGTGTCTGGAGTGTGTGAGTCAAAATCTTCCACCACCGCGCTCGCCGCCGGCCGGTCCACCAATACCGTCACCGCGTACCAAACCGCCGCGCCGCACTTCGTGGTGAAATGAACGCTCCCGTGAAACGTTCCGGATCGAACCGGCGCGAGGTTCAGGACGTACTCGCCGTACCCACCCCGCTCCACCAGCAAAGACGCCTCGCCGCCCACGAAATCCAAGTCGCACTCCACCTCGTACTGCGCGGTTTTGTTTTGCGTTTGGAACACGTTTGGAACACGCAACGTTTCAACACAGGCACCCCGAGCCACGGCGTGAATCGTAATGGCGGCCTCCGCTTCGGGAGGCGAGGCGTGACCTGTTAACTTGTACGAAGTCTCTTCGTTTTGTGCGTCACCGGTAGTGTCTGCAGTAGTGTTGTCCGCACCAAAACGATTCCCAGTGCGAATGATGTCATTACCGGTTCTCAACGTGAGCGTGGCGTGGAACGTGCCTTGTTTCGGTGGGTGAAAGCTCAGGGGAAACACGTCGCGCCGTCCTTTCGCAACCAAAACGTCCCGTCCGGCGCCGGCGAAACAATGCGCGTCGGGGCCGGTGATCGTTCCTTTGACGCTCATCGGCACCGCGCCGCCGTTCACCACAGGGATGTCCTGCGTCACCACTTGACGCGCGCTACACGTGAATTCAAGACACGCGCGTTCGCGCTTGACGCCCGCGGTAAACTCCAAATGTAACACCCGGACGTCGTGTTCGCTCCCAAGCACCACCACGCCCTTGTACAGGCCAGCGTCCCGTACGTTTAAGCCGAGGCGCATGGGTTTTATTTTGTTCGCGAAAGTTTTCATCGAGATCGGGTCGAACTCCTGCCCGGGTTGCCATTCCGGGTTCCGTGACACCACAACGGTCTCCTCGGTGTCCACGTACGAGCTGTGCGAAAGCGCTTTGTACGAAATCGAGTTAGGCCACGCGTCGCTCGCCGCGCGCGCCTTCATCGCCTCGGCGCGGTCGGTTCGTCCCGGGTGTTGCTCCAAAAACGTTTTCCGCGCGCGTTCGAATCCGGGATTGGCGTGGTCCACCACCACGTCGAAGGTTTGCGGGCGGACTTCCAGGTCCGATTTTATTGAAGCCACGGGGTCGGGCAAATCGGCGTACCCACACAGCTCCACCACGAACCGGCCGTGGTCGGGGTCTTCGAAGGTAAGACGCGCGACGTGCGCGCCCGGCGCGAAGGGCAAAAAGGCAACGTCGATTTGCATGGTTTCGTTCCCTCGGACTTTAGCGGCGATTCTTTCCGCGCCGAACGCGCCAGGGTACTTGCTTCGCATAACTCGGGGCAATTGCGACAGCACCTTGTCACAGGAAAGGCTCTTGACGACGCTCCCGTCCGCGCGACGCGTGATGTCCGCGATGTCCGCGCCTCGGGTAACTCCGATACTTCCATCTTTCCTGGAAACCTTTCTTCTACTTGACGTGTTTTCTTTGGCGTTGCCTTGCTCAAGCAAATCTAGCCCGTCCCGCGCCTTCGGGTCATCTAAACGCAAGTTTTGACAGGTCACCACGAACTCGCAGTCCCTCGGGAACGGGTTCTTGACCGTGATTTTTGTTTTGGAAATCTCGTACGTTTTGCATCCGAACGTCTCCACGGCGACGGGCGCGTCGGCGTCCACGAACGCCTCCAGTTGGAACACGATCGTGCGAGCCGATGAGCCCGATGAAGCGCCCTCTTTCGACGAAGTCAGGACTAAAAAGCACCTAGCGGTGGGGATTCGAGGCGGTTCCTCCGCCTGCAATCCCTCGCCAAGAGTCTCGCGCTCGTGGTTCGAATCCCCGCCGGTTTTCTTTTTCGTCGTCGTCGTCCTCCCCAAGTCCTCGGAATCCGTCGTCTCCGCCCTCGCGATCGTGGGCGAGCACCGCACGCGCACCGCGGCTTCGCCTTTTCCGCCGATTTTAATAACGCTTTGTTCGAGTGAGAACTGGGATATCGCGCTTTCTGGACCTTCCAGGCTCGCGCAGTACGTCACACCCACGCCGGACGGGTTTTGAAGGGAAACGTCCTTGCGATGGGTAAAACAAAGTGTCAGTTTTGTGTATCGCGATGTATTGGACGATGGCCTGGTCAACAGGGAGGGTAATCGGTCCGAACAGTCACCAGCTGAGAGATAAAACAGTGCGAGTCGGATTTGGGAAACGCGCATCACGTACCTTACTGGTTGTCCGGCCTAAACGGCACGGAAACGCAATCGTGGTTTTAGGGGTGAGCTGGGGTAACACTTGGTGCAGGAACAGGGTGAACAAAACGCGCTCCGCGCTTGACGCGTTTGTTATGACGAAGGACCCAGAGCTGACATCGGCGTCGGCGTAGGGCTGGCGCGCAAACGCCAGCGCCTCTAAAACCACACACGCGTTTGATACGCACTGTTGTTCGGTCAAACCCGGTGTGCTTTGACCTGTTTCTTTTTTGGGAAACGTCATTTTGTGCGCAAACAGGTCTTGAACCGCGGGCCAGTGCGAGACTACAACGGCGTAGAAAACCACGCCGTCGCGAAGATCGGACCCGAAGTTTTCTACCCGCGGGTAGTCATCGCCGAAAACGCGCCGCGCGTGGCGCGTCAGCCACGTGAGCAAAACCTGCTCGGAAACGGAAAACACGTTGGAACCGCCTAGGCCGTTGTTTGATTGCCGAGGTTTCGTGGTCGTCTTTTGAGTTTCACTCGATTCTTTCGGCAAACTCGACTCTTTCCGCGAACTCTTCGCAGGCGTCACCCGGTTCAGGACGAAAATCTTAATCGTCTGCATCAGCGTTGCGCGCCACGCCGCTTGCGCGAGGCGTTCCCGTTTCTCCCTGGCCGAGGGGTCGTTGTCAAGCGCGATCCACCCGCGCATGCGGTCGGCTTCGACGATGGTCACTTCGCGGTGTTCGATCTGTCTGGCGTACGACCGCGCGAGTCGTGTAAAGTCCTCAGTCTCGATGAGCATCTCGGGCCGGATCCCCGCCAGGGTCGCGCCGCAGCTCTTCAGGTGCGTCAAAAGCGCCTCGTACTGCCGCAGGGTTTGCATTAAAGCGAGGCGTTGATCCCGTGAGATGTTCAGGGTCTTCCCGATGACTTTTTTGCCGCTCCAAAACTCCACCAAATCCACGAACGTCTTCCCGCCGCGTCGGCGCAACGTCTGCGCTAAGTTCATTGCCGAAGTATCGTTGCCGAGGAAAGGACCGAACGGCGTGGTGATCTGCAACCACTGTGCCAGGGCGTTTTGGTTTTGTCCGCGGAACTCGAGCTCGCGTTCCGACGGGGTGGTTAGGGGCACGCCAGCGAAGGGTCCGACGCTACGGGTACCCGATCCAACTGTACTAAGCACCGCGGGCTTTTCGTGACTGTTTCGTAACTGTTCGTCGATTTGAAAATTCGCGTTATTCGCGTCCCAAAACGTTTCAAGCGTGAGCTGCGAGTTATCCACCGCCCCGGAAACGGGCACGCAGAACCGGTTTCCTTCTTCGTCCAGGAAATCGATGGACGCGGTGAAGGACATGCAGGTCGCGCTTGCGAAGGTGACGTCGATTGGTAACGTAGGTTTCGCCACCCCGATCTGGTCGCCTTCAGGGTACGTAACAAGTAACTGGATCTTTGGAGTTTTGAGACGAAAAGTGTCAGGGCCTTGTATGGTCAAACAGGGAGGCGGGATTTGGGAAATGCAGCCCGTACCTTGGAAGTATCTCGCGGCGTTCGGTGCGTGATTTTTTCGTTGCCGTACCCTTTCGAAATCAAGTGGAAGCGCCGCGTGGCGGGGACGCCGGGAGGCGTCGGCGGAAGCACAACCTCGCGTGTGTCGAAATCGAGCCGGGGAAACACGCCCTCGCCCGAAACGTCAACGGTCAGGTAGCTTTTCCGTCGGGGCGAGGTAGTTGCGGAGCCTCCGAAACTACTTCGCAACGCGGACCCGGTGGAAACGCGGAGGCGCGGTCCCGAAAAACTCGGCGAAGTCCTACTCGGCTCTGACTGTTTACTCATACCAGATTCATCCGCGTCGTCGTCCAAGTAAAGGGGCACCCGCGTCTTGTACGTCGTCGCGTCGTGTGGAGAAAACTTGCACTTGATCGTAACGCACTGGTTCGGGGAAAGCACGCCGTGTTTCGGGTCGAACGAAAACGACGAATCCGCGAGCGAGCCCAAGCGCCACTGATTGTTTTGGAAAAGTGGTTAACGTCTTGTATGGGCAAGCGGTGTGTTGACGGATTTGGGAACTAAAATACGTACCTTGATGGCGTCGGCGTCGTCCCCGTCGTCGTTGTGTTTAATTCTCAACTCCACCACGTGCGGTACTTTCCGGAACCCTTCCCTTGTTAAGATCTTCTGGCCAAACTCGAGTGAGGTGGCGCTCAGTTTCACCCTCGGCTCGGAGGCTTTCACCGAAACCGGAACCGCAAGCGCGGCGGCGTTGGGTTCCGCGCGTTGCAGATCTTTGAAATCAGCAGTCGCAGAGGCGTTTTCCGTCGCGTCGCCGCCCTCCAGGAACAGGGGAAGGAGAAAAGTTCGTTCCGGAAAGCCCTGGAGAGGGCGGTACTCCACCGTAACCGCCAAGTCCGAGTTCGGGGCTATGGTGATTCTGAACCGGTCGCCTCCGTTGTCGTCGCCCATGCCGCGTCGCGCCGCGGCGACTGCGGACCCGAGCTTCAGCAAATCTTTCACAACCGAGTTGCCCAAAGTGCCAAACGCCACGTTGTCGTGCTTGGGGACCTGTAAAACCGGCGGCTCGTCGTACACCTCATTGTTGTAACTGAACGAATCGCAGGTCAACGCCAAGCAAGGGTCGTGCCGGCAGTCGCACACGAGCTGCGCGGCGACGGCGCTGTCGTTGCGTAAAGTGGCGGTGATTTGTTTTTTGGACCCCACGAACACGTCCCCCAAGTGTAAAAACTTCTCCACCACGAACACGTTTGGCGCCACGGCGTGGATGGACACGGGCAGGGTAACCGCTTTGCCCCCCCTTACGTGTAGCTTCAAGTTGGAGTGGTGCACACCGGGTGCCGGGTTCACGAAAACCACGCAAAGTTCGAACGTGGAACCCGCGCGTACCCGTCCGCGTTTCGGGTGACACGTAACGCGCGCGCGGAACGCGTGGCTCGCGTCTTGCGACGAAGAATAGAGAAAAATAAAAGAAAGAGTCAGTCGCGTATATCGCGATGTATGGACAACAGTCACCAGCTGAGAGATAAAACAGGGAGGCGGGATTTGGGTTTGGTATCACAAACACGCACCTTCCAACGTCTCGTCGTGTTTGTCGTCCACGCGAAACACCGCGTCGTGCGCGCTCGTGTTTTTAAGCGTCACGGTCTGTTTGGCGCGAAACCCGGCGCGCGAAGGGCCGAACTTCAGGGTCGTGTCCGCAAACACGACCGATGGCGACCCGAGTTCGCCGACGCAGTGTAAGACTCGCGGCGTGGCGTCGCCGAGGACACACATCGGCAGCTGCGTGTCGTTGCTTTCGGGAACCTCGTTTGGCGTCCACGTGACGTTGACAAACACCGACTCCTTACCACCCACCAAGGCTTCCTTTGGGTGCACGGAGAACGCGCTTCGTGTGGGAAGCTCCCACACAAACGTAGTGGGGTCGTGGTTACGGTTACTGACTTTGACTGTTCTGGTAACGGAAAAGGACTCGTCGTCGTTCGGCGGGAAGGAAAAAAGCATTTCCTCTGCGCTCAAATCCAGCGCCGCGGGGAGAACCTCCGCGATGACCTGCGATTGTTACACGAAAAGTGGTTAACGTCCTGTACGTCGCGATGTATGGACAACAGTAACCAGCGTTAGAGGTAAAACAGTGTGTTGACGGATTTGGGAAAGGGCCAATACTTACGTCAAAGGAAAACACGTGGTTCGGGTTATCGTTTATGGTGTACCCTATTTGGTCCTTGAACGTTAACGTTTTGAGGTCGTGCGTTCCGGCCGTGGCTTCAAAAAATACGCCGAAGTGGTTCGTCGCGCCTGGTTCGATTACCTTCACGCACGCGCGCTCGCCCATCGACGACAGCGACAGCACCCCGCACTCGTCGCTCAGCTGCTCGGATTCAGTGACCATGGAGGACCCAGTGCTGTACCGCGTAGTAGCTTCGGAGTACGCCACGGAACCCTCCCTCTTGGTCTCCATGCGCACCAAAACGGCTTTGGCAGTGCCGTTGGTGAAGGCGAAGTATTGTGTGTGTCTCGACCCAACCGCGACGGATCCAAAGTTCAAACTCGACGGCCCCGCGCTGAGCTGGGAGATTTCGTTTGGAAGCAACACCCTTGTGCAGTCTTTGAGTTGCGCGGCCGTCACAGGCGCGCACGGCGCGTCCGTTTTCGGCCCGCCAGAGCCGGCGGAAGTCTCCGCCTCGACCGCCTGCTGCGGCCGGTTGCGCGGCCGCAGGTACGAAAACGGAATCTTCGCGGCGCTTTTTCGTTTCGATTTTGATCGGCGGTTTCCATCATCCGCCGCGTGTTCGCAACTGGTCAACACCGATTTGTCCAGCCAAAGCGGTTCGTCCGCCGCGGGCAACGCCGGGCCTAGGTCGTGTTTCATGGACCCAAACACCCCGCCAATGTCTTTTCGCGGCTTCAAGTCGTACTGGTTCCGCAACCCTAACGTCGTCGCGTCATTCGGGTCGTCCTGTTTTTTGGACATTTGCGCCACGCGGTGCTTTCGCGAATCCGCGATGTATTCGTCGTACGCGCTTTTGTGTTGCAGCTTCCGCGAGGCTTGGTCCAGGGTAAGCGCATGCGCGCTAGGATCTGGATCGGCGCGCTCGTTGTAGATGCTCAACGCTTTTTCCGTGGAGGATCGTTTGTCAAGCCGCGCCGTCGCTTTCCGCAACCGAAGCGTGTCGTACTGCGAATTCACCTCCGCGGGGTTGACATATTTCTTTTGCTTTTCGAAATCGTCAGGGTGAGCGGTGAGCCCTCTGGTGGGTTTCAATCCGCCAGACCAACCGCCCACCTCGCGACACCGCCCAACGCATTTAACCGAGGTTTCGAAAACAACCACGCGTCGCGGCGCGGTACTCGGGTTTCCCGAGTTATCGACCGACCCAGAGTATCCATTGTCAACGGCGTAACCACGGCCCAGCACCTGGCACGTCAAGTTCGCGGTGTGGCTTCCCAAACCTTTGGGCTGGTACGCCACGCTCACGGTGACGGTTTGACCGGGAAGCACCGTACCGAACGTCGGTGAGGGTTTGAAATACGCGCTTCGTCCAAACGCGAAATCGCAGTTCGTTTCGTTTGTCAGGTTGCGCACCGTGACCAAGTGGTCACCCCGGTCGTTGGAGTCGACGGCGCCGAAATCCAGAATTCGCGGATCCAGGGAAACGCAAGCCGTGACGAGACGCGCGGTGACTGGTATTTTGAACGGCTTGAGTTTCGGGGTCTCGAAAACGACGTTGGCGGTGATTGATACGTCGCGCGCGTCGGTTTCATCGTTCTGAGTGTTTTGGGAAGTATGAAGACCCCCCGCGTTCCCAGAGTTGAGTGTTTTGAAACCCTTGGCGATACCCTTTTCAGGCAGCGGCGGCGCTATTTGAAACACCACCGCGCGCTTTTCATACGGAGCGAGCACACCTTGGTCGGGGGTCACGGTGAAGAACCGGACGTCGCGGGTGTTGTGGGTCTCGCCACTCCGGAGTTTGACTTTGAATTTCGTCGCGGAAGGGCTGTTGTTGTACACGGCGCTGCGAACTAAACGCGTGTCGCCGCAAAGCACGTGGCCGAAATCCACGACGCGCAGCCCACATGCGTCGCCGCCTATGTGTTTGTCATCGGTCAGGAACTCGGGAGCGTTAGGGACCACGGTACCGGTGGCGTACCATCTTTCGGACTTTGTATTTTTGTCTGCAAAGGCGTTCGACGAACCCTTTTTCTCGTCGTCCGAAAATCCACTCGCCGTGAGAAAATCCACTGCCGCGTCGAAATCGCCGATTTCTTTCGGAGATAACTCAGCAGTGAACAAAAGGTTTTCTCCAGGTTTTAGGGTACACAATCCACTTGGGGTTACACGGAACACATCTTCGGCCAATCCTCTCCTCGTGTCCCATCGCGCCTGCACAACCGCGGTCACCGCGCCGACGTTACTCACGGTCACGGCTCGTGTTGCGGAATCGCCCGGCGCGAGAATGCCGAAATCCAACGACCCTTCTATTTTCGTTGTCGGTCTTGGCGCGCGTGCCACCAGCGGAACGAACGTCTCCCCCGCGTCGGTTTGAATCACGCATTTGTCGAAGAAGTCGTTCTGTTCGTCCGCGCAAAAACTCACTTCGAACGTCGTGGTTAAACCGGGGGATAGCCGCGTCGTCGTGGCCAACCCGTTTTGCGCATTTGCGCCAGGTAACGAAAAGCGGGACGACCCGGGTGGCAACACCTTCACGAAATGCAGCCGGGAATCCGCGTTCCGCAGGGTTAATTGCGCCGTATACGTCACGTTCGCGTGGATGTTGGTGAAAATCAACTCGGGAGGGAACACCCTGAGCCACGGCAACGAACAAGGACCAAGGCCTGAGCTGTTCTCCAGGCCAAGGAACCGCCCGCTCATCTTTTACTCTTTTGTCGATCGTGCCGTTTACTGGGTTGATATTGACCGAGCAATGCGACGGGTCACCGGGGTCACCGCGCAGCCAGTCGTAAGCTCCGCACGCCCTAGACCCTGCCGCTCTTTCCCAAACGTGTCCCACGCACAGCCGGTCGCCACCGATCGCGTTTCACGCCACAAACGGCACGGCTCGCGCGCCTGCTAATGGTGCCACTTCCGGATCATTAACATCATTTTTCGGTCAGCGCTGCAGCGCTGTCACAAAAGCTCGACAAAAAGCAAGGACGCTCATAAGTCTCGGCACCCCTCCCCTCCACGATGGCCTTCAACACGGCCCCCGGTGTTGAAACACGCGCTCGTGAAAGGACGCGCCTACGCGATATCGCGAACGTCGCGAAGCAGCCGGGTACGCATGATACCTTCCCGGGTCTCGCTTCGACGTCGTGGTCACGCATATTCTCAGATCTGAGAACCTGGCAGATCCAATAGATCTCGCTCGCCTTGGTGCGGTGAGTCGTGGGATGCGCGACGCGGTGGCGGCGACGGGGCGCACGATGGCGGAACATGATGGATACCAGTGTTCGAGACTCGAATATTTGAGC
>Ga0222710_1000166_pt1 | contig 30331 bp, 22 predicted proteins | sample AntAcemetage1696_FD_181143 | JGI IMG/M metagenome (GOLD analysis project Ga0222710, IMG submission 181143) | Saline water microbial communities from Ace Lake, Antarctica - #1696 | ecosystem: Environmental > Aquatic > Non-marine Saline and Alkaline > Saline | place: Antarctica: Ace Lake... | reverse complement strand
AACGACGAATAATCTGCTGGTTTCAGTAACAACGAATTCGTGTTACCCCGTCCCATCGGCGTGCGTCCGGAACGAACACCGCGCGCTGACCTTTCCTCCCCACGAATTTCATTCTCCCCTCAGGCGGCGCGCGTGGAGCTGACCGTGCAAGGCCGCGAGCGCGTGACGCTTCAAAAAACACACACGCTTCCGGAATCCGAGCTCGCGCCGTTTCACCACACGCAGGGGGTTTCGCACAAAGAGCACCACGAGTATTTAGTGAAGTACCCGAAACCGGCGGTCCGGGATTTGGTGAAGGAGCGGGACTGGCGGTTGCGGAACGGACACACGTCGCCTTCGCGAACCGTGACCGTGGTCACGGACGTGACCAGGGTGGAAACCGTGTTTTCTGAGCGACGGGTGGTGATGGATTTAACGGAGGTCCACACGACGCGGGATTCAGGCGGAAGGCATTGCGAAGAAACCGCCGCGTCTTTTTCCGCCGCGATTCCGCCAACCGCGCCGTCGTCCTTCTACGTCGCGGGCGGGAACTGGAGCGTGGGCAAGGGTTATTTGGCGGAAATCGTGTACACCGTGAGTGTGTGCGTGGTTGGCGAGACGAGCGCGGTGATGAACGGGCAGTCGCGACGTGACACCGGGAACCCTCCACAACACGACACCGGGGCCACCGCGACGCTCGCGCCCGGGGAAGTCGTCTTGGCGAGCGCCAAGCGACACTTCCTGGTGAACCAGCAAAACACGGCTCAGACCGGGTATACGCAAACGGGCTCGATGCACGGGCCGCAAGTATCGCAAGTGCAAACTATGAACTCCTCACATGCGTTGAGTGCCACCTACGCAACTCCAGGAGGAGCGACGTCGACGTCAACTCCCTCCGGTCCAAACGCGCGCGCGTCGCGCGCGTTCCTCACGGGCGGCGAAACGCGCGCCACGGTTTCTTTGTCCTCCGCTTCCGTCGCGCCGGGCGACGACTCGCTGGTTGTCAGAACCGAAGTCAACTGCTCGTCAAGCACTCCCGCGACCTGCACCACGATTCACGTCACGTGCGCGCTTGCGATGACATCGGGTTCCGAAACCTTCACCAAGAAATTCGACGTAGCGCCGCACTTCGCAAACGGGTTCCCGGGCGGGTACTTCGGGGAGAGGTTTCATTTGTACCGAACGCCGCCGGGCTGGCCGGCGAGCACCGCTGGTGTCTCCGTACGGTGTACGTACGGTGTGCGAGTGACTTTGGCGTTGCCCGGTCCGTCTCGTAACCTCACGCTGGACGTCCCGCTGACCGTGAAAAGCACGGCGAGCATGTACTCGTCCGCGCGGCCGGCGGGGGCGCCGTGGACGGGGGGCGACGAGTTTTTGTCTCCCGTTTTTTCAACACCAGTCGGCGTTTTGTACAGACCTCCGTGGGCGGATGACCGCGCCTCCCCCGCCTGCTTCGGGTGCGCAACGCAATTCACTTTATTCAACCGGAAACACCACTGCCGCCACTGCGGGTTTGTGTTTTGCAAGAAGTGCTCGCCCAACAACGTGTTCCTGCCGAAGCTCGGGTTCACCACGCCGCAGCGCGTGTGCTTGGGGTGCCACAACGCCGCGTACCGCAGCGGTGGCGTTTTCCAACCCACACCGGAAAGCGAAGCGTACGCCGCGGTGCAAACGGCGGCGGGGGTGCGGCGGAACGCGCAGATGCACGGAGGGGGGTCCGGTGTTTCCGGAGGAGGTTTGGGAGGCGGCGGTGGAGGGTATGCTGAAAGCCCTCCCGTGAACGGCGTCGTGCCGCGGCGCGGCGAGCTCCGGGAGGTGACCGGGGGGGCGGCAAGTAGCGGCGCACCGGAGGCGTCGACACACGAACCAACCGTGCCGGTGCAGGACCTGCGACAGTTCATGCAGGGGCCGGGCGGTGGCGGTACTGCAGGGACAGAGTTTAATGCGGAGTGAGGGAACCGGGTTGGAGGATTGGGCAAGTGCGAGACGTTACGTGTTAACATCGACTATGTAGTCTACCTAAAATTCCGTCACTCTGGCAACGGCGACGGCGGCGTCTCCGCACTTGGTTCACCACCCTCCTCGCCCCCCAACCCCCCCGTGTCCACCATTTGCCGTTGTCGTTGCGTGTGGTCGTTGGCGATGAACAGCACGAGAAGCATCGCTACCAAAATGGCTATATCGAAGAAAGGAGTATTTTTTAGTGCTGTCTTCCGGACGCCGGCCCTTCACCTCAGAACAAGCCCAGGAACTTTTTCTTCTCCTTCTTCTCCTCCACCTCCTCCTTCTTCTCCGCCCGTTCCACGTCTTCCTCGTCCGAGTCCGTGACGGAAGGCGTGGAGACGCCCGAGACGTCCGACCCCTTCTTCTCCACCGCCCGCTCCACGTCTTCCTCGTCCGAGTCCGTGACGGAAGGCGTGGAGACGCCCGAGACGCCCGAGACGTCGGAGCCTTCCGAGCCTTCCGAGACGTCCGAGACGTCGGAGACTTCCGAGACGTCGGAGATGGAGACGTCTGTGGATGCGTCGTCATCTTCGTCGGGAATCGAACCGGCGACGCCGGTTTTGAAGTGCTCCGCGACGGACGGCATTTGCAGCGCGCGCGGCGCGGCGGTCGCGACGTCCGGAAGCATCGCGTCGTTTTCGCGTTCCGGGCGGTACCACCGTCCCCAGCCTTTTCGACGTGGCGCAACCAGACCGTCGAACTCGCGAGTGTTATTTCCGGACTTAACAGCGCGCGCTACCAATAAAATGGCAAACATGTGCAGCCCCCACGCAAACACCGCGCATCCGAACCCCCCTCGGTCCACCTCCCATAAGTCGATATCCCCAACCGCGACGATGACGCGCTCTTGTATCAGGACCGGCAGAATCAGCGCGAACACTATGGAGTTTAGCGTGACGCCGACTTTCTCGTCATCCATGTCGGGGAACGTGCGCGCGTAAAGCGCCAAGCACGCCAAGTCGACACACAGGATAAATGCCAACAGGTAAAGCGATAAACGGCCTATGGTTGGTAAACTGGAGTGACACGCGTTGCGCCTGCAACACGCGCTGCACCTACCCACCAAGATGCCGAACGCAGTGACCAACACGAAGCCTAGAGGGAAAGTCGCCGCGCGAATCACGATCTCGGCGCCGCCGGCTGATTTCATGCGTTTTTTGACGCCTTCGCAATTTCGCACCACGGCGTCGACCGCGGAGTCGGAGGGCCACATCCCGTAATACCGCAAATCAACCGCTGATTGGTACGGGTCAGTTTCGTTGGCGATGTCGCGTCAGCTGCCGCTGTCTTCGTCTTCGTACACTGGCTTGCCGTCTTTGTAAAACGCGGTGATTCGTTCGCAACTCAATTCATCAATCTCGGTCGCGGTCCAGTGCGCGCTCCCCCGAATCTCGTCGGACTTGTCCCGCCCCTCGGAGTACGTGCCGAAAACAAGCGTCTCGTGCGCGCTCCCACGAATTTTGTCCCGCGTATCCGCGTTATGGGTTTCAAGCGCGGTGAAGGCTTCAATAGCGAAACCGTTGAACACAACCTCGGCTACGCGGTACGTGTTCGAGCTCCACGGTTGTAAGTTCAAAGCCTCGCACTCGGCGACCGCGGCGTCGGGGGTTAAATACACGCTGCGTATGGGGAACAGTCAGGAAGAAAGTGGAGGTGGTTACGTTAATAACAGTATCGGGGTGGAGGACGGCGGTTCGAAGTCACGGGAGGGAGGGTAGTGGTCGACGACTGTATCTACTGCTTCAGAAAAAAAAACGCACCTCACGAACGCGCGGAAAAACGGCGTTAACACGCCGAAGTTCACCAGGAACGACACGCATGTCAGCACGAAGGCGACCACCAAAAACCACGGAGGACACCGGCAGCAGTGGTGCGCGGGGTACCAGCAGTCGTGAAAAAATCCGCAGCAGCACTTGTCACTTGTCTCGCAACACCGGTCGCTCCACGGGCCTTCGTCAGGGCCACCCAGGCCGGGGATGTGGTGGTAGACGGGGAAACCAGCAATGTCAGAACCGACGGGTTGAACAACGGCATTTGGAACGAATGTGGTCGTGTCGTTCGGCCCTGTACCGGGAGGCCGCGCACCCCTGTGCAAACTCTTGAACGAGTCCCCGGAGAATGACTGCCCTGTTTCGCGGGAGTTCATAACCATGGAGTCTGGGGCGGAACAGTGCGCGCCCCTCGTTCTGGGGCACAGTGCGCGCGGCCTCGCTGCTCGTCGTTCCTTGGAATTGGAAAAAATGACTGTACATTGGAAAGAAATGGAAATTTCCAGTACGACGAACGACGTTTCACTCTTCGTTTGAAGGAACTCCTGGGAGCGGCTGACGAATCGAATCACCAGAATCGAATCTGCGAACAGTTCGCGCCATCATGAGGATTCGCGCGCGGGAAACCCATTATTTACGGAAATGGGCTGTGCCTGCCCGTCATACGTTTTTATCCTGGCGCCACAAATTCTTCTTGGCAACATGACCCCGCCGTGCGTCCCAGGCCGCGCAGAGATCCAGAACGGTCGAAACATGCGGCACTCAAACTGAGGGATAGACAGTAAATACGATTTCCAATAGCCTCAACCTCGTTAGTGAGCATCGTTATTGCCAATATTTGGGCGTGAGGTGCGCTTAAAGTCGCGCGAACGTGATGTTAAGATGGAAAATGTTCAAAAGACGTTTTCTTGCCTCGATGTCATCATATCCCTCACACTCGCGCGACTTGACAGCGCGACGTACACTGAAAAGTTGACACATACTATGTTTATCTGAGAGATTTATGCGCTACAAAATGTTGTTTTGTTACGATGTCTCCACCATAGCCCTTGCTGTCAATGTCGTTCTGGACCTCCACGATGTCTGAGGCGCGCGGAGGGGTGCAATATTTTTGGTTGGTTCCTCGGTTTCAGTCGTTTTTACCAGAAAGGCTGAAAAAAATGGTTCGTCCAAGAAGTCTGGGCAACAACGGCGTCATGTCAGATCCTTCCGCGCCCGTACGCCCGGACGTCGGTCGCGGTGCTCTCGCGTCCGTTCACGGCTTCTGCAGGCGCCGCGAGTCTCACAGGCACGTTTCCGCCGACGCGCGACTACGTCACAACCCGGGGGCGGCTCGGCGTGTGGGCTCAGTGCGACTGGAACAACGACACGTGCTTGGCGAAACGATTACGCACCCACGGTGGAAACCCCCTGGCGGTTCGTCCGTCTCCACAATGGGTGGGTTCAAAACCCCTTTCCCGTTGGTGCTAATCACGGTGTTTATGCTCATCGCGGGCGCCAACGCGCACATCGACCAGGACGATTTAGGGCAGGTGAGCCACAAGCCTGATGAGACGTGGTACGACCGACCGTCGCCCCCGCCTCCCTCGAGGGACGAATTGCTGATCGGCGGTTTGTACGACGAAAACCGAGGGCCTCTTTTGTTGAAGGAAAACCACACGTACGAGATGGTCTGCTCGGTGTTCATTAAACCCCCGGCGTTCATGTACGTCGCGCCTGGAGTGACGATTCACGTCCGGGGTGACTGCGGTGGTGACGACGCGTACGCGTGGGGCGCGAGTAATCCGGGTGGCGTGTCCATGAAGCCGTCGATAGTCATCTTACCAAACGCGCGTTTGGAAGTCAAAGGGACGCTTGCGAAACCGGTCGTGATTCGATCGCTAGCAGGGGCCGGGTCGGCCTCCACCACGAATGGACTTTGGGGGGGCGTTTATTTGTTCGGAAGAGCGCGCGTGTCGTTTGATCTTTTGGATGCAAATCGAATGCCCGTCGGCACGGCGGAGGGCGCCGACCCCGGGCCGTACGGGCTGGCTGTGTCTGATACCTTCGTCGCGCGAAACGCGCCGGACGGGACGTTTACCGTGTGCGAAGACGAAATTATTGATGGAAACTGCACGACCAAAATGGCACCGTCATGCGTGGATATCACGCAAGCTCGCGAAAACGGGGATGGCTTTTTGAGCGCGTCTGAGCACAAATTCGAGTACGGCGGCGACGACGACGGCGGGTCGTGCGGTTCCGTGGAAAACCTCATCGTCGTGAACGCGGGCGGTATCGTTGACAACAACAGCACTACCGTTCCGAATCCCGTGGCGTTTGGTTTGTACGGCTGCGGCGTTGGCACGTCCATCGCCAACCTCGAGGTTGCGCACTCTGGTGGAATCGGGGTTGAGCTTCGCGGCGGCGCGGCTTTGTTAAAAGACGTCGCGGTGTGGGCGACTAAGGGCGACGGCGTCGTGGCTCGAGGCGGGTACCGCGGGGTTTTGCGAAACGCTTTCGTTGACGTGGACGGCGCGTCGCCGCGGAGCGCGTTGAGGGTCGTCGGGGACTGGGACGGCGATCAAAGCCAAACCGACGACGTCGCGTACAGAACGCACCCGCACGTGTACGGCGGGACGTTCGTGGCGTCCGGGGACGGCGGCGGCGGGTACGACGTGGGTTCGTTTTACGAGGAAAACCGCGCGAACACGGTACCCACCGGTATCGTCGCCACGGAACGCGCGGGGGGCTTGACGCTTGTGAACTCCATTGTCCTGTCGCGATCGTTTTCGCGAACGCGGGGGGTGACGATCAGCGGGTGCTCGCACGCGATGGATGTGGGTAACGAAAACACGATCGGCGCGCCGAACACAACCAAAGTTTTCACGAGCACCAACCGGGTGTTTATCAGCGACAAAAACGTCATCACCGGGTTCGGGGTGCACCCCAACGTCTCTGGTGTTCCTGACTTTGGCGCGTTCCCCACGAGCATGCGGGAAGTGTTCGACGCAAACGGTCAGTCGCGTTTCGTCGGCGCGAACACCACACGAAGAGCGGTGATCGAACGCTGGCTCGCGAACCTGAGTAACACCGAAACGCACACGTCATTTGACGCGTCTAAGTTCACAACCGCGCCGCCCCGGGAGTGGCGCGCGTTTGGGCTAGTGGGCGACTCGTGTCAAAACACCCTGTCCAACGCGGATGACCGCAAGCCGCAGTTGCACTCGTCGCTTTTCCCGTCGGAACTTTTTTTGACGGATGAAGGAAACAGTGCAGACCAGCCTGGTTTCTTCGACCCGAGACCAACGCCTGCAATGCGGTACGCGCATTCCACAGACGACCCTTTCGTCAACGCGCACCGCGGGTTCGCGCTGGGCACGCCGAGCGCTGAACGCACCGCGCTCGCGCTTGACGCGATTGATCGGTTTTTGTCATCGCCCGTTACGTACCCCGGCGCGTTTACCCCGGACAAAAACAGTTTGTGGTTCCGCGATCGCACAGAACCTTTGTCGGTCAAAGGCGCTACTTTGAGTTCGCAGGTCGCGAAGGACGCGGACAGAAAATACGCGCATCTCACCCTGACGCGCGAGTTTCAGCATCCCACCGACGCAAACGAAAACAAGTGCGTTCCGTTGGTCAACGTCATGATGGAGGAAAACCAATGCTACCGCGCGCCGGCTTGGCTTGAAGAAAGAATCTCGCCCCTCGCGCTCGGTGTGGCGCGGCTGGGTAGTTTTGACCAAACCTCAACCTGGCGACAGTCAAAACTTTTTCCAAACGACAGCACAAACGCAACGGACGTTTTAGCGGACGTGCCGTACAACCTGACGCACGATTTGCTGGCCAACGCGAACGGAGACCCGGAATCCAACTCGTGGGCGGGCGGGAGCGTCGTGGCGCAGCTCGTCGCTGGTACGACTTGTATTTCCCAAATCCCAAGACTGTGTTCCCATACAAGACTGACACTTTCTTTTATTTATCTCAGACGCCGTGCTCGCGACGTACAAGCGAGGCTCGCGTTCGGTGGGGGTCAACGCGCACGTCGCGGTGATTTTCGCCGCGCATTTGAACCGCACGCACGGTGCCATCCCAGCGGGGGTGTTCACGCGCGGCGACGCCACACGCGTTTTCGCAAACCCAACCGAGACCTTCGTCCGCGTGCACATGTCGGGTTTGGAACTCAAGACTTTTCTGGAATCCGCAATGTGTTCCTCCGACCCGGAGGGGGCGCCGTTCCCGTTCGCCTCGGGGGTTCGCTGGGATTACGACAACGTGACGACTCCGGCGGCGAGCAACTTCGCGGTTCTCGCTCCGGGCTCGGACCGGGTGTGGGTTCCGCTTGACGACGCGGATGCGTTTGTGGTGGTGATGCCGTATTCGGTTGCGGTTGATACGAGCAATACGTGGTCGGGGGTCGGCGTGTCCTCGTTTGCCTCGGGGTTTTCGAGATATTCGGTGGGAGACGGCGACTTCAAAACCGTTTTCGCGGAACACGCGGAGGCGCTCGGCGTTTTGACCCAGACTTCGCCCGGAACGCGATCGATGCGCACGTTTACGGGCGCCTCGGGTGTGCACGCGCACGCGTTCGACAAGGGAAACGAAATGCACGTGAAACTCAACGTCACGGAGGGACAAATTCCCGTGTTGATTCAGTTTGTTTCCTACGACGCGTGCGTGGCGGACGCCGTGGAAGGCGTCGCCGTCGCGACGGGTGTGTTCGTCGCCGCCACGCCCGAGACGTGCGCGAGCGCAACGAACGATGCCGTTCGAATCATCGCCACGGGCATCACACCGGGTTCCATAGACTCCACGGGCAAGGTTGTGACTGCGGAGTGGACGAACGTGGTCCACGGCGGCGCGCCGGCGTCGGCTTCGTGTCCGACCGGCGCGACCACGCACGACTTGGCCGTGGCGCTGTTTACGTTTTACGACGCCGCGAGTACACCGCCCGCGTATTCCTTCCCCAAAACCGCGGCGCCGATAAGTTACCAATCGTTCGAAAACCTCGCTTTGGCGATGAATTCGTCTACGGCGATTGCGCCATCGCCGTCGCTCTCGCCGTCGCCGTCGACGGGAGAAACGGGTTGTTACGCTCTTTCGACCGACACTACGCCAATCGCTGGCTGCACGTGCCACGAGACGTGCGCGAAATGCGGGTACTTCAATTGGCCAAATACCGACGATGACTGCGTGACGTGCGCAGATCCCAGCGTCACCGTGACCGCGGTGTACGGAGACGGCACGGGGTATTGTACACCGTACACCGGCATCCCCCCGCGCGCCGGCGCGGACGTGGCGGGTTCGCCTTGTTACCACGTCATCGGTTCCGACGACCCGGCCTCCAAGCAACGACGCGGCACTGTCCGTTTTTTTTGCGACAAGACAGGCGGTTTGACGCAACTGAAGTGGTTCGCCACGGGTTCTCCCAACCCGGGGTGTGACATGTCCGTGCCCCCCGACGAGCTCACGTACGGCGCGCACTCCATAAACAGCCGACACGATTTAGCGGCGTGCGACGACGCTTCCGAGTACGACGTAGCGCTCGGCCGTCGGTTTCCGAAAATCGAAGCGAGTTGCGGCGGGTTCGACCTCGCCGCGTTCTACTCGCGAACGGACGGGAAGGTCGGGCCGTTCGCGAGTACGTACCGCTACCGGATTCCCGTAGCGCAACGAACAGAAAGCGCGCCGTGGGGGTGCGGCACGGCGGGGTGCGTCAAGGCGAGACAGCTGGGGTACGCCGTTTAGCTTGTACTTGTATCAGAGGTTATAGAGCGCGAAGCGCTAGCGGAATTTCTGCTTGTATTGATGATTTTATTTATTTTCCATCGAAAGCACTGTTACCATATGCAAAACTGATGTGAAAAAATTCACGGCTCTGGGAGGGCGCGCGCGATGCCGGGATGGCGGCGTTTTTTGGTAATCATTCCACACTCGACAAGTGTTCGGCTTCCGAAGGAGCCCCAACAACCAACAACGCGAACCTAAAATTACGACACGAACGGCGGCGGCGGCGTCTCCCCCGCTGCCGCACCACCTGCCGCACCGCCTACCTCGCCCCCCACGCCCCCCGTGTCCACCATTTGCGAATTTCGAGTTGAGTGGTCCCTGACGATGAACAGCACTAACAGCATGGCCACTATCGTCGCCACCGCCACCGTCGCGCCCGGTGTCGCCGTCGCGTAGCGCACCACTTTTTCAACCGGCGCTGGCAAATACCTGCACCAACCACCGTCGCTTTTGAAGGCGCTGAGTTTCGAAAAAGCATCGGCGGTTTCATCGCGAAGCAATCGACCTGAAACGCCCGGGTCGTCTTCTTCTGTTGCGTTCTCGGTTATCTCGGTTATCTCACCGTACTGCTTTATGTGTACGCCTGGCTGAGTATTCGCGTCGCCCGCGCGATGACCATCATCGTCCCGCCCGCCGCTCATCCGCCCGCCGCGCTCCGCCGCGTCTAAATCGTTCTCCGCCGAATCTGAATCGTTCCCCGGCGCCGGCGCACCGGAATCCAGCGACGCGAATATGCCATCCAGCCTTTCAGCCGCGGAGGGCGGTTTCGTCGGTGACGGTGTCCACCCGATACCGCCGCGGAAACCGCCAGGTGCGCCCGCGGCGGCGTCCCCTTTGGTGGCCGCCGGCGCCCTCGAAGCGCTTGCGACATTTCGGGGCACCGCGCCTCGTGTTTCGTTCGCCGAAGCACGCAGCGCCGCGTGCGCGTCCCCCGCGCCGCCTGGCCTGAACGCCTCCCTAACATCACCCGCGATGTCCCGCGTTATTTCACGTAACGGGTCGAGCCACACCTCCTTGGTGTGGCTCCCAACGGAAGCCAGGCTGGCGGTCACCTGGGGGGTCACCGCTTTGGCGGTCTCCTGTAAAGATCGCCACAGCTTGTTTGTCGCTTCCACGCTTCTTGGCATCGGGCCGCGGACTATGGGGGCTCCTCCGGTCGAACCCCCCGGGCGGCGGTGGTTCTTGTCGCCCATAGTGTCGCGCGCGCGGGAAAAGTCCCGCGCGACGTCACCCACAGCGCAGCGTGCTGTGCGCCCGCTTCCGACATTTGCTTCGACACAATTCTTTCGGGAAAGAAGCCGCGCCCTCGAAAACGGCACCACATACAATTTTCCTAACCGAATCTTACCACGACGTCACAGTTGCAGCGCGTGCCGCTTGCCCGACCCTAGTACCTCGGGTTCGGACCTGCCTGATCTCCGCGCGTGCGAGAGATCACCCCAGCGGCAGGTACGATGGCGACCGCGGCGCGTGTAACGCCCGCAATGGCGCTGTCGGGAACGCGAATCTCGGCGCGATTCGGTAAGGCTTGTTCCTCGGCAGTGCTCGAACCTCGGTCGCTCGCAAGCGCGCGTCCCCGCGTGTCGGGAACGCGAATCTCGGCGCGAAGATTCGGTAAAGCTTGTTCCTCGGCAGTGGCCAAACACCCGAAACCCACCACCCGCGTGCGGTTACGCGGGTTAACAGCGCGCGTGTCCGTGAAGACCTTTGCGACCGAGAATGAAAACAACGACGGTCCCGAAACGGGCGATGGCCTGGAATCAGAGGAACAAAAGAAGCAACCCAAGGATGGAGAGAAACCGGCGACGTTCCGAGGTGTGGACATAACCGGCGGCCGGTACGGCATGGGCGAGGGCATCGACAAAGGGTTGGACGCCACCACGAACCCTGACCTTTTCCTGGTTGGATTTGTATCTGTTTGCTCCTTCGCGATCCTGGCGTTTCTGTTCGGGCCGAAACCGCCGTCGGATTACTACGGCTGAGGGACGTCTTGTAGTGCACGTGGTTGGCGGCGAGGTGGCTTCGCAAAGTTTGTTGTTTTGCGCATTCATTGGTTTCACGCCGGTCCCTTGCTGTAGACTACTTTCTGTAATAATCTTCACAAGCATACGCATCACCCTTCTTCGTCGCCGTCACACCGCACACCTGTTTGTGGAAGGGAAAAATGGAGCCGAACTTCCAACGAAAGGATCAGCAGAAAGGCTGAACCAATAAAAAAAGCCGCCAGAAGAATAAAGACACATGTTGTCGGCGATAATCTGACCACTCGTCGACGCGCGGACGCCCACTCGACCGCACCGACATCAACGTATCCTCGTCAGACTCGATCCCATCGCGCGAGTGGCTGACGGCGTCAGACGAATCACGTTACGTACCCGCGCTCCCATCTCGTCGCGTCGCTTGGCATTTGGAAACGTCGGTTACTTCGCAAGTGCGGCAGCACATTCAGCATGTTTGGGCGCAAAGCGCTTTGATCGTGTGTCTTCTCGGGGCGTACGCGACGTTCGTGCGGGCGCAGAACAAATCCTTCGTGAACTTCGCAAGTGGCGGGTATCACAGTTGTGGCGTGCGCGATGATAACTCTGTGGAGTGCTGGGGATACAACCTACACGGGCAGCTCGGGGACGGCACCATGCACTCGATTTCAGCCGAACCCTCGTTCGTCCCTCGAGCTGTGTTAAATACGACGTCCTCCGCCCCTCCGAGCAACTTGATAGACTGCGCAAATCTGTTTGATGGTGGGTGGGTACGAGTGCGCCACATACCGTCAGGAAACTCATGGCACCCCGCCACGGACCTCCTGGCGGGCACGGATGTGTATGGGGACCAAAATGACGACACAAACGCTTGGTCCATCGGCTTTGAAAACACAGTCCCGGGGTGGGATACGTTGCTGTTCGCTACAGGCGACTGCATGAATTGGCTCGCGGCCACGAAAGACGCGGTGAGTGGCGGAACGTACAGCAACGCGCTTCGTCAAATTCTCGCGAGCTCGTTGAACGGGGAACCTCACGAGTCGAGGTGGTACAACCGGGGAGGATCGAACACCGTGGATCCTTTGATTACACTGGAAGATTGGGGCGTGGATTATGGAGGCATTCTTTACGTTGGGGCCAGCAACGCAGATAGCAACTACGCGGGGAGTTTGCAGCACGACGGCGTTGACATGTACGTTCGTGCTGGTGCCCCCCCCGTTTCCGTTTCCAAATTAAGCGCGCAGAGCCTTGGGCTTGGATTTCTGCACTCGTGCGCCGTGCTTGTTGATAAAATCGTGTCTTGTTGGGGTAAAAACAACCAAGGAGAGCTCAGGGATGGAGACTTCCTGGACAGCGCGTTTGCCGTCCCTGTTGTCGGCGTGACCAACGTCGCGATCCTGGCGGTTGGCATTGGGTACGGGTACACTTGCGCGTTGCTTGAAAGCGGTTTCGTGGAGTGTTGGGGGAGTAATCAATACGGCCAGCGCGGGGTAGGCGACGTTGCGGCGCGATCGTACGCCACGACGGTTACCCACGCGGACGGCGCCCCGTTTCACGACGTGAAATCGATGAGTGTTGGGTACCACCATTGCTGCGCCGTGGTTGCGAATGGCGCTTTGTGGTGCTGGGGAAATAATGGCGCGGGGCGGATCGGCGGCGGCGGCGGCGGCGGCGCGAGCGCGGTCAGCCCCACCGCGGTGCTCGGCGCCGACGGAACCCCGGTGCGTACTGCTAAAAGCGTTCATTGTGGACAAGATCACACCTGTGCCGTGCTTGATGACGACACGGTGTGGTGCTGGGGACGGAACGGCGACGGGCAGCTCGGCGTGGGCGACAACACAACCACCAACGCGCTGACCGTCCCGGTTGCCAACCTGGAGAACGTCCAAAGTTTGTCCGTGGGAATCGCGCATAACTGTGCTTTGCTCAAGAACGCCACGTTACGTTGCTGGGGAGAGAACTCGCACGGCGGTCTTGGAGCTGGCGACATTACGAACAGGGCGACCCCCGTGACCGTCACCGCCGGGATCGGCGACGCGCGGAGCGTGAGTTGCGGTTATATGACACCTGCGCCATTGGTGCTCACGACGACAAGTTTTGGTGCTGGGGGCGAAACTATCAATACCAGCTCGGGTTAGACGGACCCAACACGAAACGACTGGTACCCACCGAAGTGTCTGGGATTAAAATGCTCCCTCGCAAGTGCACGTGCTGCGATACGAGGATGAAATTACTGGGACTCAACGTAGAGCGGTGTGTCGTCCCGGTCAACTGACCGAGTCGTATCTCGCAAGTGCCAGCTCGACTGAGATTCAATCCAAAGCGATTGGAAACGGAGGGCTGACAGGCACCCTCGCGTCCGCGGCGCGGTTTTTTGGTGCCGCCGTGTTAATTTACAAATTGTATATACCTGTAATAGTAACCGCTCTACTACCTTCATTGCATTATCGGGGTACTTTCGCCTGTCGCATTCGCGTCCGTAGTCCGGACGTACCGCCGTCGCCGCGCGCTGAAATCGGAAAAACAATCGGACCAGCCGTGCCGTTTCGGACGCCGAAATTAACAACGTGGCGGGCGTTTCGAAATCGACGAATGTGGCGTGAGGCACAGCTGAAATAGTCAGAGAAAAAACGAAATCTCGCAGCTCGGAGATGACGAAATGTGACAAATCAACATAAACGTAGTACCGAAACGACTCATTACCGTTTCCTCTTCGCCGCGAACGGCGACGCCCTTAGGCCCATCGCTATGGCCCTCCGTCGCAGCTCCGTCCCGGGACTCCGGAACTCGCCTGGCGATTGGTTGGCGGCGTTCGGGATGCCGTGCGATAACCGCAAAGAGGTTCGGGAGCGCGTGCGCGGAGTCACCGAAGCGCCGACCAGCTTTCGCGAAGACGTCTCGGCGATTGCGATTTCGTTTTCTTTTTCGGTCGCCTCGCGTAGCTGCGCTTCCGCTTTAGCGACTTCCCCGTTCACCTTGGCCAGCTCCGCACGTTGCGCCGTGATCAAGTCACCTAAAGAGTCATCAGAGGTTCCTGTTTTCAAGCACATATTCGGCGTATTCGAGTTACCCGCAATGACGGACCCCAACGCGTTCGCGACGTCCTTCGCGCTCGCTCTCGCGGCGCGCTTGACACATTGCAGTTCCGTTCGCAGCGCCTCGCCGTTCGCCTCGGCGGTTTCGTAGCGTCTCACCGCCACGGAATGCGCTTTCGTGACCCTTTCTAGTGCGATGCGCATGGTGTCGTCGAGAGGCATGTTTCCTATAGCTGTGAGCTGCGCAGCCTGTGATTTTTCAGCTTCCCTCGCGAAAGCCTGCGCAAGCGCCTTTGCCTTTTCCGTCTCTGAACGCGCCGCGAGTATCGCGCGCTCAGCCTGAAGTTTAATTTCATTCACCTTCCGCTCGGCGTTGGCAACGGCCTCCGTCGCCCTTTGCTTCATCTTCGCAGACGCTTCCACCGCGTTCGCCTCCGCGGTTTCCGCCGCCGTGGTCGTAGCCTTGGCGCTCGCAAGCGCGCGCTCAAGCCCCAGTATCTTGGTTTCAGCCGCAGCGCGAATCTCCCTTAGCTTTCCCTCCAGAAACGCGACTTTTTCCGTGGCGAGACGAAGACTTTCCCTCGCTTCGTCGGCGCCGCGACGCCCGCGCTCCGCCTCTGCTTCCCTCAGCGCCAGCGCTTGCGTAAGCGCGTGCCTGCCATCCACACCGTCCTTCGCGGTCTCACGGAGTCGCGTCTCCACAAGAGAAGCAGCGGCGCGTAGCTCCCGAACCTCCCCGCGCGCGTGGTCAAGCACCTCGGCGTGTCTTTTGTGTTCGTTTGCACTCGCTTCGTCCCTCACGCGCTCGTACGCCTCTTTCTCCGCCGCGAAACCATCCGCCGCGCGCGCCGCCTCCGCCCGCGCCTCGCGCAACGCCCCGTCGCGTGCGTGTCTCGCGTTGGTAAGCTCATTGTTCGCCCTCGCCAGCCCATCGTGCACCCCCCTCAGCTCCTGGTCAAAGGAAAAAGCGCGTTTACGTTCCCGCTCCGCCGCGAGCGCCGCGAAGCGCAGCTCGGCCCGCAACGCTTGCGTTTCACTCGCCGCGCTCTTAGCGGCGGCGCGTTCCTCGTTGGCGCTACCCCGGGCTTGCTCCGCCACTTGCGTGTGTTCCCTGAGCTGGTGCCGCGCGTGTGTTTCCGCCTCCAAAGCACGTGCCACCCGGTCCCTCCACTGCGTTTCCGTGTCCCGCTCGAACGTATGGGCCCAGCCTTCGTTGCGCATCTGCTCGTCCTTCGCCATCTCGAGCTCGCCGTCTTTCAGGTTCTCCACCAACCGCCGTAGCGTTTCCGTCTCCGCCGCGTTCGCCCACACCAAGTGCAGCTCTTCCCTTTGCCGTGCGGAAACCGGGACGCCGCCTCGGTTGGGGTCGAGGGGGCCGTGCAAACCAACCAAGGTGAGCCAGTCGTGAAAAGACTCGGGCACGCCGAAATCGGCGTCGTCCCCGGTTTCCCACGCCCGCGTCTCATCAGCATCCATCGGGGACCCGGCATCGGCGGTCCAACACGAAAACGAGTCGTGTCGGGACGACGTGTGGGTGCGGGTTGGTTGGAGACCTCGGGTGCGTTCCACGGGGGACATCTGCTTGTCCGTCTTCTTGATGTCGGCGCGGAAAGACGCGGAGCGCGCGGCGAGGGCGTTGCCGTCCACCGCGCCGAAAGGCGCGCGGACGGGACCGACCCCGCGCCGGGACCGGTTGTTCATGGCCAAAGTCTCCAAAGTTTTGCGACGCTTGGGGTTGCCATGCGCGTCGTGACCCGGAGCACCCGGCATGACCTCCGACCCTTCACCAAATGCCGCGAAGGCCTACCGCGGAACGCAAGGGGTATGCGTAGGCCGTGCGGCGTCGTGTGAAGTGTTAGGAGTGTGGGCAACAGATTTCGTTGTTGATTTCGTTTCGTTTCGGTCGCACGTTCCCCTCTCGAAAATCGCGTTTTATTTTCGGTTTTTGAGAAACGCTTTCATCGGATGCCCCAAAACGTTTGCGAACTCACACTAACGCCTGCGCAACGACGCACCATGCTGACCTGCTACCACAAAATTCGCGCGTTTGTTAGTAATATCGTGCATCAACGCGACGCTGGTGACGCCTTCGCGCCTCTGCCCGCCCACATCCTCAGCACGCACGTCCTAAGTTCGGGCAATCTGCCCGATCCCTCAGATCTCGCAAGGCTCCGAATGGTGAGTCGAGAGATGCGCGATGCGGTGGCGGCGACGGGGCGTGAAGTGTACAAACTGGGAGCTGGGAAAGCCATACACTTCGGAGACGCAAGCGGGCTGCAGCTCGTTATGCATCAACGAGGTGATCTGGATAACAGCTCCGTCTGGTATTGCACCCTCGCGGCGGATTACCAACAACCCGAGATACTTCAATGGTTGCGCGAGAACAACTTCCAGCGGGACGATGGGACCCTACAAGATTCTCCGCACCCCGCGTCGTACCGACAAGTGCTTGCCATGCTGGACAAAGGCATGACTCCGCCTGTCATTCGCGACATCGACGATAAGCCGCCTGACCCACGGGCGGCGTTGCCCGAGTCCGTGGTATCTGTCAAGAAAAAGCCGTGGGAAAAGGACCAGCTCACGTTTGCACCCGCTGGCCTACGCCACGCGCAGTGGAGCTCGACGCATTCGCCATTCCATGGAACAAGGAGGCACGATGCTGGATAAACCCACCGTGGGACCTGATCCCTCGCGTGCTTCGGAAGCTCCGGCTCGAGAACGCCACGGCGACGATCGTCGCGCCGCGGTGGATGCACACTCAGGGTCGTCGGCGCGATGCGTGGGAGTGTCTTCCAGAACGTGATCAAATTTTGGATCAACAACTCATACTACGCATTCCCCCTCTATGGGTGCCTGTGCACCCTGATTTCACCCCCCCTCCTCACCCTGCCGCTCAGCAACAGTCCGCAACAACAGTCCTACTTCGTCTTGCTCGAACACTTTTGGATTTCGTCCCTGATTTTGTCGTGCAGCGCCTCTGCGAGTTTTTTGTCTCCGCCGCAGATTTTCTGCAGCGCCAGCGGCGACATCCGCACTACGTCCCTCCCCACCAGCGACAGCGGCACGGTAACCCCCGCGAACTTTTCGTTCCCCACCCTTTGCATGAACGCCCGGATGTGCGCGTTTGACCATCGCACCGGGGCGACGACTCTCTCCACCGCGGTTTCCGTGACCCGCCCGTCCACTTCGATCTTCAAGTGTCTGGAAACGTCCTCCTTCACCTCGAAAACGCCGTCGCCGTCGTCGCACCCGCCAATCAAACCCACCGTTTTCAGCGTACTCATGCTGTGCTCCGTGTCCGTTGATGCGGGCGACACCGTGCCAATCACCCCGAGCTGCGCGTCAGGACGCACGAAGCACTCCATCAACACTCTTGTGAGGTGCGACGACCGGTAAGGGACGTGGACGTGTCCGCCGCCGCCGCCGCTCACCGCGCCGCCGTCGGCCACGCTCACGAGCCGCCGCTGCTGCATTTTGCGCATCCGCACGCACTCCTTCAGCGCATACAGCGAGGCGTTGATTTCCGCGGTCTCCTTGCGCTGCTCCGCGCTGTGATACACGTTGTCTTCCTTGCGTTCGCTGCCGGCGCAATCCACCAAGGTCAAACGACCAGTAGCGCCGTCCGCCAAAACGCACGTCAACCGCAACACCGCGTGGCTCCTCGACGACGCGGCGTTGCAGTGCGTCGCCGACGTCGCTCTTCTCTGTTTCCCCGCCGCCACGATTTGCTCCAGCTCCGTCGCCGAGGTAACCGTGGGCTCCACCGCGCCGATGAGCTGCACGTCCAGCTTTCGGTACTCCTCCGGGGCTAGTTCATGAGCGCCGTTGCGCATGACGCCCCCCCCAACTTCCTTGAGCGAGATTTCGTTCCGCGACGGCGATAACAAGTCGGTGCACTTCTTGCCCGCGATTTCAAAGTACGCCACGCGAACGGACAAAGCGCCCGGGACTTGTTTAGTACCAGTCTTTGCGTTCCCGGACTTTGCGTTCCCTCCCGAATCGCAATCAGAACGTTGGTTCACTCCCGCAAAAAGCGCCCCCATCGCGGTCCGCTCCAGGTGCTCCATGGTGTGCGTCTTGCCGCTCCCAGTCTGGCCATACATGAACAGCGCGCCCACCTTGCCGCACAGCGCGCCCACCACCATGGGCGCCGCGGCGGTTTGGTAAACCTCCTCGCTCGTTGCGGTTTCGCCAAACGCCCTGGTCACGTCGAAGGAGGAGTGCTTGACGAACATGCGCTTCAAATCAGCGCGCATCTGGCAGTTGTGAATCACGATCTTCGTGGGGGTACTTTCGTGGTTAACAGCGCTTTTGGAAGTTTGTCCAGTCGAGGAAGTGGTGGTTCGCGACCCCCCCGGAACAGTCACGCAGTCGAACTCGCCCCTACCTTGTTCGTGCGCGAACAGCGGTCGCTTGCGGACGAACACTTTGAAGTCGCCCGGCGGCGATGACGGTCGCGTGGTAGTCTTTTTAGTGCCCAGTATCTGTCCTTTCGTCCCTTCGGCTTCAGTTGAAGTAACCAAAGCGCGTCTCCACCGTTGCACCGCCGCGGCGAACGGCTTGGCGTTCATACGACGCGACTCCCTTTTGTCGAACATCTGCCGGGTAGACTTCTCCGCGTTTCCCTTTTCCGGCGACTTTTTGGCAACCACGAAATCCTCCGGCGCGGTGGCGGCGGTTGGTTTCTTCGGCGCCTTGGCGGCGGCGATTTTTTGCTTCGCCTCAGCCGCGGCGCTGGGGTCCAGTTCCGATACGAGGTGGTCGGTTTGAAACGGTGGTTTCGTTGCGAGTGAAGTTTGCTTTCGCGGCGACTTGCGAAGCACACCGGGTTCGGCTTCTGTCTGTTCCTGGAGCTTTAAAAATTCGTCAAAGCCGATTTGCTTCGCCGCGGGGGCGTGCGACAACACCGGCGAGCCAGGCACGGCGGACCACGAAGCGTTTGGCGAGACAGGCGCACGCCTTGCTGTCGGTACCTGTTTTGCTTTGGGCGAGTGAACAGGTGACCCTCCTCGTTTCTCAACCAAGCGTTGCTCCACGGCTTTGGAGACAATTTTCGAAACAACCTCCGTGGGTAACCGCGGTTTCTTCGACGCGCTCCGCGGAGCAACGCCGGGCGGTTGGTCCGCTCCGCGACTCACGTCAGTCGTGAGTTTGTCAGAGTTTGTCACAGAAGCACCCGCAACGGGAGCGACAACAGAGGTGCTCTGGCGACCTGCAGCGTTCTGTTGTGTGGCAGCCGACTGCCTTTTGGGCGACTTGAACTTGTCGTTCACGTCAATTTCCCCGCGCGTCACGGCGGAGGCGCGTCTCGCGAACGCGCCAAGCAGCGCCGCGACGTCGCCGGCATCCTGTGTTGAGGTGATATCCACCGTGCCGGAAGCGGCGGCTCTTTTTTCGCCATCGCGCTCGCGTAAAGCACCGGGCGGAGTCAACGCGCCCGCGATCGCGGCGTGCGCGTCCCGCACCGCCGGCGTGTCTGCTTTTTGCAGTCGCGCCGACGCCGGAGCGGCGGTTTTGATTGACACAGTCGCGGTTTGTTTCCGGTACGCAGCCGTGAACCCCGGCACCGCAGCAGGTGCGTACGGGAACTTGCGTGGCACCTGCGCTCGCGCCGTGGCTGGGCGGATGGTGGTTCGCGGGGACGTCGTTTGCGTCGATTGCGGCGGTTGCGCGCTCGCCGAAGACCCACCCGATTCTCCCCTGCTCTCCCTCACCATCAGCGCCGCTGCTTGCACCGAGGGTTTGGTTCTGGCAGGCGCCGTCGCGGTTGCGACCGTAATAGGCGGCGCGACAGTCACGGACGCCACAAGACGCGTCGCACCACTAGGACTTCGAGGCGCCGCGGATGCCGGTCGCTTCGCCGGCGACGCGAAGGCGCGCGACGACGCGTTTCGCGTCGGCGACGGTCGAGCCGACGGCGGTCCCCAAACCTCCGGGTCGTCTCCGTCTCGCGCCTCCCCGAAATCTCCAAACACACGCGCGATGACTTCCTTCGAGGGTGTCGGAGGAAGCCCCTTCAGTGTCGCTTCCTCCGTTGCTTGCTTGACTAAAATCTCTTGTTCCCACGGCATCAGCCGTCCGCCTCCGGCGCCGACCAACCGCGACTCGTCATCCGCGCGAGGCGGCGTCCTGGGGTCGCGGTTCTCTTTCGTGCGCAACCGGTTCGCGCCCGCGGGCACAGTGGGTTCACCCCATTGCGCTCTTCGCCGTCCGCCCGGTGACGCGTTCCCCTCTGGCGCCGCGCCGCCAGCCGAACGCCCGTCGTGAGAAACATCATGATGAGAAACTTCGGGTTTCGGTAACGGCAACGGGTCGTTCTCGAAACCACGCACGGGCGTCGATACCGCCTGAACGCTCGCGCGCTCCGCAGCCTTGCGCTGCGCCCGAAGTTCAGTGGCGCGCTCTAACGCCTGCTTACGCTTCTGCGCCCAGTCCGCGGCAGCGTTTGAGGCCTGAGAGGAAACAGGGAGGGGGGGGGATGGTCAACGACGTTCAAAACCGCGGGATCGCGAACTCGGCACTACGAACTCTTGGGGGGAACAAACTCAATCGATCCAGCGATTTAGAGGGACACGCACCTTGCGCGCCTTCGCTGCTGTTCTCACGTCATCCACCCCCTCCACCGCGCCACCCACTTCAGCGGGCGCCATGGTTTCCGATGCCTCGTCAACTCAAACGCCTTCCCGCTGCGCTAGTGCCACGAGGCGAGTGCCTCGTTCTATGATGAGAGTCCGCGGGTTTGAAACAAACGAACAACGACCTTGACTTCAAATTTGAGCGAAAGATATCCTTTTGCCAACGAGACGAAGAGGCCGGCCTCACACTCCTCACGTCGCCACATGACGAGCCTCTCCCGACACGCGTTCCGGCGATGTCGCGGCGTGTCGTGGCGGTCGACGTGGCTGCCTCGGTTCGACGACGCGCGGTGCGTCGCGATGAGGGGAAGCGCGCGTGACCTACCGTCACGCGGTGTCCACACGACCACGAATGTTTCTTCAATTTCCGATGTGGGTTCGTCAACAAACGCGGCGTCGGATGCGTGGCACGACTGGGTCGGGTCCGTCACGCCGCGTGACGTGGACCGGGTGCTGCGCCGCGTGAATCGCAGGATTGAAACTGGAATCGTCGCCATGCCCGAGTCCTCGCGGTGTTTGGAAACGAGGTGGGACCATCCGAGGATGACGACAATGGAGGATGCAACCACCAAAAAAACCAAAACAAAAACCACCCTCGTGTTTCTTCACGGGTTCAGCGACCAAGCCGAGCACTGGCGCGAATTCGCGGAACTCTTGACACGGAGTGTTCCCGGAGGGTGCGAGCTTGTGTTACCGCAGGCCCCGGTCCGGCCGTTCGTAGTGGGCGGGGTACATCGACACGTCAGAGCGTGGTTCGAACCGAGGTTGAATCATCGCGCGCAGCCGGTTTCGCCTTCTGAATCCAATCACTCCGCTTCCGAATCCGAATCCAATCAGCACACGGGCGGGAGCAAGGTGTGGCACTGCGGCGGCATCGAGCCCGCGATCGCGTGGATGGAAGACTTGTTGCGCGACCTTGAACAGAAAGGCGCCCATCCCGGGAGCGTCATCGTTGCGGGGTTCTCCCAGGGCGCCGCCCTCGCGCTCGCAGCGGCGGCGGCGGACAAGGCGTGGCGCCGCGCGCTGGGCGGCGTGCTGTGTTTCCGCGGGTACCTCCCCAAGCGAGCGGAGTTAGCGCGGGGGGGGGATTTGTTTGCTGCCGACGCATTGGGTGCATGTGAAAATTCAGACGATTTGCGTACAGAAACAGAACTGGGAACAGCAACGAACACGCCCGCAACTGCAAAGAACACCCCGCCCGCCGTGCTGCTGTGCCAAGGCGGCAAGGACGACGTGGCGCCGACGAAGTGGGCGCGGGTGGCGGCTGACGATTTGCGAACCGCGCGCTCCGCGCTGCGCGTCGACGACACCAGGGTGGAACTCACCGTGTGCGAGGACCGCGGGCACGAACTCGGCGCGGATGACGTGTGGAGGGCGCGGTGGTGGCTGCGAAGCAGGCTTGAACGAGTGGTGTGAGAGTAGTTGACGTTACTATTTGTTTGACGCGAGTATTTGTGGTGTATACAATTTCTCCTGTGTGTCTATTGGAAAATAATCCCCCCTCACGCCAGCGCCGCTCGCTCGGCTTCGCGCGCTGTGGGGTACTGCGGGCACGAGTTGTGAATGACTGGAATGTTGGTCAGGGGGTCGCACACCCCTGAGCATCGCCACTGGAACGTCGCGATGCACTTGGAGTTGCCCCTGCAGTCCTGGCAACACATGTTCCGCTCGTCCACAAACTCCACGTCTAATCCCATGACCCAGCTCCCGACGCTGACGTCTTCGTTCGCAAACCGATGCAGAATCGATCGGTGGTCGTGCACGTACTGCGCCACGACCCGGGACACGCCGTAGATCTGCCCGGTGCAGTGCCTGAAGTACCGGTTGCCGGACTCGCCGAACCGCCACCACTCGGGCTCGTGCCACCGTTGTTTCGGATTACTCAACACGGGGCCGCTCTTCATGCACCCGAAGTACATGGAGCGCGTGAGCCTGTGGCTCACGAGGAACCGCTCCAGCTCGGTCACCCTTAGGTGGATGTCGTCGTCGATTTTCATGTAGAAATCGGCATCCACCGTGGTAACCGCGGCGCTGAACCACATCACGGTTTTATCGCTCAACTTGTCGTACGTGTCCGTGTGTTTCAGGCGAAAAAAGTCGTCGTGCTCCCCTATCTCCGCGTTGAGCTCCGCGTTGAGAATTTCGTCACTCTTATGGGGTTCGCCGATGACGAACCGAAACAGAAGGCCGTGCTGCGTTTCCATTTGTTTAAGCGCGGGCCCGGACGGGAACCAGGTCGCCCTCAAAACATCACGCCGCGCGCGTGACGAGAACCCGGTGTTCACCCCGATGAAGGCTAGCAAACGTTCGTCACCCCCGGGCTTACCCGCGTCACTCGCCAGAGTCACCGCGTGCGTAACGCTCCCGTCGCTTTTGACCCCGGCGTGCTTCGCCCCGGCGTCAAACTCGTGAAGCGCGTGCTTCTGCGTCTTCGTCGACGCGGCGTCTCCGAATTGAGCGTCTAACTTGTCCCCGACCCAATCACCAGACGACCCGTCCCCGAACCCCTCCGTTTTCGACCACAAGTCAGCATCCCCGCCCAGCTGGTTTTGAAGCTGGCTGATGATTTTGTTCTGGTCGCGAATCGTGCGGTCTTTGCGCCGCAGCTCCTCCGCCACGCCAAGCGCGCTTGGTGATTCCTCCCAACTCAACGGTGACCCGCCGAGCTCGGATTTGTACTTCGTCGTCGTGTCAGTCACGAAGACCCTGACTTCGTGCTTCCCCGGAAGCAGGGTGGGCAGCGTAATTGAGAATCCAGCTTTGGGATTCGACGCCGGGCGGCGTCCGCAGATGCGGCCAATCGTGGCGTCGCCTCGCACTAAACCCGCCCGAGTGGTTTTAACGAGGAAGCCATCCATGTACACCACGACGGCGGACGGCTTCAGGGCGTCAGTTTCGCATCCCCAGCCGTGCACCACCCCGCGCGATATGCCGTCCACCTGGCCTGCTAGTTGTGGGGTGTCGTCGTTTTGGTCACCGTCTGTTGAATCATCCACGTTCCTCGCGCCGATTGTCGCCGCCGCGTCGTCGACGAGCCGAGGCAAGTTTCCAAGGTTTATCCCACCCCGTGACACCCGTGCGCCGCCTTCGTCCGCGTCGTTCAAATCATCCACCAGCGCGTTACGAATGCTACTCCCAACGAGCATGCGACTCGCGACGTATAACGAGCATAGAAGCGAAAACGCGACGATGAGCAAAGTCTGCGTGTTTTGACGCCGACCGGTGGATTTGGTTTTCATCTCGCCTCTGCTCTACGACCCTGCACTAAACTCCTAATCACCACACCTGTTACGCCGTAGTAGGGGGCTTCTTAGGAAGCTCGCTTTTCTTAACAGTCGGCGCTGTGACTGCGGTGTACCCTGCCGCGCTCGCACCAGCGGCGACAGCGACTTTCCCGGCGACGCCTCCTCCAGCCTGCGACGAGAGGGGTGGGGGTGGAGCGGTGAGCCACGGAGCCACGGAGCCGCGGGCAATCAGGTGCCCTTTTTGTGACGACGTGATCCGCGCGGGAGACGTACCTTGGCGACGGCGGCGGCTTTGGACCAGACGGCGATTCCACCGGCGAAGAGCGCGCGAAAGGCAGTACCAGTGTGAATCTGGCCAACCATGTACTTCTACCCTGTCGAGACAGGGCGCGGTACGAGAGTGCCGGAGGTGACATGTGCTCCTGTGCTCCTTTTCCGAGACTCGGACGACATCGCAGTCACGAACGAAATCGAAGTAGCACTCGAACGCGACGAGAGGCTCAGAACGTGGCAGCCGTGCGTGTTGTACTCTCGCCCGCGCAGCCGCTATGCTCGCGTCCGTCGTCGCCCGCTCGGCGCCGCACCCCGTGCCTTCGGCGAGATCCTCGCGGCCTGGAAGACACGCGCTGCCTCGTCGCGAACCGGTCTCCGCGCGTCGCGCCTCGACCAGCGGCACAACCACCTCCACCGAGGCCGAGGCGTCCACGTCGACCTCCGGACGAAGTGCCGTCCGTCCGGATGGGTTCGGGTTCAGCGCGGCTGGCATGATCTTCCCGTACCACTGCGGGGCGTGGGAGGTGCTTGACGAGCTTAACATGCTTACTCCAGACACCCCCGTCGCCGGCGCCTCCGCGGGGGCGCTGGTCGCCGCGATGCATGCGTGCGGCATCACCCCAAAAGAAGGGAAGAGGATCTTGCTCTCCGTGCTTGCGAATTGCCGGGATAACGGCGTGCTCGGCCGCGTGGGCGTGGTGCTGGAGGGCGCGCTGAGAAAGGAGCTCCCAACTGATGCGCACGTGCGGTGCTCAAACGGGAACTTGTTCGTGTCAATCACGTCGCCGCGATTCGTGACCGGAAACGGGGACGTCGCCGGGTTCAACAAAGGCCCGATGCTTCTTGAAAACACGCTGATTTCCAAATTCGAATCCAGGGACGACCTCATCGGCGCGCTGCTCGCGTCGTGCCACATCCCGGTGTATTGCGGGTGGCCAGCGCGGCGGTTCCGGGGCAAGTGGTGCGTAGATGGAGGGTGGACGAACTTGACCCCGGTGCCTGGTGGGTGTGTAAATCCAGCGCGAGTCGCGTCGTTCCCGCTGCTTGACGCGTGGGCCACCGCGCCGCCTGGGGACGGAACGAAAAGCGGAAACTACTTCGAGCAACAAGCGAAATTCTGGAGCGACTGGGGGATTGGCGACTCGAACGGGTTGCTCATCGCACCGGACGGCGCGAACGGTACCTCACCGGTGGAGTACACCACCCTCGGGAAGTGGGCGCTGTTGCCGCAAGGCGATGACACCCTTGAGGAGTTGTCGGCGATGGGCAGGGCGGATGCGAAACGGTGGGCGGCGAAGTTCGGGCACCAAACACAAACGCGCGGCGAGTGCGAAGACGCGTGTGAGCTCACGTTTTAGACAATGCCAAGAAAATAAGAGGTCTCTCAATAAGTATTAATGTACACGCTCTCCCTGTGGCGCGAAGTGTGGTGTCCAGTCGTGTCCACTTGTTCACTTTCGTGCGACTTCAATCATTCGCCAAATCATTCTCCCACGAATGTATGTATCATGTACGTATTTTTTCTCACATCTTCAGCGCGCACCGGACGACCTCGCCTAGCAGGTAAAACACGCATCCGTACGCGGGCATGGTGCTGATGAACACGCCCGGGAACCGCAAGCGGTACGCCCACGGGTACACGGCTCTGAATCCCAGCCACGTCCATCCGAACGCGGAGGCGTTTACTGGTGACACAAACGCGGAGTGTAACCACAGCGAGACGAGAAATGCGGGTGATTGTTCCAGGAAGTTCCCCACGGTTCGGTCCGCCGCGCGCACGCGCGCGGACTTCGAGTACCTGCCGTACTTAACGTCCGCCAGGCTCGGGGGCGGTTTCCCCTCGGCTTTGGCTTTCTTCTTCGCGTCTTTCAGCACCACGAACGCGGTCGCGGATTGGTCCCACAGAAATGCGTAGTACAAAAGCGCCCAAGCCGCGGTGACGAGCACGACGGGGGCGAAGAGGGTGATGTCGGCTGGGCTGCCGGCAGGAAGAGCGGCGCCTTTCTTGGCTTTGCCAATGGCGGCGACGTACGACACGGGGAACCCAGCGGCGAACGCGGTCGCGTCGAACGTCGACGTTTCGTACGCCTTGGTTGCGACCCAGCCCAAGGCGGCGAGGCAGCAAAGCGCGCCTTGCAGGGGGGCGGTGCGGTGGTCCATGGTGAGCACCGCGCTGGAAAAGAGCGTCGCAACCATGGCGAACGCGGGTCGGCTGAGGTGCCGCGGAGGTACCTCGGGCGCGACGAAGTGACGCCCCGGGTCGATTGGATGGGTCATCAATCCGCATTACGATACGTTCCCCCCTCGCGATTCTGCCTGGAAGATTTGGCGCCATTTTTTTGGCCAACACTTTTCCCAGACGGTCATGCCTTGTCGTAGCGAAAAACAGTTACGGACACAGTGAAAGCGATGTTGAACGCCTTGTGAAACCACCGTAACGACACGCGCCCCTGAAGAAAGCAACCATGGGCTGATGCTTATTGGATAGAAAGGTTGTCAGAATCCATGTGACGTAAAACTTCCGTGCGTAATAAATGTTTTCTCACTCGAATCTAATCCTTACGTGCTTCCGAACTCGCACAGCCACTCCCTGTGTTTCTCCGCGTCTTCCTTGCTGACGCTCGGGGGAATTCGGCGAATTCAGCTTGGGACAAAACACTTCTGTTTTCAGTACGTTTGGCACGGCCTGTGTCTGAGAGAGTCTCTATGACGAAATCAAAGAGAGTCACTGGTGAACGAACTTTTCCGAAGAGGCTTCGGGTTGTTGAACGCTTATTTTTGTCTGTCTCTTCGGACACAACGAAACCGCGTTTCGTGTTCTCTCATCGTTCCCAACCGTGCACACGATGGTCCTTCGTTAGTGCCGCTGTGTTTCGTGTTCTCTCTTCGTTCCTCTCAAAGCGAGCCTGTCTATGGCTGTGGCGTCCTCGTGGGCAGGGCGGCGTCTTTTTTAGCCTTTTCGCACAGACAGTTTTTTTTTTGTAACCGAAAACGCGAAAAGCGAAAACTGTTGAACGCTTGTCATCTAGGACGACACAACGAAACCGCGCGCCCTGACGCGCGTTTCGAGACGTCACGATGGACGTCGAGACACCGAACGTCTCCGTGACGACGAATGATGAGCGCACGCCGCTCATCACGCCTCGCGCTCTAGTAACGAAGCCTGCCGCTTGGGTCTGGGCGGTCGTGATGGTTACCTGTTTGGCGGGTGTTTTTTTCTTGGGCGTGTCCGGGAACTTGCACCAAAACATGGGCGTGTCCGGGAACAACCAAGACATGGGCGTGTCCGGGAACCTCGACGATGCGGCCGCGGTACACGCCGCGGGTGACTCCAGCCACCTCGGGGGGTGGAGAAGTGCATGGAACAGAGTAACAGAGACGGTTTCCAACGTCGTGCAGTTTGATTAGGAAGGCACAGCCAACAAATTTGAGAAAGCGATGAATGACGCCAAGGCGGACGCCACCAGCAAGGCGAACGAGATCGTCCAACTCAAACACCAGATCACCGATCTCACGGGCGTCATAAACGCCGTGAAGAACATGCACAAGCTTTCTGATCTGCAAAACAACGCGATTATCCCGCCCGATATCAAAAACGCGGTTTCAACGGTGGTGGACTCCATACACGGCGTGAAACGCGACGTGGTTTCGTTGTTTACAGAAATAGGAACTACGACACAGCTCGTCGCCGACGCCGTGGTTGGATCTACTTTGTTAGTCGACGCCGTCACCAAGGCGCCTGATAAATTATTCACCGCCTTGCTGGACAAGGTGATTCCCACCAACGCGTATAACTTGGTCACCATGCTGAAGGTTCCTGATTTGAACGCCGCGAGCGCGGGCGGCGCGGCCGCGCTTGGCGCGAGCGCGCCCGCGATTCTTCACCCCGATAACACGCAAGCGCTACGCCTTTTGATTCGTGAAGCGCTCGGCGTGGAGACTGAAAATGTTACCGAGGTTTACGGCCTCGAGTCCGTATCGGAACACCACGCGCGTTTGGCAACCGAGATGGAAGCGGCGTTGGGGGGTGACAAGGACCAAGGCTCGTGCTTCCCCATGGACATTCCCATCTTCGACGAGTATTTGTCCACAAAGGAGTATGAGATGCCGTGGCCGGAGAAGCTGGGGAACGACGTGCACGCCCCTGAAGCGTTTGAAATCTGTTTGCCAAAATTCACAGTCTCCACGTGTTTCAAATCTGAGTTCCAGCTCCCGTTGCATGCGGGTGATGTTTTGGTCAAGGCATTCATAGACAGCTTCGCCGGTGTGATCCGCAACTCCATAAACGCGGGGTTCGACGCGGTGAAAAAAGTGAAGCCCGAGCACATCAAAGCAGCTTCAGAAATGGCGCAGGCGAAACTCCAGTGTATTTCTGGCGTAGTAAACCACTTGAGTGGCTTGATGGATAAAGCGCTGGGGGTGTTCGGCAGACGGTTGTTGGAGCACGATTTCGAGACGCTCGGGATGAATTCCGAGGATGGCCAAAAGATTGGTGCAAAACACGCAGCTTGCGACGAAGTTCACGGACTGGGACTACCACCAGGCAGACAAGGACCGCTGCCAGCTCAAAAAAGACGGGTCTTTCCTCTTCGGAGGGTACATGCAGATACCTCGTTTGGCAGTGAGTTTGGTGATGACCACGAGTCTGGGTGTTGATGGTGAGGGCGCGGATGCACCGTGGAAGGACTTCGAGATTGAGAAGCTGATGTACGGCGAGGACGACGACCCCTACGTGTTCCTGGGCGCGTTGTTCGACCCGATTTGTGAAGGCGGCGGTTCATCAGCGGTTTTAACCACCTGCGAAGCGGAGGACGAAGAATCCGCGCTCGGCCTCGGCGGTTCTCCGCAATGCATCTCGGATTCCAAGATGCGCGTCGCAAAGAACATCCCCGTGCTACACGACCGAGCTTGGCCGGTGCATTCGGCGACTTTACAAAGGTCATTGGACCAGGTCCCGCGTTGCCCCCGGCGCCGCCGCCGCCGCTGGGGTGCCTTTCGCGTGTCTTATCACTGGTGGGGCACGCTGGTAAATACTGTGCCGATGATTCCGACGGAGTTAACTGTAACAGGGACGGGCTTGGGGGTTGGGAAAAGTTTACACCTGTGGATATTGGGGGTGGTCAGATTGCTCTAAAGGGGGGAAGGGCAGGTTTATACTGTGCTGATGATCCTGATAGAATGAGATGTAACAGGCACGGGATTGGGGGTTGGGAAAAATTTACAGTTGTGAGTATTGGGGATGGTAAGGTTGCCCTAAAAGGGGGAAGGAACGGTCAATGGTGTGCGGATGAAGGTACTCGGATTATCTGTGACAGGAATGGGATTGGCCATTGGGAAAGGTTTACCCAAGTGTGTAGCTAACAGGGCAACCAAGCCATTGTCTGTTTTGCGTGGGAAGATGGAAGAAAATAGAATGAACTTGCATCTCTTTTCGCATCTTCCATGAGGTAACGGTGAAGGTCAAAGGACGCGCGATCTTTCGTCCGTCTTCTCTTCGCTGTGTTTTGTAAATAAATGCTGCGATTTGAAGTGTATGAAATGGCAAATAAATATATCACCAACTCACAAACCGATCTACACGTTGAACCCGAACCTGGCTCTTCTCTCGGTGCAACTCTCCGCGCACGTGGACGGGAGGTACGTCGCGAC
>Ga0222710_1000157_pt1 | contig 31083 bp, 28 predicted proteins | sample AntAcemetage1696_FD_181143 | JGI IMG/M metagenome (GOLD analysis project Ga0222710, IMG submission 181143) | Saline water microbial communities from Ace Lake, Antarctica - #1696 | ecosystem: Environmental > Aquatic > Non-marine Saline and Alkaline > Saline | place: Antarctica: Ace Lake... | reverse complement strand
GTAGTTACCTCTACCGCCACCACCGCCGCCTCCGCCGCCGCCGCCCGCGTTAGGGCAGTCCCTCGCCCAGTGGCCTGTTTGGTTGCACTTGAAGCACGGCGCGCCGGACGCGGCGCCGCCGGCACCGCCACCGCCGCCGCCGGCACCGCCACCGCCGCCGCCGCCGCCGCCACCGCCAGCAGCGCCGCCGCCTTTCGGGCAATCGCGGCCCCAGTGTCCGTCCTCGCCACACTTGTAGCACGCGCCCGACTTCGCGCCGCCGCCGCCGCCCGCTTGGTTCCACCCCCCAGCGGCTCCCCCTCCTGTGTCGCCGCCGAACCCGTCATCCGCAGGTGCGCCGTACGCGGGGCCGGCGTTCGCGCCGTACGCGCCGCCGTTGCCGAAGCTTGCGCTCCTCGGCGCCGGCCTCGGTTCGTCCACCGTCTCGCCAACCGCGAGCTTTTTGATTTGCGCCAGCATCCGCTTACTCTCCGCGGCGTACGGCACCGGGTCTATTTTCGCGATGCTCACCTTCACCCGCGTTTCGTCGTTGTACGTGTCCTCCGCGACTTTGAACTTCATCATGAAGCACGCGAAGTTGGCGTCGAAAAGGGCTTGTTCGTACGCCTTGTAATCCGCGTCCCGCAGTTCCTTCAACCGGTTAGCGGGCATGCCCATCAACACGTCCCCGGCGTCCCCGAACGCGCTGACCCAGTGCTGGCCGGTGTGGTCCGCAACCGTGGCGTTGATGACGTACCGCCACTCGCAGTTCGCAACGACCTCCCCTTCGTGCCGCGCGCACGCCCACGCACCAGTCGCGTCGTCGTACCGGAGCTTCTTCTGACACATGCGCTCGCCGTTTTTAAGGGGGCACGCGGGGTAAAAAGGGCCCTCCTCGTTGACTTTCAGGTACGTCACGTGACACCGGCACTGCACCCAGAACGCGGGCGTGGCGCCTTGAGATGCGATTTCATCCTTCAAGTGCGCGAGCGTGACGCACCGGTCGCCGCGGCCGCCGCCGCCGCCGCCGGGGGCGCCGGAAAAGCTCTTCACCTCCGCCGTGGCGCCGCCTTCGTTGTCGTACCACATCCGCAGCTTCGCGCCTTCCGAAAGGTCGGGGTCGATGTCCACGTGCGACGAGTTCACGGTGCCGAGGTTCTTGCCCTGGAACTCGCCGACTCGGCCGTTTTTAAGCGCAAGCACCGGGTGCTGGCCGTTCGCCACGAGCGTCTCGAGCTTGCCCCCGATATCCACGCTCGTAGGTGCCCACATGGTGAGCTCGATTGAGGCGCCGCTGTCGTCGCGGAGGAAAATACTTCTTTTAGATGTCTCCCCCCCGTCGCGTTTCATGATTATGGCCAAGTCCCCCACGGAGTGCACCACCGCGACGACGTCCACCATTGCGCCCACGACCACGGTTTCCAGGTCGCCGATTTTTTTGAACTGGTAGTTGATTTTTTTGATCTGCGAAACCGCGCTCGTGTCGTGACATTCCTCCACCAGCGACCCGTGGTCGAGGCGGATTTCAAACTCGTGGTTCGAATACTGCCGGTTCCGAACTTGCTGCAGCTGCGCCTTGGAGACGTCGTACACCTTGCCAGCAACGAACTTCTCCGCGTACAGCTCGGCGGTGTCCCCGAAGCAAACCGCTTTGATCTCGCCGCCCTCCGCGTCGAGCAAATCCACGTTCAGAACCTTGCCGTCGCCCTTGGCGTTGTGGTACGTGCGCAGCGTGGGTTGGTTCGTCACCCTCGCCCGGATCGTCCACCGGTTCTGGTACGGGTTCAGGGTGCTTATCGGGGAGATGCGGTTCGGGGCTTCGTTCCTGGCCGTGGCGCCACCGCCACCGCCAGAAGAGGGCTTGCCGTAGGACGGCGCCGAGTCGGGGGGCTGGTGGCCGTACGCGTTCGGCGCGGGCTGGTTGTACCCGCCTCCTTGTTGTTGCTGTTGCTGGCCGTACCCGCCGCCGTGTTGCTGCTGCTGCTGCTGCCCATATCCCCCGCCATAGCCCCCTCCGCCGTTATGCTGCTGCTGTTGACCTCCGCCGTACCCTCCCCCTGCGCCGTACGCCGGCGCCGCTTGCTGGCCGCCGCCGCCCATGTTGGGGTTGGAGTTACCAATCGCGCTCGTTCCGTTGCCGTTGCCGTCGCCGTTGTTCGCCACGCTCTCCACGGAAACGGGCTGGCCTTTGACATCCGTGGCGCAGTACAGGGGCTCCATGTCGAGGATTATGATGATCCTGATGATGAAAAGGAGGAAAGAAAGGGTTAGGGTTGGTACGGCGAGGTCGTTTTTTTCTTCGCGCGACGCACCGGCTCGTGAAAATTTGGGGTGCCCGGATTGGGGGGGTCCGAAACGTTTGGGGTGCCAAGATTCGCGTTCGCGAGCGCCCCGGCTTTGGTGTGGGGCACACGTACTTCCGTCCGTTCACGTCGTTCTGGAAGTAGTCTTTCAAGCGAATCACGCTGAACTTCTTGACGCTGTCGTCCGCCACGAACTTGTTCAGCGTGCTGGTGAGCATGGCGGTGACGTAGTGCACGCCGTCGGAAAGCATGACGCGGTAGCGCTTCTCCGCGCCTTCGTTGTTGTTGTTCAGCGGGCGAAGGTCTGGGGTGGGGGAGGTATCAGGGGTGGGGGTCAGCGGATCTGGGAAAGGGACATTAATGAATTGGGAGGCGGGCGCGGGACGGTGGTTCGCGCACGAGGAATGTCACCACACGCGCGCCATCTCGGCGCAGCGACGCGCGCTTCGGAAAACAGAGAATTGAGTATCGCCAACACGCACCTGCGATCTGGAGCACGGGCTGTAACCCGACGTCTCCGTGGTACAGCTGCATGGTGGACCCGGTGGAGAGATCCATGTCCCCCATGGTGGTGACGATTTCGAGTGCGGAACGAGCGTCGTCTGTGGCGCGGCGTCCTGTCGAAGTGTTGCGAGACGAAGGAGATGCCAGCTGCAAACGTTTTTCAAACAGAGTGGCACGTGCTAAACCCCTGTGTCCCAACATGCAGGCACCTCGTTTTGCGGGACGGCACCTCACGCCCGCCACACCACGCCGCGGCGTTGAGCGATGGCCTGTGTGACCACGGCTACATTCGCATCTCGTCTTCTGTCTCGCGCCCAATCCTGTGCTCTGCGAAGAGTTTCCCACCAAAGTGTCGTATCACACGCCTCATTGATCGTCCACCGACGCGTCCCACACGCCACGTCGATCGTTTCAAGGGTCGCTTCTTCATCACGCGGACGCGCGTCGACGAGCGCCGCCTTCCGATTTTCCACCACTCGTTTGCCGTGGCGAGCTGGGAAGCATACTAACACAAAACGCGCGCGCTCAACGTTGATCCCCCGCGCCGTGGAGCAGTCAGGAGCGACGGAAACGAGTTCCATCTGCACCGAGGCCGAATCACGACCTGACACGATGGACACGACGTTGCTTCATTCCCTGGACCGGTATGGCGGCGTTATTGTCGACCCGTTGTGTCTTGAAAAGTTTGACACCGCAGCAGAGGTGTTGTTCGTTGAACAACTGACCCACTCGTTGACGACCTGGAAAGCAAACGGCATCCGGGGGGTGTGGCTTGAGATTCCGACAGGGAGCGCGCATCTGATCGGCCCCGCCGTGCAGCAGTGCGGGTTCACGTTTCACCACGCCGAAAAGACGCACGTGATGGTGACGCATTGGCTCAGTGAAAATGAACTTAATGGCCTACCCCCGAACGCATCGCACCAGGTAGGCATTGGTGCTTTCGTGGTGAACGGGGACGGCAAGGTGTTGCTTGTCCAGGAAAAACGCGGGCCCGCCGCGAGCGCCAGCCGCCCTGACTTTTGGAAACTCCCAACCGGGCTGGTGGAACAGGGCGAGGACGTTCCGGGTACGTTTTCCCGTATCATAAGACTGTTTGCCTGTCGTAACATGTACGGTGTACTGGTAACTCTTACTGAGTATGACCTCCTACCCGCACTCCCTTAGTACTCTTTTTTACAACACCTGCACCTCGTTACTGACCGTTCCCGCGTGCTTTTTAACTCCCCAGACGCGGCGGTGAGGGAGGTTTTCGAGGAGACCGGTGTCAAGTGTGAGTTTCACTCAATTTTAGGTATTCGGCACGGCCATAACGCTCCTTTCGGGAAGAGCGATATGTTCTTCCTGGTGTCGCTTCGCATCGCGGATGGCAAAACGCACCACGCCATCGCGGTGCAGGAATCGGAAATCGCGAAAGCGGAGTGGCGCGACCGAAACGACGCGTTCGAATCGCAGCACATCGCGAAAGGGTCGCACATGGACCACTTGTACGGTTTGTGTCGCATGCACCTTGGCGGTACGTACCAAGGCATGGGCCTCCAAAACCTCCCCGCGGGGTTCGGACGGGACGGCACGGTGGTGACGTACAGCAACGCGGAGGCGGAGGGCGCGATGGCTTCTAATTTATAAATTTATTTCAGACCGTTCATTTGACCAGCGCAGCACTCAATCTATCAATAACGCCTTGACGACTCCCGTGCTTTCTAATTGGACCCCGCGATGAGCACGCCGCGGGTGGCCCGTATCCCCGGGCCACCGCCGGTGGCGATGCAGGCACTTTCGTTGCGTGCGCCTCCGGTTCCGGTGGATTCTGAGGAGTTTCCCGAGTCGGTACTTCGAGACGTGGCGCAGAACGAGAACACCACCAGATTCGTTTCCACGTTCGTGTCCACGAGCGAGTGGGAACTGCAGGCTCGTCGGAGACGGGAACGCTCCAGGGCGGTGCAAGGTGCGACGCTTGTTACCATTCAGTTCCTGGCGGAGCAGTTCGGAAGCACCACGCATGCCCTGGCGTTGTTCACCGGACTCGCGGTGCGCGTGATTTGGCTGCGACGCGCGCGGCGACGACGAGGCCCGCTGGTCGCCGCGCTCGTGGCGTGGGCGTCTCACGCCTCGGTGTTACCCGAGGAAGCGAGAACGGTGGCGCGCGCGCTGGTGTCACCCGCACCGTTCTCGAGGCTCGCGGGCTGGGGTTTGCTCTTCGCGGGCGCGGTGGCGCCGCACCGCGCGTTCGTCAAGGCGGGCAGCAAGATCGTGGTTCGTCTGGCGCGCATTCCCAAAATCCGACGAACGCTGCAGCGCAAGTGGCCGATCTGGGGCAAGCACCTGCTGCGCAACAAAATGCGCTTGGAGGTGAATTCGTACCGGCTCGCAATAAACGAAGCCTGGGAGGTGTTGGAAGGAACGCTTCCTTCTGAAACCCTCACCGCGATGCGGGCGGCGGAAAACACGCTGACGACGTACGGCCGGGCCGGGACGGATGAGATTAGATCGGACGAGACTGACCGCGACGCGAATAATGACCGGGTCTCCGACGACGAACGGAACTCGAACGAAACGGAGTCCACGGCTGGGGACGATGAGATCGTTACCGGTACCGGGGGTGGGTCGGTGGATGCGCGTTTAAACGGCGGTGCGGTGGGATCGAGGCATGTCGCGAAAAGCAGCGGTGCCGGCTTTGGCGACTTTGACCGGCGATGCAGAAATAAAAGCGGCGGGCGAGGTTCTCCTCGTTCATCTCCTCGTTTGGAGCCGGTTTTCGAGAAGAGAAATTCCCTCCCTCGCGCGGTGGTGGCTTCCGTGGGAAACGGCCCGATCGGGTTCCTCGCTCGCTTCGGCGGAAACGTCGCGACCAGGGTAGGGCACGTGGGGAGGTCAGTAGCGCACGCCACTTTGGTGTGGACGCCGCACAGCGTTTTCGGCGTTTTGACCGGCAGGGAGTTCGGGGCGGAGCTGCGGTGTCCTTCGGTTGAGACGCAAGTTGCACTGGCGAAGGTGCTTGAGAAGGATCGTGATCGTGGTGGTGGTAACTCGAGTTCGGCGAGTACGTCGGCGGGTACGTCGAATGCGCACGGAATGTGCGCAGGTGCGCAGGCACCTTTCACGGAAGCACAGAGATGCGCGTTTCTGCTTCAGTACGGCGGCGACCCTAAGAAAGCCGCGCGCGCGTTGGTTCGATCCGTGAAGTGGAGAGACGACACGGACTTTCTCACCAGGGCGCAGCTCAAGCAATTCGAGGACGTGGTTTTCGTGCACGGCGCGAGGGTGGCGTACACGGGGGGCGTGCACCTCGTGTTGCGCTTGTCCGAGGTGCATATTTCCCAATCACCACGTTCCGCCTCCCTGATCAAAGCCCCTCTTTGACTACACTCATGAAAAGGAAGTGCACTACATACATCACAAGTGCACTGTTTGTTCATACAAGTTACGAACATTACGAGAGACTGACCCTTTCGGCTTTTATCTCTCAGGTGCACCGAATAAGCAACGAGTTCGGGTACGACGCCGTAATCGGCGCCATTATTTCGCACGTCGAGATGCAGTGGGTGAAGCTTGGCATCGCTGGTAAGAGTAGCGACAACCCGGGCAGGCTAACCGGCCGCCTGGTGGCGCTGGTGGACTGCAGGGGCATCACCCCCGGGACGTTCCCCGCGTCCCTCGTGGCCGCGACGCTCGTGGCCCTGGATAGCAACTACCCCGAGCTCGCCGCGGAGGTCCACGTGGTGAACGTGTGGTGGCTGGTGAAGCGGTTCCTGACCACGTTGTTGGAAGCCACGTCGAAAAGCACACGCAACCGCGTCAGGATTTACCGCGGCGACGACACCGGGTTCGAAAAGCTTTTAATCCGGTTCGCGGGGCACAAGCTCCCGGCGTGTTTTCCGGGAGGCCGGTGTTCCTGTCGCCAGTGCCGGCGGTTGGCGAAAAACGACGTAAAGTTCGGCGCGCTTTCGTCGTCCGTGGAAGGCAGACCGGAGTTTGCGCACGGCGGGCTGCTAGGTCGGTACTACCGCTGGGACACCATGAGCACGTCCCAAAAGAGGCAGTACCTGCGGCACCTTTTTTTCTACTGTACGTATGTCACGGCTTTCCCAAATCCCGGCCTCCCTGTTTTGCCCATTGTCTGCCCGTAATTACTCACTCACATCACGAAAGACTGACACTTTCTTTTATTCTCGTAAGACGTCGGGTTGTTCACGTTTTGGCCGGTGCACATCTTCCGTTTAAACGCGCACCCGTTTCTGGTGAGTATCATTCGGTGTCGAACCGTGTTCCGCGAGTTCCTTGAGAAGCTCCGGGCCGGTGACCCGGTGTGCGTGTTCGTAACAGCCGTCGTGGGGGTAACCAGTCTGGCGTTTACGATGGCCAGTTTAGCGTGGTGGGCTGAGTTTGGCGCCGAGCTTTTGCTGCAAAGCGCCAGGTACGGCCGGACGGGGCTTTCCCAAATCTGTGACACTGTTTGCCCATACAAGACTCGCGACTGACCCTTTTCGTTCCCACTCGCAGGCATCCACCGAAAACCTGGGACGAGGCGTGGGAAATGCACGGGCTGTTTACGAAGTCCATTTCGAAATCGCTGGAGGGCAGCTTGGGTTTGGGGCAAGGCACGCGGGGGGGGGGTGGGCCAGGGTTTCACCACGACCACACCACGATGGAGGACGGGGGATGGGTGTAGATTATTAGCTTTACTTGTGTAACGCCTCCAGTCAAAAATGAAAAACGTCCTACTCGCGAAGATTTCATCCGTACCATGGTACGAGCAAACAGTCAGGCAAATGTTGCTTTTGTGTAGAAACACTACAAAAACCACATCCGTACCGTTGCCCTTCGTCACTCACTTCCGGCGCCGCGCTCGCGCGTCACGGACTCGCGCGGTGTGGTCATGGCCGTCCGCGACGTCCCGATGTCCGGCACCCCGGACGACGACCTCCCAACCGCCGAAACCGAGGTGGACCCTGAGACGTTCGCCAAACGCGTGATGGCGGTTGGCGAACAGAAAAAGTCGGGGTCCGTGGACCAGACCCACTACACCGCGAAGTCAGCGTGGTCCACGAAAGCGCGCGACGCGGAGATAGACGAGCAACTCGTTTCCGAGGGCTACGGGCGTGTGGGTGCGGATTTCGACGGGAACGTCATCTCAGCAACCGGTGCCGACGTACCACCGAAGGGTTCCAAAAAACAAGCCAAAGCTGATTCGAAGCAGACTGTTTTGGCGGATGCAAAGAGTGCAAAAAAATCCGCAGGACTCTGGTTTTCCGACCGGTTCGTGCGCAACGTCTCCATCCTGTGTGGGGCGTGCCTCGGCGCGGGCTGGGAGGTCGCAACGATGCCGGCGACCGTGACGAACTTCAACAAAGCGGTGTACGCGGCGACCGGGGTTTCGAAAATAGGCGGCGTCGCGCAGCACGTCGACTTCTACGCCGCCGCGCTGGACGTGCTTTCCGCGGTGGCGTACTTCGCCGCGAACGTGGGTGTCGCCTTGGGAAGCGCCGTAGTCGCGGTCAGGATGCTCACCGTCCTGACCGGGGCAGGCGAAAGCGCGTTGAACTTCGTGTGCATCCCGTTCACGTGGCGGTACGCCGTAAGGGGGGTTGACGCGACGACAAACGCGTTCAACGTCTTCCTTACCCGGTACCAGCGACTCTCCGCGTGCGTCTGCGTAACCGCGGCGGTGGTTGAGGTATTTGAAACCGCCGCGCCGGTTATCACGCGCGGGTTGTGTTTAGGCATAGCGTTTTCCTTCTTCGCAACCGAAATCATGCAGTTCGCGGGTGGTTTTGTGTGGGTGGCCGGTTTGCTAGCCGCCACCGCCGCGGTGCGGTTCGCGTTGCGCGTCGTACTAAACCTGGTGTCAAAAGTGTTCCCGCCGTTGGAAAAACTAAGGGACGCCATGCCTGTAGTGTCCTTGGTGCCTGGCTTGATGAAGGTTACGCACAAGCTCGGAACGGTCACGCACCAGCTCGGGGTAGGCGCGGGCAGGGCGATGGCGGCCACCAGAACCGCCGCCGCCGTGGCGGGGAAGGGTGCCGCCGCGAGGGTTTCGAAAAAGGTTCCAAAAAAAAGCCCCAGAGGCGCCGGACTCGTAAAGTCCCGACTGTTTACTCGATCAGAGTTGCCATCACGCACGGTGACCAGCGCCGGTGCCGCTGCTGCGGTGACTGGTGCCAATATAGGCGCCCTCGTCGGCGCCGCGGCGGCGAAAACAACGGTGTATGGGTTCATTCACGGCGCCGAGGCGGGCGTTCAAGCCGGTCTCGCGTGCGGCGGCTTGGTCGTGAAAGGCACGAGCGCGGCGGGCGCGGCCGTGGTCGGCGCGCCCGCGTTCGTTTGGCGAAGCGCGGGGAAAATTAGGTCGTTCGTCAGGCTCGTGTCCGTACAACTCGAGGTGTGTTTGGACCCGGTGGCGCCGAAAACAAGACAAGCCGTGAGCAACGGGAAGTTTGGGAACTCGGCGGAGAAGGAGGAGCAGCGCGCGAGGCAGACGCAGAAACTCAAACTGTAATTTATTTTTAATTTTCGTGAGCCGAGACTTTTCTTCACGCGCTTCTTCAACGTCGTGATCTTTCACTTCGCCCCTTGCCCCTTGCCACGAGCCCCTTGATACGACGACGACGACCCCCCCCGGTTCGTACCCACCCATGGCTATTACCAACTTCGTGATGACCGCGGCGGCGGTGGCGGTGGTGGCGAGTTTGATGCGGCACGACGTGCGGAGTTCGACCTCCGTGTTACGAAGGAACATGAAGCAAATGCGGGTGTGGATGGAGGAAGCCGCGGCGGATGTCAAGCCTGGCGAGCAGACCAAGCTTCCCGGTGGGGACAAGAAACCCCCGGTAAAGGACCCGTCCGCGTAGATAGCACAAAGAACAAGAAGGGGCCGTAGCTTACGTTAGTTAGAAGGACAAAATGAACCCACGCCGGGAGGGGCATGAAGACGACGCGAGGGACGACGCGCTGTTCGCGCATCTTTCGGGAAAACGGCATCAGCCATCGTTTCCCTCGCACGACCAGAAGCAACCGCACGCGACACGCCGTGACCCACGCAGAGTGGTGTTGGTGATGCTCACGTTAGCCTTACTAAGAGCAGTACACGTGTCCTACCGAAACGCCGACGCCACGACGAAAGCGCTGGCGCATTTGTACTACCAAGCGCCCGCCATCGCGCTCGCGGCTGTTTGGCTGTGGGGGGTGAATGTTTGGATTTGGAAATTGATGAAACTGAACCCGCACCCGCTCGTGGTGTGGCACCTCAGTGAAGTGAAAGCGCACCTCACGGACATGCAGGTGTTCGCAATATGTACTTGGTGTGGGGTTGGGTATCTAACCTCGTTAACCGCGTTTTTGTGGTTCGCGAACGGCGCCGCATCCGCGGGCGATTCGTTTGGAAACAATCAGGTTGCGTTGGAAACCACCAACCACAACCTTTGGAAAGCGCACCTAAGCGCTGCTTTTGTTTACGTAACCCCGCTTCTGGTGCTGCTGATGCCGGTTGGCACTGGGGTTTACCCACACACGCGCGGTTTCTTTAAACAAACAGTGTGGAGATGTCTCACGAGCTGGCGAAGCAAACCGGTGCGCTTTGGCGATTTTTTCCTCGCCGACGTTTTGTGTTCCCTCGCCAAGTCGGTGAGCGACCTGGAGCGCTCGACCTGCGCGCTGTTGGCGGGCCCGCACCTCATGTTTTCCCCAAAAAGAGACCCGAAGTTCGGGACATGCGGCTCGCACAGCTGGCATGTCCCGTTCATGCTTGCGCTGCCCTCGGTCGTGCGGCTCGCGCAGTGTTTAAGGCAGCGCGCGGACGGCGGGTTTCTGGTCGGGACGGATGTTTCGGGAAAAAGTGCGCTTGAAAAGCAAAAGGCGAAACAAACGGCCACGGCCAACGCGGCGAAGTACTTCTCCGTCTTCCCGGTGATTTTTTTGTCGCACTTGAAGTACGTTGTCAGTGCGTCTTGCTGGACTTCCCTTATACGGCCGCTGTGGATCACCTGCGCCGTTTGCAACACCGCCCTCAGCTTTTACTGGGACGTGGCGCACGACTGGGAGTTGGGGGTGTTTGGCGCTGTTTTTCAAGGCTTTTTTGGAACCTCCTCTGCGAAAAACTCGGAGAAAAACAAACCCTCCAACAGCCCCGCTTCGCCTGGTACAAAAATAGCCGGCCCAACCAGTCACCAAAAAGCCGGCAACAAATACCTGCGCCCCCGGTTACTGTACGGCCCGCCAATCGTGTACTACTGCGCAATCAGTCTGAACTTTTTACTAAGGTTGAGCTGGACGTACAAGCTCTCGTCGCACCTGCGGCACAACGCCGCGTCGGTGTTGACGTTTTCTGTTTTGGAAATTTCCCGGCGGTTCCTGTGGAGCCTTTTCAGGGTGGAAAAGGCGTACTTAGCACGGCAGCCTTTGTGGTTAGGCGGGCGGGCGTAGCGGTGTGGTGTAGTGTAACTCGAGTTACGTCGTACGAGGCAGTTACACGTCTTGCCTTGACCTGCATTTCTATCCTCGGAATCAAAAACATCGATGCCTGTAATCGCCTTTTTATTGTTCCCACTTCCGAGACCTTTTTCTGGTCGGCCGAATCACAACATGTGGATTGGCGCGGCCCGTCCAACCCTCGCCTTTCGCGCGTTCCCAGGTGTGCCAGAAAGTCATCCAACCCTCCAATTACGGATTTTCTAGACTGTTTCCCCGCTGACGAAAAATGTAAGCAATCGGAAAAAGATCCTTCGAAACCCCCGTCAGTTCCAGTCGCGTCAGTTCATGAAAGGAGGAGTTCAGCGGGCACCGCCCATCCATAGAGGCAGTCCAAGCGCGCGCACGACTCCGTTCGCCGCCCTCTCTTCACTCGTGTTCCCACTCCACGCCGCATCATGTATTGCGACGCACTGGTCGTCCGCCATGGCGCGATCGCGCCTGCCACGAGTCGCGCGGCGAGGGCGAACGCGACACGCCGAGTCCCCGCAATCGCGCCAAGCAACCTTCACCGTCGCGCGGCTTTGTCGGGTAGATTTTCCATCCCCCAAACCTCCAGGCTCGTGGCGGCTCACAACACGGGGGGCGCACGAGGCTCGTTCCGCACGCAGGCCGTGACCCCCCCCAAAACCCTCGCCGAGCTGGACCTGTGCGACGTCGAGATGCCCGAAGCGCACGCGAAAGTTTTCGCAATGGACATCAGCACGCCCACCGTGCTCACGTCAGACCTGGCGTCCGTGATGGACCCGCCCATGTGCAACCTCGCGCCTAAAAAGACGCACATCATATGCACGCTAGGTCCGTCGTCGCGCACGGTGGATGATTTGGAGAAACTGCTGTTGTCTGGGATGTCCGTCGCGAGGTTCAACTTTTCGCACGGCACGCACGAGTACCATCTCGAGATTTTGCAAAACCTGCGTACCGCGAGTGACAACACCGGAAAGATCTGCGCGGTGCTTCTCGATACGAAAGGCCCTGAGATTCGAACCGGCGCGCTTGTTGACGGCAACGCGATTACGTTGAAACGAGGCAGCACGATTGAGTTGACGACTGATTACGGCGTTTTAGGCACGTCCGAGCGCGTGGCGATTTCGTACCAGCACCTGGCGCGCGTGCGTATTTCCCAATCACCACATTCCGCCTCCCTGAATGCCCATACGCGTACCAGAAGGGACTATTGCCCTGACTGTTTACTCGTACACATTACGAGAGACTGACGCTTTTTTTTTCATCGGGCCAGGACGTCAAGACGGGGGACCAGATTTTGATGAGCGACGGGAACGTGATGATGGAAGTGTTGAGCACAGACGTGGTGAACGGCACCGTGCAGTGCGAGTGCTTGAACGACGCCAAACTCGGCGAGCGGAAGAACTGCAACCTCCCTGGGGTGAAAGTTGATCTGCCCACGATGACTGAAAAAGATATCGAGGATATCGTCGGGTTTGGGGTGAAACACGACGTGGATTTCGTCGCCGCGAGTTTCGTGCGTAAGGCGAGCGACGTGGCGAAAATCAAAGACGTCCTATCAAAAGCGGGCGGCGGCAGCATAAAGGTCATTTCGAAGGTCGAAAACCACGAGGGTTTGGTGAACTACGACGCTATTCTCGCCGCGAGCGACGGCATCATGGTCGCCAGAGGTGACCTGGGGATGGAGATTCCCCTGGAAAGAATCTTCTGGGTGCAAAAGATGATGATCCGTAAGGCGAACTTGGTTGGGAAACCCGTGATCACGGCGACGCAGATGTTGGACTCGATGATCGCCGCGCCGAGGCCCACCAGGGCGGAAGCCACGGACGTCGCGAACGCGGTGCTGGACGGCACGGATTGCGTTATGTTGTCCGGGGAAACCGCGGCCGGGGCGTACCCGCGGGAGGCCGTGGAAATCATGGCGGGCATTTGCGAAGAAGCGGAGAAGTGCGTGGATAACTACGCGCTTTCGAAATCCATGTTGAACCTTACCCTGAACGGCGTGGGGAACGCGCCGCTCAGCACGATCGAAGCTCTGGCGTCCTCGACGGTGATGACCGCGGCGAAAACCAAAGCCGCGTGCATCGTGGTGTTGGCGGCGAAAGGCGAAGCCGCGCGGTACGTATTTCCCACTCACCACACACCGCCTCCCTGATTGCCCATACCAGACTGACACTTTCTTTTTCATCTCAGGATGGTGGCGAAGTACCGCCCGGCGGTGCCGATCGTGGTGGGTGTGGGTACGTATTTTATTTCCCAAATCCAACGACTGTTTGCCAATACAAGACTGACACTTTCTTTCATTTATCTCAGTCCCACGGAGCGAGCGCAAGTCCATCGGGTACGCGGAGACGGAACTCAGGGGGCACACCACGGCGCGGCAGCTCATGTTAACAAGAGGTTTGATACCCACGGTCATAAACCCGGAAGGAGGCGTGGAGAAGCACGAAAACGCGTTCGACGACGTCAACAACCCGGCGAGCGAGAGCGACGCCCCGGTGGCGGCGAAGAAGTGCATCATGGCCGCGGTGCGGTTCGCGAGGCGGCAAGGGCTGTGCAAACCAGGGGACAAGGTGGTTGCGATGTACAACGTGGAACGGCGGTGCGCGGTGATCCGCGTGATCGAAGTCACGGAGGAGATGCTCATGGAGGGAGGGAGCGTGGACGAACAAGAAAAGGGGGCGCCGCCCACGATGAGCGAGGATGAATGAGAGTGACGAGAAGAGAACAGACAAAGACTTTTTAGGGGTTTTTTCCCTTGTACAACCAAGAAACACTTTTTGTCAACACTTGTGTTTCAACCTCACCGTGTAGTTTGACCATCGCCTACCGGTTCCGCGTGTACCGCGTGTACCCTACTCGCCGATGCCGAAATAGCCGCGGATGGTGAACGGTTCTTGTTTGATCTCGGGCTCGCGTTTGATGCGCTTCGAACTCTGCGGAGCGGCGCGTGCCGTTTTGCACGCTGCGCAACTTCTCTTCCACTTCCCGTGCGAGCAACCGGTGCACGCCACGCAGTCGTTTTTCACCTTCCCGTGAGGGCAGGGGTTGCATAACGCACAGCTGTGTTTCAGTTTGCCGTGAGGGCAGGGGTTGCACACCACGCAGCTGTCTTTCCGCTTACCGTGAGGGCACGGGTTGCACTCCACACAGTTGCCTTTCCGCTTGCCGTGAGGGCAGGGGGTGCACACCACGCAGTGCTGTTTCAGATTGCCGTGGGGGCAGGGGCTGCAGTCCACGCACTTGCCTTTCAGCTTGCCGTTGGGGCACGGGTTGCAGTCCGCGCAGCTGCCTTTCACCTTGCCGTGAGGGCAGGGGGTGCAGTCCACGCAACTGCTTTTCAGCCTGCCGTGAGGGCAGCCCTTGCACTTCACGCAGCTCTTTTTCACCTTGCCGTGAGGACACGGGTTACACTCCCCGCGGTGGGACTTCTCCTTTCCGTGCGAGCATCGCTTCCTTCCCATCGTTCGCGCGCCACGACGCCCCGCGTGCACTCGCTTCTGCGCAAAGCTAGGCGTGGTCGTTGCTTTGTCGTTCGTGTTTTCCAGACTGCCAGATTTTTTCTGGCGTCTGCTATGTCGAAGGCACCCTCTTCGTGCGTTTTCAAATCGCTCTCGCGCCACGACGCTCCGGCTGTTCACAGCCGACCCGATCCGACGCGTTTAATGGAAGGCAAACCATACACCTTGTACGTGCGCTTTCCACGACTTCTCGCCGCCGTTTCACGCACACGCGCGCGCACGTCTCGCGGAAGCACCACGCGCGCGAAAAACTAACCTCATCTCTCCCTGCCTTCCCACAGCACGACCACTGTGCCCTACGAGACGGAAGCGGACGCGGAGGCGGTGCGCGCGACCTTGGCGGTGGATAACGAGCTGCAGCCCGATAAGGTGGTGAAGCGCTTGAAGGTGGAGGGTACCGACCTGGTGGCGTACGTACATCCCAGCCTCGTGTTGACACACACCGACTCGCGATCCGACCGCGCCACGCGGTTGACCGTTCCCTTATTTTTCGATCTAACACCCACCGCAAACTCCACCCACCCCTCCCCCGTTCAACACAGCGAGTTCTTCGCCACCGAGCCCCGGCTGTTACGCGCCGCAGTGGCCGCGTTCCTCGATTTGCTTAACCTCAGCACGCGGACGATCGAGACGTTCGGGCACGTCCCCGTGGCGTGAAGGCTCGGCACCGCGAAAACGAGGAAAGGCGGGAAGCAGTAGCAATCATTAGGTAACAAAAACATTAGGTGACAAAAAAAAGAAACACGCGCGGGATGGACCGGTACCACATCTACGAGGCCATCGGCAAAGGCAAGCACAGCGTGGTGTACAAGGGGAGGCGGAAGAAGACGATTCAGTACTACGCCATAAAGAGCATCGATAAATCGCAAAGGAGTCGGGTTTTGAGGGAAGTGCAGGTGTTGAGAGCGACGAACAGCGCGTACGTCCTGAAGTTTCACGCCTGGTACGAAACCGCGAACCACCTTTGGCTCGTGTTGGAGTACTGCGTCGGTGGGGACTTGCTGGGTTTGCTGAAACAAGACGTCCGGCTACCCGAGGCTTCCATAAAAACCTTCGGGAAGGACCTGGTGACCGCGTTGCGCGTCGCGCACGAAGCCGGCGTGCTTCATTGCGATTTGAAACCCAGCAACCTGCTCATCGACGAAGACGGCCGGATCAAGCTGTGCGGGTTCGGGCTGGCGAAGAAGGTGTCCGAGGTTGTTTTTTGCGGAGGCGCGGGTGATGACGGAACCGCGGCGACTAAATCCAATGGCGACGGTCCGGGTTCCGCGCCGGCGAAAAAGAAAAGCAAACTGGTCGGCACGCCGTGCTACATGGCGCCCGAGCTGTTCGGCGAACACGGCGTGCATTCGTACGCGAGCGATTTGTGGGCGATCGGGTGTGTTCTGTACGAGTGCGCGTTCGGGGTGCCTCCGTTCGTGTCGTCCTCCCTTTCTGATTTGATGGAGATGATCCTTAACGACGACCCGGGCGGGTTCGACGGAATGGGAGCGGTCGACGGCAAGAATTTGGACGGCAACGAACGCGTCGGCGGCACCGACGCCGAACCGAACGTGACAAAAAACTTTGCCGATTTAGTCCAAGGGCTTTTGAACAAGGACCCCTCGCGACGCATGAACTGGGAAACGCTGTTGATGCACCCGTTCTGGGTGGACGGGGAAAAGGAAAACGCAAACGCGAAAGAAACCGAAAACGCGCGTTGGAAAAGCCCGCCGCGCAAACCGTTGCCCGCGCAAAACGCGTTCGACGCCGCGGTCGCCGCGTCTGTACGCGCGGAGTTGGGCGACGACGCGGAGCGGTTCGGGGTGACACAAAAACGGACGGTCGGCGACGTATCCGTGGACCGGGAACACTGTGAAAACCCAATCGCCCCGCGCTCGCCGACACGCGAAAAGTCCGAAACGGAGGCCGCGGCGCGACGCGAACCGCGCGCGAAAACGTTTCCGAAACTGGTTCGCGCCTCTGAGTCCAAATCCGCCGAGGTCGTGCGTCTGTCCCTCGCCGCTCGCGCAAACTTGGAGAGGGAAGAGGGCGGGGCTTCGTACGCGGACACGGGGGGGCGCGGGTGTTTCGTGGAAAACGGATGCGACCGAGCCGTTTCCGAGATCTTGTCTCCCGAAAAGGTAACCGGCGCCGGCGACTCGGTTGAAAACAATCCGTCGCCGTGGTGGAAAGCCACGTCCTCGTGCACCGCCGCCGGGGACGTGTCTTTGGCAGATGCGGACGCCGAGCTTAACTTCTCGGAGGGTGTTTTTTGTGTCGCGGAGGAGGAGACGGACGGTGATGCCAACGTGAGTGAAAAAGACGAACACGAAGGCGCGCGGTTTCTTTCGGGCGGCGGCTTGGACGACGGCGATTCGCCCGTTTCCCGGTCCAAAAACGTGTTTGAAAAATCCGCCTATCTGTTTTCCGAACAAAAGCTCGGCGAGCGCGAGCTGACCGATATTGTGTCTGATCCCGGGCCCGATGTCGCCGCGGCGGCGGCGGAGGGAGAGCGGCAGGCTGCGGCGGCGGAGGAACGCGAAGCTGCCGCGGCCGCTGCGAGTCGTGAAGCGAATGATCGTCAATCGCACGGCGACGCGACGACGGATGGCGCGCTGCTCTCCGCGGCTCGCGGCGCCGACCGCGCCGACGCTGCGGCGGCGTCGCCGTCCAAACCGCGTAAGGACGCTGTTGAGCACGAACTGGACCACCGGATCTCGGTTTTGCTGGACCACCCCAGCGATTCGCAAGTCAAGCCAATCGTGCTGAACCGGCGAATAGAAATAACCCCCCCTCCCGTGTGGGACGAAAACGCGCTGCCCTTCGCGGCGCTCACCGCGACGCAAATGCTTGCCGCTACGCAAACGGATTTGGAACTTTTCCTGACCAAGGTGTACCGATCAGTAGCGCACTCCTCCCCGATCAACGAAAAAGTCAACACCCTTTCCTATTTCGAGACCCTGTGTTGCGACACCGCCTCCGCGAACGTGCTTATCAACAGCTCGCTGATGACCCTGTTCGTGCGCATGCTGAGGGCGTCCAAGGCGCCCGCGCTGCGCGTGCGTTTAACCTCGGTCATGGGGCTGCTGCTAAGGCACGCCACGTACATAACCCCCGAGCTCGCCAGCAGCGGGATCGTGTCCGTGCTGACGGAGTGCTTGCGGGACAAGAACGACAAAGTGCGAAGACGCGCGGCGGCGACGCTAGGGGAGCTGCTGTTTTACATCGCCACGCAGCAGCACGAAGCGGCGTGCGCGGCGGCGAACCGCGGGGCGAAAAAGAAAACATCCGCGCCCGCAAAAAACACGAAGGACGAGGACGACGCAACGCGCGCCGCGGTTGCCGCCGCCGCGGCCGCGGATGCGTGGCGCATTCCTGCCAGCACGGTTGGTACGCTGCTTCGCACCCTAAGAGCCGGGGAGGACGAAATCGCGCAGCACTACGCGGTGAAAACCGTGGAGAACATCGTTTCGCACGGCGGCGAGTGGAGCGCGAAGGTACGTCCCCGCGTTTCCCAAATCCCGCCTCCCTGTTTTATCTCTCAGCTGGTGAATGTTTGTCCATACATCTCGGTATACACTACTGACACTTTTTTAAACGCCAAAGTTTTGCGGCGACGACACGACGCACGCGGTGGTTGCGATCGTGACGTCCGCGCAGTCCGAGCAGCTGCGGGGAACCGCGGCGAGTACGCTGTCGCGAGCCTCCCGGGTGTCACCCGAAACCACCAAGCTTTTGATGGAGAAGTTTGGTACCGGGCTCATCGTGAGGGGGCTGAAAGACCCTTCGCCGAAAGTGCAGCAAGCGATGCTGAACGTGTTAGCGCGGGGCGCCGGGTTTTTGGGAAGCAGGGCTTTGAAAAACACCCTGGACGACGAACTCGTCACGGTTGGCGGCAGCGGCGGTGTTGGTGTCGGTCGTGCCACGAATCGATCCACGCCATCCAAAACCGCCACCATCAACTCGAACTCCCCCCTGCCCGCCCTGGCGCAGCTGCTGGAGCGCGGTTCCGCGGTGTTGCGCGCCAAATCGCTGTTGGCGTTGGCGGCGCTTGTTCGACGAGACAAGCGGTGGTTGCTCCGCGTGTGCGCGGAACCCGAGTCGGGTTCCGTGTCCGGCTCAGCCGGCTCGCTTCCGACCGTGTTCGACCGCCTGGTGAAGGACAAGGATCCGTATTTGCAAAGCGCGCTGAAGGTGCTTCAAGACGTGATACACGAGTGCGTGCCTGCGATCCACAAGGAGACGCTTCAGGAAGTGCGGCGCCGGCGAGCGCTGCGGAACGCGAACGCGGCGGCGGGCGCTTCTAGGGAAACGGGCACCGGTGTTGGCGACGCCGCGGACGGCGCGCTTCACCTTTTCCCCGCCACCGCGAGGGTCATGGCGTGCGTTTCACTCGGTGGGGATGTTTTGACGGACGAGTGTACGGTCACGGACGTGGCGGATTTGCTTGAAATCGCCCTGGAGGCGAGCCACGATCCGTTTCCCTTCGCCGGGTTCGCAAAGTTCAGGCGCGACGCCCTGGCGCTTCTGGAGACGCTATCGCGGCGCGCGTCTTGCGTCGCCGCGGCTTCAAACGCGGCGACGAACCACTTGCTCCCCGTGCTCGCCAAGATGCTCGTGAAGCACGACGGAAACGCTCTGGCGCTTGATTCGGACGCCGCGGACGGCCGGTTTCTGGCCCTGAAACTAACCTGCGACGTGTTGCTCCCGATGCTGCTTCAGCGCGACCTGGCGCACGACACTAGAGGCGCGCTGTTACAACTGCTTCGCCAAACCCTGCTCCCCGCGACGCCCGCGTTGCTCGGGGACGAGGACCCCATTCCCCTGTACGCGCTGAAGCTGTTGGGGGGCGCGCTGGAGTGCGACTCCGAATCGTGCGCTGTGGTGTGCCAATTAGGCCTGGCGCCGAAGTTCTTCACGTTTCTTTCCCTGGAACACACCAACAACAACGTACACAACGTGCGTTTGTGTCTTGCGCTGACGACCTCGAGGGCGGTTTCGTTTCAATCGCTGTGCGAGTTTGGTAAGGGCCTTTCCCACTCACCACACACGCCTCCCTGTTTGTTTGCCCATACTCGTACCAGAAGGGACGGCTACCTCCCTCTGCCAACACAAGACTGACACTTTTCTGTTTACAATCAGGGTGCGGGGAGAAGGTGAGCGCGGTGTTGACGTACGCGCACAAAAACCAAGTGGAGCCTTTTCTGGAACCCGCGCTTGGCATCGCGCGCGCGCTGTTACAACGGGCGGCTGAGGTTCTTGAGCGGGACAACGGGGCGGGCGGCGCGCTCGCGCAAAGCGCGTTTGCCGCCGTCGCGCCGTTGCTTACGTGCACTAACACGTTTCTGCTGTGCGCCGCGCTCGGCCGCCACGAGTGCGTCGGGCCGAATGTCCCGGTTCTCGCGGCGGAGGCGCTGCGGTTGTTGTGTTCGCTGCTCCCGCACGAAACGAGCTCGAGGTTGTTTTCTGACGAAGAAGAACTTCTTCGGGAGGACGGTGGGGAAGGTACTTCCGATCAAGGGTCTTCCGCGCTCGCGCGCGCGGTCGCCGCAATCGGCACGGACGCTGCGCTTTCGCGAAACGAACCCGGGTTCGGGGACTGCGGCGCCGTGCAGGCGACGGGCGGGTTTGGTTTGGGCGGCGGTGGTGGTGGTGTTCAAAACGAAACGACGGTGGCATTCGCGTGGTCGTCAGGAGGAGGAGGAGCAGGGAGCGGTAACGGCGCTGTCTCGCCCAGGCGCGGGTTCGTCTCAGCGCAACGCACCGCGCTTGAAGTCATCGCGGCCTGCGCGCGGTCCGCGAATACCGCGCTGTGCGAAACGAAACGGTTCGCCGAGTTGGAACAAACCCTGCGGCGGCTAGCGCAACGCGAACCCAACGTCTCGATCGCACACGCCGCCGTTGCCGCTGCGGATGGAATCAAGGGAACGGCGCCGGGGTATAGGAGTGGTGGGTACTGATTTCGTGTTTGAAGTAATAAAGACCGTACGATTGTAGTCACCGGAAGGTTTAACCTCGTCGTCGTCCCCTTTTCTTTTCCGGATAAAAGTGACCTTTTTTTCATTCACCAATCAGTCCCCAATGTCGGGCGTCGACGAGGAGGCGATTCCTGACATTCCAACACAATGGCCTCGGCCTTGTTCGCCTCCTTCGTTTCCAGGAGAAGCCGCCTCTGTTGAGGAATCCGCCCGGGCAAAAAGGGCGCAACTTAAGGGCGCGGCGTTGACGATGGCGGATTGCAAGATTCTTTTCCAGGATCGGGAACACAGCGGGCTTGTCGTGGTGTGCAAACCAAGTGGGGTGTACGTGGACGACGTGTTACGAGTGGTGGTGGATTTTGAGTTTGGTAACGGTAACGATGCGTCGTCAATACACACCACCGCGCAAAAAATCACCATGCTTCACCGGCTAGACCGGGACACGTCCGGGTGTTTAGCCTTCGCCACGAACAAAGAGGCGAATACGTTTTACGCACACGCGTTTCGCGACGGGAAGTGCGGGAAGACGTACGTGGGGGAGATATGTGGTGGTGAACGTAGTGGTGCTGGGGACGTAAAGGGTAACGCGCTACCACCACGGCTCACGGACCTACCGCGAACCGTCGAAACCGGGCACGGTCGGTCGAAACACGGGTTGTGGCGGGTGTACCCAGCGCGCGACGTGGGGCGCGACTTGCCGTCCACGACGACCAAAAGCAACAAGGTGAAACGCGCGCACACCGTTGTGCGGAAGATTGCGCACAATCGGTTTGCGTTCATCACGTTGAAAACGGGAAGGACGCACCAGATACGCCTGCACATGGCACACATAGGGGCGCCGCTGGTGGGGGACGTGAAGTACGGCGGTGACGAAGCGGCGGGTGGAAACGGCGAGACAACTTTGGGCGAGGTGGAAAGAATTTCACTGACAAAAGAAACGAAACCCGGCGGCGGCGTTCGCCTGCACGCCGCTCGGCTGCGTTTGCCGCGGCGCGACGACGGGAACAAGACGGACACCGTTCGAGGGAAAAGGGGGGTCATCGACGTCATCGCGCCGAAACCTAGCTGGTGGGATGTGGGGGGGGACACGGAGGGGGTGGGAGGGTACGAGGGCGAGATTTTGAGTCTACGTGAGGAGGAGGACGACGTGTGATAAACAATATCGAATGGGTTCACGACGTCCGCGTCCATCTCAATCTACCAGAGGTATCTCCCCTAGTATCTCCCCTGAATCTCTAAGCCATCCTCTATTTTGAAGCCAACGTAGCACCTCGAAGTGCCTGCCCTCCGCCGCAAAATCGCACGTCATTACGTCCATCGGGCAGCCGTTCGCGCACAGCCAACGCAGCACCTCGAGGTGTCCGCCCGCTGCCGCGCACGAGCACGTCAACTCGTCCCACGGGCAGCCGTTCGCGCGCAACCAACGCAGCACCTCGAGGCCCGCCCTCCGCCGCCTCCATGCACAACTCCTTGTCCCAGTCACAGCCGTTCGCGTGCGCCTACTGCAAAATCGTTGCGTCTGGTATTTTCAAAGACACATGCTGCATCCGGACCACTACGGCATGCCTGAGAATCTGAACAATCGCCGTGAAGCCCTTTTGAGCGGCTATGAGCAGCGGCGTCGCGCCGTTATCCGTTTCCTTGTTGACGTCCGCACCAAACTCCATCAGCGCCCGCACTATCGCCTCGTGGCCCTGTTGAGCGGCGATGTACAGCGGCTTCGCGCCGTCATCCCTTGCCTGGTTAACGTCCGCGCCCGCCTCGATCAGCGCCCGCACTACCGCCTTGTTGCCCTGTTGAGCGGCGATGTACAGCGGCTTCACGCCGTCGTCCGCCGCCTTGTTGATATCCGCGCCCAACTCGATCAGCGCCCGCACTGTCGCCTCGTTGCCCTGTTGAGCAGCAATAAACAGCGACGTCACGCCTTCATCCGTCGCCTTGTTGATATCCGCGTCCAACTCCATCAGCGCCCGCACTGTCGCCTCGGTGCCCTGATGAGCGGCTATTGACAGCGGCGTCACGCCGTTATCCCTTGCCTTGTTGACGTCCGCGCCCAACTCCATCAGCGCCCGCACTATCGCCTCGTGGCCCTTTTCAGCGGCGAAGTACAGCGGCGTCATACTGTTATCACATGGCTTGTTAACGTCCGCGCCCGCCTCGATCAGCGCCCGCACCATCGCCTCTTGGCCATTTAGAGCGGCGATATAAAGCTCGTTCTCGTCAAGGGGGCAACCGTTCTCGCGCGCCTACAGTAGCACCTTCAGATGCCCGCCCTCCGCAGCTTTATGGAACGTTGTTATGTCCCACAGGCAGCCGTTCGCGCATACCCACTGCGGCACCTCGAGGTGCCCGCCCAAAGCCGCCGCCGAGCACGTGTCCCAGTCCCACGGCCAGCCGTCCGCGCGCAACACCTTCAACTCTTCGAGCTGTCCGCTCCTCGCCGCTGCCTGACAAAGGAGTTCTTGACGCGACAGGCGACCTTGCCGTTGCATGCGCTGCAGCGCGCTTACACATCCAAGCTCCATGGCTTCATCCTCGTCAAGCTCTTCAAACCGAAGCCCCGTTTCTGCCACCAGGTCGCGCATCGCGAGGCTCACCGCTGGGAGCCGTGCGAGATCTGCGGGGTCGTCGAAATACTCTGGTCTGAGAACGTGCGCGAAGACGATGTCGTTGAGAAGGCCGGGGATAGCTTCGCCCGCGTTAGCCGTGTTGGCCGCGTTAGCATCGCATCGCCCGCTCTTTTTCTCACGCGCGCGAGCTTTCTTACCGGCCATCGCGTTGGAAGAGGGGATGGTTTTGTGTCCGCGTCGTGCGTGTCGTTGTGTTCGAGGCTTCCGAGAATGTGCGTTTTACGATAAAATTCCGAGGTGACTGGAGCCGGAAAAACAAAAGCAAGTCACCCATTCCGAGAGCACCACGTCCATAATGAATACATCGCTGTCCGAGCGCCGATTGAGACGTACAATGGCTCGTTGGAATCGTCACGATGTCCTCTACGTGAACATCGAATAAAATGTCGAGGGAGGTGGCTGGGTCGACAAAAAGAATTAAATCTGTCTGTCCGGGAATTGAACCCGGGTCTCCACGGTGACAGCGTGGGATACTAACCACTATACTAACAAACACAGTACTTCATCAGTCGAAGCCGATGAATACAAATTAACGAGTCTGAACTCGCCGTGACGTAATGGTGAAGAATCGACCGTTTTCGGACGACGCTGTTCGTGAAGCGGCGACTCGGAAGAGTCGCAACTGCATTCATGCGCTCGGCGGATTCGAGGAATTATGTATGTATTAATTTTGGTGTGAAAGGGGTCTGTATATGCGCAGGGGTGAATTCGTCCAGTGGTTGATTAGTCATATATCTTTGCATTTTTTCTCTTCAAAAGTCTGATTAGAAGATGTTTTTCGAAGGCCGGCTCGTCTCAGCACACACCGGTGTGCACACCACAGAAACGCCGCCGCACAGACCCCCCGGGTATGCACAACATGAGCTGTCTAGTTGTGTTTGGCACGCGTGCAAGGTGATGCTCGCGAGACCCGCGTTACTTCCCGCGAGACCCGCATCTAGAGATTTGTTAGGTCTGTGTCGGTCACGACTCTTTTCCGATCCCGAAGATTCCCGAAGATGTCGTCGGGCCGTTGCGCGCGCGTACGAACCCTGAGTGCACTTCAACACGTGTTCTTGGTGGTCGTCTCGCTTCTGTTGTTGGGCGCGTCGACCGCGCGAGCCGAAGGGTACGAACCCACGTGCGCTGCGTTGTACGACTCCTCTACCGACGGCGCGATGGCGAACGTTTTACCGGGAACCCACGCGTTCACCGCGAACAATGTTGTACGCGCGGTTGGATATTACGTATTACGACCCATCAACAACGGCATCCTTGTTCGTTTGGGGCGGGAGTGGTGCTTCTTCGTGCGGCGCGTGGCGTGGTGGGTTTTTAGGAAACCAGATGATGTACATGGACGTGTAGTGTAACGACGGAGGTTCAGTCGGGGTGTACGATGTTGACCCAAACCTCAACGCAGGCGGGCGGTACGTCCTCGAGTACGTTCTCGAGTTGAATTACTACGATTCACAAACCTCGAACGTGCGGATGTATAAGACGTGCATGGGGTCGCGTGGTGCGAATGAAGCGCTCGGCGAGACCGTAGAGGTGACACCAGCCGGGGGTGCCGTTGCCACGCTGGTTATCTCCAACGGGCCGCTCTCCGTGGGGTATGACGGTCACAACGGCTCACCTGATCCTGATTTCACCGGTACTTTCTATTCAGCGGCGTTTTACGATTGTCCTCCCCCCCCATGCGACATCAACGAGCACGTGGCATCTAACGTGTGCACGGCGTGCGTCGGAGGCTCGACAAACCCGGCGGGGGACAATCCGGGCGGGGCGGACACTACTTGCGGCTGCTCGACGAATACTTCCGTTGTTTATAATGTGTGCGCGGCGTGCGTCGGAGGCTCGACAAACCCGGCGGGGGACGATCCGTACGGGGCGGACACTACTTGCGGCTGCTCGACAAACGAGCACGTGGCATCCAACGTGTGCACGGCGTGCGTCGGAGGTTCGACGAACCCGGCGGGGGACGACCCGTACGGGGCGGACACTACTTGCGGCTGCTCGACAAATACGTCCGTCGTTTCGAACGTATGCACGGCGTGCGGCCACGGGGGTTCCGCCGATGCGGGCCATGCGGTTCCAGGTCTGGACACCCAGTGTATCTATTCTACCGGTCTCGAAGCTCTCAAAGTACACCTCGTGGTGGACGACGTGGCGGACAACGCGTACGTGTCGTGGGACGACACAGTTGAAACGTTATCGTTCACCCCGCCGGGCTTGGAAGACTGCGGTTTTTGCTCTGGCAACACGGTTAGCCTCGCGCCAACCCTGGTGAACAACGCATTTAATGGACATAAGGCGATGCGGTTCGGGTTCGGGGACTACACAAAATATGCCATCACCGGTACCACCGGGCTGATGGCCCCGAATGGGTCCCAAACCGTTTTCCACAGCCATCCAACGCAAGCCGGCGTGACTGTTTTTGTCGTGTTTCGCCCCATGGCCCACACCCCGGCGACAGAATACAACCTCGTTTTCGACTGGGGTTCGTTTGCGGGCGAAGCTTTTGGGCTCACGTGCGCTGCAGATTCTGAAGTGCGGCTGCACACCCCGTGGTTGTATGGTGGCATAGTGTCTAACTCGACTTTTGTTCCCGAACAAAAGGCATACGTCGCGGCGGTTAGGGTCGCGTTCGGTTCCGGCGGGACCGGATATCAGTCGGTGACGTCCCAGGACGGGGACGTGACCGTAGGAGATATGGTTCCCAAGGTGACGCACGGCGTGACGGGGTTCACGCCAGATACCATAAAATATTACCCGTATGGAGAACAGCTTACGCTGGGCACAGAGGCGAAGAGGTACGGCTCTTCACGTTTCTTCAAAGGGGACATCGCGGAGTTTCGGTGGTACGCCGATCTTTTGTCCGACACAGACGTGGAAACGGTTCGGGACGAGCTCGTCGCGACGTACCTCCCGTCCACGTGCGCGGAGAGTTGCACCGAGAGAAGAGCCAGGTTCGGGTTCAACGTGTAGATCGGTTTGTGAGTTGGGTGTTGTATGTACGAATTTTTATTTGCCAGCTTCAAACGCAGCATTTATTTACAAAACACAGCACAAGGCGGTCGCGGGCAACACTTGGGCGTGGAGAGCACGAAGTTGGATAGCACGAACGTGGATAGCACACGCGTGAGCGTTGATGATACGTACGATACCCTTCAAAACGTGGACTGGGGTACCACGCGTGATGTCCGGACGCGACCCACGCCTCGAGTAAGGGACGCCAACACGGATATTCTTGCCCGGATACTTTCCCTGACCGCGGGCCTTCCGCGGGACGCGCGGGACGCGGTGCAGAGCGCCGTGGCGGTGGCGCGTTCCGCGAACGAGCTCACCGCGATTCTCGGTGACCTCGCGAACGCGGCGAGTGATACCGTACGGGACGAGCTGTATTGGCGAGGAGAAGCAGAGGATACAAATCGTCCGGAGGTACACGCGGAGTATCACACCGACGCCGAAAACGGCGAAACGAACGCACAGAATCGACCGAGGGGTTCTTCGTCTGCCATAAACTTCCGTGCCCTCGGTCCGCATTCCGTGACGAGAACGGAAGTATCGTTTTACTGGCCGTCCCTCGGGTTCGCGGCATCCCAAAGGCAATCGTCGTTCGTCAACGCGGTGGTGTTCCGCCCGGATCCGAATGAAACAGACGAAGACGGTTTCGGTCGAACCACCCGACGAAACTTTAGTGGCTGCTGAAAAAAGGGCACGACGCCAATCGTTGCCGTACGAGCTGGTTCGATGATCTTACAAGTTTTCTAATCCCACGCTGACTAAGCCGTCCGTGACTCTGTTCCTGCAGTCCTGCGCCACGCACTCCGCGATCCACATGATGTTCCGAATTTCCTGTTCCCGCATCCGGAGGATGGCGTAAAAAACGGCGTAGTTGAACTGCTCCAGAAATGTCGCGGCGCACAGTTTCTGTTCGTGTTGGTAAAAGTGTTTTTCCAGGAGCGTGTCGTTGTTCCCTGGTTGGATTTTCGACGTCACCGCGTACAGTCCGGGGGTGTTGTCCATCACCGCCTTTACCTGCTCGAAGTCGTCGCACGCCACGAGGTCCGCGTGCCCGGCCGGGTACAGCGCGCCGAAGTCGGAGAAGAGTCTTCTTCGATCGTCCCGCGACAGCTCCGTGTCCAGCGAGTTGATCGTGATGTTCACCGCGCGTCGGTCGGCTTCGAAGTGAAGAATCTCCCGCATCAAGTTCCCAGTAGCGCCTCCCATTTGCTCGCAGAACTTCAGGAAATCCGCGAGGTACGCCTTGTACAGCACGTTGCGCATGATCTCCACGTTCATCTCGTCCAGATCTTCGCTCGAAATCGTTTCGCTGAAGTACGGCGCGAGCGGCGTGTCCACCAGCACTAACCGGTAAAGCTCGCGCATGTTGCTCGCCACGGCTAGCGTGGCGATTGAGTCAAACATCCCGAGGGGGTGGCACTTATCAAGAAGCTCCTGCATATCCCGCTCGTGAAGCGTCCCGGTCACGATGAGCACGACGTTGTCGATCATGTGTCCGTACGTTAAGAAATCCAGAAACGTGGAGAGCGGTTCCGACGCGGAGCACCGCACCATCTCGAAGTCCTCCACGACTTTCTGCGTGCACCGCGCCACGATCGTGCTCGGGTGTAACGGCGAGGGTTCGTTTTGAATCACCCCGACGTAATCCGTGGAACAAAGGTGAAGCTTCACGTCATCAAGGGTTTCGCACTGGGCCAAATTGGCGTAATCCGAAGAGGTGAGCAGACCAGATTTCAACCCGCGGACGATACCCTCGTTGAACCCATCCTTAGCGTTGAACAACATCCCCTCCATACCCCAAGCCACTCCCTCCGTCGCGGCCATGGTGGGAGCGGGGGGGGGGCTAAATCTCCTAAGTAGCTACCCGTCGCCTTCCTGTGCCGACCAGATCTGACGAGCCGCTTGGAAATACTTCGCGTCGACTCACTCAAAGCAATATTTCAAAAGGGCGCGTTTCTCAGATCTGCCATTAGACCTGCGCGTGGCGTCGAGAGATAACGAGCTGTCACGATGTTTATGACACGCAGCGAGTACGACCGCGGGGTGAACACGTTTTCCCCGGAAGGGCGTTTGTTCCAGGTGGAGTACGCCATCGAGGCGATCAAGCTGGGTTCCACCGCTATTGCGATCCGGACGGAGGAGGGTATTGTTTTGGCCGTGGAAAAGCGGATCACCAGTTCTTTGATGGAACCGTCGAGCATGGACAAGATCGCCGAGATCGACTCTCACATCGGGTGCGCGGTGAGCGGACTCACGGCGGATGCGCAGTCCATGGTGGAGCACGGCCGCGTGCAGGCGCAGAACCACTACTTCACGTACAACGAGCAGATGCCGGTGCAGTCGTTGACGCAAAGCCTGTGCGCGCTTTCTGCGAACTTCGGAACGGACGAAGAGGGCAGCATGAGCCGCCCGTTTGGGGTGGCGCTGCTAGTCGCCGGCCACGACGACGACGACGGGTACCAGCTGTACCACACCGACCCGAGCGGAACCTTCACGAGCTACCAGGCCAAGGCGATTGGGTCGGGAAGCGAAGGCGCGCAGACGTCGTTACAGGAGGAGTACCGAAAAGACATGACGCTGAAAGAAGCGGAGACGCTGGCGTTGTCCACGCTCAAGGCGGTGATGGAGGAAAAAGTGAGCACAATCAACGTGGACATGGCCAGCGTATCCCCCACGTACAAGGTGTATACAAAGGACGACATCAAGGAAATCATCGACAGACTGTGATGCGACAGAATGAGCGTTTAGGGTACAGTAAATGTAATTTTTGACACCCAGGATTTGTCGGCAATTTTTTCCATCACGCTCCTTCCTAAACTTAAAAAACACAGGGAAAAAACGTCCGTCATCGTTTCCCCTTGACTCCCCGCGTCGTCCGCGCCGCCGTCACGGGGGCTTTCTTCGCGGCGGGCGCGCTCTTTTTTTCGTCGCCCTTTTTCTCCTCCTTTTTCTTCCCGCACGCGCTCGTGTTCTTCGCCGGAGACGCCGACGCGCTCGCGTCCAAAACCAGCGCGTCCCGCACCATCCCCTCCCCTCCCACGTCGTCGCCGTTGCCGTCGTTGCCCTCCCCCCTCAGCGCCAAGTTCTCCATGCACAGGTTCATGCTCGCCAAAACAAAGTTCCCGTCGTGGATCTGAAACGGCGAGGCGTTGAAGTCAAAGTGCACGACTTGCTGGTCCTCGGAGATCTCAACCTCCACGGTGGCGCTTGGTTTGGTTTGCACCAAGATGAAGGGCAGGGAAATGCCACTCGGCGCGAGCCCCGCCGCCGTCCGCGCCGCGTTCCTCTGCAGCAAGGCCTGGTACGAGTTGTACTGCTCCACGAGTTCCTGGAGGTAGGCGTTTTTCTTTTCGATCTCGGCGCGCGCGCGTTTTTTCTCCGCCCGCAGCGCCGCGACGTCCCCCCCGCTCGTCGCGGGAAGCCCCTTCCACATGATTTCCTTTTTCTGCTTGGTGATTATCTCCATGGCCATTAGGACGTTCAGGGCGTCGTACACCCTGCGGCGGATGTTCTTCTCGTCGTACGCCTGGTCGGCGCAGAATTTCGGGTCATCCGGTTTACTAAACTCCGCGACCAACTCGTCCGCGACTTCGTTGTACGTGGTGGTTTGTTTCGATTCAACCTTCTCGCACACTTTCATGGAGAAATGACGCAAGCCCTTGCTGCTCTTCTCAGCAGGTGTGCCGCCATCTGCACCGGGAGAAACAAAACCAGACCCGCTAGGGGTGGTCACCGCGGAGCCAGGAGAGACGATCCCAGCGCCCGCGTTTGACTTGCGCCGCTTCGCCGCCGACGCGCTGAGCGGCGGCGGCGTCTCGCCGTCGCCGCCGCTGCCGCCGCGCTTCACCGCTGAGGCGGGGGGGAAGCAAGGCGTGGTTTCAGCCTCCTCGACGTACACCTGGGGAGGGAGGGGAGACAGTGTTGGTCAGTGAGAGGAAAAGGAGAGTCATTCGCGCGGCGCGGGGGTGGTGGTGTTTTTTTTTTTGTTCGCTCTTGATTCGGTGAGGTGACGGCAAAATATCTGTCCCGACAGATCGTGGGTGTCGGTCGCGCACCTTTTCCATTCGCGCCAGGTTCTGCTGGACCGCCATCTGCGCTGCGGTCACCGCGCTCGTGCCTACTAGGTCACCATCGCCGCGTATATCGCTCCGGAACGGCGCTATTTGCTCACCCTTCACCGCCAGCGAGGGCAAGTCCCCGGTGGAGCCTAATCCATTGTCACCCCCGTACCCAGAGGGACCTTGAGTATTCAGAAATCGAGGGAGATGGAGGGGCGGTCAGGGGAGGGTCCCCGGAACAGACACGGGTTGAATGTTGAAACATGAAACGCAGAACCCGTCGATAGCGATTGATTGCGGTTCTCATCGTCGCCATGGCCCGCGGGGATAACAAAACACGCGCTCGGGACGTCGATCGGGGCGCCCGGCGTCGTGTGTCGTAGCGAAAGGTCGCAAAAGCAGCGTCTCGTGTTCCGTAACGCACCTGCGTCGTCTTCCGGCAAACCCGTGTGCTCCTGGATAATATCAAACTCGGATGCGAAATTGTACATGCCCTGAGTGCGTGGAAAAGGTCGGGAATGTCAGCTCGTGTCGGTACCGGTCGCATCGCGGGTGGACGAGGTCGTCCGGAACGTCTCACCGAGAAATGCCGGGACCATCGACATCGCGTCGCGGAGAAATTTCGTTTGCCGTACCGTGTCTCGTAGACTTCCTATCAGGTCCGCATTCAGAGCGTCATCGCCACCTGAAACGGC